>ERZ824978.944-NODE-944-length-35813-cov-14.120001_pt1 | contig 35813 bp, 39 predicted proteins | sample MGYA00519860_ERZ824978 | MGnify/ENA primary metagenome ERZ824978 (study PRJEB31778, sample SAMEA3449184) | human gut metagenome | biome: human gut; feature: human-associated habitat; material: faeces | place: United Kingdom | collected 2010/2012 ... | reverse complement strand
TCCAGCGCGTCGAAATCGCTGGTGGTTTTCTGGTTCTCTTTTGCCACCAAAAGAGAACATATCGCGCTTACTCCTTGTTCGGGTTATTCACGTCCATGGCCCGCTTCGCCGCCTGGCTGGAAAGGCTGGTGGAGTTGTCCCCCACCACGCCGCCCAGGCTGTTCAGGGTGCTGGCTGCCGTGGTCTTTCTGCTGCTGCCGCTTGCGGCTCCTGCTGCTGCCTGCCCGGCTGCATCGGCTGCCGCGCTCACGTTGGTGCCGTTCTGTGCGTCGATGATCGCCGCCATCTTCTGCAGTTGCTGCGCCATCTGCTGCAGCTGCTGGTACAGCGTGCCGTTCTGGCTCACCCGCTCCCGCACCTTCTCAATGCCTTCAAAGTCCATCATGTCCAGCGCCGCCAGGGCCGCGTCCGCGTTGGCCGGCGCAAAGAACCCCAGCTGGTAGCACTCCTTCGCCGTCTCGTTCTGGCTAAGGCGGCTGAAGGTGCTCTTCTTGGCCGCCGTCACCGTAACGTCGAACACCGGCTCATGGTCGCCCAGCTCCACGCCGCCCACCATGCCGCCGGGCTGCGGCTGCAGCGCCGCGTTGGAAAACTGCACATACTCCGTGCCGCCCTGTTCTCCCGTGATGCGGTATACTCTCTGCTCGTCGTAAAACTGCCGCATCAGCTCGATCACCAGGTAGCACTCTTTTGCAAAGGCCCGGTATGCGCTCTTCAGCATATCCCGGCTCAGCTTGCTTCCGGCCTCCTGCAGCGCCGCGATAGCGCTGGCTGCCGTCAGGCCGCTGGTGGTTCCGCCCTGGCTCACGTCCCGGTTTCCGCTGATTTCCTTCAGCTCGCTCACCCGGTCGTCCCGGTAGGTGATCAGGTTGCCCTGCAGCCCACTCACCTGCAGCGGCCGGAAGCTGTCATCACTCAGCCGTCCCACCACATGCACGATGTCCCGTCCAAAGTCTGCCAGCTCTTCCTCGTTCACGCCTGCCGTGTCGCTCAGCACATACCGCTGCTTCGCGGCCAGCTTCACGTTCTCGTCCATGGCGTGGTTCATCTCGTCAATGGCGGTCTGGGTGTCCTTCATCACGTCGATGTACCCAAAGCCCGCCGGGCTGTCCTCTTCCCGGAACAGCGGGTCGAACACAAAGGGGTATTTCCCGTGGTCGTAAAAGCCCCGGTCTGCCATTGCCGGGTCGTTCTCACTGGCATACAGCACCACCCCGTTGCAGAACTTGCAGTAGTGCAGCACCGTCTGCCCGCCGGGCAGGGCCTTTTTGTAGTACCAGTCCACCACCACGCTCTTGTCGCTGGTGTCCACGCTGTCGTCATGGATGTACTTTGCCACGTCCAGGCTGCTTCCGGTATGCCCCTTCAGCTGCGGGTACTGCCCCTCCAACCGGTCGTTGTTCGCCAGGCTCAGGCTGAACAGGTTCGGGCTGTCCTGAATGTCCTCCACGCCCGGCTCCCAGTACAGCATCAGCACATTCACGCTCCGGATGCTGATGTCGCCCAGGCCCCCTCGCAGCATCGGATCCCAGAACACGCCCTTCACGCCTGTACCGGTCTTGAGCTTGCGCCACCAGGTGTCGCTGTAGGCTGTCTCGTAGTCGCACTGCTCCAGCACCGTGGGCAGGATCTTTGAGAGCACCTTTGCCGTCTGCTCGTCATCCGCTGCCCTCGGCAGCACGTTCGGTTCCGGGTAATTGTCCATGGCATCGGCGTGCTTGTTGGCAATGCTGTTGAACAGCCACCCGCTGGAAGGCTTCGGCTTGCCTTCCATCATCTTGTTCTTGTAGTTCTTCCAGTGCCCCATGCGGAACCACAGCTCGTTGTCCACGATCCGCTTGTCCAGCGCGGCCTTGCCTGCCTTGTACTTCTGCAGCAGGTCATTGGCTCGCCGTATCTCATCCTCTCCGATGGCCGGTTCCGCCGCTGCCGTAAAGTACGTTCCTTCCGGCTGTCCCGTCTGCCCGCCAGTCTGTCCTGTCAGGCTCTGCAGCATCTGCACCATGGGGTTCTCCGTCCTGCCTGCCGCCGGTTCTCCCGCACTGATCTGCTGCCCCGCAGCGCTCCCGGTGCCCGGTGCAGCTTCTGCTTCCCGCCGCGGCTCAGGCTGCCGCGTCTGCTGCATCCCCTGCGCCATCATGGCAGCCAGCTGTGCCGCCTGCATCATGCGGTTTTCGTCCTGCGGCATCCCGCCGCCCGGCTGCTGCGCCAGATCGTTCTTTTTCGCCATGCCATTCTCCTTTCCGTCTTACACTCTCATCACCCTTGTGGGGCTCTTGCGCACGTCCATGTCCAGCGGGTCATCCTGCAGCACCGGCACCTGCTCGGTCTTGCGCGGGCTGATGGGGTTCTCCATCAGCACATACCGGCACTCGTCGTAGATGTGATCCTCCTGTGTGGTGTTAATGTCCTCCACGTTGCTCTCGTCATACACCAAGTTCGGGATGGTGCGGATGAAGTGTCTGCAGGTGTCGAACACCTGGAACATCGGCCGACCCTCCGCATCAAAGGCCAGCCGGTAATGGAACTGCATCTTGCCCGCCAGCCGCGTGTGGTCGCCCGGCGTCCAGAAGATGTAATTCGGGTGCTTTTCCTGCATCTGCGCAATGCTCTCGCCCTGGCTCTCGTTAAAAATGGCCGGGTCGGCCACGCCCTGGATGTGCCTGCCTTTCAGGTTCGGGTCGTTTTCTTCCGCTTCCCTTATCATCCGCGCCTGCTCCACCGGGTTCACCTTCGTGCCCTCGTTGGGCGTACCGGTGCAGCCGTACAGTTCCCGGATGCGGTACAGCCGTCCTTCCTCGTCCGCCGCGTACCATCCCACCGAGAACGGCTTTGCGTAGCCAAAGTCATACCCGCGCCAGATTTTCCAGTGCGCCGGGATGCGGAACGGTTTGATAACGTGTGTCCATCGCTGATCCTCGTAGTGTGCCGGGTCATTGCGCCACTCGGTGAACACCTGGCCGGAAAAGCTGTCCCAGTCTCCGTACAGCAGCGCATTCCTGTCCGCCTCCGGCAGGCTGGCCAGCGTGCCCAGGTAGCCCGGGTCGTTTTCCAGTAGCTTCTTGTTGTCGAACACCGTGCTGGGGATAAAAATGCGGGTGCGCCGCAGCTTTTCGCAGGTACCGTCCGGCTTCTTCACGTCCACCAGCTGCACCATCCGGGTGCCCGGCGGTGCCGGTGTGATGAACCGCGCCTTCACCCATCCGTGCCCGATGCCGCCGGGGTTTGCCGTGGCCCGGATGTACACCTGCGTGCCCGGCCCGGTGGGACGGTTGCGGCTCATCACATAGCTGTACTCTTCCCAGGTAAAGTGGGTCAGCTCGTCCACCCCGATAAAATCAAAGGCTTTGCCCTGATAGTTGTATTTGTCCTGTGCCCGGAACATGGAGCCAAAGGTGATCTTTGCCCCGCTGGGGAATGTCCATGTGTGGCTGGAGCTGTTGTATTTTGCTTTCGGGAACACCGGCCTGTAATAGCGCATGGTCTTGTCGATCAGCTCACTCAGCTGCGGGTAGGTCTTGCGCAGGATCAGTGCCCGGTAGTGCGGGATCTCCACCTGCCGCAGCGCCTCGATCACCAGCGCGTCGCTCTTCCCGCCGCCCGCCGCGCCGCCGTACAGTGCCTCGTCCTCGCTGCGGGCCATAAAGGCCGCCTGTCTCGGCTGCGGCCGCCATACGATGGGTCTGCCTTTAAACCGTTCCGTCCAGTACCACCTCGGTCTCTGCCTCGCTGCTCTTCGGTTCCACCAGCACCGCCGGGGCGCTCTGGCTGCTGTCGGTCTCGTCCCTCGGCGCAAGCTGTGCTGCGCTGGCCGCTGCCGTCAGCAGCACCGCCGCAACGTTCGCCGCGTCCCGGTCGGTCATCTTCCGGCCCTCGTATCGCTCCAGCTGCTTTTCCAGCGTCTCGCGCTCCTTGTCATCCAGTGCCCTGTCGTAGCTTCCCGGCGCACTGTACACCACAAGGCCGGTCTCCTCCGCATCCTGCAGTGTCTCCGCCTCGCTCTTGAGCTGCACGCCAACCTCGTAACTCCGTGCTCTGGCATCCTCGTCCAGCCGCCGGTGTAGCTTGTCCACCACCTCGGCCGCCCGCTGGTTCTCGGCTGCCCGCTGCTGCAGGTAGGCCACCTGCGCCTTTGCACCCAGGGCTGCCCGCGCCGCGATCTCCCGCGCTGCCTCGGCTCTCGCCCTGGCAAACACGCCGTCAGGCTTGCCTGCCTCTTCCGCCATCCAGCTGCGGATGGTGCTTTCCGGCACGCCGTACTTCCGCGCCACCGCGCAGATGGAGTTTTCGCCGATCATGGCCATCACCACCTCGGCACGCACGGCCGCCGGGTACTTTTTGCCCCGGCCCTGTCGGCCTGGCACTGTGTTTTTGCAGTATTTCCGCTGTGCCATCTCCGGCTCTCCTTTCCGTGCTGTTGTTATCAGTCTACCGCCCTTCTTCCAAAACAAAAACTGCGCACTTTTTTCTTCACGCCGAAAAGGCCGGGTGCTCCAGCATCCAGCCTGTTTTCGTGAGGGCGGGTCAGATCAGCCCTGCCCGCGCTGCATATACTGCCACGGTGGAAAGCGATTCCAGCTCCTTGCGGTAGTAGGTCGTCCGTCCTACATGCAGTTCGCCCACCACATCCCACTCGCTTCTCCCCGCAAGGTATCGCAGCCGCAAAAGCTCCGCGCACACCGGGTCTGCCTCGGCATAGTAGTCCAGCGCCTGCCCGATTGCCCTGCCCCAGGCCTGCGTCAGCTCGTCCGGGGTGCCTTCGGCCGCTTCCATCGCCCGGCCATACCGCCGCAGTCCCCGCCGCACGTCCTTTTTCTGCTGTTTTGTCACCCGTGCCCCGCCTTTCCGCGCATTTTTACGCTGATGTAAGCGCAAATCGCGCGTTTTTATTCGCGCGCGATTTAATTTATCTTGTCTGTCAGGTGCGAACTTTCGCAAACCTCGCGTTTGCGAGCAAAGCTCCGCAATGAAAGCCCCAGTGGGGCTTTTAAGCGACCGAACGGTCTTGCTCAAGCAAGATGCCGGGGTCTCACCCCGGCAAGCCCCCGCCGCCGCAGGATCAGGTATGCCTGTGGCTCCGTGCTTTCCCAGCCCTCTGGCCGTGGCTTCTCGGTCTCGTGCAGCTGCTGCGGGTCGTAGACCATCACCTGCACCACCTCCCAGCCGGGGAAGCGCTGCTCCCACCAGTGCGGATCCTCCGCGCGCTCGGCGCAGCCTTGCCGCAGCTGTCTCCGGCTCCACTTGGTGTCGGCCGCCTGCAGCTCTTCCGGCAGTTTCAGGTTCCGCGTCTCGATGCAGCTGTGCTCTTTGTGCCCGTAGATGTACCCCACCGTGCCGTTTTTCCCCTGTCCGTCTATGCCCAGGATCTTCTTCATGTCGATACGGTCCGCGTTCATGGTGCCAAGCGGCTCATATTCGCTCGTGCCCGGCACCCGCCGCCGCCATAAGTCCTCCAGCATCTCGCGCCACTCTCTCCGCTGGTCCCGGTTCAGGGCGCGGCACTGGGCAAAGCCGTGCATGTGCAGTCGGCCTTTTTCCCCCTTGCGCACCGCCCACAGCATCATCCGGATCTGATCTGCCCGCACGCCAAAGCGCTTCACCGTCGCCAGCACCACCCGCCGCTTGTAGTTCTCCACGTCCTTTCGGCAGGCCGCAAAGCCCTCCGGTAAGTACTCTTCCTCGTAGGTGCCCGTCAGGAAAAATCCCTCTCCGTCAAAGTTCGCCAGCACTTTGCGCTGGTACCGGCGCATGCTGGCGTGCTTGTTGCGCTCCTTCTGGCTCCGGCTGCTCTCCCTGCGCTTCTTGCCTCGGTTCCGGTGCTCCTGCTCCGTCACAGCATAGACGCTCACGGTCATGTACTCGTCACTGCACTTGTACTTCTTTTCCCGGATCCAGTTCTTCGTCATGGTGTACCTCTTCTACCGGTCAGGGCCCGGCGTTTATTTCTCTTCTTCAGTCCCCACCGTCGTAGAAATAACGGGTATACTAGCTCCCCAAAGCGCCCGCCCGGACGCTTATAAAAATAAAAGGTATATTATATACTTTGATAAAGGCTCCCGCCTGCCGCCAGCTTCTGACAGCACCCGGCAAACTTTATGCCCGTCCCGTCGCCAAAGCCCTCCGGCGTAATTGCCGGAGGGCTTTTCCTGTTCATTTTCTTCTTCTACTCCGCTGTCCCTTGTGGGCCATCCAGCCTTCCTTTTCGTAGTCGCCCCGGTTCACCTTGTCTCGGTAGATTGCGTTTTTGGTGTACTCCTTCTCGGTTTTCAGCCGGCCCTTCCACTCCCGGTACTTTTCGCACTGGTCATGGCACGCCGGGGATCTCCCTGGACAGTCCGGCTTGCAGCACCACTCGGTCATACCGGTACCTCCGGTTTCCCGGCCGCCGCCCAGTAGCCGTAGCTCAGCTCTTTGCGGCCCCATTTCCGTGCCGCCGCATTGTAGCGGCACAGCGCATGTACATCTTCCTGCAGCGCGTCCATCTCCGTTTTTTCCGGCTCTTTCGCACTCACGTTCTTCAGTTCCGAAAAGCCTTCCCGCTTCTTCCGGTCCGCTCCTGTCGGGATCCGGATCGGCCGCTCCTCTTTCCGGCGCTCCACACACGTCACGCCCAAGCGCTTATTGTGCCCGGCCCGGTGGGCATTCGGTGCGTCCTCTGCCCGGATAAAAAAGCCTTTTTCCACCAGCTCCACCGCGGTGCCTTCGCACACCACCCGGCCGTCGGCGTCCGTCATCCGGTACACCCACACCTTCCGGGTCGTCCCGCCGGGCGGCGCTATCTTTTTTGCCACCGGCCGGATCTCTTCCCGCTCCACCTTCCATTTTCGGGGCCGGATGCCCTTCAGGTGCTGCTTGGCCCACAGTCGGCTCAGGTCATCGCTCCGTGAAAAAACGCCATCCGCTACCAGCTGTCCCGCCTTGCCCTTGTAGGCCAGCTCCCCGGTCTTTGCGTCATACACGCTGTACAGGTACTTCACGCGGTGGTCTCCTTCCGGTGCTTCTCGGTCTGCTGCCGCTCCTGCTCCCGCAGTGCCGGTTGCACAATCGCCCGCCGCACCACGTCCCGTATCTCCTGCACCTGCAAGCCGCTTTTTACTGCCAGCAGCCTGCAAAACCGCTTGCGCGTGATCTTTCTCTTGTCCTTGCTCATACTTTTCCTCCGTACAGTTCAAACTCCACGCCGTCCTCGGTGATCAGCGCCCCGCCGTCCAGGATCTCCGTGATCTGCCGCAGCCGCTCCACCGTGATTTTCCGTGTCCCGCCGGGCTCCGTCCACTTCTTCGCCGTCTGCGTTTTCACACCCGTCCGCTCCGCCAGCTTCCACGCCGTCAGGCCCCGGTACTGCATTGCCTCCGTCAGTGTCACGATGCTTTCACCTCCTTCCGTCCCATCCATGTCCGGTCCAGCTCTTCCGGTCGGCCGCTTCCATCCTGCTGCAGACGTGCAAGCTGCTGCAATTTCTCGGCCAGTCCCTTTTCGCTCAGCACCGCCGCTCCTGCCGGTGCCAGCTTCCGGCCCATGGCTGCCGCCATGTTCCGCCGGAAGAACGCTTCCTTTTGTGCCATATAGTCCCGGTCCGATTGCTTCACCCGCTCTTCGTCCGGCACCTCCTGCACGACAACGTCCTCTTTCAGTGCGTCCTCCGCGCATTTCCGCAGCCGCTCCATGGCCCACTCCAGGCACTCGTGTCCTTCCTCGTTCACTTGCCGGTAATTTGCCAGCGCTTCTTCCCGCAGCCGGGTCAGCCTTTTTGTGCTGTACCCCAGCACGTCCATGCAGGCTTTGGCGTACAGGGTCCACACCATGCCCGCCGCCTGGTTTCCCGCCATCCGCAGCTGCTGCTCTTTCCGGTTTTTCGGTGCCCGCAGGATCGGCACCCGGAACACCGGGTCCACGCCCTCCGGCAGCCAGCCTTCCCGCATGGCAAGGCTCTTGTCCGTGCTGGGCATCCCTTTGTCGTTGGCCGTCATGGCCACGCTCAGGCTCTCGTACCCCAGCTCCTCGGTGCGTCTTTCCAGCTTCCGCAGCCGTTCGCTGCCCACGCCAAAGCCCTGGTGCAGCGCAATAATGATGCACCACCGCGTCATCTCCGCCGTGCCGTCCCGCGTCAGGTCAATCTTCTGCCGCAGGCTCATCTTCTGTTTCACAGCTTCTTCACCGCCTTCCGGTATCTCTCATACAGCTGCATCCACTCGTCCAGGCTCAGGCTCTTGTCCACCGAGGCAGCCTCCAGCACCTTGTGTGCGTCGCTCTCCCTGCTGCCCGGGTTCTGCCAGTCCAGCTCTTCCAGCGCCGCGTCCAGCTTCTGCTCGTACTCCTGCTGTGTCATTCGTCCTGTACCTCTCCCTGCCGCTTCATCAGCTCCTTGATAAACTCCGCATCCCGGCCTTCAAACCGCTGTGCCACACGCGCCCCGCCGTTCATCATAGCCAGCAGCATATTCTCCATCATCTGCCCAAACTCCTTGCAGCGCTGCCGGCGCATCCGCTGCGGCACCTTCTTCATGCAGTCTGCTACCGTCGCGCAAAAGCTCGCCGTCAGCACCTCCAAAACATCTTTCTCGCTGCATTTTTTGCCATTGACGTTGGTCAGCACGCGCCCGCCGGGCACCGTCTTTATGGTGATCTCGATATTTCCTTCCATGCTCTGCTCCTTTTCTCTTCACGGTTCCCCGTGGTCGTTCGCCCAGGCAAACACCAGTGCTTTTGCCTCTTCCAGCTTTTCGCACAGGCCCTTCACGGCAGCTTCCTGCTCCCCACCGGGCAGCTCCTCTACCGCTTTCAGCGCGTCCCGCGTGTCCCGTACGATTTCTTCTTTGTGATAGTGCACGGCTGCCAGCAGTGTCACCACCGACGTCTTTACAGTGTCTTTTTGCATTTGCCAAGCTCCTCCACATGGTACACCCGGAAGTCGTCGCACTCCGGGTGCTGCTCCCGTGCCAGCTCCAGCGCTCTGGCTTTGGCCACGCTCTGGCTGCTGCCGCCCACCAGCAAGTCCGTCTGCAGCCGCAGCGGGTAGCCGTCCCGGCTCATCTCAATGTGCACACGGTAACGCATCCTGCTCACCCCACCTTCCGCTTTCCGGCTTTCACGGTGTTCTCCGGCTGCCGGTGCGCCCGGTGTTTGGCCTTTTCCTCCTGCTCCTGGGCCGCAAAGCCCAGCCGCATAAAAAGCCCGGCCGCCAGCACCAGCACCATGGCCGTCACAAACTGCCCGTCCGTGATGGGTGCCCCCACCTGAGCGTTGCCTTCCAGCCCCATGCCGCACAGCAGTCCGGCGCAAAGGCTTCCCACCGCCAGCCAGTGCCATACCGTCGATTTGATTCTCATTGCAAAATACCTCCGTTTGCGTTATACTTCTGGTGATAGCGGCTCTTGTCAGATCGCTTTCACTCGTAGCCCGCCGGTGTTCTCAGCACCGGCGGGCTTTTTGTTTTGCTCTACCTCCGGGAAAAACAGCTCCCCGATTTCTTCCTGCCCGATCTCCAGCAGCTCACACACCGCCTCGATCTCATCGCTGCGCCACCGCTGGCTGCCGTTCAGCCGTCCGGAAAGCGCATACGGCGACATCCCGATGCCCGCCGCCACTTCCTTGTCCCGGTACCCGCAGGCCCGGAACCGCGCCCGCAGCCTCCAGTATGGGATCTGCATAAAGGTCCCCCGGATCTTCGCTTCCCGCATCCGTCACTCCTCCTGCTCTGTGATGGTCTGCACCAGCCGCCCCGCCGGGGCATTGTTCCGGTCGGTCATGCCTCCTCACCTCCCAGTCGGATGCCCCACTCGGCGCAGATGGTCTCGCACACCGGCTTTGCAAAGCCGATCAGCTCATCCCCGCGTGCAGCCGCCAGCACTGCCGTGCCCACGATGCCGCTCATATAGCCGTACTGGTACAGCTCCATCGCCTTCCAGTTTACCGGCAGCTCCTGCAGCAGGCCTTCCTCGTTCACGATCAGCCGGATGCTGTCCACCGGCTCCCGGGCCCATCCCGGTTCCAGGCAGCTGTCTGCCGTCTCGATCAGGCCGCCCACCAGCTGCTGGAGCGTCTCCAGCTTGCAGGTGTCTCCGTCGTCGCACCGGATCAGGCGGCCCGTGCCGTCCGTCCGGATCAGGATCATGTATCGTTCCATTTTCGTACACTCCTTGTTCCGTCTCCCGTCTTTGCGCTACAATCAGCAAAAAGAAAGGATGTGTTTTTCTTGTTCTCTTTTGATTCTCAGACCATTGCTGCTATCACTTCGATCACAGCTCTGGTCTCCTGCCTTGCCGCTCTGCTCAATGTGATCATCACATGGCTGGCAGCGCGTTTCAACAGCCATGCAGCTTACCGGCTGGAAGCCTCCAAACTTTACTTCAGCGCCCTGTCCTGCGCTGTTCTCTATTGCACCGAACCTTCCCGCGAGGCTCTCAGCCTTTACGGTCAGGCTCTTGTCGAACTTGCGCACGACCGTTCGGATCCGTCTGTCACCCGGCTCACCCATGCGCAGGTCTCCGCCCAGATCGCTATGCAGCAGGAGTTGTCAGCGCTGCGAACCATAAAGCTGAAATAATGGCCGCTGCCAGAGCGCACAGCACATAAGCGATCATCGCCATGTTCCAGCTCTTTTCAACGCAGCTTGCCAGCATCAGCCCCATGCTCACCAGCAGCAGCAAAAATTCCAGAATGAACCCTGCCACCATCCTCTTCACCTCCTTGTTCCGTCTCCCATCCGGCCATCTCTTTCGCGCTACGATTCCTTACCCGGTTCGTCCGCGGTGACCTCCCGCAGCTTGCTGCGTAAGTTCTCTGCCAGCATTTTCCGGTATTCCCTGTCCTCCCGCTGCCACGGGTTGTGCATGGTTCCATACCAGTCGTTCAATGTTGCACACAGTTCATCCAGCGCCGCACACAGCGGGTCATCCTCCACAAAAACTGTGGTTTCGTCCCTGCTCTGCCCTTCTGGCAGCAGGCAATCTCGGTATGCTGCAGTAAAGCTCCGGTTTCCTTCGTAGTTCACAAGCGCTTTTCTCTGTGCCCGCTTCATGCGGGCTTTTTCATGTTCCATCTTCTTCACCTCCTTGTTCCGTCTCCCTTCTTTGTGCTACAATCAGCAAAAAGAAAGGATGTGTTTCATTTGGACACCACACAGCTCACTTTAGTTCTGTCTTCACTCACCGCGCTTTTCGCTTTGATTGCACCGTGGATCACAGCAGCCATCAACAACCGCGCCGAGTATAGAAAATCATCTGCTCAACTGTTTTTTCATGCCCGGACAGATGCCTACCAGAATTTTCTCTCTGTCTGTGCGTCTGTTTCTCATCCGCTCAATTTGCAGGACACGCAAAAACTGCTCGATGCTTCTTCCCGGGCGCTGGTCTTGTCTGATACGCCGTTGCAAACTGCTATCAGCAGCTATACATCCGCTTTGCTTTCCTGTCCCGCAAAGCCTTCTGAAGCTGAGCTTCAGGCACTGATCGATGCAAAATCAGAACTCATTTTTGCCATGCAGGCCGATCTCAACTCATTTCGCTGATCCCGCGATCAGCAGCATTTCTGCTGTTGCAGCCACACTCACCGACAGCGCGTACCACACATACCAGCGCAGCTGTTCTTTTGCCGTCAGTCCCATCAGCACCGTGCCTGCCACCATCCCGATCCAGACCACTGCAATGCAAACCGCCGCCATCCTCTTCACCTCCTTCCGTCTTCCAAAGCTCCCCCTCTCGGGGGAGCTGGCGCCCTCGGGGCGACTGAGAGGGTTCATGCGCTCTTCTCCGGAGTGTCGCCGAAAAGATAGTCCATTGTCATCCCCGGGAAAAATTCATCCCGCAGCTGTTGTGCTTCATCCAGCCGCATACGCCCAGCTGTATTAAGTTTTGCTGACATCGTTGCAGGATTTACGCCGATTCCCTTTGCAAGCTGTTCGCTTGTAATTCCGCCATTGCCTTCATCGTCGGGCTTCTGGGTGCCATCGTCACCGTGATCGAGGGCACCGAACGCCTTGGCCGCTATCACGAAAACTGGATTGAGTACCGTTCCGCCTGCGAAACGCTCAAGCACGAGAAAAATCTTTACCTCATGGGCGCGTTCCCCTACGGCACCGACGAAACCGCCGAGCAGCTCTTCGTGCACAACATCGAAAATCTGCTTTCTTCTGAGGGCAATAAGTGGAAGTCCTCAAATTCCGCAGTGCTTTCCCCAAAGGAAAAATCTCAGTCCGGCACCGGCTCATAGGTTTTTTCAAAGATATCCGGCTTGCACGGATAACGTTCTCCGTTTACGCCCGTGATGATCCAGTCTCCCGGTTCCGCATGCATCACACCTTCCAGTGTTTCAATGTTCATTTCCCGGTCGGTTTGGTATGCATCTACGACCACCGGCTTTTTTCTGAATTTCATAAGCTTCTCCCCATCAGAAAGGACGTTTCAATGCCTGCTTTATACCCTTATCGCATTTTCATCAGCCACGCATGGAAATACGGCGATGAATACAGCCGCATCGTCTCCATGCTGGACAATGCGCCTTACTTTTCTTACTACAATTACTCTGCCCCGCAGGAAAAGCCCCTGCAGCTTTCCTCTGTCTGCGCCACCGATGCCGAGATCGGCCGTGCCATCACCGCAAAGATTAAAAACGCGCAGGTCGTTCTCGTGATCGGCGGTATGTACAACTTGTATCACAAATGGATGCAGTACGAAGCAGACGAAGCCCTGCGCATGGGCAAGCCCATCATCGCTATCATGCCCCGCGGCGGAGTTTATATGCCCGTCGAGCTTCAGGCAAAGGCGACCACACAGGTTGGCTGGAGCTCCGTTTCTATTGTAAATGCAATTCGTACTCTTGCCTGATCTCATTTTATCATTTTCAGATTTCTCCTGCAAGCAGCACGGCGCTTAGCCAAAACAAAAGCCCGCCGGGCGTTTCCGGTGGGCTTTATCTGCAGCTCTTATTTCAAAACGAACTGTACTGCAACCGACAATGCAAAGGCAATGCCGGACGCCCACCAGATCATCTTGTGGTTCTTTCCTTCCGGCAGGATCGCGTTGATCAGGCCGATCAGAAATGCGATGGCACCCACCGTTGCAAAGTTGAAGGTCAGCAGCGTTGCCATTGCTGCATTTGCCGCTGCCAGCGATAGATTGACGTTGATCAGGCTGAAGATACCAATAAAGATGCCCATGATGGAAAGCACATTTCCATACACGTTCTTCTCAATATTCTTCACCGTGTCCACTTTCTTTTCCAGATCCGTCACATCATCCGCCAGCGTGCCGCGGTATGTGCTCATGCCCACAAAGGCATCTTCATTCTGGAATGCGCCGTTGTACGGTTTCTCCACCGGCTCTTCCAACTGGATGAACACCAGATAACCGATGCCCTTCTCACTGTTCAGATGGATCACCTGTTTCGTGGCATTCGTTACCCGGAAAAACACCTTTGATTTGTGTCCCGGCTGATAGATCGGCGCGGTCAGGCTCAGCCCCTGCCGGATGCGGCTGTTGCGCAGCTGCACGGCTGCTGCCATGTCATTCGGCAGATCAAGCGTCTCTGTCGTTCTTACAAACACGGTATCGCCCGGTGCCAGATCCACTTCTTTCTTGGACGTATTGGTGTCCAGAAAAAAGCAGTCGGTTCTCAGGTCGTAGCCAATGTTTGTCACCTGTTCTTCATCAAACGGTTCGATCATGGAAGCGCCCTGCTTGAAAAGCTTCTTGTCGATCAAAAGCATAGAACCACCTCCTTGTTGTATGCTACTAATAAAGCACAGTTCCGGCCTGATTTCAAGGGGTTGCTGTAAAAAAGCAAAAGCCCCCTCAGCTGTTCCCAGCCGAGGGGGCCTCTGCCAACCGCTCAAACCCGTCAAAAGAAAAGTAGGAGGTATCATGCAGAGCACGGGGCTGCACCCGCCGCTCCGTTTGTAGTATAAGCTGTTTTGGAGTTTCGTGCAACCCGTCAAAAAAAAGAGTGCCCGGCAGTGGTACGATGCACCGCCGGGCTGTAACAAGGAGTAAAATACGAATTCCACTCGTCGCGCCTGCCTCTGTATTGTAGCATGCTTTAGGCAGACGCGCAACCTGTATACCTGGAGGTGTGCAAAGCATGAAAAAGCGTACAAACACCGCTGTCTGGATCGAAAAAGAAAACCGCTGGTGCGTCTCCGTGCAGAAAAACGGCCAGCGAAAGCGCTTCTACAGCGGCACGCCCGGCCGCACCGGCCAGCGCGAAGCCAACGCCAAGGCCGACGCCTGGCTTGATGACAACATCCACGACGGCCGCAAAAAGATCTCTGCCCTGTATGCCGAGTGGCTGGAGGATATTTCTCTCACCTGCGGCACCTCCTATCTTGATCAGTGCACCCGGTATGGAGCCAACTACATTCTGCCGGTCATCGGGGAGCTGCGCATCGACGAGCTCACCGAGGGCGATCTGCAAAAGTGCATCAACCTGTCCTTTAAAAAACGCTGCCTGCGCAAAGACTATAAACCGCGCCAGACAAGCACCGAACCTCTGAGCCGTAAGACCCTTATGACGATCCGCGCCACCGAGACCCGCTTTGTCAAGTGGTGCCGCCATAATAAGTACACCGCCCTGAATCCGGAAGACCTCGCCATTCCCAAAAATGCCCGCACCGGGGAACGAAGCATTCTGCAGCCCGCTGCACTGCAGGTACTGTTCAGCGTGAGCACCCGCCTGTACTACAAGCGCCGTGTTTTTGACGAGTATATTTACGCCTACCGCTTTGCGGTCACTACCGGCCTTCGCCCCGGTGAGCTCGTCGGCCTGTGGTACGGCGACATCAAAGGCAACACCGTTAACCTCCGCCGCAGCATCAACGTTTTTGATGAGCAGACCACCGGCAAAAACGAGAACGCCATTCGCTCCTTTGACATGAGCGCCGAGGCCCGCGAAGCCTACACCGCACAGGTGCAGCTGCTCAAGTCCAGCGGCGTCCGCCTCAACTATAACACGCCCTTGTTCCAGCTCCCGGATCAGGACACGCTTTCCAAGCGCTGGCGCAAGTATCAGCACGACAACGGCATTGACCCGCCTGTCTCTCTCTATGAGATGCGCCACACCTTTGTCAGTGTCGAGAGCGGCCTGCTCACCGACAGCCAGCTCAAGATGCTGGTCGGCCACAGCAAAAACATGGACACCGCCGGGGTCTACTGCCACGAGCTTCAGGGCCAGCGCGAGGATCTGGCTGTCGCCACCACCGCCGCCTTCCGCAAAGCCGTCGGCACCGCCCCCGACAGCACAACCGGCTGATTTCCCTGTTTTGGTTACACTTTTGGTTACACTTTTTCTTGTGCGCTCCAACTTTCACTTGTTTCCCCGCTCAACTTGTTGTGCAGTATTATTCGTCGTTTCGTCATTTTGCGCATTGTCTTTTCAGCGCGCAAAATAACTCTACCTGTTCGACTCCCATCGCCTCCACCACAAAAAGAAGCGTCAATTCGTTAAGAATTGACGCTTCTTTTTATTCTTTGGTTACACTTTTAGTTACACTTTTACTTATTGATCTGGCTCTTCAGCCGGTCATAGGTCTTGTCGGCCTCCAGCGCGGCGGTGGTGAAGCTGTTGTTCTTCCACCACGCAATCAGCGCGGCCACGGTGGTGATGCCAGCGGTGACCAGCTGCTCCACGGTGGCGCTCTCGATGGGCAGCACGGGCTTGCCGCAGGCACTGAGAATCTGGTTGGTCAGGGCCAGCAGCAGGCAGGCGGTGCGGGCGATGGTACCGGCGGAGATATGATAGTTAGACATGATCGGATCCTTTCTGCCCATCAGGGCAATCTGCTTTTTGTTTGAGCACGTCCACGGCCTTGATGATGACTGCCGGAATCGGCAGGCCCATCAGACCGGCGTTTTCGATGATGGAAATGGTCTCGTTGGCCACAAAGCCGATGACCACAGCGTCCCGGACAAAGCCGGAGCCCATCACGGCATCCAACTGGCAAGCCACCAGCACGATCAGGAGCGTTTCGCCCTTACGGATCAGGCCCTTCCAGCCTGCCCTGCTTTCCAGTGTCCCGGTCTTGGTTTTGGGCGATGCGTGAAACACACCGGCCACAATCAGACCGGTGATGTAGTCGACGGCCATAAAGATCACCAGCGTTTGCAGGGCGGCATCCCAGCCGCCAAAAAGACCGGCGATCACGCCGCCGATCGCGCCAATCGCCATGCAAAAATAATCTTTCATGCGCCACCCCCTCACAGCGTCCATCTGCTCTTTTTAGCGCGGGTGTCAACGTGCACCCAGCCCTTTGCCCGGCCTGCCTTGACGGGATAGCGGCCAACGCCGCCCCAGCCGGGCAGCAGGCTTTCGGCGTAGGCGGCCACGTCCTCGACGGACACGCCCGCCACCTGGATGTCCGCCGCCCGGCCCAGCAGGTGCTGGCTGCTCTTGGCTCCACCCACGGCCGCGTTGTGGGCCGCCGTGCGGTACCCGCTGGTGATCGTGATGGGCTTGCCAAAGTGCTCCCGGATGCACTGCAAAAGCATCACAAGGCTTTCGTCGATCATCACGACGTCGCTGCCGTCGCGACACCGGAACTCGCGCACCTTAAAGCCCGGGGCCAGCTGCTTGGCACCGTCCTTGGCGAGGCTGTACTGTTTGATTGCCATTTTGTCACGTCCTTTCTGTTTCGTCAGGTTCTTCTGTTTCTTCGTCCTGCTCGGATACTGCGGAGATGCCGTTTGCGGCCAGCAGCTCGGCCAGCGTAGGGTAGTGGTAGCCGGTGAGCCAGATCTCTACGGTGTAGCCGCCGGTCGACGTTTCTGTTGCAAAGTGCAGGGTCCCGTTTGTCTGGAAAGTCGTGTTGGATGCGAAAATTCCAGTGCCATTTCCGTAGCTATGATTGGCGGTGCCGCCTTTTGCGATGTCTACTTCTTCGCCGTATGGGCTGCCGGGGCCGTTGTAGCGTGTCTTGACGTGCACATAGTCAAGGCCGTCTGGCATTTTGATATCGTAGGTCTTCCACCTTTTTCCGGTTTCTTCGTAGTGGTTCCACACCAGCCGGGGCTCCGACTTTACCGCCACGGCGGCAGCGATCTTGTCATTGAGCGTTTTGGCGCTGAGGGTGCCGTCCTCGTCCACGTCCAGATAGTCGCCCACCTTGACGCCGCCCAGCTGGTCTGCCGTAGCAGGCGGCAGGCTGTAAGGCCTGCCGAACTTGGCGTCGGCCTCTTTCTGGTTGTACACTTCCGTTTTCGAGTAGGTCTCCTCCCGGCTGTACACCTCCGTCTTTGCGTAGGTCTCGTTCTTGCCGTAGGCACCCACATCCGCCGCCGTCAGGGCCGTGTCCTTTCCGGTTCCTCCGTGTTCCACGCCCAGCACGCCGGTCATCACATCCAGTGCCGTGGTGTCCTTGGTCTGCAGCGTCCGTGTGCTGCCGTCGCCCATGGTCAGGGTCAGCGTCCGTCCGGTCAGCTGGATGCTTTTCACATAGCCCGCACTGTCCTCCGGCACTGCGTCCACATCCCCGGCTGTCAGGGTCACCACACCGCCCTTGCCGTTCACGCTCTTCACCGGCCCGTCCGCCGGTGCCGTTTTCTCCGCCCGATCGGCTGCCGCCTCGGCCCGGGCTGCGCCGCTTTCTGCCGCTTTCTGTGCCGCCCCGGCCTGTCCGGCCGCCGTCACCGTTTCTGTCCGTGCCGCCTCGGCTCTCTTCGCATCCTTCGCGGCCGCGCCTGCGCTGTTCCGCGCCTCCTGTGCGCTGGTCGCCGCGCTGTTCGAGTACGCCAGCACCCGCGCCACAAAGGTCTCGTACTGCGTCGGGCTGATCTCCGCGTCGCCGTCCGTTGCCAGCGTCTCGTAACAGTCGTATCGTGCCGGCCGTGTCAGCGCCCGGAAGCCGTCCTCCCCCAGTGCCAGCAGCATCCAGCTGCCGCACCGCGACGCCGTGAACTCCTTGCCCACCGTGCAGCTGGCGTTTTCGTCCAGCAGGATGGGTGCCGGCAGGCTGCCGTCCTGCCGCTGGATGTGCAGCGTGATGCTCTTTCCCTTCCAGCTCTCCGGCAGGGTAAATTCCAGCGTCTCCACGTTCACACTGGACTGTCCGCCCAGATGCAGCACCCGCATTTCCGGAGTAAACTCCACCCCGCCGAAATGCTTTTCCAGGATCTTCACCTGCATGGTCTTGTCCTCCTTCCGTTTTTCTTCCAGTGTACCGCCCTTCTTCCCGCGCTGAAACTGCGTACTTTTTAACAGCAACACCCCGGCAGGCCATGTGATGTGCCCGCCGGGGTGTTTTCTACGGGTGACAAAACGTCACCGGATGGTTGCCATCTGGTTGTCACCGCAGCAGCGCATACGGATCCTCTTCCGGTTGTTCCTGTGCCGCCTTCTCTGCCGCCTTTTCCCACTGTGTAAAGGTCTTTTCGGTGTACAGTGCCTTGCCGTCCGCGTCGGTCAGGGCCAGCAGCATGTCCGCCATCCGCTGCTTGTCCGCGTCGCTGCCCGCAAGGTACTCCGGCTTCACCGCCTCGGTGATCTTGTTCTTCACGGTACCCCCGCTCCTGCCTGCCTTCACAAGGCGGTCATACTCGGCCTGCACGTCCCCGGCGTTCCAGCTGTCCGCCGCTTCCTTCAGGTCGGCGTACACGTCGCCGCTGTCGCCCTTCAGCATCTCGGTCTCCAGTGCATTCACAGCCCCGGTCACGCAGTCGATCACGGCTTCCCGCTTCGGCGCGTCTTCCTTCACATTCTTCCGGATGCCCAGCACGTCGTACAGCGCTTCGATGGTCTCCGTCTCCAGCCGGTACCGCTCGGCTTCGTTCCCTTCCATCTGTGCCTTTGCCGCCGCCCGGGTGTCGGCGTCGTACTTCTTCAGCCGGGTCTTCAGCTGCTTGTAGATCTCGCCCTCCTTGCCCATGGCCACCAGCTTTTTCACGGCCGCCTGCGCTTCGTCCGGGTCTCCGCTCACATAGGCGTTGTACAGCCGGTCGTACTGCCCGGTGGCGCTCTCCGGCAGGCTGTTGAAGTTCCCGCCGTCCCGGCTCCAGTTCGCTGCCGTGTCCATCCACCCGGTCACCGCCTGCACCTGCTTTTTCAGGTTCGTGTAGGGTACGCCCCGCAGCATACCCAGCTGCCCCAGCATGTCGGCCACGGCCTGCACCGTTTTCTGTTTGTGGGCTTCCAGCTGCCCTTCGGTCATCCCGCTGGTGTCCTCGGCGTTCAGCTGGTACACCTTCCCGATGCACTCGGTCAGGTCGTTGATGGCCGAAATGCCGGTCATGCTGATGGTGTCGTAGCTGGTAAAGCTGTGGTTCAGGATCATCTCCCCTGCGCTCATCACCTCGCTGCCGCCGGTCCAGTTGCCCACAAAGCTCTTGAAAAAGTCGTAGGTCAATGCGTCCAGAATACTCTTCCTGGTCATGTCGCCGTTTTCGTCCTGCAGGTCATCCCACCGGTGCAAAAAGAACTTCACGCCGATCCCCAGCACCGCGATCAGCGCCGTCTGCGCCACCTGGCTCGTGGCCGCGTTCAAAAACCGTTCGTTCGCCTTTTTGATCTCTGCTTTCGCTTCGGCATTGTTGCTCTTGCCGTACCGCTCATACTGTGCCAGCATGTCCTCCACGCTGGCCGTCCAGATCTGCGCATTCTGCTGGCGCTGGGTGCTGAACATCATCAAAAACTTTGCCATCTCGTTTTTGGTGCGCTGGTAGCCGGTGCGCTGCATCGCCGTGTAGTTGGGCTGCGTGCGCTCCACCACCCGCTGGAACTTTTCGTTCACCGCCGCCCAGTATGCCGGGCTGTCCGTCACTTCCGCTCCGGCGGCAAACTCCTCCGGGTGGCTCTTCACATAGCTCTCGCTTCCGGCCCACAGCGCCGCCACCGTGATCTCGTCCGCCTTGGTAATGCCGCCCGTCCACAGGCTTACGACCTTGTCCGCCGCGTGGGTCGCGCCGCTCACCGCTGCGTTGTCGCTGTTCCGTGCCGCGTCGTGCATCCGGCCAAAGAAGCCCTTCTGTGCCCCGGCGCTGCCCAGCTCTGCCGTGCCGGTGCCCCGCAGGCGGTACTGCAGCAGTTCGTCTCCGTGCTCTGCCATCCGCGCTTCGATCTTCGTCAGGGCACCCTCGCCCTCGCTGCCAAAGAACCGCGCAATCGGGTCCAGCAGGTTTGCGCCGAACTGCACCGCCGCCCTGCCCGTGCTGCCCCAGCCCAGCTCTGCCGCCGCCGTAGGCAAACTTGCCGCCTGCAGCAGCGTCACGTTCACATTGGCGTTCAGTACCGCCTGCGCTGCAAAGCTGCGCAGCCGTGCAAACGCACCGTCTCCCACTTCCCGGCTGTCCTTCACGCCGCACAGGTCAGCCAGCGCCTTGTTCAGGTATTCCCGTCCGGCCTTGCCCCAGGTGTGTTCCACCTGCTTGAACAGGGTCTTTCCGCCGGGCATGCTGTTCAGGATCTTCTCCGCGTTCCGCAGCGGGATGGCCATGCCCGCATACTGTGCCGTATTCTCGATGCTGGTGTTCACCTGCTGCACAAGGCCCACCAGCAGCACCGGCTTCGAGCTGTTCACGCGGTGGTTCAGCCAGCCGGGGTTGCCCACGCTGTTGTCGTACCGGATGCCCTTGTTCTGTTCCGGGTTTGCGTCCTGATCCACGTTGATGTGGATGTAGTTTTCGGTGGTTGCCTTCCGCACGCCGCTCAACAGCAGGCTCGTCTCGTTGATGTACCCGCTCGTCTTTGCGTTCATCTTTCTGTAATCCTCGATCCACGCCCGGTCGTAGTCAGTCAGGTTCTTCTCGATTTCGTCCAGCAGGCTGCGCCGCACCGCCGTCTCGTCCATCTCGATGTCCCGCAGGTCGATCAGCTTTCCTTCCGCGTCCCGCAGGTTCAGCTCGCCCACCCGCACGGTCTCGCGGTCCAGCTGTGCCAGTTCGTTGTCTCCCTTCACCTTCGCTTCCATGTTGTCCAGCGTAATGCCGCCGTGCAGGATGTGGTGCAGTCCCTGCGGGTTCTGCAGCTGCAGCCACAGTTCCGCCAACTGGTCGTGGTTCACCTTCCGCGCCCGGCCGCTCTCGTCCCGGAACCCGATGTCCACAAGGTCGTGGGTGTAGTGGTAAAGTTCCTTCTCGTGGGCCTTGCCGGTCACGTTGTCAAAAATGCGATCGCACTCGATCTGGATCTTCGTTTTTTTCCGCTGTCCGTCGTTCAGCATCTGCCCCAGGCTCTCCAGGTACCCGCCGTGGGCATAGCCGCCCATCCTCTCGAACATCCGCTCGATGTTCATGGTGTTCATCCGGTAGCTGCCAAATTTCCGGCTCACCTTGCCCAGCAGGCCGGTCTTTTTGCTCACGCCCTTCGCCGCTTCCAGTTCGCTCTTCGTGCCCTTGGCAAAGTCGTCGATCCTGGCGTCCTCCTGTACGCCCACCACTACATTGTCGATCTTGATGATATGCGCCGTCTGCTCCAGGATGTCCCGCAGCCCTCGCAGCTCCGCCGCCGAAAGCGCCGCCATGCCGCCGCTCTTGTAGCCGTCCAGTTCTTTCTGCAGCGCGTTCAGGTGCGCCTCCATCGCCGTGCCGTCGATGCCGCCGGATTCGTCGCCCAGCTTCTGCGCGTTCCGGATGGTCTCTTCCAGCCGCGCGATCTCCCGTTCCCGGTTGTCGTTCACGTCAGCCAGCCAGCTGTCGATGGCGTCGGTCAGGCCGCTCTGCTCCCATTCCAGGTTCGCCCGGTCGCCCGCTTCCATCTCCCGCTGGATGCCCCGCCGCAGTCCGTCCACCGCCGCGTTCATCTCGGTCTTGGTGTCCTGCATCGGGGTGTAGTGCCAGCCATCCTCGCCCCGGTGCCGCCAGTTCGCCAGCCGCTCGGCGGTCTCCCGGTTCCCGGTCACCTCGTTTGCCAGCTGCAGCACAGGCATCACCTTGTCCAGCAGATAGTCCGGGATGTAGCTGCCCTCCTTCGGGTGCTCGTACAGCTTTGTCAGCTCTCCCGTCACCTTCCGGATGGCCCGCCGGGTGTTGTCCTTATCCCGGCTCTCCCGCATCTGCGCCAGCCGCTGTTCGTTCTTCGCCTTCGCAATGGCCACTTTTTCCCGTGCCCGGCCGCGTTCGGCTTCCCGCTGTATAGCCGCCTGCTGCTCCAGCTTCCGCTCCTTCGCGCCAATCTTCTCCCGCAGCTTTTCCTCGGTCTCAGCGTAGTGTTCCTTCGCTTTCGCGGTCGCATCCGCATAGGGCTTTGCCATCTTCTGCCGGTTCCGTGCCCGCCGCTTTGCCTCCTCTAAGTTTACCTGCGCCTGTAATGCCAGCGCATGCTTTCTGGCTTTCTCGTTCATCTCCTTTGTCTGCTGCCCAAACTTTCTGCGCAGCGCCGCATTGCTTTCGTTCGCCACTCCCGGCAGGCCTAAGTATTCGCCCCAGATCTCCATGGCCAGTTCCTGCTTTGCCGCGTCCCAGTCGCTGTCGTAGGCGCTTTCCATCGTCGGGCGGATGGCATCATGCGCGGCTGCCATCGCCTCCAGCGCATCTGCCGCACTGCTGGGTGTTTCCCTGGGCAGCAGCCCTCCGCCAATTCCCTGCAGCTCGGTAAAGTCCGCGTCCCACCGGCTCACCTCGCCGTTCTTTGTCAGCGTCAGCTTCACGCCGTGCCTTGCCAGCTCCTTGGTAGCTCCTGCCCAGCTGCCGTATTGATACACCACCTCCCGGTAGTCCTTGCTGCCTTTTTCAAGGCTCATTTCCATCTGATGCAGTTCCGGGTACTGTTTCCACAGCGCGTCGTTTCTCTTTGTGCTTTTCTCCATGATCTGCTGCGCCATGTCCAGCACAAAGCCGTGGGCCTGGGCCCAGTCCACGTTTCCGCCGTTCATGTAGTCCCGCAGTGCCGCCAGACGGCTTGCCAGCGTCTTTGCGTCCATCCGGCTTGCGCTGGCCTTCACCATCTTCCGGGCAATGTACAAAAGGCTGTCGTCGCTCACCGTGGCGTTCTGTGCCTGCTCCATCACCTTCTGCACAGCCTCGCTCGCTGCCCGGCCGCTGCCCATCTGCGCTTCCTTCGCCGCTTCCACGTCCTCGCTGTCCACATCCAGCTGGTACTTTCCGTGGTCCCGGATGTAGTTCCGGTCTTTCTCGAGCGCGTCCGCCCGCACCTGCAGCCGCTCGGCCGCGCCCGGCATTCCACTCTCTGCTTTCTGCGCCACTTCGTCCGAAAAATATTTGGTAAAGTTCGCATCATGGTTGACAAGGCGGTAGTAATCGAATATACTGAGGTCAGAAGAACCGGTAGGGGTTTCCATGTTGGAAGCGATTCCAGCATCGTACCCCTCTGACCCGGTTCTTTCAGAAGAGACCGGTAGGGCAGCCTCCCGAGCCAGCAATGGCTCCCGACGCACCTGAAGATCCGTTTCTCTTCCAGAAGAACCGGTAGGGGTTTCCATGTTGGAAGCAATTCCAGCATCGTACCCCTGTGACCCGGTTCTTTCAGAAGAACCGGTAGTCACGCTGTCGGTGGTGGAAACACCATCTCCACGGGACTCTGACCCGGTTCTTTTTTTATTGGCTGCATCCCGGCTTTCCTGCGTGGTAGTCTCTGCGATCGCAAAATAAAGTGTTGTCGGGCGGTTATCAAACAGCTTCAGTTCGGCACGCACCGGGATGATGCGTTCTCCGTCCTGCAGCGCACTTGCCAGCACGATCATGCCTTCCACATGGGGCTTGCTCTTCTTGTCGGCATGCGCTTCCAGCGGCTTTGCATTTCGCAGTACTTCCTCAATGTTTGCCTGCACCAGTGCAAAATCGTTGTATTCGCGCGGGGTCAGCTCTGTTTGCTTGCCCACGCTTTCCTTTATGTTATTGTTTCCGTATGTGAATTCAATATCAAGGTCGTCAAGGTCAAACTCCTTCTCCTGAATTCCAAATTCAGTCAGCACTTCCCTGATCGCTTTTCTCGCATCCTGTGGCCTCACGCCGGACCAGTTCTGCCCGCTCACCTTTGCGGTTCGTTCCGCGTTCGGCTGTGCCGGCCGGATGGTCAGCGCCATCTGCCGCTTTGTCTTTTCCTCTTCTGTCTCGCTTGCCATTTCCGGCAGGTTATATTTTTCTCCTTCCGCCGCCGCTTCACTGCCGGCAGCGTTTTTGTTTGCCCCGCCGTTTGCTTCCAGCGCCGCGCGGTAGCTTTCGCCCGCGTCCGTCTGGTGGTTGAACCACAGCTGCTGCAGGTCTTTCAGCTGCGTCTCGGTCAACGTCTTTGCCGCCCGCGCCGCCGCGTTGGTGGGCTCCTTCACCAGCAGGCTCTTGATGTCCGTCAGCACCTTCTCCAGCATGGTGCCGATCTTCTCCATCACCCGCTGGCACTTGCCCAGTGCGCTGGCGTTCTGCTGCGCTTCCAATGCCTGCTGGCGCAGATAATTGCGGAAGCTCTCCTCGCTGCCAAAGATGCTCTGCATCGCGTCGGCAGTGATCTCCTCCATGGCCTGGTTGTAGGTCAGGCTCTGGCCTGCCTTCTCGTACCGGTCAAGGTAGCTTTCCACCAGCTGCATCACGCTGTCCATGCCGTTCTGCTTCACAAGGTAGTGTTCAAAGGTGTCGATCATCTCCTGTGCGCCCGCGCTGTCCCAGCTGTTCGCCGCGTGGAAGGTCTCGTGCAGCACCGTGGCCGTGTCCGCCTCGCCGGAGTAGAACACCTTCCCGATGCCGCTCTGGATCAGGCCCTTTGCCCGGTTTTTGATGCCCTCAGTCACCCGCTGTGCCGCAAGGCCGTTGGCTCCCGCCGTCAGCCGGATCAGCTCGTCCCCGGCACGGCGGCTGCCGTTCTCGGTGCCGTCGCCGTTGTACAGGGTTCCTGCATCCTCCCGCAGTGCCGCCGCATCCGGCTTTCTGCCAAGCTCTGCCGCCTTGGTCTCTTTGTAGCGTTCGGCTTCGCCCCTGCCTTGGGTGTAGGCCATCTCCAGCGCCAGCCGCCCGGTCTCGCCGGTCGCCAGCACCTGCCGCACCGCGCCGCTCAGTGTCCCGCTGCCGGTCATCTGCAGCGCCTGCGCAAAGCTCTCGCCCTCGCCGTTCACGCCCAGCCGGTACAGGCTTGCCGCCGCCGGGGTGTACACCTCGGCGCCCACGCCCTCCGGCATATTCCGGCTCATGCTCTCCGCTGCCGCATCGCTCACCCGCCAGCGCTTCGCCAGCTCCTTCACGGCCGCGCTTTCCACCGTTTCCCCGGCGTTTTCCACCCGATTTCCGTTGACATCCCCCGCCCGCTGTGATACAGTGGTGTCAGCAGAGGAATGCGCAGTTAACGTTTCGGACGTATCTCTGGGGTCGGACGCGGCATCCATAGGGGCCTGCACGCTCTCTGTCGTGGCAGAGTTGGCTGCGGCTACGTTTCGGACGTATAATTCAGGGTCGGACGCGGCACTCACGGATGACCGCAGGGCTCTTGCCGCTTTTTCTGAAATAGCGGAAGTATCTGCACTTAACGTTCCGGACGTGTCTCTGGGGTCGGCAACGGCATCCATAGAGGGCTGCAGAGCTTTCGCTATTTCTTTTTCCGGCACTCCTACTGAAGATAAATACTCAGATACAATAAAGTTTTTACTTTTCTTTGTATCACAGACGGCTTCCACAACAATGTGGGAGCCGTCTATTTTTTTCTCAAAGATCACAATGGGCGCTTTTTTACGGCTCCCAGTATAATATCCGTCCGCTTTCCGCGTTGCCAGATACGCATTGTCAAAGTGGTTCAGCACATACGCCGCCCGCGCCACATCCGCGCTGTTCTTCATGGTGCCGTCTGCGCTGCCGTCCCCGCCTGCGTGCCGGTTGGTGATGTGCTTCACCGCGTTGGCGTCCATCAGGGTACGACTGCCCACCTTGTCAAGGCCGGTCAGCTGCTGCATGGCGTCCCGCATCCGGTCGCTGGTCTCGGTCACCATGTAAGGCTCCGGCGTTTCGCCCGCCCGCACCCGGTCAACGTATTCCGCAAGGCCGGGGTCAACGCTCTGCTTGTACTCCTCAATGCTGGCGTTCTGCGCCGGGGTATGCACCGCCGGGTCATCATTCACCGCCGTCTGCTCCGTCACCGTCTCACTTGCCGCCGGGGCCGTTTCCTTCTGCAGCACTGCCGCATCTTCCGTCTGCTGTGCGGCAATTCCCACTTGCCGGTCATTTGCTGCCGCCTGCCGTTCCGTCTCAAAAGCTTCCCCCTCGGGAGAGCTGTCAGCGCCCTGCGCTGACGGAGAGGGTCCATTCCGCTGCACCGTCTGACCGTCCGCTGTCTCCAGCGCCGCGCTCATCCTGCCCAGCTGGGTGCCCACAGCGCCGCCCAGCGCGCCGGAAGCGCCGCCGGAAAGGCCGCTTTCCAGCGCCTGCAAAAAGGTGTCTCGGCTGAACATCTCCTCGGCCGCCTGCGCGTCGCCCAGGCCCGCGTCAATGGCCTTGTCCGCATAGGTCTCCACAAAGGCCTGCATGGCGTTGTCGATGCCGCCGGACACCGCATTCGCCACCGTCGGGTACTGCTGCGCCAGTACGCCGTTGTCTGCCACGCTGCGCACCATGTCCGCCAGCTTGCCCGCCAGCGTGTCCTTGGCGTAGTCGCTGCCCATGGTCCGGGCAAGGTCTGCCGCGCCCACGCTGTTGATGGCCCACCCCGCACCGAACTTCGCAAGGCCGCCCACCAGCGTCTTGCCCGCGCTCTCGCCCTTGTCAATGCTCTGGCCCATGGCTTCCGCGCCGCCCTGGGCGCTCAGCACCGGCAGCACCAGCGCCGGGCTGATGCCCGCCACCGCAAGGTTCTCCGCCGCACTGGTGGTCACCCCCATCAGCTGGCGCGCAATGGGGCTCATGCCCGCCTGCGCCGCTTCGTTCAGCTGCTGGCCGCGCTTGTACATCTGGTAGCCCAGGCTCTTCTCCGGGTCGATGCCCTCGCTCACCTTTGCCCCGCTGATCCGCGCCCGCATCCGGTCGATCTCGCTCTGGCTGTAGCCCTTGGCCTTCAGCTCTTCGTCCGTGTAGGCCATGCCGGTGCTCTGGGCCGGGGCCGCCATCACCCCGCTGCTGTTCAGCTGCATGGCGTTGTCCCGCTCTGCATACTGGGTCTTTCCGCCGGTCATCAGGCGCAGCAGTTTCCACTGCCGGTCGTCGCTCTTCACGCTCTCTTGCAACTCGTTCCAGTTCTTTCCGGTCTCCGCTGCGTTCTGCACGCTCCGCACGGCCGTCTCGCCCGCCATCAGCGGGGCCGACGCCACCGTGTCCACAATGCCGCCGATCGTGTTGGAGATGCGCCGCGCCGCCCGCTGCCAGTCCGGCAGGGCATCAAAGTCGGCAATGTACTGCCGCGCCTCTCGGATCTGCTTGCGGCTGTAGCCCTTGGCCAGCAGCTCCGCGTCGGTGTACTCCCGCTTTTCCGTGCTCGTTTCTGCCGTCGGCGCACTGGCCATTGCCCTGCTCACGCTTATCGGCTGCATGGCGTTGTTTCGTTCAGCATAGGTCTTGTTCCCCTTGCCGGTGCGCAGCAGCCGCACCAGTTGCTGGTGCTGCGGGTCTGCATCCATCCACTGGTTCAGCCGGTCGAAATCGCTGAACTTGTCGGTTGCCTTCAGCTCTTCAGTCTCCTGCTTCAGCTGCTGTGCATCCCGCGCATACCAGCTTTCCACCCGCTTTGCGTCCGCATCCTTGATCTGCTTTTTTACGCTCTCCGCGTTCGGTGCACTGGCCATTGCCCCGCTCGCGCTCTGCATCGGCATGGCGTTGTTTCGCTCGGCATAGGTCTTTCCGCTCTTGGTCCCGGTCCCCAGCACCTTGGCCGCCGGGGCGCTGTTCTTGCCCGTTCCCAGCCACTCCGGCTGTCCGGTGCGTTCCACCGTCGGCAACTTTGATCCCGCCTTTTTCGTGGTCTGCACGCTTTGGGTCCCGGTCATCTGCCCCAGCACCTGCGCGCTCAGGCTTCCGCTCGTGGGGTTCTGGTTGCTCTTTCCCGCGCTCTGCGTCCCGGCTTTCTGTGCCGTGCTGCGCACGCTGGTGCCAGCGCTCCGGTTCACCCAGGCGTCGGTACTTTTGGCCGCCGGCTTGGTCCCGCTGCCCGTCCGCAGCGCGTCGATTTTTTCCGCACTCCAGCCGGTGCTTCCGCTGCTCCGCGCTGGGGCCGTCGTGCTTTTCGGTGCCGCGCTCTGGCCGGTTCCCGATGTTCTCTTCTGCCCATTATTCTGTTTGCGCAGCTTTTCAATGTCCTGTGCGCTCCATCCCATACGCTCACCTCATCACTTCGTTCCGCGCCACTCGTAGTCGATCTGGTTCATAATGGCCGAGATCTGGTCGCTGCTCAGGCTCGTGTTGTTGGCCAGCTCGCTTGCGATCTGGTTCTGGCTGTACCCGCTGTTGGCCATCTTCCGCGCGTTGTACATGCCCTGCTCCCAGGCTGTGCCGTTTGCCTTGCCGGGGTTGCCTGTGCCAGTCAGCCGCTGGATGCGCCCTGCATCAGCCAGTGTGTCCTCGTAGTAGCTTCGCCGCTGGTCGTCCGGCTTCATGGTGCTGTACTCTTTAAACATCGTGTTTAGCTGCGGCTGGGTGTACCCGTCCACCTTGCTGCTCGTGCTGCCGCTCTTCGTGCTGCGGCTCGTACCGCTGCTCCGTCTCCCGCTTCCTGTCCCGGTCGTGGTCCTGTACCGGTTCTGCAGTGCCAGCTGGCTTGCGTACTTGGCAATGTCTGCCTGGTTCAGCCGGTTCGTCACCGAATCAAAGCTGTCCAGCGCATCCGTCCCATATCCAACCGCCCTTGCAATGGTCTGTCCCAGCGTCGGTGCGCCTGCAGTCGTATAGTCCTGTGCTTTCATCAGATAGTCCAGATTATCCTTGTCCGTCTGCGAAAGGCCCTTCCATTCGTCAAACATGTCGTAGCTCAGGTCGTAAGGTTCCAGAAACTTGCTGATGGCAGCTTCCGGCGCGCCCTGGTCCAGCATCTCATATGCCTCCTTCAGCGCCGCGTTCTGCTGCACCGTAAAGTCGCTCACGCCCTGCAGGTTGTCGAACATATTCTCGTCCATCCGGTACATTTTCAGGATGGCTTTTGCACCGTCCACGTTGCCGTTCCGGTACTCTTCCTTTGCCTGCACAATGGCATTCGCCTTCTGCTGGCTGTAACCCATGTAAGCATTATAGGCCTTGCCCACATCGCTGCCCACGTTCTTGATCACGTTCCACACGTTGCCCCAGAAGTCGCTGTTCTCCTGCCGGGCCTGCTGGGTGCGGTCGTACCGGTAATTCCGCCAGTTCGCCGCATCCGCCACGCTGCCGTCGTACTCGCTGCGTGCAAGCTGGTCCTGGTTCAGCAGGTTATTCAGCTGGGTTCCCTGGCCCGCCAGCTCCTGCTGCCACTGGCTCAGCGCGTCTGCCCGTGCCTGGGCGTATACGTTCGCGGTCTGGCCGGTCTCCCCGGCCGCCGCCTGCTGTGCTGCGCTCTTGGCCCAGTTTGCGCCGTACCCGGCCGAAAGGCCGTTTGCCACCTCTTCTGCCACGCTGGCCCCGGCGCCTGCATTGCCCAAAAGGCGGCTCAGGGCGCCCCGGTAGGTGCCGTTCTGGCTGTCGTAGCCAAGGCCCGCGCTGTTGGCACTGTCCATTCCCGCCAGCGCGTTCTGGATCCCTTCGTCGTAGCGGTTCTCATACGCCCCCGGCATGGCCGCTTCCGCCTGTGCCTGCTGTTTCTGCTGGTCGTTCAGTCTCTTGATGGTCCCCATTTTATTCTCCTTTCCTCAAACGCAGCTCCGGCAAAATCCGGAGCTGCGTTTGAGAGAGCTCCATTCTCAGATAAAGAAAAACGGCAGGATCTGCGCCGCAAAGCCCAGCATGCTGAACAGCCCGTTCAGGGTGCTGCTCACGTTCTGCTGCCGCTGTGCATAGGCGTTGTTGTACTCGTTCTGCCTGTAGCTCAGGTCGTTGTACCAGTTCGACAAGTCTTTCTGGTACTTGTTGCAGTCATTCTGCTCGGCCTCCTGCAGGCCGTTCAGCTCCTGCTGCAGCCCGCTCTTCCGGGTGTTGTATTCGCTGCGGCTCTGGCTCGTCAGGCTGTCCAGCACGTTGTCCAGGTCGCTCATGGTGGCCGCATAGGCCTTCTGGCCCGCCTGGGTGCCGTAGCTGGAGCCGTACCCGCCGGTCAGTGCGCTGGCACTGGCCTGCGCGTTCTGGTTCGCCAGCTTTGCCTTCTGGGTGTACTCGCTCTTGTACTGCTGGTATGCCGTATCGGCCGCCGGGTCATAGTCGTAACCGCCCAGATCATCCAGCTTGCCCATCACATTGTCGATCTGGCCCTTGTACTTGCTCTGGTAGTCGGCCGGTTTCGTCTGTTCAAAGCGCTCCAGCTCGCTCCGCGCGTTGCTCAGTCTGCTCATCTTCAGCTCTCCTTTCCGCTCAGATAATCCTCGCTCATGTTCTCGCTGCTAAGGTTGGTCAGCACATAGGTCAGCTGCTCGTTCAGCTGGTACAGGTAGTTCGTCAGCGCCCGCGCGTCCGCCTCCGGCATCTGGTCGCTGAAGCTCGGCAGGCCGATGCCCGCCAGTCCCGCAATGCTTGCCATTGTCTTCTCCTTTCATCGTCTCGGCACCGCGCCGCTCACCCTTGCCCCTGCTGCATCCGCAAACGTAAAGGCCATGCTCCGCAGCACCATCTGTCCGGTGCCTGCAAATCTCAGCCGCATGGTGTCGTGCCGCCGGGGCACAAAGGGCAGGTTCACCCGCTGGTGGTCCCTCGTCACCGCACAGCTGCTCACCGTCTCCCAGTCCCCGCCGTCGTAGCTCACCGCCACGGTCAGCACCGTGTGGGCCAGTGCATCCATGCGCAGCGTGACCCGGCTGATGTACTTGTCGTCCGGCACGGCAAGGCCGATGTCTCCGGTCACGGCCTCAAATTTCAGCCCCGTCTCGTCCTCGCCGCTCACTTCCCGCTCCGGGTCGGCCGCCCACAGGGCATTGCCGTCCCACAGGTACAGCTGCTGGCCGGTACTCACCATCCCGGTGCCCGCCGCGCTCTCCTCCTGCCACAGGCCCCGCTCGGTGTCGTACACCAGCAGCCGCCCGCTGCCCGTGTCCGTTTTCCGGTGCAGGTACAGGTAGTACCGCGCATCCAGCTGCCCGCCCACGGCCCGGTCCACCGCCGTCAGCTTCCCGGTGTCCAGCGCGCCGCTCACCTTGGCAGGCAGGCTTCCGCTCCACGCCATCACCCCGTCCGGCGACAGATAATATAGTGTCTCCGCGATCACGCACAGGCTCTTTGCCGCATTTGCCGCCACGCCCCGGCACCGCACACTGCTCATCTGGTAGTCGCTTGGCTTCGAGCCGTACAGCTTGTGGATGCAGTTTTCTTTAAAAAACAGCAGGTACCCCAGGCAGCTGGCCGCCCCGGTAAACGCGCCGTCGCTGCCCACGCTCACCGCGTAGCTGTCCGACGCAATGCCCCGGTAGCTGTACCAGTTGGTGGGGTCGCCCAGGGCACAGGCATAAATGCTGTTTTCCTCCCGGCTGCATCCCCACACCCGGTTGCCCTGCTCGGTCACAAAGTCCAGATCCGGCACCCGCCGTTCCAGCTTCACCGGCGCTGCGGCCGCTTCGTTCTCGGTCACCTTGCCGTCGGCGCTTCGCCAGCTTGTGCCGGTGGCCGTCACGGTCCAACTGCCATAGTACCGGGTGCTGTCCTCCGGCACGGCCAGCGTCGTGATCACGTCGTCCCCGTCCAGTGTGCTGATGCTCACCTCGCCGTTCAGCCCGGCCGCCGCCGCACTGCATACGGTGCCCGGCATCCCGCTCACCGTCACGGTGTCGCCTTCCTTCAGCACGCTACCAAGGCCCGGGCAGTGCAGCCGCAGGCTCGTCAGCAGGATCTCGCTCCACTTCTTGTTCTTCGCGCTGTACTTCAGCAGTACGCTGCCCGCGCCGTAAGGGCTCTCGGCGTCCCCCTTCAAAAACAGCTGCCCGTCTGCCGGGCTCTCCGGCTCGGTCGTGCCCACGCCGTCCGGCGTGTAGGTCCGGCCCTCGCCGTCGCAGGGGGTCACGGTCATGGTCCCTCCGCTCAGCGTCCACGCCGCCGCAAGGTCCGTCAGCTCCCCGCTCACCGTGTCAAAGGCCTTCTTGTCCGGCCAGATCAGCACCTTCGTGCCCATGCCGGTCATGGCCTTCTCGTTGTCGGTCAGCGCGTTTTCCAGCACCACCGCCCCGGCCCGGCTCTCGTCGGCGTCCGGGGTGTACTCCAGCGTGGTTCCCCGGCAGATCACCAGCCCGTTCAGGTGGTACATGCCGTTCACGTCCTGTACCTCCCGCACTTTTTTGCGGGTCGCCCGCGTCTGCAAAGCCGGGTACCCCCGGCCGGAAAAATTCAGGCTGCTGCTCAGCTCCGCCTCGCTGCACCCGTAGGTCTCGTTCACCCCGCCAAAGGCCCGCAGCATCTGCCGCCCGCTCTGCAAAATGTTCAGGTTCCGCCCGTCCGTCATCTCAGTACCTCCACTGCACACCGCCCGCCGGGACATAGCGCCTGCGCATCCATGCGGCAAACTCCTGCACATAGTCGCTGTACAGCTGCATCTCGTTGGCCGCCCGTGCCACCTCGCCCAGGGCGAGATCCATCTGTGCACACAGCCAGTGCACATACAGCGGGCTGTACTGCTCCGGTGCCAGCAGCTCGGTGTCGTAGGCAAGGCCGTCGTTCCATGCCGTGTCCGCGCCCACGTCGTCAAAGTCCACCGTCTCGCTGCGCTCCACCACGCTCCCGCGCAGGCGGCTGTCGCACTGCCGCAGCCAGTTCTGTTTCAGACTGTCCGAAAACTCGTTGTTCGGCCGCATCTCGTCGGCCTGCTCCATGGCCTGTCCCGCCGTCATCTCGTCATCTTCTCCTTCCAAATCAAAAGGCCCCGGCACAGCCATGTGCCGCTGTACCGGGGTCTCTCATTCTGTCATGCTCACACGCGCTGTGCCGCCTGCGCCGTTGCGTTCTCCGCTGCCGTGATCTTTGCCATGGCCGCGTTGTCCATCTCCTCGCTGTGCTCCAGCACCTCGGCCACCGCCTTCGGCACCTCCACGTCCACGCCGCGCTGTACAAGGTAGGTCACGCCGTTCACACCCACGAATACCGGTGCCTTGTAGCGCTGGTTATCCTTGAACAGCCGGATCACCACGGTGTCCTTCTCCTCGGTCGGCTCAGCCTGTACGGCCTCAGCCTCCTGCGCGGTGTTCTGTTTCTTCACTGCCATGTCCGTTCTCCTTCCGTTTCCTTAGTTTGCCAGTGCGCTTGCGCTGTAGCGTGCACTGCAGCTCTCAATGCGCACCATGTACTGCTCACTCAGGCGCTCTGCGGTCTTCACAGCCTTCCAGCCCACAGATGCGCGCTGGTTCAGCGGGTCATCGCCGTAGCCCAGCTGCTTCACGATGTGCTGCAGGCCGCCGCCCTCCAGCTCGGTGGTGGCGTAGGCGTGGGCACCCAGCACCAGGGTGCCGAATACGGCAAGGCCGGTGGGGCAGCCGGTGCCCTTCCAGATTTTTGCTTCGCTGGACACCACAAAGCGTACGTTGTTGATCTTGCCGATCTCGCCGTTGAAGATCTCCTCCGGGGCTGCGTACTTGTGCGCCTCGATCCAGTTCGGGTCCTTGCGGATGTCGTAGCTGGTGTACGGGTGCACGATGGCCACATAGCTGTCGCCGATGGGGTCTGCGTTCTGGCTCTGCAGCAGGGCCACCGCCTGGTCGATCAGATCCACGGTCAGCTGCGCGGTCTTGTCCAGGCCTGCGCGGCTGGTCACGGCGGTCTCCACGCCGTCCGCCACCTTGGGCGCATAGATCACGTTGGTGCCGCCCGCCAGGATGTCGCGCACGATGGTGTCCATGGTGCGGCCCGCCTGGCTTGCCAGTACGTTCGTGGCCTGCACCACGTTGTTGTCGATGGCGGTCAGATCCAGCATGTCGGTCAGGGGAGCCCAGCCGCCGTACTGGTGTACCTCTGCCGTGATGGTGCTCACGGTCAGCGCCTGGCCCGCCGGGGTCACGCCTTCGGTCAGCGGGGTGGTCGCCTTCGGCAGTGCCTCATACTTGCGGAACTCGATGGTCTTGCCGTTGTTCGCCGGGATGGGGTACGAATCGCCGAACTGGTCATGCACCAGTGCAGGCTCTGCCAGATCCAGCAGGGTCTTCTCGTAGTAGGTCTTCATCTCAGCGGTCATGCCGCCGGATGCCGTGGTGTTCTGCAGCTGTGCGGAAGCGTCCGCAAACATCTGCAGATTCAGTCTCTTTTTGCTCATCTGTTTGTCCTCCTTCAAGGTTTTTATCTTCTCACGCCCTCTGCGTGGGAAATCTCTTACAGCACGATTCTCTCTCCCCGCCGTGCCCGCTTTGCCAGCTCTGCCCGCTGCTTTGCTGTCATGTGGGCCACATCCACCTTGGTCTCTGCGGCAGCGCCGGGGTGCGCGCCGTTCTCTGCCGGCCGCTGTGCCCGCTGCTGGATCCGGGCCGCCACGCCCTGCTCCACCTGTTTTGCGGTGCGGGCTGTGCTCTCGGTCATCAGCTGGTCAAAGTAGGCCGCCCGGTATGCCGCTTCCAGCCCGATGCCGCGCCGGATCATGTCCGCCACGCTGGGGTTGTTCAGCACCTCGTCCAGCTCAAAGGCCGGGTACTTTTCCTTCAGCTGTGCTGCTTCCGCTTCCCACTGTGCCCGCACTGCCGCTGCCCGCTGCTGGTGCTCTGCTGCCAGCCGCATCTGTTCGGCCCGCTGTTTCTCGGCATTGGCCCGCTGCAGCTCGCCTTCCATCTTGTCCAGCTCCCGTGCGGTCTTCACGCTGATGCCGCGCTCCGCCGCCAGGGTCTCGTAGTACTCGTCGTTCTTCACCTTGCCGCTCTTCACGGCCTCGGTCAGGGCTTCAAGGTTTTCAGCGTTCCCGGCGTCGATGCCGTATGCCTCGCCCAGCGCCTCCAGCAGCCCTTTCACAGCAGAGTTCTCCTGCACGCTCTGCACCGCCAGCTGTGCCGCACGCTGCATGGCCTCTTCAAACTCCGCTGCATACTCGCCCTGCATCAGCTGGCCAAAGGCCCTGCGCTTTTGGGCCGGGTCTGCCTGCTTCGGCTCTTCCTGCTGCTGTACTTCGCCGGTCGTTTCCTCTGCACTCGGCTCCCCATTTTGGGGAGCTCCGGCGTCCGCGCCTCCCTCGGCGGACATGGCCGGTGAGAGGGCGTTTCCTGCAGCCTTCGCCGCCTTGCCCGGCCTTGAGCGCTTTGCAAGCCGCTCCTGTGCCGGCCGCAGTTCCGGCCCGGTGATCTCCGCCGTGCCCTCTCCTGCAGCATCGCCGCCCGCCGCCGCAGAGCCGGAAGCGGCAGCGCCCTCTGCAAACAGCTGCAGATCCACCACATCCGCCGTGCCCATCCCGTCATCGATCATCACAAACTTCGGGTACAGTTGCGCCACAAGTTCCAGCCCGTCCGTCACCAGCTCAAACTTTGCCCGGTTCTCCGGGGTCGCTTTCATCTGCAGTTCCAGATACGTCCCCGCCGGGCCGCTGCTGGATGCGACTGCAAAGCCCTCTTCGCTGCAGTCCGCGCTGAATGCCAGTGCCTGCATCAGCGTGCTTACCGCCGCACACACGATGTCCTGCCCCTTCGGCGCATAGCCCGCATGGCCTTCCGCCCGCAGGCGCATCGCGCCCTCTTTTGGAAACTCTTTGTAGGTGATTCTGATCATGCCGTTCTCCTTCTCGTCCGTTCCCATTCTGATTGGCGGAAGCCGAAAATGCGGTTAAGAGATCTTCACGCCGGACGGCGTGAATCTCCAGCATTTTCAGCTGCAGCCCACTTCTTTGGGATTATCAAGGGCGAGTAGCCCTTGATTCGTGGATCCAGCGCGTCGAAATCGCTGGTGGTTTTCTGGTTCTCTTTTGCCACCAAAAGAG
>ERZ824978.936-NODE-936-length-35954-cov-3.721190_pt1 | contig 35954 bp, 21 predicted proteins | sample MGYA00519860_ERZ824978 | MGnify/ENA primary metagenome ERZ824978 (study PRJEB31778, sample SAMEA3449184) | human gut metagenome | biome: human gut; feature: human-associated habitat; material: faeces | place: United Kingdom | collected 2010/2012 ... | reverse complement strand
AGCCCAGTCTTCCATCACTAATGCGATACGAGCCTGCAAGCCTAATGCTGTGGCATAGTCGATATGTGAAATGTGTTTGCGGGTTGTACCGTTTAACCGTTCGACAGCTTTATTGATGTCATTCATAATCTGAGCATATGTCTCTTGCACTGTAGAACGTGGTTTTCCTTCTGTACCGGCGACTGTCGGCTCGACATATATAGGGCAACAAGGTTCACCCTCATGTCCTTTATAGGTCCGGGCAAAACTTTGCGCTAACATGAAATAGGAGTAAGCCCGTATTGCATAGGCCTGCCCCATGATATAGTTGACTTCCGTTTCTGTCCCTGCCATAGTTTCCTCTGCATCAAGTATATAATTAGCATTGGAAATCCAAGTATAATAGCAATTCCATAAATCATATGAGCGCCAAGTAGTAGCAGTATATCTGCTTTTTACGTTATATAAGCAATCATACCAGAACCAGCCGCTGCCCATTGCAGCCATGATCATATCTTCTCCCATCACATCGGCCATCAGATTGTAAGCACTGATACCGAAGCATTGGTGTGTATTATCTGTTGGAGACCATGCTGAATACATGGAACGGTAAAGACCGTTCAGTGGAACTAAAGCCGCATTGGCATTTGCTAATAGTCCGCTTCCGGACATTGAATCAGTCGGATTGGTATCAAGAGAACTTTCCAAGCATGACGATAGAGTCGTACAAGCCACCAGACCGACAATCATATATTTGAATATCTTTTTCATCTTGTATCTTATAAAATAATGATTTAACATTAGAAGTTAATTTCTACACCAAAAGAGTATGTTTTGTTTGGTGTATACGAATAATCGGTTTCACCCTTAAAATTGTATTGAGGGTCCATACCTTTCAAATGAGAAAATAACGCCAGGTTATCAATGGAACCGAATACACGGACATTTCCCAGTTTTGCTTTTCTCATCCAGTCTTTAGGCAAGGAATAGCCTAATGTGATATTTTTGATTGCAAAATAAGATGCATTGATTAAGAAACGATCTGTCGTTGTATAAGCACCGTTGATTTCCACACGAGGCACATCTGTAATATCGCCTGGTTTCTGCCAACGGCGTAGCTGATGTTTATTCCAGGTGTTCGTCGCATATTGGGCGTTCATGGAACCTGTATACAGACTGTCATATATTTTACCGCCAATCGAATAGGAGGTTAGGACTGACAAATCGAAGCCTTTGTAAGAAAAGTCTGTTCCAATACTTCCGTAAAGATCCGGAATACGGTTGCCTTGATAATATTTACTGGTTGATGCTTTTGAATAGTCATCGCTGATACGTTCGTTGATGATGTTTCCATTTTCATCCTTGTCGTATACCCAATAGAGTTGAGCGCCTGTAGCTGGATCTACTCCTGCTGATTTAGCCATATAGAACGTATTGATAGGCATGCCCTCTTTGATACTGTAAACTCCCTTGATGATTTCGGGTGCTGTATTAGTCAGCTTCAAGACTTTATTTTTTACAGTTGATCCCATCCAACTTATATTCCAGACGAAATCATCCGTTCTGATAGCAGTACCTCTTATTTCAAATTCGAAACCCGAGTTTCTCATGTCTCCGACATTGGCATTGTAGCCATTGAATCCGGTAGAAGTTGCCATCGGGTAACTTAACAACATATCGACAGTCTTACGATTGTAATATTCGGCATTGACGGATAGACGGCTTCCAAGGAAGGTCGCTTCGACACCGACATTCAAGTTTCCATTCTTTTCCCAAGACACTACCTGATTTTCCAATGAAGAAACCATACCTCCGATCTGGTTCGAATTCGGCCAATCTAAATCATACAAGCTTTGCCATAAGTAATAATTGCTTGTCTTATCTGAATTCAGGATATTATCATTACCTTGTTGTCCATAGCTTAATTTCAAAGACAGATTATCAATCCATTTAACATCTTCCATGAACGCTTCTTTGGAAATGCGCCAGTTACCACCGATAGACCAGAATGTTCCCCAACGATGATCTTTATGAAAACGAGAAGATCCATCGGTACGCAAAGATGCAGAGAAATAATACTTTTCATCATAATTATAGTTGAAACGTCCTAACCACGATTCGATACGATATTTGTCCGTATAAGAATCGGCTGCATACAAAGTCGTTCCCGGACGCAGTTCAAGGATACCGTCTACCAGGTTTGTTTTTCCAGCCTTCAAATATTCGTAGCTGTAAGCATAAAATTCATGTCCAGCCAAAACATCAAAAGAATGTAATCCGAAAGAACGGTTCCATGACAACAGTTGGTTGAAAGTATAACTTTGCATGCGTGTGTTATATTTGGTCAATAAACCACCTGCTGTAGCCTGGTTTCCATGATACATATTCATATAGCTCATTCGTGATTGGTTGCGGTAATCAAGACCGAAATTCACATTCAGTTTAATTCCCTTGAAAACACCGAAATTATCTTTATCTGAACCAAAAGTCACTCCAGTGCGAAGGCTTGCCACATCATTCTTTTTATTTGATTTGTCGTCAGTCAAACCGCCGACTGGATTGTAATCCGTATAGCTTCCCGGACGTCCGTTTTCTCCATAATCCAATTGAGGTTTTCCATCTTCACCCAATACATTCTTTCCATCCAATCCCTTCACATAGACGGGAAATAACGGTGAAACGAACTGTGCTGAATACCATACATTTGATGTGGAAGATCCGTCATAGTCACTGTAATCCTGCACTGAATTAGACAAGGAGGCATTCATGTTGGCCTTAAACCAATCTGTAATATTAGAATTAACGTTTACACGAGCATTATAACGCTGAAAGCCTGTATTGATAAGAATGCCATCTTCATTCAGATAACCGAGAGAAAACATATATTTTGTTTTTTCAGAACCGCCGTTTACAGATAATTGGTGTTCTTGCCTGAATGCATTATCTCGTTGAACTGCATCCATCCATCGTTCATTCCAGGCTGAAACAGCATCAGCTTGTACCATTCCTGTTTTAGGATTGATCAAATTGTCCCATGTGTAATTCTTAAACGGGTTGTATAGTTCACCACCTAAATTGGCACTTAAACCGGCTCTTGCCATCTGTTGTGCTTGTTCCCATGAATAACCAGAGTTGAATACGTAACCATTACGAAGAGCTTCATAAGTTAATTGCACAAATTCTTTCTGATCGACCATATCATACGGTTGGATAGCACGTGATGCCCATCCTACAGTTGAACGCCATGTTACTTGAGCTTTTCCTTCTTTACCCTGTTTAGTTGTGATCATAACGACACCGTTCGCACCACGCGCACCATACAAAGCACCAGCAGAAGCGTCCTTCAATACAGTCATAGACTCGATATCAGACGGATTGATGGAACTTAAAGAACCATCGAAAGGAATACCATCGACAACATACAAAGGATCTTGTGATGCATTAATTGAACCATAACCACGGATTACAATGGAAGCATCTTCGCCAGGCTGTCCGGATCCTGAAGTTGTCAACAATCCTGTTGCCTGTCCTTCTAACCCTTTTGTTAAGTTTGTAATAGGACGGAGTTCTAATTTTTCATTACTGATCGTAGAGGCCGATCCCGTAAAAGAACTTTTTTTAGCGGTACCGTAAGCGACAACCATTACTTCGTCAAGCATCTGATTGTCCCCCTCCAATACTACATTTACTTTTGGCTTGATTCCAACTTCCTGAGACTTCATCCCCACGAAGGAAACTACCAGAGTCTTTGCAGAACTTAGTCGGCAGGTATAATATTGATTATCAATGTGTTATTAATATACATTGATTAATCATCATCCATTTATAAAAGATGACGTTTTAAACACAGACTAAGTATATTTGTTTAATATACAACATATTAATACTTTTCGTGTAAATGATAGCCATATCCATAACACCTCCAAACAGTGCTGCAATTCTACCGGTTTCTTTCTTATTTTTTGATACAGATTAAACTATTTTACTGGAATCTGATATACATTTTAAGCCAGTATCGAAAGCGGGATATTGAATAGCAATAGTATTACTCAGCAATAGTAACAAAAAGAAAGTTCAAAAGAAAAGAGCCCGATATTATATCGAGCTCTTTACTAAATATATTTGATTCCTTTTAGATTGAATAAAAATAAGTCTGTTTATTATTTGTGACTCATCTTTACATACCGATCTCCAAATGTCCCTGCACCACATATTGCACTAAATGCATTGATATTCAAGAAACCACCTTTAGGAGTAAACAAACCGGAAATATTTTGACTACCATTTACATCTTCCATCCAAACGTCTCCGTAATCAGCATGGACAAAAATGACCTGTTTGGTTGGAATGGATACTTTTCCTGTCTTAGAATCGTATTTTGCGTTGATAGTCTTACCTCCATCCCAAAGGTTTGTAATTTTAATGTCGGTTGTACTGCCTGAAACGAATTCAATTGTCACTTCATAACTTTCACCTGCGCTATTATCTTCCGTATTATAATCTACAGCCGTATAACCCCCATTTAATTCGAAAATAGGAGCTGCCGGTGTTGTGATCGAAGTTACCTCACTAACTATCGTACCACCAATTGTATAAGCATAGCTACGAATATAATAGGTCGTGTTTTCCGTTAAATTATTGATGACACTACTGAATGTGCTTGCAACTTCACCAGCTTTATAAGAATTATAACTTGCAAAATCAGCAGAGGTGGACACCATAAACCCAGCCTCTAACACTCCCTCCGTTCCACTGATGTTTCCGTTTACAGAAATTTCCGAAAAAGTCAAAACGGCACTTTCCCCTAAGGAAGCTGTGATATTGCTGGCTTGCTCATATTCTGCATCAATATTTGATTTACTGTCCATCTCGTCATAACAACTTGTTACTCCAACAGCCAAAACGATACAAGAAATGAATGTTTTAAATATATTTTTCATTTTACTTTATCCTTTTAATTAATATCCTCAAGTTTATTATTATGGATTCTGATCTTCTGCGTTGATCAATTTATTTTCCTGAATTTCAGACAAAGGTATTTGATATATCCATCTGACATCATGTGCATCAACCTTAATGTCGTATCCAGCCAAATGATTATTGCCTTCATAAGAGCGATCAATACCTTTGTTCAGACGTTTCAAATCGTAGAAAGAGAAACCTTCTCCCCATAATTCGATACGACGTTGCAAATAAACATCTTCTACAGTTACAGTTGCTTTATTCCAACTCGGCTGACGTTTGTTCATCAATACTTTCAATACTTCAGCTGCTTTGGAACCTTGATTCAAATGAGCATAAGCTTCCGCTTCAATCAGAACCATCTCTGCTGCACGCATATACATATAGTTATCCGTCCAATCGTTTACATGCCCGAATTTAACGTTTGCGTATGGTAATTGCGCAGCTGCTGTCGGTTGATTTTTGTCTCCCTCTGGTCCGTTGAACCATTTTTTTCTACCATCTTCTTCTGGTATTTGGGAATATAATTTAGCATCAATCAGACGTGGAGCATATCCCATACCGGCATATCCAGGAGCGATATTTGAGATCATGGAGAAGAAAGAGGCATAAGTTGTCTGGGTTTCAGTAGTATGAGCAAATCCCCACATCCATTCAACATTGTTTACTGTAACAAAACCATCATATAATCCAGAAGAACTTGAATCCATGATTGTATAGTTTGCACGGGCCTTGGCAGCAGCAGCAGCAGCCTTTTCCCATTGCTGGCTTAACAGATAGTAACGCGCTAAGAATCCATTTGCAACACTGGCATCAATATAGTTTTTGGAAGGACGCTCGTATCCAGATTCCAGATTTTCAACCGCTTTCAATAAATCAGCTTCAATCTGAGCAAACACTACACCAACAGTATTACGGCCTTTTGCCGAAGCTATTTCTTCTTCCGTTTTACCATCCGCATCCACATATATCAAAGGAACGCCCGGTGCATCTGTATTAATATTACCACTCTTATCTATTGTAAATTGATACAATTGGATCAAATGCATATAAGAAAGCCCCCGAATAGCATAAGCCTGTCCTAACAAACCTTTCTGTGAAATTGTTTCACCCCCTTCCGGATATAAACTGATAATTTCATTCGCTTTTGCAATCATCGTATAAAAATTAACCCAGTGACATTTCGTACGTCTATAGGCCTCCATTCGATTGTCCAATTGATAGTCAAAATTAAACCAGTGGGAAGCTGCCATACAGATGTCTTGCCCCATCATGTCTGTTGCATGAAGCGAGCCCATATAACCGAAATCGTCATGCGAAGTGCTGGTTTGACCAGCTGTAACCATCCATGACCACATACCGTTCAAAAACACGTCCGGATTTTTGCCAGCCGCTTCACCAGCCGCTTCTTCATCCAGATATTCCGTATAGTCTGTATCTAAGAATGAATCGCTACAAGCAGTCAGTCCAGCCAATGCGATCATACTTGCTGCTATATATTTTTTGAATTTCATATTTTATCTGTTTTTATTGTTCGTTTTAACTTAAAATGTCAGATTTAAACCGATGGAGTAGGTACTTAACGCTGAATAAGCGAAGTTCGTTTCACCAGTGAAGTACAGGCGTGGATCCAAACCCTTGCGTTTCGAAAGCAACCATATATTATCGCCAGTCAAGTATACGCGCAATTTTTCAATACCTGCCTTTTGCATAATATTTTTCGGTATTGTATAACCTAATGTAAGGTTACGCAGACTGAAATAAGAAGCCTTTGTCAAGAAGAAGTCCACATAGTTACCGTTTGCAATATTTTGGTCGGTAACTTGATAACCCAAAGCCGGAATATTTGTATCCGTATGAGTCGGAGTCCAACGATTGAACATATCTTTATGGAAATTAGTACCGGCATCACCTTGGTTCATCAAACTTGAATAGGAACTGTCGTATACATAACCACCTAACTGGAATGCTGTCTGTATTGTCAAGTCAAATCCGTATGCTTCAAATGTTGTAGCAAGACCTCCTACGAAGTTGGGTATAGAGCTTTTTCCGCTTTGACGTCTCGTCGCATCTTCGATTGCAGCTACTTTCTGAATTTCACCGGTTTCGTTTCCATTCTCATCCGTCACATATTTATTATACAACGGAGCTCCGGTTGCTTGATCTACACCGGCATATTCATATGTATAGAAGTCGTATAATGAACCGCCGATCTTTCTCCAATACAAGCCAGCCTGGTAACCGCCCGGGAATTCGTCCTCTGGTTTGGATGCAGGAAGGCGAGTCAACTTATTTTTATAAGTTGTACCATTTAAAGACACATCCCACTTAAAATTCTTGTTGTTGATAATATTAGCATTGATATCGAATTCAAAACCAGTATTTTTCATATCCATTTCATTACGATAGATGAATGTCGGACTACCTTCGGACGTTGCCAACGGACTTGCATAAAGCATGTCTTTCGTTTCCTTGATAAAAAAGTCTGCATTCACGTCGATACGATCCCACAAGCCTAATTCCACACCTAAGTTGAAATTGTTACTTTTTTCCCACGTCAAGTCAGGATTTCCACGCAATTTCTTTGTGAATGCGGCTTCTCCATCTACACGTTCTACGCTATATAGGTCAGAATAAGCTTTCCAGATCGTATATCCATAAGAGTCAAGTATATTATCATTACCTTGCGTACCGAAACTGGCTTTCAGTTTCAGATTGTCAACCACATCAATATCTTTCAAGAAACTTTCCTCCTTGATTCTCCATGAGCCACCTACAGCCCAGAAAGTACCCCAACGATTGTCTTTATGGAATTTGGAAGAACCATCACGACGAAGACTTGCTGTCAAATAATATTTATTGGCATAGTTATATTCCGCTTTTCCAAAATAACCCTCCAATGCATATTCTGCCGAATAGCTGCTCAACCCTTGGTATTGTGCAGCATTGCTAAATTCAGGATTTGTCGGATCAGCAAAGTTAGTCATATGCCCATACATATAATCGTATTTGTCATTCTTTGTTTCATGTCCTAACAAAACTGTTATATTATGATCATTGAAAGCACGTGTCCAATTCAACAATTGGTTGATGTTCAAAGCACCACGACGTGTACTGTATTTATAACCTCGTCCGCCTACGGAAGCAGCATCACCACCGATCGGAGTAGAGAAATCCGTCTGGTTCGTGTTAAATACATCATAAGCAATATTTAAAGTGAATTTAAAATCATTCAAGAAGTTTGCTTCCAAATATCCGCGAGAACTCAAGTTGTCTTTCAAAACTTTCCGGATATTTTCTTTTGCCACGGCCAATGGGTTTTGTTCGGAAGCATAAGGACGGTTATATTCCGTACCAAAGTCATAACGAACATTTCCTTTTTCGTCATACATCAACTGACCATCTGTATCATATAAATAAATCGGATAGATCGGAGCTATGTTCTGTGAAAACATGAAAAGATTAGAGTAGTTACTGTTTGTATCACCAAAAGTACTCTGTATCGTATTAGCATATGCAATGTTACCACCGACTTTTACATACTTGCCAATTTTCTGATCCACTTTAACACGGGCAGAAATACGTTCGAACTCTGATCCTACAACATAACCTTCATCGGACAGATAGCCTAAAGAAGCATAAGCTTGTGTATTTTCCGTACCACCAGCGATATTGATGTTATATTCTTGACGGCTACCGTTTTCAAATGGATCTTTTGACCAATCGTCACTCCATTTATAAGATGTTGCAGATGGATTCAACTTGCCGGTTAATGGGTTGATCAAGGCATTATCTGCCACACCTGCAAATTTGTTATATTTCAAATTTCCTGAAATCAAGTTTTGAGCAGCGTATTGACTTGCCCCGGCATAACCCATTGAAGAAATCAAGCTATTACGATAAGATTCGTACATCATTTCGTAATACTCCCCAGCATCTGTAATTACATCATACGGTTTCACACCGCGTGCATTAAAACCATAACGGGCTTCGAAATTAATTTTTGCTTTACCTGATTTACTTCCTTTTGTTGTAACTATGATCACACCGTTGGAACCACGCGCACCATACATAGAGTTAGCAGCTGCGTCTTTCAAGACTGTCAACGATTCGATATCTTGGGTCGAAATGGAATTCAGCGATCCCTCATATGGAACACCGTCCACAACAATCAATGGTTCTTGGCTACTGGAGATAGAGCCGATACCACGAATACGAATGCTGGCACTTGACCCCGGAGTTCCGGAAGAAGATGTTGTTTGTACACCCGCGATAGAACCTTCCAAAGATTTCGAAATATCCGACACTTGCATTTTTTGAATCTTTTCACCTCTCACCGTAGAAGCAGCACCAGTAAATGAAGATTTTTTGGTAGTACCGTAAGCGACAACCATTACTTCTTCAAGAACCTGGTTGTCAGATTCTAATAAAATATTCAAATTGGATTTTACTCCAACCTCCTGAGACTTCATCCCCACGAAGGAAATAACCAGAGTCTTTGCAGAACTTAGTTGATGGTTATATTGTTGATTATCAAAGTGTTATTTGATTTGTCTTTTTAAATCATCATTCTCCTATAAAAGATAACATTCTAAATATATAGCAAACTGATTTATTTGATTAACAATGTGTTAAAATGTTTAGTGAAAGTAGCAACCACATCCTTAACAGTTCTAAACTGTGCTGTAGTTCTACCTGTTTCCTCCTGATTTCTTGATGTAGATTAAACTATCTTGCAGGATTCTGATACACATTTTTAAGCCAATATTCAAAAGCCGGATCTTGGATTTCTATCGTATTGCCAGGCAATATATCGATCAAATCTTTTTCAAGTGTCGCTTTTTTCAAGTTTTTGATATTTGCTGAAGTTCCCAATTGATAGTGCTTCAAAATGTCTTTAGATGAGAAATTAACCACTCCATCGGCGACAGCTATCAAAAAGCTAATTTGACGGGAAGTCAAAGAATCTATTATATTGGTAAACAACAGGCTCAATTGACCGATCAAACTGTTGAACGCCTCATTGACAATAGCTTCCGAACACTCTTTTGATGTACGCAACCAAGTTTGCTGACTTAATTGCTGAGTATAATACGGATGGTTTTTCATTTTATCGGCAATCATACCAGATAATTCATCCGATATTTGCTTTCCGGTATCAGCAAACCGTTGGGAAATAAATGCAACCCAGTCTTTTCGTTCTATTTTTTGTAAGAATAAGATATCGCCAAATTTGTAAAAAGGCATACTGTAGTCATTGAAAATACTCAGTAACATATGACGTTTACTCCCATACAGGCAATAGCAAACAGATGTATGTGTCTGCCAATGAGCACGAAGTTTACGTTGAAAAGCAAGCGAATCTTCATATTCGTTGATATTTTGGAATTCATCAATGCAGACAATGATCTTTTTACCTTTATCTTTAGCGATCTGTTGTGGCAAATCTAATATCTCATCATAAGACAACCGGTTATCTTTAAAACCGATACCAAAAGATAATTCATAGCTCTGACTGCCTTCGGAAAGAGAAACAGTAGGTGCCATTCGACTCAAATATTTTTTTACTCCTGCTACAAATTCCTCCCAAGCAGAGGTAGATACCCGCATTAAAGCATTAGCATAGGCCGTATAAAATTGTTCTTCCGTTCTACAATTAAAAATATCGACTTGACAGACCAGTGTATTCTTGTTCTCTTCTGACAAAAGTTTGGCACATTTATTTACCAAAGATGTTTTACCCCAGCGACGTGGAGATATAATAACGGTATTAATGAGATTCTTGAAGTTTTGTGTCAACAAAGCAACCTCATTTTTCCTGTCAGTAAAATTCAAGTCATCGGCAATACGTCCGTAAACAAATGGAGCCTCCATAGTATAATTTTTTATATCTAAACAAATGTAGCAACAATAGTTGGAAGGTGCAAATATGAAACTGGTTAATTTGAAATCGATTGGTTTCAAATTAACCAGTTTCACGCACATTGACTAATAATAATGTAGGATATGGAGATACTTATATATAATAGTCACAAAAGAAAATAGGCTGTTATATAAGAATAACAGCCTATTTCTCATTCGAATATTATCCTGTTAGAAGTATCCTTCATTTTGTTTGATATTGGGATTTACATCTATTTCAGACTGTGGTATTGCCAAAATCGTGCGATAATCCTGATAACTCGGAGATATAAGATCGGTGTTGTTCAAGAAATGATATCCACCCTTACGAGTTACCGTAATCCCTAAACGCATGATGTCATAAAAACGATGACCTTCCATCACCAATTCTTTGCGTCTTTCTTTCAAGACCAATGCTTCGGTAGCAGTCACATCTGAAGCGGAAGGAATAGCACGTTTGATGATCGCATTCAAGTATTTATTTGCACTAGCCTGATCAGCAGAAGATTTTTTCAATGCAGCTTCAGCAGCAATCAAATAAATATCTGACAGACGGATTACACGAATATTGTTTACGGCCGTTTTACCATTGATCCCCGGATATTTGTTCATGTAAGTACGTCCTTCGACTGATGCTGCAGTTAGCAAATTACGACGGATGTCATCCGGGTTCTCGTTGATAAGATCTTCAAATTCTTTCGTGTTGGAAACAGCAGCATATCCTTTAGGGTCGACTACATATCCAAACATTTCACGATCACCGGCATCCAAATCCGAAATTTCCAGATCGAATACAGATTCCGAAGAGTATCTTCCAGACCATGCTGCAACATAGTCTTCTGTTTTCAGTAAAGAATACGGAGAATTCTTGATTACATCTTCTGCATAAGAAAAAGCTTTATCCCAATCTCTTTTATATAGATTGACACGTGCCAGTAAACCTTTTACGGCCCAACTGTTGAAACGTCCGTCTTTTACTTCCGTCCCGATACATTTCAACGCTTCCTCCAAGTCGTTGATGACCATATCATACCCTTCTGCAACAGTTGAGCGACTGGGAAGATCATCTGCGCTCAAAACATTTTTTACCAATACTACACCCGGAGTAGCTCCATTTTCTACAAAATAAGGCTTTCCGTATGTAATCAGAAGGTTGAAGTGACATAAAGCACGAAGAGCTAAGGCTTCTCCTTTTGCATTATTAAGTTCATCTCCTGCAGGAAGGTCTCCTGTTTCAATTGCATTCAGCAATACATTCGCACGGTTGATAACGGCATACGGATAGCTCCATAAATTTTCCGGCGAGTTATTCTGACGGTGTATGAAACGATAATAAGTGTCGGTTCTTAACCCCCCGGAAGAGATTGTCTGTACGTCTTCACCCCCCACTTCGGCGCGTGATACAAAATCACAACCATAATAGTTGGCACTCTTTAAACTGTAGTATGTTCCGTTAAGTGCTGTTTCCACATCTTGTAAAGTCGTGATAGCATCTGTGCTGACCAATGAATCTGAAGGGAAAGTTTCCAGATATCCATCACAAGATGTAAATGTCACTGAAGCTATTGCTACAACAGCAAATATAGATTTTATATTTAGTCTATTCATCATTGTTATTATTTATAGTAAAACGAATTCCGGATTACAATCCGATTTCAATACCAAATGTTACTGATTTCAAGTTCGGTAATGCCCAAGTGGCCACACCATTGACCGGCTGTTCCGGATCAATATTCTTATAGGCGGCCCATGTCAGCAGGTTGTTACCGGAAGCGAAGATTCTGACATTTCTCATTCCAGCAGCCTGCATCCATTTTGACGGCAAATTATAAGATAATGTTACAGTCTTCAGGCGGAGATGGTTTGAACTCTTCATATGACGGGAACTTCCGTAACGAGCATATTGATAGCTATTGATACGTCTCGGAACATCTGTAATGTCACCCGGTTTTTGCCATCTGTCCAACTGCTGGATTCCAATGGATTGATATGCAGTTTCACCATCTGTATCTGTGTACAGCAGCGCAGGATCATCCATGATATGTCCACCTAAAGAGAATGAAAATAAGGCGCTTAAATCCAAGCCCTTCCAAGAAAGGTTATTTCTCCATCCTCCGGTTACTTTAGGATCCGGTTTTCCGATAATAACGCGTTGAGCCTGTGACGGATCTTTAGTCAATCCACGATTGATGGTTCCATCTTCGTTTTCAGTGTTCAATACCCACTGTTCTTCACCCGTTTGAGGATCAACGCCAGCCCATTCACGGCTCCACCAAGAATAATAAGATTCACCTTCTCTCAAGATGGAAGTTCCGCTAATGATGTCTTTTCCTCCATACAGTTTGCTGATCTTGTTTTTGTTATGAGATAGAACTATACCTGTAGACCATTTTACTGCTGTTTCATTGAATACGTCATAGTTCATATCCAATTCAATACCACGGTTATTCATGGCTCCTACGTTTTTCAATGTATTATTGAAACCAGTAGTCATTGAGACCGGAACATCTTGCAACAAGTCTTTTGTTTCACGATTATAGAAATCGAATGCTACACTTAAACGGCCGAACAGTCTGGCATCGAAACCGATATTGAAGTTCTCATTCTTTTCCCATCCCAGATCCGGATTAGGAATAGTCGTAGGAGCAGATCCCGGTTGATCCTGATAGTTAAAGCCATAACCGAACAAACTCAAATGTGAATAGAACTTAGAGGGTAAAGTACCATTTATACCATAAGAAACTCTTAGCTTCAAGTCATCAACATAAGTCAAATTTTTCATGAAAGCTTCCTGGCTCAATCTCCAAGCAGCAGAAACAGACCAGAAGTTACCCCAACGTGTGTTTGCTCCTAATCTTGAGCTACCATCACGGCGGTAATTTGCAGAAATGTAATATTTGTCGTCATAATCGTAATTTATACGAGAAAGCAAAGATAACAGATGATCTTCGCTATATCCGGATGAGGCTGTCATCGGTTCCGACGTATTACCAAGTTCTGGTAATTTATCGTGCGGATAGTTGGCGCCGACTGCTTGGACAAATTGTTCTTTTCTGTCGTCAACATCCCATCCGAGCAAAACATCCAGATTGTGCTTGTCGGCAAATGTGTTGGTATAATTCAATACCGTTGATGAATAGATGTTGTGGTGCTGATATGGATATTTGATCATCAAACCATTGTAAGCCTCACCGTTATTCGAATTCATCGGCCAGTAAGTTGTTGACTGGTTGTCGATAAAGTCATAGCTTATTGTTTCCTTGATTGTCAGCCCTTCGATTATTTTATAAGAAGCCCATAAGGAGTTGGTACTTCTAAGCACTTCGGATGTATTTTTATCCAATCCTTGATTCCTTAATGGGTTAGGCACATTTAATTGATCCAAGGGAAAACCTTCATAAAATGAACCGTCCTCATTATAAATAGGAAGGTTAGGGATTGCATACCAGTTTTTAACGAAATAGGCATTGGCATAAGCCGTTCCTTCCGAAGCCATTTCTGATTTTTGTTTTGAGAATGAGATATTAGCTCCCATCTGCATTTTCCCATCTTTTGATTTATGGGTTACGTTTACTCTACCGGTAAATCCTTCCATACCGGTGGTATTAATCATACCGTCTTCCGTTTTGTAGTTCAATGAAGCGAAGAAATTTGTCAGTTCACTACCTCCCTGTGCTGAAAACTCATAATTCTGGTTGAATGCACTTTTCTTGAATAATGCATCTTCCCAGTTTGAATAGTGATCTCTTAAAGGAGCGAAAGTATCTGCACCTTCTTGTGCGTAAGCTCTTGCTTCTTCTTCTGACATATCTTTGTATAAAATACCTTCATTGTAATATGCTTCATAGGTAAGTTCGTGCTGCTGTTCCCCTGAAACAGTTTCCCTGTTTTTAACAGCCCAGTCGGAAAAACCCCAGTTCGCTTTAAAATTGATCTGAGTTTTGCCTTCCTTACCTCTTTTCGTTGTAATAAGAATTACACCATTTGCAGCACGTGAACCATACAAAGAAGCAGCCGCAGCATCTTTCAAAACCGTGATATTTTCAATGTCGCTCGGATTGATTGAAGACATGATATTGAAAGCTTTTGAGTCATTGCTTACTCCAGATACGGCAATATCTCCGGAAATAACCGGTACACCATCGATTACATAAAGAGGTTCATTTGTGGCGTTCATAGAACCTGTTCCACGAATACGAATGCTTAAACCTGCACCAGGCTGTCCACTGCTCGAATTTACGGTCAGACCAGTTGTTGCGCCTTGCAAGGCTTGTTCAAAAGATGTAACAGGTACATCTTTTAATACTTTTTCCGCATTTACTGATGAAGCGGCTCCGGTAAAAGATGATTTCTTAGCAGTACCATACGCAACAACCATCACTTCGTCAAGCATTTGGTTATCTGCTGCCAACACAACATGTAATGTCGGTTTGATGCCGATTTCCTGAGATTTCATACCCACGAAGGAAACTACCAGAGTCTTTGCAGAACTTGATGATCTATCAATTGGGTGATTATCAATATGTTATTTATTGTCTTTTAAAGACTGGTTGTGGAAGGACTATCAAATTGTTATCTTGTTAATGTCTTATATATTAGCTACATATTATTTTTTTAGACATTAGCGAGAATTCTTTTACAAAATAGAGTATGACTTATTTTCTACTTGTTTCGTGGAATAAATAGCCATTTATTCATGTATATAAGAAAATGTAAACTACCTGTAAATCATCATTTACGGTTCAAGCTTTGTGGAATATGAATTTTATATAGAACAATGCAAAAGATACCGACACTATCTGAAATCGCTCCTTTGACAACTGGTAAACTAAGTCGTTTCATGCCATCAACTAAGTCAAAACACCCCAAGAACTAAATGATAACATATAACAAAGTATCTGTTAGTAGTTACTACTTATTACCTATACGTAGTACTACCTATGGGCGTTATGTAGTACTATGTATTTGCGATAGGTAGTACTACATACGAATAATATGATGTATGTCTTGAATTAGTTTACTATGACTTTCGGAATAGTTTATGCTATGTTACGGATCAGTTATCCTAAGAGAGCAGGCTGATTCCGGGTAATGTGTCTACAGTCTTTAATTATTTTCTACCCTTGTAGACCCGAGGCGTTTTTTCACCCTTCAGAATTGTCCAAAAACGGTACTTAGGCGAGAGGTTAAAAATAGATAATTTTAAAGGAGGCGAAATCAAGGAGATTTCATGAGAGATCAATCTAAAATATCGATTTTACATGATCTTTTGTTAATTATCATCCCCATTTTTGTAAAATCCTATTAGTTTTTTAGTTGTTATAATAAATTTATTATTACATTTGCCATCTCTTAGGAATATTTATACATTGCTTATATGTATAAAAACAGATAGTGCAAATTAGTTATTTATAAGTTAAACAAAAAAAGTGTGTCTATGAAAAGGTTAACTTTCCTTTTATTCTGCCTATTATTAGGTATTGGGATGGCCAACGCTCAGACGACGAAAGTAACAGGTACTGTTATTTCGGCGGAAGACAACGAGCCCATCATTGGTGCATCTATAGTTGTTAAAGGTACGACTATAGGTACAGTAACAGATTTTAACGGTGCATTTTCTCTGGATGTACCAAGTTCTGCAAAGACTCTGGTAGTTTCTTTTGTGGGTATGAAAGCCCAGGAAATTGGGGTTAAGCCGAAAGTAAATGTGGTGTTGGAGGGGGATAATCAAATGCTTGATGAAGTGATGATTGTCGCTTATGGTACTGCCAAGAAAAGTGCTTTTACAGGATCTGCTGCAACAATTAAAAGCGAGAAAATCACCTCTCGTCAAACTTCGAACGTTACGAATGCCTTGAGTGGGCAGGTTGCTGGTGTACAGACAACGAGCAATAGTGGACAGCCGGGTAAAGATGCAGAGGTCCGGATTCGGGGTATCGGATCTATTTCTGCCAGCAATAAACCTTTATATGTAGTTGACGGTGTCCCCTATGACGGTGAGATTTCGGCGATCAGCACTTCTGATATCGAATCTATGACTGTATTGAAAGATGCTGCTTCTAATGCATTGTATGGCGCCCGTGGTGCTAATGGTGTAATTTTGATTACGACTAAAAAAGGTAAAAGTGGCGAAGCTCGTGTCAGTCTTGATGCAAAATGGGGTGTGAATAAACGAGGAGTACCTAATTATGAAACAATTAATGACCCTGCTAAATTTTATGAATTGAATTATTCTTCTATTTATAATGCAGACTTGAAAGGTTATGCCGCAGCTGGTGATCTGGCCGGTGCCAATGCATATGCTAATCAAGCTTTGCTTTCCGGAACTTATTTAGGATATCAAGTCTATTCTGTTCCGACAGGAGAACTGTTGATCGGTATGGATGGAAAACTGAATCCGAAAGCTACGCTTGGTTATTCCGATGGAACCTATTATTATATTCCGGATAATTGGTCGGATGAAATTTTCGAAAATAATGTTCGCCAGGAATATAATTTAAGCGTTAGCGGTGCTTCTGACAAAATGAACTATTATATGTCTGCTGGTTATCTGGATGATCAGGGTATCGTCCCTAATTCAGGTTTTCAACGTTATTCAGCTCGTTTGAAGGCGGATTATCAAGTGAAACCGTGGTTGAAGTTGGGTGCTAATGTTTCATTTACTCACTATGATAGCCGTGAGCAGGATACAGAAGGCGGAACTTCAAATGCGAACATATTCTATGCCTCTAATATTATGGGGGCGATATATCCGATGTATATCCGTGATGCACAGGGAAATATAATGACTGATAACCGTGGCTTCCAACGTTATGATTATGGGAAGAAAGGACAAGATACGAATGGATCTCGTAATACTATCCCTAATGCTAACCCGTTGGCCAGCTATATGTTGGACAAGATGAAATATTCCGGAGACGTAGTTAGCGGCAAATGGTTTGCAGATGTTGATATCTGGGGTGGCATCAAGGCCAAGGTGAATATTGGAGTGGATGCCAATAACGTTCGGAATACCGATATGGTGAATCCGTTCTATGGACAATATTCGGAAACGACAGGTGTCGGTGGTTTGATTTCTGTTTCAACCCAACGTACATTCAGTGTTAATCAGCAGTATTTATTGACATACAATAAAACGTTTGATGATGTACACAATCTGGATGTTTTAGCCGGTCATGAAAATTATAACTATAAATACCAATATTTGTATGGCCAGCGTGAAAAACTGTATAACCCGAATGTCCCGGAATTGGATAATGGTATTTCAAATCAGTATAACTCATCTTATTCAAAAGATTATGCGACTGAAGGTTGGTTGTTCCGCGTTCAGTATGATTATGATGGGAAATATTTCGGTTCGGCTTCTTATCGTCGTGATGCTTCTTCTTGCTTCCATCCGGATAATCGTTGGGGTAACTTTTGGTCTGTCGGTGCAGGTTGGTTATTGAATAAAGAAGCTTTCCTGGAAAATCAAAGTTGGATTAATATGTTGAAGTTTAAAATCAGTTACGGTTTGCAGGGAAATGACAATTTGATGTATCAAGGTGGTTTGTATCGCAACTACTATCCGTATCAGGATCAGTTTACTTTGGCAAACAGTAATGGAGATTTCTCAACTTCTCTATATTATAAAGGAAATAAAGATATCACATGGGAAACTTCTCACAGTTTTAATACCGGTTTTGACTTTACGTTCTGGGGAGGCAAACTGAGTGGTTCTGCAGAGTACTTCTCTCGTAAGACTACGGATATGCTTTATTTCAAACCGGTTGCGGCTTCGATGGGATATTCCCGTTTTCCGGAAAATGTCGGTTCTATGGTGAACCGTGGTGTTGAAATCGATTTGAATTCGAATATTATCGAAACAAAAGATTTCTCATGGAGCGTAAATTTGAATTTGACTCATTTCAAAAACAAAGTGTTGGAGCTGGCGCCTGAGCTGAATGGCCAGATGATTGATGCAGGTCGTATCTATCGCGAAGATGAATCAATGTTTCAGCTTTATTTACCGAAGTATGCCGGTGTAAATCCTGAAACGGGAGAAAGCCAGTGGGCTTTGTTGAAGCCGGATGCTGAGGGCAACACGGTTACGACTTCTTATTCCACTGCTACAGAAAACCGTTTTGCGACAGGAGATATCCTTCCTAAAGTATATGGAGGATTCGGTACAAGTTTTACGGCATACGGTTTTGACTTGTCGCTCTCATTTGCCTATCAGCTAGGTGGCCGTATTTTAGACTACACATATCAGGAAATGATGAGCCCGGCTGCTACGGGTAGTGCTTTGCATAAAGACATGCTGAATGTATGGACTTCCGAGAACAAGAATACGGATGTTCCCCGTATGAATGTAAATGATAAATATACAAACCGGTTGTCCGATCGCTTTTTGACAAGCTCTGATTATCTGAGCCTTCAAAATATAACATTCGGCTATACTCTGCCGAAAAACCTGACTCGTAAATTACAGATTGAAGGCGTGCGTTTGTACTTTGTTGCAGATAACGTCGCCTTGTTGACTGCCCGCAAAGGGCTGGATCCGCGTCAAGGTTATGTCGCTTCTGATAATGTTTATTCGCCGATCCGTACAATTTCGGGTGGTATATCATTGAATTTCTAATCCGTTAAATTGTTTTTGAATATGAAATTAACAAACAAATATATGATGTTCGCAACAGCCGCCCTGCTGCTGGCATCTTGCGATTTGGATAAATATCCTGAAGGTCAATATGTTTCTGACAATCAGAAAGAAGAAACGATCAAGGACAGACCTAATTTGGTCACGGCCGAAGTAAATGCCATGGCTGCTAAATTGAATGCTTACGGAACGATTTCCGATGATGCGACAACCTATCATAATGATTATGGAGTCCCGGCTGTCTCTATGGCCTTGGAGTCTGGAGGACAGGATCTTGTAGCACTGGTTACAGGATATAACTGGTTCAATACTTCTCAGAATTATTCAGATCGTGTTTATGACAGTTCTACAGATGAACTGATTTGGAAAACTTTTTATAATCATCTGAAGGCCGCAAATAGTGTATTGAGCTTGATTGATTCTGCTACAGAAGATGCTTCTTTGAAAATCTATCGTGGTCAGGCTTTGGCAGCTCGTGCATACGACTATTTGAATCTGGTTCAGATTTATCAGTTTACTTATGCAGGTCATGAAAATGCTTTGGCTGTTCCCATTGTAACGGAAAAGATGTCTGACGAAGAAATGCAGAACAATCCGCGTGCTACTGTCCAGCAGGTATATGATCAGATTATGAGCGATTTGAATCAGGCAGCAGAATTGTTGGCCGGTTTTGATAATGGAGCGAATAAAGACCAATTGGATGAAGCGGTCGTATATGGCTTGCGTGCCCGTGCCAATCTGTTGATGCAGAAATGGGCTGATGCAGCAAAAGATGCAGAAAGAGCTATTGCCGGCGGAACACCGCAATCATTGGCAGAAGTATCTACTCCGACATTTAATTCTGCTACTGCAAATTCTTGGTTATGGGGTGTCATGATCACTCCGGATAATGATGTTGTACAAACCGGTATTATAAACTGGCCTTCTCATTTGTGTTCTTTTACGGGGAACGGATATACTTCAGGTGTTCCTGACGGATACAGAAAAGTGAATACGGATTTATATGACCAGATTCCGGATACTGATATTCGTAAACAATGGTTTTTGTCTCCGGATAGCACATCTTCGTTGATAGACAACGAAACAATAGAAGGATCTTCTATTGTTGAGTATTTCGGTCTTGAACCATATGTAAATACTAAGTTCGGTGCTTATCAGAGTGTGTTTGGGAACACGACTAATGCTTCGGATTGGCCGTTGATGCGTGTGGAAGAAATGTATTTGATTAAAGCGGAAGCTGAAGCAATGAGTGGAAATCTGGCGGCAGGTAAATCTACATTGGAAAACTTCGTGCAAGCCTATCGCGACCCTTCTTTTGTTAGTAAAGCTACTTCGCCACAGCAATTTCAAGATGAAGTCTGGCTGCAGCGTCGTATGGAACTTTGGGGCGAAGGTCATTCGTTGTTCGACCTTTTACGCTTAAAGAAGCCGGTTATACGTAAAAATACGAATTATCATGCTTCCGTACAGTTTAATTTGGAGCCGGAATCCCAGATAATGATCTACCGTATTCCGCAATGTGAAATGGAGACCAATACAGGTATTTCTGATGCAGATAATAATCCGGCGGCTCCACAACCTGCTTTATAAAAGAAATAAGGTTTATATCCGGAAAAGGAATGAAGAGGCGTGTTCAAAAAACACGCCTCTTTTTTTGTCTCTGTCCGGGCTTTTGCAGGATAGCTTGGCTGATAGTTGTTCTTCTATTGAAACACGAAATATAACAAACTTTTAGTTTGTCTCATACGAAACAAAGAACTTATTATTGTTCCTTCGTGTTCTCATTCAGAAAATAATGTATATCATGGAAAAAGTTATTTACAATCTGGTGTTCAATCGGAAAAAGCGGTTGAATGCAGAAGGAAAGGCTTTGATTCAGGTAGAGGCTTACCTGAATAGGCAAAAGAAGTATTTCTCAACGAAAATCTATGTTAAGCCCACACAATGGGATAGCAAGAGAAAAGCTGTGAGGAACCATCCCAATATGGATGAACTCAATCAGTACATTGAGGATTATATTACTTATTTGGAACGGATCGAATTAGATATAGTCCAAAGCGGACGTCCGTTTTCTTTGAAGTATTTGAGGGAAAGGGGAGATTTTGAATCCGTCTCTTCCTCTTTTGTCTCTTTTATGAAAAATGAGATCAATCATAGTAACTTAAGACTTTCCACATTGAAGAACCATTTATCCACTTTGCAGGTTTTGTGCCAGTATCAGCCACAAGTCTCTTTTGATGATCTTACCTTTAATTTCCTTTGTGGTTTTGAACATTTTCTTCTTGAGCAAAAGTACCACCGGAATACGATTGCCAAGCATATGAAGCATCTGAAAAGATATGTCAACCTGGCGATTAATAAGGATTTGTTTGAATTGCAGAAATATCCTTTTCGTAAGTATAAGATTAAATATATGGAGAGCAAGCGTGGTCATCTGACACCTGAGGAATTGGGAAGGTTGGAGAATATCGCTCCTAAATTGCAACGAACGCTCAGACGGACGCTTGATATGTTCCTTTTCAGCTGCTATACCGGGCTGCGCTTTTCCGATATTGTCAATATACGACCGGATAATTTTCATCTGATCGATGATAAGTTATGGCTGGTCTATTCATCGGTCAAGACGGATGTGAACGTCCGGCTTCCTTTGTTTCTGCTATTCGACGGAAAAGCTCTTGTTGTTTATGAACGCTATTGCAAGCGTTATTCAAGAACGTTGTTTGGAGTTTCTGTTTCGGCAAACTCGAATGTAAATAAACAGTTGAAAAGGATTTGCCGGCTGGCGGAAATAGATAAAAGGTTGTCTTTCCACATGGCACGCCATACCAACGCTACCTTATTATTATATAATGGAGCGAATATCACGACAGTCCAGAAGTTGCTGGGGCATAAAAGTGTACGGACAACGGAAATCTACAGTGATATTATGGATATGACTGTTATACGTGATCTGGAAAATATCACATTGAAATAAAATAAGGTAATAGATACGGGGGCAGTGCATTCTCTGATACACACTGCCCTGATCTTTCATGATTTTATTCAGTGCCCAAGAGTTGTAAATATGACAAAATGTTATCTTATTATGGTTTTTATAGGTGTGTGCTGCCGTGTGTGCTTACTTTTTATCATATTTTCTGTTGTCAAACATTAAAATAGCCTTGAATTTTTACTGTATTTATACTTTGAAAAGTAAATAAAATATGCGACTTTTGTTGGCATGATGAGTCAACCGTTAGCAGAGAGATTACGTCCGAAAACGTTGGACGATTATATCGGGCAGAAACACCTGGTTGGTCCGGGGGCTGTCCTTAGAAAGATGATTGATGCGGGTCGTGTCCCCTCTTTTATATTGTGGGGACCTCCGGGAGTAGGAAAGACTACGCTGGCGCAGATTATTTCGAATAAGCTGGAAGCTCCGTTCTACACGTTGAGCGCAATCAGTTCAGGAGTGAAAGATGTGCGGGAAGTGATAGAAAAGGCAAAAGGCAATCGCTTTTTCAATACCGTTTCACCGATCCTGTTTATTGACGAAATACATCGTTTTAGCAAGTCGCAGCAGGATTCCCTGCTCAATGCTGTAGAGACAGGTGTGGTAACCTTGATCGGAGCCACGACAGAGAATCCCTCGTTCGAGGTCATCCGTCCGTTGCTTTCCCGCTGTCAGGTATATGTTTTGAAATCATTGGAGAAAGCTGATCTGTTGACCTTGTTGAATAAGGCGGTTACCGAAGATATCATATTGAAGGATATGAATATCGTGTTGGCCGAGACGGATGCCATGTTGCGTTATTCCGGTGGCGATGCGCGGAAACTGCTGAATATCCTGGAGCTTGTCGTTGCTGCGGAAGAAGGAAATGAAAAGATTGAAATAACAGATGAAAAGGTGGTGGAGCGCTTGCAGGAAAATCCGGCAGCGTACGATAAAGGAGGGGAGATGCATTATGACATCATATCCGCTTTTATCAAATCCATTCGCGGAAGTGATCCGGATGCCGCTGTCTATTGGCTGGCTCGTATGGTTGCCGGTGGCGAAGATCCGGAATTTATAGCCCGCCGTCTGGTTATTTCAGCATCGGAAGATATCGGATTAGCGAATCCGAATGCTCTGTTGTTGGCAAATGCCTGTTTTGATGCCTTGAAGAAAATCGGCTGGCCTGAAGGACGGATCATTTTGGCGGAAACGACCGTTTATCTGGCATGCAGTCCTAAAAGCAATTCGGCTTATATGGCGATTAATGATGCGTTAGAGTTGGTGAACCGTACAGGAAACTTGCCTGTTCCCCTTCATTTGCGAAATGCACCGACAAAATTGATGGCGGAGCTGAATTACGGAAAAGATTACAAATATGCGCACGATTATGAAAATCATTTTGTCAAGCAAGAGTTCCTTCCAAAGGAGATTTTAAACGAACGGCTGTGGAAAGGACAGGAAAATCCGTCCGAACACAAACTAATTGAACAGATGAGGCGTTTGTGGGGGGATAGATATCAGAATTGACAATTGATAATAGACAATTGGCAATTGAGGAATAAGTGTAATTGATAAAGATAATTATCATGTCGTTTTGCTAATAATTATCAATCATCGATTGTCAATTGTCAATTTATTTTGTACATTAGCCGCCTGTTTTGGGGAAATTAGTTACTTAAATTATATTTAACATTAAAAAAACATTGGTATGAAGAAGCACAATTTTTATGCAGGTCCCTCTATCTTGAGCGAGTATACAATTAAAAATACGGCCGCTGCAGTAGAGAATTTTGCGGGTATGGGTTTATCTCTTCTTGAAATCTCCCACAGAAGTAAAGAATTCGTTGCCGTGAACGATGAGGCGCGTGCGCTGATCAAAGAATTGCTGGATGTTCCTGCTGGCTATGAGGTTGTTTTCCTGGGTGGAGGTGCAAGCATGCAGTTCTGTATGGTTCCTTACAACCTGTTGAATAAGAAAGCTTCTTATTTAGATACCGGTACATGGTCGTCCAAAGCCATCAAGGAAGCTAAGCTCTTCGGGGAAGTCGAGGTTGTGGCATCTTCTAAAGATAAAAACTATACATATATTCCGAAAGATTATACGATTGCCGACGATGCGGATTATTTCCATATTACGACCAATAATACGATTTACGGAACGGAAACTCGCAAAGATCCGGATGTGAAACAACGTTTGGTCGCCGATATGTCGTCCGATATTTTCTCCCGTCCGATCGATGTATCCAAATATGACATTATCTATGCCGGGGCACAGAAGAATCTGGCTCCTGCGGGCGTAACATTCGTCATCGTGAAGAATGATGCGGTAGGCAAGGTGTCCCGTTACATCCCGACCATGCTGAACTATCAGACTCACATCGACGGCGGTTCAATGTTCAATACTCCTCCCGTTGTTCCTATCTATGCGGCATTGCAGACATTGCGCTGGATAAAGGCTCAGGGCGGTGTGAAGGAAATGGAACGTCGCGCCATCGAAAAGGCGGATATGCTGTATGCCGAGATAGACCGCAACAAGATGTTCGTGGGTACTGCCGCCAAAGAAGACCGTTCACGCATGAACATCTGCTTCGTGATGGCTCCCGAATACAAGGAACTGGAAGCCGACTTCCTGAAATTCGCTACCGAAAAGGGTATGGTAGGTATCAAGGGACACCGTTCCGTAGGCGGTTTCCGTGCATCTTGCTACAATGCCATGCCGAAGGAAAGCGTACAGGCTTTGATAGACTGCATGCAGGAATTTGAGAAACTTCATTAATAATATTTGTTCACCACAGAGGGCACAGAGTCCCACAGAGATGAAATGAAAAGGAAAACTCTGTGAAACTTCGTGCGGTTCTGTGGTGAATCTTTTTTTAATACCATTGAATCATGAAAGTATTAGTTGCAACAGACAAACCGTTTGCAAAAGTTGCAGTAGACGGTATTCGCAAAGAAATTGAAGCAGCAGGCTATGAACTTGCCTTGCTGGAAAAATATGGCGATAAGGCAAAATTGCTGGAAGCCGTGAAAGATGCCAATGCCATTATTATCCGTAGCGACATTATTGATGCCGAGGTTTTGGATGCCGCCAAAGAGCTGAAAATCGTAGTGCGTGCCGGTGCGGGGTATGACAATGTGGACTTGGATGCCGCAACCGCCCACAATGTATGTGTGATGAACACTCCGGGGCAGAACTCCAACGCTGTGGCCGAACTGGCTTTCGGGCTTATGGTAATGGCTGTCCGCAATCTGTACAACGGTACTTCCGGTACGGAGCTGAAAGGCAAGAAGTTGGGCATTCATGCTTACGGTAACGTAGGCCGCAATGTAGCCCGCATAGCCAAAGGTTTCGGCATGGACATTTACGCATTCGACGCTTTCTGCCCGAAAGAGGTTATCGAGAAAGACGGTGTAAAGGCTGTGGCTTCGGCCGAGGAACTTTATTCTGCCTGCGACATCGTTTCGCTGCACATTCCCGCAACGGCGGAAACCAAGAACTCCATTAACTATGCTTTGGTGGGCAGGATGCCGAAAGGCGGTCTGCTGGTGAACACCGCCCGCAAGGAAGTTATCAATGAAGCCGAGCTGATACAACTGATGGAAGAACGTGCCGACTTGAAGTACATGACCGATATTATGCCTGCAGCCAATGATACATTTGCCGCCAAGTTTGCCGGCCGTTACTTCTCCACACCGAAGAAGATGGGCGCGCAGACGGCCGAAGCCAATATCAATGCCGGCATTGCCGCTGCCAGACAGATTGTGGGCTTCCTGAAAGACGGCTGCGAGAAGTTCCGCGTAAATAAGTAATGGATTTATACTCTGACAACCATGGCAACAATAAAACCTTTTAAAGGGATTCGTCCCCCTCAGGATTTGGTAGAGCAGGTGGCATCCCGTCCGTACGACGTCCTGAATTCCGCCGAAGCGCGTGAAGAAGCGGCAGGAAACGAAAAATCCCTGTATCACATCATCAAGCCCGAAATAGATTTTCCGGTCGGTACGGACGAGCACGATGAACGTGTGTACCGGAAAGCGGCCGAGAACTTCCAAATGTTCCAGGACAAAGGCTGGCTGGTGCAGGACGATAAGGAGAACTATTACATATATGCCCAGACCATGAACGGTAAGACGCAATATGGTTTGGTGGTGGGCGCATACGTGCCCGATTACATGAACGGCGTTATCAAGAAGCATGAGCTTACCCGCCGCGACAAGGAAGAAGACCGCATGAAGCATGTCCGTGTGAACAATGCCAACATCGAGCCCGTATTCTTCGCTTATCCCGACAATGCAGTGCTGGATGCGGTCATTGCCCGTTACACGGCACAGAAGCCTGTTTACGACTTTGTGGCTCCGGACGACGGTTTCGGCCATACATTCTGGATTATCGACCGGCAGGAAGATATTGAGGTCATAACCAAAGAATTCGCCAAGATGCCGGCACTTTACATTGCCGACGGACACCACCGCAGTGCAGCCGCAGCCCTGGTGGGTGCGGAGAAAGCCGGACAGAATCCCAATCATCGCGGAGACGAGGACAACTACTTCATGGCAGTCTGTTTCCCCGCCAACCAGTTGACTATCATCGACTACAACCGCGTGGTGAAGGACCTGAACGGGTTGACTCCCGAAGAATTCCTGGCTGCCGTAGGCAAGAACTTCACGGTAGAAGAGAAAGGAACGGAAATCTACAAGCCGACAGGCCTGCATAACTTCTCCCTTTACCTGGACGGCAAGTGGTACAGCCTTACGGCAAAGCCGGGCACTTACAACGACAACGACCCTATCGGCGTGCTGGATGTTACCATTTCGTCCAACCTGATACTGGATGAAATCCTCGGTATCAAAGACCTCCGTTCCGACAAGCGTATCGACTTTGTCGGCGGTATCCGCGGGCTGGGCGAATTGAAGAAGCGGGTGGACAGCGGTGAGATGAAAGTGGCTTTGGCGCTTTATCCTGTGTCCATGAAGCAGTTGATGGACATTGCCGATACCGGCAATATCATGCCGCCCAAGACCACTTGGTTCGAACCGAAGCTGCGTTCGGGACTGGTAATTCATAAACTGGACTGATTCAGATATCATTTTAAAGAACGGATACGAAGAAGGTGCATGGAAACTTGGCAGGGTTTGATGCACCTTCGCTATTTTATATTGCCATTCCCTTTTCCGGTATACGGAAAATGCCGACCTTTGCCGTCAAAATAAGATACCGTTATTCGGCATTAGTTATTAAAACCAAAAGAACGATATGGGCAAAAAGGAAGAATACAAACTGAAGAACGAACAGTTCCTGCAAAATCTGCGTACCGAAGAAGGCGTAAAGGAGTTGGCTGCCGGCGTGCTTTACCGTATTCTGGAAAGCGGGCAGGGCAGTAGCGCTACTCCTCGATTAAACAGTATTGTGTCGGTGCATTACAAGGGAACGCTCATTAACGGCAGGGAGTTTGACAATTCCTGGAAGCGCAACTGTCCGGAAGCTTTCCGGCTGAACGAAGTAATCGACGGCTGGCAGATAGCCTTGCAGCAGATGCGTGTGGGCGACCACTGGATGGTCTACATCCCGTACACCGTGGGATACGGCACACGTACCAGCGGGCCTATTCCGGCTTTCTCCACACTGATATTCGAAGTGAAGTTGTTGGGCATTGCCTGAGAGAGGGTGTGAACAATCATGTTACGGAACGGAGACCTTACCCGGGGTGGCATAACGGGTACGTTGTTGCGTTTCACCCTGCCTATGATGGCGGGTTCGTTGCTGCAACAGTGCTATAACATAGCCGATACGCTGATTGTAGGGCAGTGCATCGGTGCAGATGCACTGGCGGCGGTAGGGTCGGCATATACGCTGATGGTCTTCCTTATCTCCATCCTTCTCGGTTTGTCTATCGGCAGCGGCACGGTATTCTCGCTGCATTACGGTGCGGGAAACCATTCAGCCCTGCGCCGCAGCATTTTCGTGTCGTTCGTACTGATAGGGGCGGTCACGTGCGTGCTGAATATGGCGGTATTCGTATGGCTGGACCCCATTCTCCGTTTGCTGCAAGTGCCGCAGGACATTTACGGCATGATGCGCGGTTACCTGTGGATAATCTTTTGCGGCATTGTCTTTACGTTTATCTATAATTTCTATGCGGCGATGCTGCGTGCGGTGGGAGATTCGGTAACTCCTCTCTGGTTTCTGGCACTCTCTGTGGCACTGAATATCGTTCTCGACCTGTTTTTCATCCTGCAACTGGACTGGGGCATCGAGGGGGCTGCGATAGCCACGGTCATGGCACAGGGAGTCGCTTCTGCGGGAATAATGCTCTATACCTGGAGGAAGCGTCCGGAACTGCGGCTGCATATCGGGGACATGCGCTTCGACCGTGGCAGCCTGAAAGAGATAGTCTCTTTCTCCACACTGACCTGTGTGCAGCAGTCGGTCATGAATTTCGGCATCCTGATGATACAGGGGCTGGTCAACAGCTTCGGCACGGCAGTCATGGCCGCCTTTGCCGCTGCCGTCAAGATAGACTCCTTTGCATACATGCCCGTGCAGGAGTTCGGGAACGCCTTTTCCACTTTCATCGCGCAGAACTTCGGGGCGAAACGTTACGGGCGTATCCGCCGGGGTGTCCGCAGCGCCTTGCTTACTACGGTTATCTTTTCGATTATCGTCTCCGTGCTCGTGTTCGTCTTTGCAGAACCGCTGATGCTGATTTTCGTCCATCCGGGCGAAACGGAAATCCTTGCTACCGGAGTGGAGTACCTGCGCATAGAGGGTGCGTTTTACTGCGGCATCGGCATTCTGTTCCTGCTTTACGGCTATTACCGGGCTGTCCGGAAGCCGGGGATGTCGGTAGTGCTCACGGTGATTTCGCTGGGCACTCGCGTGGCGCTATCCTACCTACTGGCGGCTATTCCTTCTGTCGGGGTAACGGGCATCTGGTGGTCTATTCCCATCGGTTGGCTGCTGGCAGACGCGGTGGGTATGCTGTATTATAAAATGAAGAACGGGGCATGAACAATTCCCTTGCGGCATGCTTGCGTTGTGCAAGATTCTTTTTAGTTCTTCATGGAGCCAAGTATCAATAAAAGCGGTATCTTTGCGCCCGATTTTTCAGAAAGAGATACTGTCATGACCAATAATCGTCTTAAAGGATTTACTTACGGAGCCGTTGCCGCTGCCAGTTACGGCATGAACCCGTTGTTTGCATTGCCCTTGTACGGGGCGGGGATGAGTGTGGATTCCGTCCTCTTTTACCGTTACTTTTTCGCCGTTGTGATGCTGGGCATCCTGATGAAAGTGAAGAAACAGTCCTTTGCGCTGAAGAAGACGGATATACTTCCGCTGGCGGTAATGGGGCTGTTGTTCTCTTTTTCCTCGTTCTTTCTCTTCGAGAGCTATAACTACATGGATGCGGGCATTGCGTCCACCATCCTGTTTGTCTATCCGGTGCTGGTTGCCATCATCATGGCGGTGTTTTTCCACGAGAAGGTCTCCTTCATCACGATGTTCTCCATAGCGCTGGCGTTTACGGGCATTTCCCTGCTGTACGAGGGTGGGGACGGGAAGACGTTGAGCATGCTGGGCGTACTGTTCGTTATTCTCTCCTCGCTGACCTACGCCATATACATCGTAGGCGTGAACCGCTCTTCACTCAAGGAGCTGCCTACGGCGAAACTCACTTTCTATGCTTTGCTCTTCGGCATCAGCATCTATGTGGTGCGTCTGGACTTTTGCACGGCTTTGCAGCCCGTCCCTTCGCCGGTGCTGTGGGCAAATGTCCTTTCGCTGGCTTTGTTTCCCACTATCATTTCGTTGGTGCTGATGACGCTCTCCATCCACCTCATCGGCTCCACGCCGGCTGCCATATTGGGGGCGCTGGAACCGGTGACGGCGCTGTTCTTCGGCGTAGTGGTGTTTGGCGAGCAGCTCACTCCGCGCATCATGCTCGGCGTACTGATGATACTTACTGCCGTAACACTGATAATTGCGGCGAAGCCGTTGCTGCAACTGGTGAGGAGGCGCATCGGCTGAAAAGCGGCTCTTTCTTCTGCCGCGATAAAGTTTTTTTGCCGGCTATCAAAAGGCGGATAGCAAAAAGTGTAGTATCTTTGCGGCATGAGCGAAGATACGTATAAAACCATAGCCGTCCCGTCCGAGGGAATTTATACCGAGAAGCGCAGCAAGTTTATCGCTATTGCCTTGCCGGTGCGTACGGTTGAAGAAGTAAAGGCGCATCTGGAAACTTACCAGAAGAAATACTACGATGCCCGCCACGTGTGTTATGCCTATATGCTGGGGCACGAGCGCAAGGATTTCCGTGTCAATGACAACGGCGAACCGTCCGGTACGGCGGGAAAGCCCATCCTGGGGCAGATAAACTCGAACGGGCTGACGGACATCCTGATTGTCGTAGTCCGTTATTTCGGCGGCATAAAGCTGGGAACCAGCGGACTGATAGTGGCTTATAAGGCTGCCGCTGCCGAGGCTATCGCTGCTGCCACCGTCATTGAAAAGACGGTGGACGAAACGGTGACCGTCCTTTTCGAGTATCCTTTCATGAACGATGTGATGCGCATTGTCAAGGAAGAGGAGCCGGAGATGCTGGAGCAGTCGTACGACATGGACTGCCGCATGACGCTCCGCATCCGCAAGTCGGCAATGCCCAAGTTGAGGGCGCGTCTGGAGAAGGTGGAGACTTTACGTTTTGAGGAAGCGTAAAGTCTCCGGGTTTTCCATATCTTTTGTACGGATTTACTTATCTTTGCACACTTATTTAATCAAAATCGAGTTGATATGGCATTTGAAGCAACCAAGCGCGAGCTGGGCGAACTGTATACCTTCTTCCGTCTGCTGGCGGACGGAAAGGTCTTTCCGGGAACGCCGGACGCGCAGAGAGATGATAGGAAGTGTTGGCCTGTGGCGCTGATACAGAGAGAGGAACATGACGGCACGCGCCGTTATTATATCGGGGAAGAGGATGTGCGCATTGTCAGCGGTACGGTGGAGAAGGACGGTACGTTTACCGCATCGGCAGGAAAAGAGCCGCTTTCGTTTCCCCGTGCGGACTTTGGCGATGCGGCGGAAATCATACTCCATCTGCTCAGAAATGAGCAAGGCGAGGAGGTGGAAGTTTCCGAAGGGCTGGAAGCCTTTCTGGATGCTGTGAACATCTACGACTTGGAGTCCAGAACCGATGACCGTACCGACTTCTCCGTAGCTTTCTGGAGTGCGGACGCTCCGCTCACGGGCTTCACCGTCCGTTGTCGTCTCAGCCGCATGAATCCTTTGCTGGACGGCGGGCGCACAGCCAATCTGAAGCTGGAGCAGAGCGGTGTGAAGTTTGCCGTACCCACGGTAAACAAGGTGAACGCCTTGCCCGAATCGCCTATGGAAGTTGCCGAACGCATGATGATGATTGAGCGTCTGGGCGGCGTGTTGAAGTATTCCGACGTTGCCGACCGTGTGTTCCGCTGCAACCTGCTGATGATAGACCTCCACTTCCCCCGTATGCTGGCCGAGATGGTACGTATCATGCACCTGGACGGCATTACCCGTGTTGCCGAACTGACGGAACGCATTAAGGAGATGAATCCCCTGAAAATCAAGGACGAGCTGATAAACAAGCACCGCTTCTACGAGTTCAAGATGAAACAGTTCCTGCTGGCGCTTGCAACGGGCATGCGTCCGGCAAAGATTTACAACGGTACGGACTCTGCCGTGGAAGGCATGCTGCTGACCAATGGAGACGGCGGGGTGCTTTGCTACCATAAGTCCGACCGGCAGACCTTTGCCGACTTCCTTTACCGGAACACCCGTTTCGAGAAGGGTTCGGTAGATAAGGACAAATACGGCTTCCTGGAGCGGGAGAACGGTGTGTATTACTTTAAACTGAACGTAAAGATAGGATTGGTGAAGCGCTGACCGTCTGTTTAGCGCCGTATGGGCGGAACGGCAGACTGAAACTTGACGCATTTACTCTCCTTACATAAAAAAACATATATCCTGACAATGAGCAACGAAGTATTGGAAAACATCAAGTCGCGCCGCAGCGTGCGTACTTATACGGAACAGCAGGTTTCCGCCGGAGATTTGAACCTTATACTGGAAGCGGCAGCGTATGCCCCCAGCGGTATGAACTTCCAGACGTGGCATTTCACCGCCATCCAGGATGCCGCCGTGCTGACCGAACTGAATGAAAAGATAAAAGGCGCTTTTGCCAAGAGCGACGACCCTCATTTGCAGGAGCGCGGACATAGCGAAACCTATTGTTGCTATTACCATGCTCCGACGCTGGTCATCGTCTCCAACGAGCCTACCCGCTGGTGGGCGCCTATGGACTGCGCATGCGCCTTGCAGAATATTTTCCTTGCCGCCAAGTCTTTGGGCATCGGCTCTTGCTGGATTAACCAATTGGGGCAGACCTGCGACGATCCCGACGTGCGTGCTTTCCTCACCCGTCTCGGCATCCCCGAAAATCACCGTGTGTACGGCTGTGCCGCCTTGGGCTATGCCCCTGCGGATGCCCCCGTGAAAGAGAAGAAGCTGGCAGCAGGCACGGTGACCGTAATCCGCTGACGGTGCATGTATCATGTATAGGCGGAGAGCCTGTTTATATCCCCGCCAGAATGTACCATACGGCAACAAGGTGGCAGCCCGACCCCGCCAGTACGAAGAAATGAAAAGCCGAGTGCATATAGCGCACGCTGCGTATGGAATACAACGCCGCACCGCCTATATAGCATACCCCTTCGGCGATAATCCAATAGCAGGATACGGGCGCAACGGCAAAAAGCTGCTTGAACACCACCAGCACGGACAGCCCCATAAGGATGTAGCACACCGTTTCCACATAGCTGTGTTCTTTCATTTTGCGGAAGCTGATGATAGTACCCGCAACGGCGCACAACCAGACAAAGCAGAACAGGCCCCAGCCCCATAGCCCCTCATCGCGCAAGGCAATCAGCGTAACGGGAGAGAAGCTTCCGGCAATGTGCCAGTAGATAGCCGCGTGATCCCAATGGCGCAACCGCCGTTTCCACGGGTTATGGTGCTTCAAGGAGTGGTAAAGGGTGGAGGACAGGTAGGAGCCGCCCATACCGAACAGGTAGAGCCACATGCCGAGTATCGCCCACGGGGCTTGTGCCCGGTAGCATTTCATCAGGAAGAATCCCCCGATAATGACCGCCATCGAGATGCCTATGCCGTGAGACAGGCTGTTGACCGTTTCTTCGCCTCTGCTGTAGAAGAGACCGTTTCTTTTTCTTTTGTGAGTGGTACTCATAGATTTATTTGTGGCATAAAAGCAGGGGGGATATATAAACCAGGAAACAAATGGTATGTATTTTTTTCAGGCACGGATTACACGAATTACACGGATTACACAGATTTCACGGATTACACAGATTTCACGGATTACACAGATTTCGCAGAAACAGAAACAGAAAAAATCAAGTAAATCCGTGAAATCCGTGTAATCCGTGCCTAATGAAATCATCGAGTATATTTCACTACCCTTTTCGTAGCACCCGTAGCACGTAGGCAGCAGTTTGCGGTCGCCCAACGTATTGTCCACCCGTGCCACGTTCACCCAGAACTTGTTGTCGCGTACGCTTTCTATCGGATAGGCGGCTTTCTGCCGGGTATAGCTGTGCTCCCATGTATCAGCCACCACTTCGTATTCGGGATGCGGGGCATTTACCAGCACATTGTCGGTCTTGTCCGCTTCGCCGTTCTTCACTTCCTGAATCTCCTGCCAGATGGCGAGCATTACGTGTACGAAGTTATCCAGTTCGGCAAGGCTTTCGCTCTCCGTGGGTTCTATCATCAGCGTGCCGTGAACGGGGAAGGAGAGGGTAGGCGCATGGGAGCCGTAGTCCATCAGGCGCTTGGCGATGTCGTTTTCGCTGATGCCTGTTTCCTCGTGCACCTTGCGGCACTCCAGTATCATTTCGTGGCCGACAAAGCCGTTTGCCCCGCGATAAACGATGCCGTAGGTATCCTTGAAGCATGCAGCCAGGTAGTTGGCGTTCAGGATGGCCGTTTGGGTGGCGCGTGCCAGCCCTTCCGCGCCCATCATGCGGATGTAGCCGTAGGTGATGGGCAGGATGCCCGCGCTGCCGAAGGGTGCTGCCGCTACTTCATTGGCGGCATTGCCGAACAGTCCGTGCCCCGGCAGGAACGGAACCAGATGCTCTGCCACGCAGATAGGGCCTACGCCCGGTCCGCCGCCGCCGTGAGGAGACGCGAATGTCTTGTGCAGGTTCAGGTGGCATACATCGGCGCCGATAAATCCGGGGTTGGTCAGCCCCACCTGGGCATTCATGTTGGCGCCGTCCATATACACCTGCGCGCCGCAGGCATGGATAATCTGGCAGATTTCCACGATTTCCGTTTCAAAGATGCCGTGGGTGGAGGGGTAGGTAATCATCAGCGCGGCAAGGCTGTCCTTGTTCTCTTCGGCTTTGGCGCGGAGGTCGGCCATGTCAACGTTGCCCTGTTCGTCGCAGGCGCAGGTAACGGTGGTGAAACCGGCCTGGACGGCGGAAGCCGGATTGGTGCCGTGCGCCGAAGCAGGTATCAGCACCTTGTTGCGGTGTCCCTGCCCGATGCTCTCCTGATAGGCGCGGATTACGCGCAGCCCCGCATACTCTCCGGCAGCGCCGGAATTGGGTTGCAGGCTTACGCCGGCAAATCCGGTTATCACTTTCAGTTCCTCGCTGAGGTTGTGTATAAGCTCGCGGTAGCCTTCCGCCTGGTCTTCGGGAACGAGCGGGTGTATGCCCATGAATTCCGGACGGCTGAGGGGCAGCATCTCTGCGGCGGCGTTCAGCTTCATGGTGCACGAGCCAAGCGAAATCATGGAGTGCGCCAGTGAGATGTCCTTGCGGTCCAGCCGCTTGATGTAGCGCATCATCTCCGTCTCCGTGTGGTATTTGTTGAACACCTCGTGCGTCAGGTACGCACTCTGACGGCGGAACGCTTCCGCAATGGTGCAGCTTTCGGGGATGTCGGCGGCTTTGGTATAGTCCTTTCCGGCGGCGATGCCGAAAATGGAGAGCAGTACGTTTACTGCGGCGAGGTCGGTGGTTTCGTCAATGCTCATGCCCACGTCGCCGTTCTTGAAGTAGCGCAGGTTCACCTCCTTGCTCAGGGCAACGGTGCGCACTTGCTGTGCCGATACATTGTCGGGCAGGGCGAAGCGGAGCGTGTCGAAGTATTGGGCGTTCATCTGCCTGTATCCTAATTTATTGATTTCCTGTTCCAGGAATGCGGCGATGCTGTGGATGCGTCCGGCGATGGTGCGGATGCCTTCCGGCCCGTGGTATACGGCATAGAAGCCTGCCATCGTGGTCAGCAATGCCTGTGCGGTACAGATGTTGGAAGTGGCCTTCTCGCGTTTGATGTGCTGTTCGCGGGTTTGCAGCGCCATGCGGTAGCACAGTTTTCCGTATTTGTCTTTGGACCAGCCGATGATGCGTCCCGGCATGTTGCGCTTGTACTCGTCG
>ERZ824978.935-NODE-935-length-36008-cov-5.372848_pt1 | contig 36008 bp, 37 predicted proteins | sample MGYA00519860_ERZ824978 | MGnify/ENA primary metagenome ERZ824978 (study PRJEB31778, sample SAMEA3449184) | human gut metagenome | biome: human gut; feature: human-associated habitat; material: faeces | place: United Kingdom | collected 2010/2012 ... | reverse complement strand
AGGCCTCTTGAACCCCATTCAAGCGCGATACCAAACTTCGCCACACCCGGATTTTCTTTTGTCTGTCGCTGTCTCCCGGCGACTTGTTTATAATAGCACAGTCGGAAACGGAATGCAAGTGTTTTTTTCGCTTTTTTCGGTTTTTTCAAAATTTCTTTCCAGCCACCCCCTTCCCCACCCCTTCTGTCAAAACCGCCCACCCTTCCCGCTGTTCTCCTCTGGCAAACTTGGCAAAAAACTTGATTCTACTCTCTGTTCTGTTCTCCATTCTGTCCAAAAGATTTTTCTTCTTGAAATGTTACAGATTGTTCACAATTTTCAGAAAAAACCTTCTTTTTTTACTTCCAGCCCTTCCATTTTCCAACTGTTTTACGGTCAGATGGCAGAAATTTTGAGGGGATTCTTCTCCGTTCTGACAATGGACAAAAAGAGGTGGCATACCTATAATGTGTATGATATGGGTTCAGAAACTGCCCTGTCAACGAAGTAGGAGAGGGGACAGCTTGGCACTCTGAGCATTTTTGCCAAAACTGTCCAGCGAGGGGCTTGCCTCGCAAAAAAAGGAAAGGGAGGATTGATCGACACACCGAAATGCAGAGTCCCCCTCTGCACATCACATTGCCTGTCGAGTGGTTCGCTTTTTCCCCTCGACAGCATACTAGGAGGTTGTTTTAAATTATGTTAGCTCAGATTATCGCCGTGGTGATCTTCTTAGCGATGTTTGTGTTCATCGTGATGGATAAGATCGAACGGCAGATCGTCACTCTTGTCTGTGGCCTGTTGATGATGGTTCTGGTGTTCGGCCTGTGTATGCACAGCCTGCCCGCCATCTGGGAGACCCTGAATGTAAAGAGCATCTTCAGCGCCCACTTTTGGTATCAATCCGGCAACGCCGTTGAGGCTTCCACCGGCATCAACTGGGAGACTATCATCTTCATCGCTGGCATGATGATCATGGTGGAAGGCATGGCTGCCGCCGGCTTCTTCCGTTGGCTGTGCATGGAGCTGGCCAAGCTGGTTCATTATCGCACCATTCCCATCTTCATCGCCTTCATGATCATGTCCTCTCTGCTGGCCATGTTCATCGACAGCATCACCGTCATCCTCTTCCTGGCTGCCGTGACCATCGAGCTGTCCCGCCTGTTACATTTTGACCCGATCCCCATGATCCTGACCGAAGTATTCTGTGCCAACCTGGGCGGTTCCGCCACCATGTGCGGTGACCCCCCAAATATCATCATCGGCACCTCTCTGGGGTATTCCTTCTTCGATTTCCTGGACAACACCGGTCTGCTGGCTGGCATCTCTCTCATCTTTGTGCTCATCTTCTTCTACTTCGCCTTCCGCGGTGAGCTGAAGGATGCGCACGCTACCCCTGAAGAGATCGCCGCAATGCCCGCACCCAAGGAAGCCATCACCAACAAGACTTCCTTCATCATTAGCACCATTATCTTCCTGTGTGCCATCGTCCTGCTGGTCTCCCATGCGGAAACTGGCCTGACCGTGTCCACCATCGGCGTCTTTATCGCCCTGCTCACCCTCATCACCTCCGGCAAGAACGCCATCAACCTGCTCAAAAAGGTGGACTACAAAACTCTGCTCTTCTTCGTAGGTCTGTTCATCGTGGTTGGTGGTCTGGAGCAAACGGGCATCCTGAAGCTCATCGCCGAGTTCATTGGCAAGGTCAGCGGCGGAAACGTCATGCTGATGATCGCCATCATCCTGTGGGTGTCTGCCATTGCCAGTGCCTTCATCGACAACATCCCCTTCGCTGCCACCATGATCCCCATCATCAAGACGCTGGCAGTGGAACAGGGCGTGGCTCTGCCTATCCTGGCTTGGGCTCTGGCTCTGGGTACTGACATCGGCGGCAGCGCCACCCCCATTGGCGCCTCTGCCAACGTGGTCGGCACTTCTGCCGCCGCCAAGGCTGGCCATCCCATCTCCTGGGGTCGTTACTGCAAGAAGGTCGCACCTGCTACCGTTCTGGTGCTGGTCATCTGCACCATCGGTCTGTTCGTCCGTTATCTGTAATCCGCACAACAACAGCACAGCAAAAGCGCTTCCCGTTTGGGAAGCGCTTTTTTCATGGGATCTGCGCCATCGTCTCCTGTTCCAGCTGCTCTGGACAACGGGACAAAACCGCCGCAATCTGTCAAACACCGTGCCCGAAGGGTTGCGGAGTTCCGAGAAGGCATTTTTGTGCTGTGGCAAAAAAGCCTTGACAGCTAATGTTCATTAGCCTATACTAGAGGTGAAGAAGCTAATCATCATTAGCCAAAGGAGACGCCTATGAAAGCAGAACACACCAAAGAACGCATCTTATCCCAAGCGCTGACCCTGTTTGCCCAAAAGGGCTACGAGGCGGTGAGCGTAGAGGAGATCGCCGCCGCTGTAGGCATCAAAGCACCCTCCCTGTACAAGCACTACAAGGGAAAGCGGGACATCTTCGACCACATCGTTACCCACATGAACCACCAGGACGCCGCCCGTGCCCAAGCACTGCGCCTACCCCAAGGCACCCCATCGGAAGCGGCCGCCCGGTACGCTCAGGCACCGTTGGAGCAGATCCGCACCTACAGCCGTGCCCTCTTTTTGCACTGGACGGAGGAGCCTTTTTCTGCCCACTTCCGGCGGATGCTGACGCTGGAACAGTACCGAGATCCGGAGATGGGTCGGCTGTACCAGCACTACCTAGCCGATGGCCCCATCGCCTACATGACCCAGCTGTTCCGCCAGATGACCGATTCCGATGCCCAAGCCCGTCAGCTGGCGCTGGCCTTCTATGGCCCCCTGTACCTGCTCTACAGCCTGTCCGATGGCGGTTGGAGCCGAGAGGCAGTGCTGGCGGCGGTGGATGGACACATTGACCGGTTTGCGGCAGAGCTGACAGATGTTGCCCACCGCTGAGCTTGTTTAGAAAGGAGTTTTTATCATGCTGCACGCCATTGTTTACACTTCTAACGCCGGCAGCACCGCCCGTTACGCCCAGCTGCTGGGACAGGTCACCGGTCTTCCCATCTTCTCCGCCCAGGAAGCACACAAAAACCTGGCCAACGGGGACATTCTCTACCTGGGCTGGGTCATGGCCGGCACCGTCAAGGGGTATCAGCAGGCCGCCAAGCGCTATCGCATCCACGCCGTCTGTGCGGTAGGACTGAGCCAGACGGGCACCCAGATCGAGCAGGTGCGGGAGAAAACCCACATCCCCGCCCACATCCCCCTGTTCACCCTCCAGGGAGCCTTTCATCTGGAACGGCTGCGTGGGGCATATAAGCTGATGATGCAGCTGATGGTAAAGACTGCTGGGAAATCTCTGGCGGCAAAGCCTGACCGGACGCCGGAGGAGGACGACCTGCTGGCCATGATGACCCAGGGCGGCGACCGAGTGTGTTTGGAAAACCTACAGGCGGTACTGGACTGGTACCACGCCCAGTGAGAAAGGAGCGAACGTTATGTTGAAACTGTACTTTGGCAACCTGGTCAACACGGTCACCACCCTGTTGCTGGTGGTGCTGCTGGGGTTCCTCGGCGTTTCCCTCTGCCACCGCGCCGCCATCACCGGCTGGGGACGCCGGACGCTACTGGCGTTGGTGCTGGGGCTGGTCATCTGCTGCTTCGCCGCCGCACGGGACGGGCTGGACAAGACCATTCAGAACGCCATCGACGGCAGCTGCGCCCCTGGACTGTTCTCCCTCATCAGCATCCCCACCCTGGTCGGCTGTGTGGGCGCCTTTCTCATCCTGCTGGCCGCTGTGGCCACCCTCTTTACCCACTCCCAATCCATGCGGGAGGCTTGGTTCTACGTCCTATCTGTCGGGGTGCTGCTGAAGGTGGTCACGGTGGAGGTGTGTCGATTTTTGGTGTGACCCCTTTACAAGTGAACGACCGTTTACTATAATAGAGCAAAAGAAGGAGGGATGCCTATGCAGGACACCAAGGAGAAGATCTTACTGGCGGCACTGAAGCTGTTCGCCCAGGACGGATACAAAGCAGTCTCGGTGAGCCAGATCGCCGGAGCGCTGGGGATGACCAAGGGCGCACTGTACAAGCACTACAAGAACAAGCGAGACATCTTTGCCCACATTGTCGCCCACATGGAGTCACAGGACGCCCAAGAGGCGTCCGAGCATCAAGTGCCGGAAGGCACGCTGGCGGAGGACACCGCAGCCTATGCCGCCACCCCCTTTTCTCACATTCTGACCTACAGCCAATCCATGTTCCACTACTGGACTCACGACCCCTTCGCCGCTCCCTTCCGGAAGCTGCTGACCCTGGAGCAGTATCGGGACGCAGAGATGGCGCAGCTGTATCAGCAATATTTGTGCGCAGGGCCGCTGGGCTATCTGAGCGATCTGTTCGCCAGCCTGGGATACGACCAACCTCAGGAGCGGGCGCTGACCTTTTACGCCCCCATGTTCTTCCTCTACAGCGTCTACGATGGCCAGGGAGACACCCCCCTGCTCCAGCAGCTGCTAAACGCCCACTGGGCCAAGATGTGGGCGGAGATGGGTGGGGAGGGTTGACCCTGAAAACTGACATCGAAATCATACAGATCGAGGTGATATGCGGTGAAGTGCTGCCGTGCACTGTCCTGGATCGACCGAGAAAACGACCACACACTTTGGAGGGATTTTTATGACGATTCCGGCAGCCACTCTGTTCCCCCGCACCGGGGACACCCAGACCATCTATCTCAAACCCGCCATCACGAACCCCAACATCCAGGTGGGCGATTTTACCATGTATAACGACTTCGTCCACGACCCACGGGACTTCCAGCGGAACAACGTGCTCTACCACTACCCCGTCAACGGGGACAAGCTGGTTATCGGCAAGTTCTGCTCCATCGCCTGCGGGGCGAAGTTCCTGTTTACCAGCGCCAACCACACCCTGCGTTCCCTGTCCACTTACCCCTTCCCCCTGTTCTTTGAGGAGTGGGGACTGGACAAGGCCCACGTGGCTCAGGCGTGGGACAACAAGGGAGACATCGTAGTGGGCAACGATGTGTGGATCGGCTACGAGGCCGTCCTCCTCTCCGGCGTCACCATCGGCGACGGAGCCATCATCGGCACCCGTGCCGTGGTCACCCAGGACGTGCCCCCTTACACCATCGTAGGCGGCGTCCCTGCCAAGCCCATCCGCCGGCGCTTCGACGGCGCCACCATAGACGCCCTGCTGCATCTGCGGTGGTGGGACTGGCCGCGGGAGAAGCTGGCGCAGAATATTGCCGCCATTCAGGCTGGGCGGTTGGATGAGCTAAGATAACAGCCCCAAACACCAAAAACGCCTGGGGAGCAGACTGCTCCCCAGGCGTTTGCTGTGCTGCGTGATCTGTGGACGAAAAAAATCCCGTGGACGAAACGTCCACGGGATTGGTGCGCGAGGCGGGAGTCGAACCCGCACGCCCGTAAAGAGCACTGGCACCTGAAGCCAGCGAGTCTACCAATTCCACCACTCGCGCATTGGGTGGATGCTTTGGTTGAGCACGGGCATTATAATATCACAACCACAGACGCTTGTCAACTCTTTTTTTCGTAAAAATCATTTTTTCTACTGGATGGGTGTTCCTTCCCCCGTCATCCCTCCGCAACCCATTTCCGGATGGCTGCTTCCGTCTCCGGCGCACGGGTGGCCTTGGCTGCTACCAACAGACCGGGACGCAGAACAGCGACCGGACAGAGCTTTTGAATATCCGCTTCGCTGTTGGCTATGCCGCTGCCGCCGCTGGTGCAGAGGGGATGGATGGTCACGTTCCGAAAAGGCGTCTCGGTCAGAAAGGTACTGACCGCAGTGGGCATGGTGCCGCACCAGTTGGGGTAGATCAAGTAGAGCTGCTCATACTGCTCCGGCTCCGAAACCTGCTCCGCCAGCGCAGGCCACAGGTGCTGCTGTAATTCCTTATAGGCACGAGATGCCGTCATGGGGTAGGATTCGGGATAGGGCTGCTGCGGGCGGATGTGAAACAAGTCTCCGCCGGCGGCGCCCTGGACAAGCTGAGCCAGGTGGGCGGAATTTCCGCTCCAGGTGAAGTATGCGATGAGGTTCTTTGCCATAGGGAACGCCTCCTGTCAAATTGGATTGCCTTTAGTTTACACGCTTTTGAGTGTACTGTCCAGTTTGGTTCAAAATCGGATAAAAAAGATTAAAATACAATAAACCCCATTGTGTTCTCCCCTTCCCTATGCTATAACGGTCACAGAATGATTGATTTGGAGGTCTTTCCCTATGTTATTTGCACTCATCTGGTCCCTGATCTGCGGTTCCTTCATCGGTTGGCTGGCCGGCAAACTCATGAACCACCCCACCTCTCTCATCCGCAACATCGTCGTTGGCATCGTCGGCTCTGCCTTGGGCAACTGGCTGTTCTCCCTCATCGGTTTCCATGCCTATCGGAGCTTTTCCTCCTTCCTGGTCTCCGTGGTGGGCGCCTGTGTGCTGCTGTGGCTGGCGGATGTGCTGGCAGGACGGCGGTGAGGTCTGACCTGTACAAAACGCTCCCTGTTTTTCTCTGTTTTTTCTGGGAAAATTCCCTTGCATTTCGTTGCAATTTCCCTACCGGAACGGTATAATAGACTATCATGTTACAATAATCATCTGGGAGAGTGGATTTTATGGCTGATAACGACATCATCATGACACAGAACTTTATTCATGACTTCATCGACGAGGACATCTCGGAACACGGCGCCTACGCCGGTCTGCAAGTGCATACTCGATTCCCGCCGGAACCCAACGGCTATCTCCACATCGGTCACGCCAAGGCCATCTTTGTAGACTTCGGCACCGCCCAGAAGTATCACGGCCTGTGCAACCTGCGCATGGATGACACCAACCCCACCAAGGAAGATGTGGAGTACGTGGACGCCATCCAGGAGGACATCAAGTGGCTGGGCTATGACTGGGAGGATCGGTTCTACTATGCGTCTGACTACTTCGAACAGATGTACGACTACGCCGTGGAGCTGATCCGGAAGGGGCTGGCCTACGTCTGTCAGCTGACGCCGGAGGAGATGGCCGCTCATCGGGGCGACATCAACACCCCCGCCACCAGCCCTTATCGGGATCGTCCCATTGAGGAGAGCCTGGATCTGTTCGCTCGGATGCGGGCCGGTGAATTCCCCGATGGCGCTATGACCCTCCGCGCCAAGATCGACCTGGCCAGCGGCAACTTCAATATGCGCGACCCGGCCATCTACCGCATCAAGCACATGGCGCACCACCGCACCGGCGACAAGTGGTGCATCTATCCCATGTATGACTTCGCTCACCCCATTGAGGACGCCCTGGAGGGTATCACCCATTCCCTGTGTACCCTGGAGTTTGAGTCCCATCGTCCTCTGTATGACTGGGTCATCAACAACATCTCCATTCCCTATCACAAGCCCCGTCAGATCGAGTTCGCCCGTCTGGGCATCGACCACACCGTTATGTCCAAGCGCAAGCTGCGCCAGCTGGTGGAGCAGAACTATGTGTCCGGCTGGGACGACCCCCGGATGCCTACCATCTGCGGCCTGCGCCGCCGAGGCTACACCCCCGCCGCCATCCGGAACTTCTCCGAGCAGATCGGCGTGGCCAAGGCGGACTCCACCGTGGAATACTCCTTCCTGGAGCACTGCCTGCGCAGTGACCTGGACGCCCACGCCGCCCGTGTCATGGCCGTCCTGCATCCGGTGCGCCTGACCATCACCAACTACCCAGACAACCAGACCGAGACCTTTGAGGTAGAGAATCACCCCAAGGATCCGTCCCTGGGCACCCGCACCGTCCCCTTCTCCAAGCATCTGTATATCGAAGCAGACGACTTCATGGAGGAACCGGTGAAGAAGTACAAGCGTCTGACCCCCAACGGCATGGAATGCCGCCTGAAGGGCGCCTATATTATCACCTGCACTGGCTGCGTGAAGGACGCAGAGGGCAACGTCATCGAAGTGCTGGCCGAGTACGATCCCGAATCCCGTGGCGGCAATCCGGCAGACGGCCGGAAGATCAAAGGCGCTGCCATCCACTGGGTGGACGCCGCCACTGCGGTGGACGCCGAGGTACGTCTGTACGACAACCTGTTCAGTGACCCTGCTCCCGATGCCGGCGGCAAGGACTTCCTGACCGCCCTGAACCCAGATTCCCTGACCGTCCTGAAGGACTGTAAGGTGGAAGCCGACCTGGCCAACGCCACCGTGGGCACCCCCTACCAGTTTATGCGCACCGGCTACTTCTGTCTGGATAACAAAGACAGCAAGCCCGGCGCACTGGTGTTCAACCGGTCGGTGTCTTTGAAGGACAGCTTTAAGGCGAAGTAAGGTCTGACACATTATAAAATACAACCCCCTCGGAATATTTCCGAGGGGGTTCTTTGTGCTGTTATGCGGTCATGCCGCGTCCCCCTGCGCATACAGCTCTGCTCTGGGGACAACTTTTGCATCGGGACGCCGAACGAAGGTATCTGCGTCCGTGATTTTGTAGTCCACGAACTTGGCAAAAAATTGGCCGCTGTCCTGAAGGGTGACAGTAAGGGCTTTGGTATCAGTCTGGTCGTTGGCGTAGGTGATCTCCAGGACGATCACGTCCTCTCGCAGCTCCTCAGGCAGCTTGGCAATGGTCATATCCTCGTTGTCTGTCAGGGCGCGGATGGTCTTGTCCGGCACCCAGTCGATGAGGAGGGCGGGATACTCGTCCGTGTTCGGCCCGTACTCCACCACGAAGTTCTGCGCCTGGCCGTACTCATCCCGCTGTTCGGTGCAGTCTCGGTAGTCCAGCTCCTGATTCTTGCAGGAGAAGCGGACGCATTTCATCTCCGCCCCGTCCAGGCAGAACAGCAGCGGGTGACGGGTCATCTCGCCGCTGTCGCTGATGGTGCCGGTATCCAACACCACCCCATTGGCGGTGATGGGCTGATTGCTGTCTACAGCGTAGGCAATGACGTTCATGGCGCCGGAGGGGGACAGCGCCCACAGGCCGCCGGCCAACAGGCAAAGAGCTACCACGGCGGCCACCAATTTGCGCTGCCAGGGACGGTTTGCGGTGGGAGGCGTCTGGGCTTCCGTGATGTATTTCTCTTTGATGTTGCTGACGGCTTCGGAAATGAGTTCTTTCTTCATAGGGAAACACCTTCCTTCTGTAAGTAGTCCCGCAATTTCTTCCGGATGCGGGACAGGCGGATGGAGACACTGTTCCGGCTCATGTGGAACCGCTCCGCCAGGGCTGGGATGTCATCGGCGTACCAATACCGGCGCACGAACAGCATCCGATTGCGCTGGTCTAGCTCCGCCAAAAATACATCCAGCAGTCGGGTTAGCTCCTTGGCGGACAGGGCGCTCTCCACCGTCTCGGTGGTGGAGATGCACTGGGTCAGTTCGTCCAGCGCCACATCGTAGCTGCTGTTGCGCTTCTGGGCGGTGTTGGCGTGGTAGCGCTTGATGGAGCGGTTGCGCACGATACGGCATAAGTAGGTCAGGAGGGGGTTGGGATGCTGAGGCGGGATGGTATTCCAAACCCCCAAATAGGCATCGTTGACACATTCCTCCGCGTCCTGGGGATTGCGAAGGATATTGCGTGCCACCGAGCCGCATACTGCGCCGTATTTGCGATCCAGCTCCGTAAGCGCTTGCTGGGAACGCGCGAAAAACAATGCGATGATCTGGTCGTCCTTCACTGGGTCATCACCTCTTTCTGCCTCACCCATGTACTCCCCTTTTGATGGGCGTTCTTTCATCCGGTCGGTATTTTTTCGCAAAAAAGCGGCGTGGCTCCTGCCACACCGCTTCAGACGATAGGAAAACAATAGATGATTCAAAGTCTCACAGAGTTCCGTCATCTTGGATGACGGAATAAAGTGCAATCTGAAAAAACTGGCGGCGTGTACGTCAGTTTAGCGAAGCAACGCTAGCTGCGCACTGTCACAGTCACCGTCATGCTCCCCCGTCCATAATTGCCGGTAGGTTCTGCCGTCACGGTGATCTCCGTCTTGCCTACCCCCTGGATTGTGACCACGCCATTTTTATCCACTTTGGCCACATCCGGATTGCTGGAAGTGTAGGTCAGTTTCCCACCGGCAGAGGCAGAAGCGCTGAGCCGGAAGGGGGCATCGCTGCGCCGCTTGGTGTAGTATCTCGTCCCCCACACTGTCTGGGGCGTCCGGTTGGGCTGGCCGCCATAGAGAATGACATAATCTCCCACATCAATGTACTCGTCCACCGTCTCCACCAACTCCAGGGGCATATTGATACACCCATGAGAGCCGGACTCCAAGTAGACGTCCCCGCCGTACTCGTCCGCTTCCCGCCAGGTGGAGTCGTGAAGGCCGATGCCGCCGTTGAAGGGCATGAAGTAGTGAACCCAATCCTGATAGCCCTCCCCTACCAAGTACCGGTCATAGTCCTTGGTCTTGATGGTATACAGCCCCGCCGGCGTGGCGCAGCCATCGGCCACAGAGCCGGAACAGATGTCCCCTTCTGCCTTCTTTTTGCCGTTTACATACAGATATAGGTGCTGTTTGTCCAAATCCACCTCCACATAGGTGCCACCCAAGTCGGTGGTGCCTTTCTCGCCGGTGCGGGTCTTGCGATAGGGGGCTTTGCGCTGGCCGGTGGCTCCGGCTTTGATCGCTTTCAGGATGTCCTGCTTCAACGCCTTGGTATCCACACTCTCATCGGTGATAGGGGCTTCCACCTCCACATAGCTGCCAGAGGCGGTGACAAACTGCGCAGTGGTGGGTTCCTTGACCGAATAGATGCGGGCGACCTCATTGACGTAATTCTCCACCTTGTCCTCGCTGATCTGGACGCGCTTGCCGTCCTGACTGACGGTGAGCCACTTTTGGATGGTGGATTTGTTCAGCCGCTCCTTGCCGTACACGTTCTTCCGCTCCACCTCAAAGGTGTAGGTCACATCGGTCTGGAGCATCCGGTTGGCCTGCTCCAACGCCTGGTTGAGCTTCTCATCATCGCTGCGCCGGACGCTCTCGCCGCCATACAGCCCCTGCCCCACAGCGTCCAGCTCCGGCTGGAGCTGCTCCGCTGCCGTCTGAACCGCTTCCGCTAAGGCTTGGGTGTCGATGGTGCCGCCCACCTGCTCCTCTCGGATGACGTACTTTCCCGCCTTTTTGTCGTAGGTCAGCACAGCGTCCTGGGTGGCCTTGTCGGCGTGGGCGGTGCGCTCGGGGAGGGCCTGCATCTCCTGCTTCAAATCCGTCTCGCAGGTGAACACCGTCTGCGTGTCCTCCCCAGCGGACGTGGTGCTTGCGTCCTGCTGGGTCGCCTTCGCCAAGCGCTCGACAGCGTCCTGATCCACCGTCAGTCCCAGCTCCTTGGCACTGAATGTCCGATTGCTTTGGGCAAAGTGTACTGTCAATTTGTATTCCTCTGCTGCCTTCTGCAAAGTCTCACTGGCCTGCTGAACCGACTGCTCCGAAACCGAGATACCCTGGACGGTAGCACCGCTGGGAAAAACAGGCGCAGCGAGTACGCCGGTGCCGCACAAAATCCCCCCCGCCGCCAGGATGACCGTCAAGATCCCCAGGAGGAAGCGCCATTTTTTTGTTTCGTTTTTTTCTCTTGCTGATTGTTTCAACGTGAAATTCCTTCCTGTTTTTCTGGTTTTGAGACAAATTACATAACATTATAACACAAATTCTCCCGTTAGAAAACCCCAAGTATCCCCTTGCCAAATCTCTCCGTTTCCGGTACACTCTTCCCAGGAGGGAACAGGTCATGTACAATTATAAACTCACCATTCAATATGACGGCACCCGCTACCGTGGCTGGCAAGTGCAGGGAAACACCGACCAGACCATTCAGGGCAAGGTGGAAGGGGTGCTCAGCCGCCTAACCGGTCAGCCGGTGGAGCTGCACGGCTCCGGCCGCACCGATGCCGGCGTACACGCCCTGGGACAGGTGGCCAATGTAAAGCTGCCCCGCCCATTCGACCCGTCGGAGCTTTTGCGGGAGCTGAACCGCTATTTGCCTGCTGACATCGGCGTCATTGCCGTGGAGCCTGCGCCGGAACGATTCCACGCCCGGCTCAACGCCCATTCCAAAACCTACCGCTACCGCATCTGGAACAGCGAAATCCCCAACGTGCTGGAGCGCAGCTACCTCTACCCCCTCCCAGAGCCGCTGGATGTGGCTGCTATGGAGCGGGCGGCGGCGGATTTGGTGGGCACCCACGATTTCCGCAGCTTCTGTGGCCTGAAACGGTTCAAAAAGTCCACCATCCGCACCATCACGGACATCACCATCACCCAACACGGTTCCGAAGTCCGCCTGGAGTTCACCGGCAACGGGTTTTTAATGCGCATGGTGCGCATTTTGGCAGGGACGCTGGTGGAAGTGGGGCTGGGACAGCGGGCGGCGGACGCCATGCCGGCGGTGCTGGCCGCCCAAGACCGTGCCGCCGCTGGGCCTGCGCTGCCTGCGCAAGGTCTGGCGTTGGTGCGCGTGGAATACTGATTTACACGAAAAGACGGTTCCCCGAGGGGAACCGTCTTTTGTTCTGTTTGGAGGAGCAATGAGCAGGAATCACTCGTTGTCCTTTCTCTTTCTGCCGTACCGCACAACGCCGGTCGCGCCAACGCCAGACACGCCCAGCAGTGCCGTCCAGAGGAGGAGGGTGCTGTCGTCGCCGGTCTTGGGTGCGTTGGTCTTGGTGCGGGTCTTGGTGTTGTCCTGTTTGCCCGGCTTGGTCTTGGAACCGGTAGCCGGAATGGTGTCAGTCTCCAGGATATAGCCGCAAACGGTACACTCCTTGTGCCGTTCGCCGTCCGCCTTGGCCGTTGCCGCCTTGTCTGTGATCCAGCCGCTGGCAGTGTGTTCTTCCAGCTCCGCAACGTCCTGGCAGCGCTTGCATACATACCAATGATGCGTCTCGTCCTGGCTCCACTCGGTGTCGTAGTCGTGCCCCAGCGGATTGCCATACTGGAAGGTGTCCTCCTGTTCGGTGCCCTCAGAAGTCAGGCCGCAGGCTTTGCAGGACTTGTAATAAACTGCCGGTTCGGTGCAGGTGGCTTCGGATTTCAGATAGTTTTCCTCTGCCACTTCTGCTGTGAAGTCGTGAGCTGCCAGCTCGCCGTAGGTCTCGCCGCAGGTGGTGCAGGTGGCCAGTTCGGTGCAGGTGGCTGTGCCGCCGCCGCAGTTGTCGGTCTCGGTGTGGCTGCTGTCTCTAGCGCAGATACGGGTGTGGGTGCCGTCGCCGTTGGATTTCCAAGCACCCCAATCGTGATCGAGCGCGGAGAGGGGCACGTCCTTGGATGCGTCCTCTGCCCAGTCAGCTTCAAAGGAAGCCTGATATCTGCCCAGGCCATCCGTCAGGCAGGTCGGTTCGGTGACCACTGCATAGGCCGCCGTGACGGACTCAGTTTCCGCGTGGGTCTTGTCTTTCTGGCAGATGCGCTTTGCGGTGCAGGTATAGCCATCCTCGGTGGGCGTCCAGGTATATTCCGTCGTGCCCCAGTCATGGCCGGTGGCGGGAAGGGTGACCTCTTTGGTCTGTGCGGGGAAGCCAAACTCGCCCGAGAACGTTGCAGTGTACGTACCGACACCTGTATTCAGGCAAGTGGGTGCTTTCGTCACAGCGTAGGTCACAGTTGCCATCTCGCCAACATCCATGTCGCATTTTTTGCATTTTTTATCTGCTGTACACATATAGCCGTCCGGAACTTGTGCCCACGTATAGTTTGGCTCGCCCCAGTCATGGCCGAGGACATCGCCGGATTCAAAGGTTGCTTCCTCGGTAGTTCCAGCGGAACTCAGACCGCAGGTAGCGCAGGACTTGTAGTAAACCGCCTTTTCCGTACAGGTAGCTGCGGATTTCTGGTATTGTTCCTCTGCTTTTTCTGCCGTGAAGTCGTGGGCTGCCATTTCGCCATATGCGCCGCCGCAGTCCTCACAGATGGCTTTCGCCGTACAGGTCGCCGTGCCGCCGTGGCAGTCTTTGGTTTCCGTGTGGCTTGCATCTCTGGCGCACACGCGGGTGTGGGTGCCGTCGCCGTTGGACGTCCAGGCGCCATAGTCGTGGCTCAGGATATTGCCGGAGAAGAAGGTCGCCTCGCCTGCCGTGCCCTTGGAACTCAAGCCGCAGACAGCGCAGGACTTGTAATACTCTGCCTGTTCTGTGCAGGTGGAACCAGCTTTCAGGTACTGTGCCTCTGCCTTCTCTGTCGTAAAGCTGTGTGCCTCAAAAATTGCCTTGACGGACACATTTTCGGCGGGCATGGCAAAGGTATCGCCCGTGATCGTGACATCACCGCTGAGAACATCCCATTTCTTGAAATGATAGCCCTCATCGGGTGTGGCGGTCAGCGTGACGGTCTCGCCCTCCGCAGCCTTTGCCGCAGAAGCCTGTGCCGTACCGCTACCTTCTGTCGTCACCGTAACATTGTATTTATGAGCACCTGCTGCCAGCTGCAGCTTTTGGTCGTCGTTATACTCCACGTGCGCATTTGCAGTGTCATCGGCAAAGAAAAGTGTCTCATAGTTCTCCTCATAGGCTTCGGAAAACTCCACGGGATAGTTCGTGTTCGCAGTAGTGACGCCAACGGACGCGCCGGAAGACATCGCCCCACTGATGGTCAGCGTTTTACCGGAAGGAAGGTACACATTGTTCGCCTTACCGGAGACAGTGTTGCCAGTCACGACGGGGTTGCCGCTGAGTTTCAGCTGTCCGTTGTTTTGATAGATTCCACCGCCATTACCGCCCGCTTGATTCCCGCTGATTGTACCTTCGGACAGGTTGCAAACCGAGCCGGTGCGGTTAATGACACGCCGCCACCGTTGCCGGTGGCCGTATTGCCGGAGATCTCGCCGCCCGTCATATTCAGTACCGACGGCTCCTGATTCAGATAAACAGCGCCGCCATCCCCAGTGCTGTTATTATTAGTGATCTTGCCGCCGGAGAGATTGAAGGTGCAGTTTGCATCCAGCACTTCAACCGCACCGCCCTCACTGGCCCTGTTGCCGCTGATCTCGCCGCCGGTCATGTTGATTGTCGAAGTGTAAGGTGAATCTGTGCGCTGGCAGATCGCGCCGCCCCAGCGGCTTGCAATATTGTTAGTGAGCTTTGCATTACCGGAAATGGTGACCGTGCCCCACCCCATAAGAATGGCACCGCCGTCCAGACTGGAGGAATTACCGGTGATCTGCGCACTGCCGGAAATGGTGATCGTACCGCAGCCGCGCATATAGATGGCGCCGCCGCCGGCATTATTACTGTTCATGGTAGCTTTATTGCCGGAGATCGTGCCGCCTGCCAGATTGACTGTACCGCCGGTGGTGGAGAAGAACGCACCGCCGTTCAGAGCTGTGTTATTCTTGATCGTGCCGCCGTACATATTGAAGGCGCCGCCGGTGGTGTTTGGCACGTTAGCATTGAATTTCCTAAAAATAGCACCGCCGTAGTTTCGGCCGTCGTTGCCGGAAATCTCACCGCCGTACATATTGAACACACACTGCTGGTCATCCAGGGCGATGGCACCACCGCCGCCACCTTTGGTGACCTTACCGCCGGTGAGCTTGCCGCCGAACATATCAAAGGTGCTTGTGTAGAGGTAGACGCAGGCGCCGCCCCAGACATTTTTTGTCGCGCCCTTGATGGTGCCGCCGCCAGAGCAGTCACACAGCACCAGCCGGGCATTGTTTTCACTTTGATCTTCTTTTCCCCGTTGGAGGACAGCGTCTTGCCGTTGAGGCACAGATAGAGCGTTTTGCCATCGACAACAAAATCGTTGTTCATGGTCGCGTTGCCAGTCAGATAAACATAGGCCTTGTTATTGGTATAACTGATGGCACTCGCCCCATCCCACGCCGTGTATGCCACGTCGGAATGGTTCGTATGTCCGCCCGCATTGATACTGCCCCCGCAAGCACAGTGCTTATGCTCTGCCTGAACCGCTACCGCCTTGTTATTGGCGGCCACCTTTGCAGCGACCTGAGGCTTTTCCTGGACAGTGGGTTCCTCCTGAACAGCAGGCTCCTCGGTCGGTTCGGTCGGCTTAATCTCTTCCGGCTGCGCTTCCTGGTCGTCCTTTTGAGGGTCTGCCGGTTCTTGGGTATTTTTCAGTTCGTTCTCCTGTTCCCCCTTATACTGCGCGCAGTCCTCCAAGGCAGCGTCTTCCGCGCCGCAGGTGGGGCAATCCGCGTTCCGCACTTCCGCTGTACAAGCGGCTGTGCAGACGCATCCGCTGGGTTCCTCGCCCTCGGCAAAGACCGCCGAAGGCAGCGTCGTCAGCAGCATTCCGCAGACCAGCAGGATGCTGAGCCATCGTTTTTTCATAGACTTTCCTCCTTTTTCTCTCGGATCGTCATTGGGTTTCCTTTTTGCATTTTGTACCGGATGCACAGCATGGTCACCACCACCCCCAACACGAAAGCGGCGATGCCCACCAGGATGTATGCCCCCGCACCGTCCCGCAGCAGCACCGCACTGTAGCTGCCGGCGACGGTGGATACCCCTGGCGTCTGCACGCCCTTCAACAACCAGACGATACCTGCCAGCAAACACAGGCTCGTCCCAGTCAGGCTGGAGCGAATCCATTGTTCCCTCCGTTTTCTCTTTTCCCGCACCCTGCGGTGTACTTCCCGCACCCGTATCTCTGTTCTCCTCGTCATGGCGATCCTCCTTTCCTAGTTTGATCGGTCGGTGCGCTGTCAAGGGTCTGTTCTCCCCTCTCTACTACCTAAAAGACTCTTTTCGCCAAATCCTTTCACCCAACTGAGAAAAAAGTTGAAAAAAAGACCGACCTGTTGAAGGACGGTCTTTTGCAGCATACTATTCCAGCGGGATCTTCCGTTGCAGCAGCAGCCGTTTGGTCAAAAACAGGACGGCGATGAGCAGGGACGGGAACAGGTAACCCGCTGTCCGCCATGCACCTTGGGCGGTGACCAGCAGGTTATAGATGGCGTGGAAGCCGACACAGGCACCTAGGACGCCCACCGTGCCGGTCAGCGCCAGCCAGCGGCGGCGGAACAGATAGGAGATCGCAAAACCGGTAAAAATGCCGCACAGGATATGCAGCGCACCGGCGGAGATGCCACGGATGAGCAGGAAGGTGAAGTTCGCCGCCCCGTTCTCCACCAAGCAGCAGACGTTCTCAAAGGTGGCGAACCCGACTGCGATGGAGATGGCCACGCCGGGCAGCTCCTTGGCCTCCGGCTCGAAGATGAGGAAGAAGAACAGCAGCGGCAGCAGCTTCATCACTTCCTCGCAGACCGGTGTGATCTCGATGGCGGTCACGGTGGCGCTGGTGCCATAGTAAACCATAAAAAAGCTGCTCACATAGGCGGACAGCAGGCAGATGCCCATGCCCAGGGTCATAAAGAGCGTGAACCGGCGTCCCCGTCCCTCGGTGAAAAACAGGGAGAGGATCAGGGGGATGGCCAGGCACAAGAACACATTTTCGATGTAGGTCATCCCATCGTCACCGCCTTCCAGCGCAGGGGGAGCAGCGCCACCAAGGATGTGGTGAGCGTTAAGTCCACGGCGAAATAGAGGTTGAAGTGGGTGAACTGGGTCATGGCGCCAGAAATGGGGTACAGCGCCACCTGCAAGGTGAGGGCGGTCAGCATACAGGCGTCCAACCACCGGCCATCTGCCTTCTCCCGCAAGTGGCATCCGCTCAGGTAGGCGTTCCCGCCCACGGTCAGGGCGAAGGGGACGCAGACCAGCCAGGAGGGGCCAAAGATGCGGATGACTAGAACGCTGACCCCCAAAACCAGGGCGTAAAGAGCCGCTGGCCACTGGAAGCCCATGGGCAACTCCTCTGTCCGCACGATCTGGAGGGAGAGAAAGAACAGGTAGGCCGCCAGCCAGGAGATCTCCGAGACGTAGAAAACCTGGGGGACAGTGCCCATGATGGTCAGGTAGAGCACATAAAAGAGGGTGCCCATGGCGAAGCAGGCGTAGCCGAAGGCCAGGATGAGACAGCCCCGTTCCTTCCGCCGGAGGGACAGGATGGCGGCCGCCACGGCAGCGCCGAACAGCACCACCACCTGAAAGAGGTTGTCCACCAACTCAAAGCTCATGGTCATCCTCCTTTGGTTTGGTGCGCCTGCGCATCCGGTACAGCAGCACCGTCACGCACACCCCCAGCAAGAAGCACAACAGCCCCATGACGATGTAGCCCAGCGCCCCGTGGCTGCCTATCAGGCTGGCGGTACCGGCAGGGCTGTGGGAGACGGGACTGGACAGCCATTCCGGCATCCAGACGCCCAAGCCCACCACCAGCAGCAGGCACGCCGCCACGCAGACGCAGTCCCACACCCGCTGCTTCCGTCTCTGTTGTCCTCGTTTCAGCTCCGCCGTCCGCTTTCGGATCAGGCGAGTCCGTTCTTCAGTCGTCCGCATGGTCAAATCGCTCCCGTTCCAAAATCCCTTTTAAATTCTTTTTGCCCCGATGCACCAGGTTGGTCACCTGCTGCACGTTCTTCCCCATGACCGCCGCTGCGCTCTGATAGCTCATGTCCTCCCAATAGACCAGGTACAACGCCTCTCGGTACTCCGCTTTCAGCTGTTCCAGAGCGGCGTACAGCTGCCGCTCCCGCTCGCTGCGGAGCAATTCCGTGTCCGCCAGCCCATCGCTCTGTGGCTCAAAAGGCAGCTCCTCCAGGCGCAGAAAGGGGATGCGGTGCTTCCGTTTGTGGCGCAGCGCCAGGTTGCGGGCAGTCTTGTAGAGGTACGCCTTGAAGCTGCCTGTCCTGTGGATGGGACGAGCTTTGGCGAAGATCTGGGCGAAGGCTTCGATCATCAGATCCTCCGCCTCGTGGAGGTCTTTCAAATAGCCGTGGAGGTAGTACACCAACGGGTCGCCGTAACGCTCCACCAGCAGGTCGGCGGCCTGCTCCTGGCCGTCCAGATACTGCCGGTAGGCCATTTCATCTGAGATCACTTGACCGCCTCCTTCCTCACCAGCGCATACATATTACGTCTATTATACCGAACTGTCGCCGTTTTTCAAGGATTCCGGACACAAAACGGGGCACTGCCTGGTGGCAGCGCCCCGTTCTTTTCTTGCTTATCCCATTCCTGGTGAAACCTGTCTCCCATCACTGCTGGCTGGACGAGATGACCTTCACATCCCCAGCGCTGAACTTGGTCTCTCCCACCACGATGTCCGTGATCTTGGCCACGTCAGACGCCTTCAAGGCATTGTTCTTGGCCTTGACCACCACGCTGACGCTGTTGTCGCCGATAAAGGCCACGCAGTCAGTGTAGCCCTTGGCTGTGACCAGGCTCTCGATTTTGGACTCCTGCAAGGTGGCGGAGGCCATGGCAGTGATGCTCTTGGAGGCGGCGTCTACGGCGTCCTTGCTGGCCTTGGGGTCGTTCACCGTCTTTTGCAGGATGGACAGAGAGTTGTCCCGTGCCTCCTCCCGATTGACGCGGGCGGTGGCGAAGTAGTCATCCGAAGTGGTCTTGGCGTCCTTGTTCTTCTGGGCCGTCTTGTCCTCCGTCTTTGGGCTGGCAGCTGTGCTGCTGGAGGCACTACCCTCCTCTAAGCCCAGGGCGCCGTCCGAGTTCACCAGCGCCGCTTCGCCCAAATTCCGCTCCGACGTCACGTTGGCGGCGGCAGAGCCCATGCCGCTGACCGACTGCCCCTGGTCGTAGGACCAGTTCAGATACACCGCCACACAGACAAAGAGCACGATCGCGGCCACCACCGCATTGCGTTTCCACAGCTTCATGATTCATTTCCTCCTGATCGTTCGCAAATTGAAATTTGATCCGAGCCAAGCCCGGTCAACGCCTTCACCGCCTGGAGCAGGTCCAGCTTCACCTGGGGGTCGCCCCCACCGTTGCTGACCACCAGCGCCCCCAAAAAGGCCGGATACTGCTGGGCTACCTCCACCACATCCTCCTGGTTGGAGCCTCGTTTCACCACGACCACCTGGGTCTCTACCGAGCCGTCCTTGCTGGTCTGGTTCTCCGCCAGCTCCACCGAACCGGTGGTGGCCAGGGTGAGCACCACCTGGGTTCTCCCTGCCCCCTCCACCTGGGACAGGGTGTTGGCCAGCTTCTCCTCCAGGCTCTCCAGGTCGTATGCATACTGCTGCCGCTGCTCTGTCGCCGCTGGAGTGTTATTGTCCCCCGCCCCGCCGGCCGGCCAGAGCAGGAGCGCCAGTCCCACCAGCAGGAGCAGCGCCGTCCAGCGGTTCTTCTGGAAAAATTGGAGCACTGCCTTGCTATTCCATGTGAATCCTTTCATCCTGTTCCTTTCGTCTGGTATGTGATCTGTTCCTCCGTCAGTCCAAACCCGTCCTGGATGCACTGGGTCAGTTTTTGCCGCTGAGCATCGGTGAGGGTGCCCGTGACCGTCACGGCATCTGGCACAGGGATGCCGTCTCGGGTCTTGCAGGTGACTTGGACAGTCACCTCCACCCCCAGCTGCTGGGCTTGCGCTTGCAGGTACTGCTGGGTGCGCTGGCGCACCTGCTCCTTCAAGACGGTATTGCCCGCCTGAGCCACTTCCTCCTCTGAGGCGGTCAGGCTCTCACAGTAGTCCTGGAACCCCTGGAGGGTGCCGGTGATGTCCCACTGGACGATGGGGGTCACCACCGCCAGAAAAAGCAGCAGGCCGCCGCAGAACCGGCTGACCCTTTGGGTCTTTCCCTCCGGACTGAGGCTTTGGCAGAGGGACACCAGCAAGCCCACCGCCACCACGCCCAGGATCCAATTCCGCACACTGTCCATCATGTCATGGCCACCGAGATGGTGCCGATGAGGGAGAGGAGCACCAGCAGAGCGCAGCTGCCCAGCATCCCCAGCACCAGGCCGAAGGCGGCGCCGATCTGGTCGATGAGGTCAGAGATCGTGCCCTGGTACAGAACAGATGCCAGCATGGCCACCAGCTTGTAGACTAGATACTGTACCCCCAGGTAGAGGAAGGGCACCACGCAGAACCCCAGGATGACCAGGGTGCCGAAGATGCCGATGCCGCTGCGGATGGCGGAGGCGCCGGTGAGGACGGTCTCGGTGGCATCGGAGAGGATGCCGCCCACCACAGGCACCATGCTGGAGATGGCCATGCGGGTGGCTTTCAAAGCGGTGGCATCCGCTGCGCCGGCGGCAGCGCCGCTGAGGGTCAGGTAGCCGGTGAATACCAGCAAGATGGCGGTCATGACCCCCTTCACCCCCTTTTTCATAAACCCTGCGATAGCGGCGATGCCTTTGCTGCCCAGGGCGGCGGTGGCCGCCGTGACGGCGATGTATAAGTAGACCAATGGAATGAGCACCCGATTGATGAGGGTGATGAGCAGGTCGGAAAAGAGCAGGGTGGCCGCCTGCCGCACTACTGCACCGGTGACCGAGCCGCAGGCGGCGGTGGCAGTGGCCATGGTGGGGATGAGCACCTTGGAGAAGGCGTCGATCTGGTCGATTGCTTCCCGTCCCAGCCCCAGCATGGACGCCGTGTCCGACACCGCCACCAGGGTGATGACAGTGACGCCGATGAGATCCGCTGTGCGGGTCATGGCGCTCTGGCCAGACTGGAACAGGGTGCTGCCCACGCCGCAGAACAACACCACCAGCAGCATAAATCCAGCGCTGCGAAAGGCGCTGTGCAGCACTGCGTCCACCTGCTCGGACGCCTGGGATGCCAGAACCCCCAACCCCTTTTGCAGGTTGGTTCCCTCTTTCACCGAGAACGTCCCCTCCGCCGCGTCCTCTAAGGCGCTGGTGCCCATCTGCTCCCACAGCTGCCCTTCCAAATCCACTGCCTGGGTGGGCAGGACGCAGCTGGTCAGCGCTAGGGTCAGGGCGGCCAGCAGTATCATTGGTTTCCATCTCACAGTTACAGCAACTCCTCGATCAAGATCAGCACCGCCTGGATGACGGGAATGGAGGTGTACAGGGCGCAGATAGCCCCCGCCAGCTCCACCGTAGAAGCAATCCCCCCCTCCCCAGCGTCCTTGCAGATGTGGGCGGCCAGGTTGGTCACCACCTCAATGCCCAACACCTTCAGCATGGGGGTGAGCAGGGCATCGGAGATGCTGGCCTGTTGCGCCAGGCTCCGGAGGAGGCTCAAAATCTCCACCGCCGCCGAGCCCACCAGCACCAGGAGCAACACGGTGGTGGCGATGCTCAGCAAGAGAGCGATCTCTCCCGCCTCCCGCTTCAAGAACATGGCGATAAGGCCACCCAACAGCGCCGTAGCGGCCACAGGTATCATCTGCTCCATTTACAGATCAAAGAGGGTCTTGACCAACTCAAACAGGGCGCTGATCTGCTGGACGATCATCATTAGAACCACCACCAATCCCGCCAACGTCACCATGGTCGCCTGCTCCTCTCGCCCAGAACGGGTGAGAACTTGGTTGAGCACGGAGACTAGGATGCCGATGGCCGCTATCTTGAAAATCAAATTCACATCCATGTACGTTCTCCCACCAGCTCAGCAGGCCAGCACCAACACCAACAGGCCGCCTGCCACGCTCAATGTCATTGATAGTTGATTCCGCTTTCGTAGGGTCATCTCCCCTGTTTTCCACATTTCTTCCAGCCTTTCCCCTGTGTACCGGAGGGCACGGCACTGGGTGTCCGTGTCATAGCGTCCCAGCACGGTGCCCACCGTCCGGATGGCTTCTCGGGCGTTGGGGTTCAGCTGGAATGAGGTCTTGGTCAGCTGTTCCGCCCAAACGGTGTCAAAGGCGTGGGCATCCAACTGGCAGAGCGCCGCCTGACAGCCTCGAAAGAACTGCCCCACGGCACCGCCGGTCTGTCGGGACGCCTGTTCCAGCAGTTCTCCTAAATCCGGACTGCGACAGCGCAGCTCCCGTTCCATCCCGTAAAAGGCAGTGAAGAACTGCCTTAACTGGGCTTGCTCCAGCTGCCGTCTCCGGACGCACTGGACTCCCAACGCCACTGCGCCCACCAGCACGCAGGCCATCCCCAACCCCTTCAACATGATAGCACCTCCACGGTGTACTGCCGCTTCCCCTGGGTGCGGGTGATGGTGACCACCGCCTGGAACAGTCGTTGCTCCAGCAGGGTCTGATACAGCGGCCGCCGGCACAGCTCCGCCACTGACTGGCCGTGGGCGGTGGCCAGCACCGCCGTGCCGCAGTGGGCGATGACGGAGAGGGCGGCCACGTCCTCGGGGCTGGTCACCTCGTCCATGGCGATGACCTGGGGGTTCATGCTCCGTAGCAACAGGATGCCTGCCTCGCTCTTGCCACAGCCTTCTATCACGTCCACGGTGGCGCCTAGGTAAAACTGGGGAACCCCTTTGTGCAGGGCGGCGATCTCCCCCCGCTCATCCGCCACCCCCACCCGCAGGTGCCACTGGTCGCTGTAGATGCGGATGAGGTCCCGCAGGAGGGTGGTCTTGCCCATGCCTGGCGGGGCTAGGATGAGACAGCTGGCCTGGGTCAATCCCTGTTCATTCAGTAACTTTGCCACTGGTTCCGCCACGCCGGGGATGTCATGGGCGATGCGGATGGCGAGGGAGGACAGGCTCCGGAACTGCCGGATGCGTCCCCCCTGGGACAGGGCGGAGCCGGCCACCCCCAAACGGTTGCCCCCTGGCAGGGGCAGGTAACCTCGACAGAGGGGTTCCATGGCGTTGTGGAAGGAGGCGTGGGTGGCGATCTCGATCACGTCCTGCAATTCCCGCTGGGTCACCCACTGGGTGTCTGGCACCAACTGTTCCCGACCAGTCTCATCCACCACCCGCAGCCCCGACCCGGCACGCAGGCGCAGTTCTTCCGCCGTGGCCTGCTGGGTCACTGGGAGGGCGTGGAGCAGGTTGCGCAAGGTGGGTGGAAAGCACTGGGCGGCCAGCGCAAAGGGGGTATGGTGTTCTGCCATGGTTCTCGCCTCACAATCTTGCCACATCCTATGACGGCATGTCCGGTAGTATGCAAAGATTTCCCCAAATGCAAACGGTCGACCAGATGCAAAAAAGGCACGCGTGCGAAAACACTCGTGCCTTTGATTTCAAGATGTGGACTGTGCTACGTCAGGGGGTCAAGCTCACACCGCAGCCCCCTTCTTGTTCTTCCGGAAGATGCCGCCGATGGCCATGATGACCGCAAAGACGATCAGATAGTAGACATTGGCGAACTTATGACCGATGATGCAGGCGTAGACCATAAAAGCTGCGCCGCAGAAGGCCAGGATGGGGATGATAAACCGTCTGCCAATGTTCTCGTCCTTCGCCTTCTTCATCCACATGACAAAGATGGGCAGGTACATGGCATAGATGGTGACGATGGGGATCTCGGAGGAGTCAAAGACGAACTTGCCCACCAGGGGGGAGTTGGCCAGGTTGGCCAGGAAGAAGTACAGCCCCCAAGCGGCGCAGACGAACAAACCCAGGACAGCGGAGTTATTGGGCAGGTTGGTCGCCTTATCCACCTGACCGAACACATCGGGGCAAGGGCCTTCCTTTCGGGCGGCCACGGAGTACATACCACGGCAGCAGCCCAGCATGAGACCGTTCATGGTGCCCATGCAGGAGATGGCGATGAACAGGTTCAGGATATTGCCCAGGACGTTGCCGAAGATGTTAACAAAGGCCACGGTCGCACCGTTGTCGATCAGCTCCTGGTTGGTAGCGCCGCCGGCGACACCAACGTAATAGGCGATGTAGACGGCGATGATGATGATACCGCCGATGACCAAGGCACGAGGCAGGTTCTTTTTGGAATCCTTCAGCTCTGCGTTGATGGCGGTGGCGATGATCCAGCCCTCATAGGCGAAGGAGGTGGCGCAGACAGCGGCCAGCAAGGGATTGCCGGAGGCGGCGTCGCCTACATTTGCCATCGTCGTAAAGTTCGCAGCGGTCATCCCATTCATCAGGCCATAGATGATGCCGACCACTGCCATCAGAGCCAGCGGGATGAGCTTGATGACGGTGGTTGTGGTCTGGATCTTGCCTGCCAGCTTGGGGGACAGGGCGTTGATGGTGTAGGCGCAACAGAGGAAGAACATGGTCATGGCCATACATTCCGGGCCGATGATACAGCCACCCTCAGAGGCAGGGATGATCATGGTAAAGTCGGGGTTGACAGAGTTGATGAACACCAGGGTATATCGAGCGCTGAGCCAAGCCAGAACCGAGGTCATGGAGGGGTAGTAGATGGTAGTCATGAACCAGCCCATATAGTAACCATATTTGGGGCCCACCAGGGCTTCGGCATAGTCCACCACGCCATTGACCTTCTCATACTTCTGCGCCATATTGGCGAAGGCCAGGATACAGACGATCATGATCAGACCGCCGATGGCCCAGGCAGCGATGCCCAAGGGCATATCGCCGTTGGTCTTTTGCAGGATGGTCTGCGCCTTGAAGAACACGCCGGAACCAATGACGATGCCGACGACCAAGCATATGGCAGTAAATAAACCATATTTCTTTTCTAGTTTGTTATCCATTTTTTCTCTCCCTAAACGATTTCAAGCGTTCTCCCTTTTCACAATAAAAGTACGCTTTAGAATAAGATGTCACTCTCGCTTTCCCGCATCGAGAGTGACAAGTCTGTTGTGTATCGTACCATATTTTTATAAAAGTTTCAACGGATTCAGACACTTTCCTTGTCAATTTCCATAATTTTTTTCGTTCAGAAAGTAGAATACAGTTCAATTTGACCTTTTTCTCTGCCGTTTACCGGTTCTTCCAATAATCCCGCATACTCATCCCCTGCTCATAAGTGGTTTCCTTTCCCAAGCAGTCCAGGGGCGTCCAGGCCATGGCATCCGCCTCTGACGCAAACTCCACCTCCGCATAGGAAAACACTCCGCCGTCCACAATGGAACACTCCAGCAGGTGTCCGTCCCGCAAACGATAGGCGTGATACTCCTTGTGGATGAGCGGCTTATCCAGCATACTGGCCAGTTCTTCAAACTGCGTCCGACTCAATTCCGTCTCCACCTCGTGGCGGGACAATTTTCCGATGCTCTTGACGCAGAGTTGGTACACTATCTCGCCGCCTGCCTCCACCCGCTTGCGGATGCGCAGCTCTACCGGCTCGGTACACAGGTAGCCCTGGTACACATCGCTCCGCCGCTCCTCCGGCAGCTCTGGGAGCGTGTCGATCCAAAATTTCCGTTCGATCTCCATAGGAAACAGTTCCTCCTTCGTTTTTCTCTCCTCTATTGTAAAATACCCGCCCATCCCCCGTCAACTCCCGAAAATTCCCCCTCGAAACACTGGTTTCAAATCCGTCATTTTTCCCTCGGACTCTTGTTACTATTTGTTACGATTGTCGTTAAATTTCGGAAATACTTCATCTTTTTTTTCGCTGCATTTTTCACAAATTTAAGCCTGTCCGCCCTGTTCTTTCTCGTTTTATTTGAAATACTTGACTTTTGAGCAGAGTTGCGGTATAATTCAGTTGCAATAAGCGTTGCGGTTACAAAAATAACAATCGGTTACTACCGATTTTTTTATGTCTGCCGCCGATTTATTTTAGGAGGAATTTGATGAGTCATTTTCGAACCACAGCCCATAACCGACCGCTGAAAATCATGCTCCGCGTAGGCTTGGCAATGGTGTTGATTCTGGGTTTTGTCCTGCTGTTTGCCCGTATGGAAAAAGCAAAAACCGTCTACGAGATCACCCTGGACGACAACACCTACACTGTGGAGAGCGATTCCGAACAGATGGAGGATGTGTTCAATGAAGCTGGTCTGGAGCTGTCCGCCAGCGACTGCGTGGACGCAAAGGAAGATAAGCAGACCGACACGGTCCAGATTTCCGTCACTCACAAGCAGTATGTCACCGTCACCTGTGATGGTGCCTCTGTCTCCATTCTCACCGATGAAGGCGAGACCGTCGGTCAGGTTCTTGACCGCCTGAACATCGAGCTGGGAAAGCACGACCTGATTTCTAAGAAAGCCAGCGTCAAAGTAGAAAGCGGGGACTCTATCGTTATCAATCGGGTGAAAATCACCTACAAGAAGAAGACCGAGTCCATTCCCTACTCCAAGACCCGTCAGGCTAACTCCAACATGGCACGGGGCACCGAAAGCGTGACCACTGCCGGTAAGAATGGTCAGACCGTCTACACCTACAAGCTCACGTCCATTGACGGTGCAAAGCCCACATCCAAGCTGGTCAAGACCAAGACCACCAAGCCGGTCACCCAGGTCACGTCCTATGGCACCCGTGTCCCCGCTCCTTCCCTCAGCGGTCTGAGCCAGTCCCGGGACTACATCACCAACATTGACGATGAAAAGGGCACCATCACCACCGTCTCCGGCAGCACCTATTCTGTCCGCAGAAAGCTCACCTGCTCTGCCACCGCGTACACCGCCCACGCCGGCGCTCGTACTGCCACCGGTCGGAGAGCGGCAGTTGGCGTTATCGCCGTTGATCCTCGGGTCATCCCCTACGGCAGCCGGATGTACATCCAGACCACCAATGGTTCCATGCTCTATGGCATCGCTGTGGCTGGCGACTGCGGCGGCGGCATCAAGGGCAACTCTATTGACCTGTACTTCAACACCCTGTCGCAGTGCTACTCCTTCGGACGCCGGATGTGTACCGTCTACGTCCTCGGATAAGGGTTTCGATAATCTGTGAGACTAAAAAACGCTCTGACAAAAGTCAGAGCGTTTTTTATTGACTTTCTTTCTGATTTTTCCTAGAATGAAAGCAACGAACCCCACCCAGACAGAAAGGAGCCTAGGATGATCTCCCTCTTGAACCGACGGGAAGTGACCGTCACCCACGACACGAACCGGCTGAACCAGCTCAGAGAGAAGCTGGACGGAGCCGGCATCGAACACATCGTCCGCAACAAACGCAACCGAACCTTCACCGCCGGACGGAGCCATGGTGTACCCAACGTGGATGCGGACTACGCCTATGAGTATGGCATTTACGTCCACCGCGACGACTACGAAAAGGCGCAGGCTCTGCTCTTTTAACTGACAACGCCCCTGGTTATTGACCAGGGGCGTTGTGTTTATATGCGTTTACTTCCCGTGGGCTACTGCTGCATGGAGGGTGTTCTCCATCAAAATGGCGCGGGTCATGGGGCCGCAGCCGCCGGGGACGGGGGTGATGTAAGAGGCGATCTTCTCCACCGCAGCGAAATCCACATCGCCGCAGAGCTTGCCCTGTTCGTTGCGGTTCATGGCCACGTCGATGACCACAGCGCCTTCCTTCACCATGTCGGCGGTGATGACATTCCGTCTGCCTACGGCGGAAACCAGGATGTCTGCCTGACGGGTCACAGCGGCCAGGTCGGGGGTGTGGCTGTGGCACACGGTGACGGTGCCGTTCCGGTGGAGGAGGAGCATGGCCATGGGTTTGCCCACGATGTTGCTCCGACCCACCACCACACAGTGTTTGCCGTCCACGTCAATGTGGTACTCGTCCAGCATCTTCATGACCCCCGCCGGAGTGCAGGGCAGGAAACTGGGGTCGCCGATCATGATCTTGCCCACATTGTAGGGGTGGAAGGCGTCCACGTCCTTGCTGGGGTCGATGGCCAGCAAGATCTTCTCCTCATCGTAGCCGTAGCCCTCCGGCAGGGGCAGCTGGCACAGGATGCCGTCGATGTCCTCCCGCCGGTTCAACTCCGCGATGAGGGTCAGCAGAGCGGGCTGGCCGTAGTCGGCGGGCAGGACAAATTCCTCGCTGTGGATGCCGCACTCCTGGCAGTCCTTCTGTTTGTTTCTTACATACACCTGAGAGGCGGGGTTCTCCCCCACCAAAATGACAGCCAGGCCGGGCTTGCGTTCCATGGCAGCCACTGCCGTCCGCACTTCTTCCTTGCACTTGGCCGCCAGGGCCTTTCCGTCAATGATGATTGCCATTTGATTTCTCCTCTATTTGGCTTGATTGTTTTCTGTTGCGCGATGTACCCACATCTTCTGCGGATCCGGCTTCACGAACACCCGCATCCGCACCAGCAGCGCCGCCGCCACCAGCACCGACACCAGCGCCACCAGCTGAGACACCCGAATCCCCGTGCCGAACAGGTACAGGCTGTCCGTCCGCAGCCCCTCGATCCAGAACCGTCCCAGGCCGTACCAGCCCAGATAGCACAGGAACAGTTCCCCATCAAACCGGCGCACCCGCCGCACCACAAAAAACAGCAGACACAGTCCCATGAGATTCCACAGGGATTCGTACAAAAAGGTGGGGTGGACGGTGATGAGCTGACCATCTACGATCAGTCCCATCCGCCAGGGCAGGTCACAGGTGCCGCCGTAGGCTTCCTGGTTGACGAAGTTGCCCCAGCGCCCCATGATCTGTCCGATGAACAAGCCCATAACAGACAGGTCAGCCATGGCCAAGAAGGGCAGCTTTTTATGTTTGCACACCACCAAGCAGGTCAGGATACCACCGATGACGCCGCCGTAGATGGCCAGACCGCCATCCCAGATGGCGATGGCCTCGCTCCACTGGAACTTCCCCTGGGCGTCCCGATAGAGGGACAGGTAGAAGATGACGTAGTAAATGCGGGCACAGATAATGCCGATGGGCAGCCCCCACAGGAGCATATCCAGAAAGTCATCCTTTTTGATGCCGAAATCCTTCGCCCGCCAGCTGCAAAAGGCAGCGGCCAGCAGGAAGCCAGCGGCGATGATGATGCCATACCAGTAGATGTCCTTGCCGAAAATTTGAAAGGCCACCCGCTGGATATGGAAGGTCAGTCCCAGTCCAGGAAAGGTGATGGGGTTCATACTGTCCCCTCCTTCGGCTTCACCACGGACATGGCAGCGTATCGCTCCTGAACGCAGCGGGTCAGGAAGGCCTGCACGTCCTCCAAGGTGATGGTGTCATACAGGTCGGCAAAGCGATAGTAGTGGCACCCCTCCAGCGCCCAGGCCGCCAGCATCCGACCGGCATGATCCATGGAGTTGAGAGAGCGCACCCGGCTGCCGTAGGCGGCCTTTTTGCTGCGGCGGAAGAAGGCAGGGTCGATGCCCTCTCGGCTCAGCCGCTCCCCTTCCGCCAGCACCGCCTGACGCACCGTCCAAGGGTCCTTGCTCTCGCCGCCCATAGCCAGGAAGGCCGCTTTGGGGCTGTTGTCGTAGCTGACGAAGAAACCCTTGTCGATGAGCCCCTGGTGATAGAGCTTGGCGTACAATGGACTGGACTCGCCGATGAGCAGATCGCCGGCCAGGTCGCCCAGCAGCTCCAGACGTAGGTTTTCCTCGCCCTCCGGATGGGGCGGGCACTTGAAGCCCAGCATGAAGTTGGTGGACGAGACCGCCATCTCCTCCATGCACTCCGCCTCCGCCGGAGTCTCCGGTTCTGCCTCGCCCCAGTCCTTTTCCGCCACCTCCTGCCGTTCCTCCGGCAGCAGCAGACGGGCTGTCTGCGCCACCCGCTCCGGTTCCACATCGCCAATGACGCACAGCGCCATGTTGCTGGGCTGGTAAAAGGCGTTGTGGCACTGGTAGAGGGTTTTGGCGGTGATATGGGAGATGGACTCTCGGCTCCCCGCCAGGGGGATGCGCAGGGGGTGGTTCTGGTACAACGCCCGCTGGAGATTTTGATACATCCGCCAGGTGGGGTCGTCCTCGATCATTTGGATCTCCTGCCCGATGATGCCCTGCTCCTTGTCCACGCTCTCCTGGGTGAAGTAGCCCTGGGAGACGAAGGAGAGCAGGGTGCGCAGGTTCTCCTCGAACCGCTCGGTGCAGTCGAAATAGTAGGCCGTCATGGCCGCCGCCGTAAAGGCGTTAGCAGAGGCACCGTTGGCGGTGAGCTTTTGCAGGGCATTGCCCTCCTTGGTGTCGAACATCTTGTGTTCCAAAAAATGCGCCACCCCAGCCGGAGTCTCCTGCCACACGCCGTCCTTGCGGAAGCGGACGTTCATGCCGCCGTAGCTGGTGGCGAAGAAGGCATAGGATTTTAGGTAGCCTGGACGGGGGACGACCTGAATTTTTAGGCCGTTGTCCAGGACGGTCTCACAGCAGACCTCGCCCAATCTGGGGAACTGTACTCGTTTCACTGGGCATCCTCCTCTCCGCCTTCCGGCCCCATCAGGAAATAAGTGGTGTCCAGCTGGATGCGCTGGGCGGCTTCCACCACCTGCTGTGCGTCGATGACCCGGATGATCTCCGCCAGCTCATCCGGCCCGAAGGTCAAGCCCGCCAGGTTCTGTCCGAACTGGAAGTCCTCCAACTGGTTGGGCACATCCAAAATGGAGCAATAGGTGGCGATGAGCGACCGCTTGGCCGCCTCCAGCTCCTCCTGGGTAAACGCCCCCGCCTGCACCAACTCCAACTGGTGCAGCACCTCGGTTTTCACCCGCTCCAACTGGTCGAATTCCGCTCCGGCCTGGACGATCATCAGCCCTTTCCACTTGTCCAAACTGGAATTGACATAATAACACAGGGACAGCTCCTCCCGCACATGGAGAAAGAGCTTGGACGTGGCCGTGCCGCCGAAGATGGCATTGGCCACCATCAGCGCCGGATAATCCACGCTTGTAACGGTGATTCCCGTGCGGAAGCCCATGACCAGCTTGCCCTGGGTCACGTCCAGGTGATCGGTCACCTGCTTCTCCCCTTCCGGCATCCGGATGATGGTCTCCGGCAGGTCGAGGAGCTCGTGCCGAGGCAAGTCCATCAGCGCCTCCCGCCAGGCCAGCTCCACTTGCTGGGGGGCGGCGGAGCCGCAATAATACACTTCCATCTGGGCGGCAGCCAGCACCTCTCGATAGTACCGGTTGAGCTTGGTCACGTTGAGCTTTTCCGCCTGCTCTAAGCTGCCCAGGCGGTTGATGTGGAAGGGCTCGTCGGCGCACATCTCCTCGATCAGCCGGTTGTTGGCATAGCTGCGCTTGTCATTGAGCAGGCTCTTGATCTCCGCCACCAGGTTTTCCCGCTCGCCGTCCACATACTCGCTCTTTAGGTGCCCGTTCCGAGTGGCCGGTTGGAGGAGCAGCTCGCCCAGCAGCTGGGCTGCCTGCTCCAGCAAGGGCGTCTCATCGGGCACCAGGCCATCGTCTAAGAAACTGGCCACGAAGCCGAACACATGACACTCGCCCCGCCGGCTCACCAGCGGTTCGATGGCGCCGCCGTACATCTCATCCAGCGCCGCTGCCAGCTGTTCCTGATCCGGACAGCTGGCTGTGCCGCGCCGAAGGACGCGAGGGAGGACGGCGTTCATGGCGGCCGTCTCCTGGGTCAAAGGGGTCAGCAGGCGGAGCGACCAATAGCTGCTTTTGAATTTCCGGCTCTGTATGGCGGTGAGCCACACGCCGGGCATGATCTCGATCCGATAGGGTCTGTCCATACCGGTCACCTCCTGTTCAAATTCGTTGTTTTGTCCCTATTATACCGTGCTGCCCCCTATAAAACAAGGTTCATCTTCCCTAATTCGTCCCTTCTCCGAGCACCACTCGGATGTGATGTTTCCCCTCCAACTGCCGGCAGTCGATGGCATCGTTGGCTGGGACATCATCCAGGAACATCTCCGCCCACGAGCCGCGCACCAGCTCAATGTCCAACTCCACGTCCAGCACCCGCCAGATCACCCGGCACTGGTTCCAGCTGTCCGGCAGATGGGGGCGGATGGTCAGGATGCCCTCCCGCAGGGTCAATCCCAACAATTCCTCCTGCACCACTCGATAATACCAGCCCGCCGCACCGGTGTACCAGCTCCAGCCCCCTCGGCCCTCCTGCTGATACGCCGTACAGACGTCGCCGGCCAGCACATAAGGCTCTGCCAGGTAGCGGGTGGAGTCGTGGCGTTCCGGAAGCAAATCCAACAGCAGCTGATGGCCTTCTGCCTCCTGTCCCGTCTGGTAGCAGGCGGCGGCCAGCCAGATGGCGCCGTGGGTGTACTGCCCGCCGTTTTCCCGAACGCCTGGAGGGTAGTTGCGGATATAACCGGGGTCAGTGAGTCCGTGGAAGGGCGGGGTCAGCAGGGCTGCGGTCTGGGCTTGTCTGTCCCAGAGCTGTTCCAGGGCGGAGGCCACCGCCTGCCGTGCGTGGGTAGGGTCGCTGTCCGGAGCGAAGGCAGCAAAGCTCTGGGCGATGGAATCCAGTGCGCACTCGGCGTTGCCATCGCTGCCGAAGGGTTTTCCCTGGTCATCGTAGCCCCGCAAATACCACTTACCGTCCCAAGCACCCTCCGCCTGCTGGACGAAGTGTTTGGATAGCCGCTGATAGCGTTCCGCCGCTTCCCTGTCGCCGCAGCGCCCTGCTACTGCGCCCCACCGCTCCAGCACCAGCCCGAAGAACCAGGTCAGCCACACGCTCTCCCCCCAGCCCTGGGCGCCGATGTGATTCATGCCATCGTTCCAGTCGCCGGTGCCCATCCGGCACAGGCCATGCTCCCCTACCCCACGGGTTAGGACGCACTCCATGGCACGGGTGCAGTGCTGGTAGACTGATTCGAAACGCTCCGACCGCTCTGGCCGCTCGTAGCGTTCCAATTCGTCTTTCGCCAGGACGGGCGAGCGCAGGTAGGACACCGGTTCTTCCAGCAGCCCGTCCAGCCCCCAGACCTCCGTCCAGCAGCTCACCGTGTAGGGCAGCCACAGCAGGTCATCGGTGATGCGGGTACGCACCCCTCGTTCCGGCCGCTCTGTCCCCTCCGGATGCCACCAGTGCTGCACGTCCCCTTCTTCAAACTGATGGGCGCAGCAGCGCAGGATCTGCTCCCGCGCCAGCACCGGAGACGTGGAGATGAGCGCCCCCACGTCCTGGAGCTGATCTCGGAAGCCGTAGCCACCGCCGCACTGGTACAGCCCCGCCCGAGCAAACAGGCGGCAGGCGATGGTCTGGTACAGTGCCCAGCAGTTGATATAGTGGTTCAAGGCTGGTTCCGGCGTCTGGATCTCCATAGGGGACACCTGGATGTGCCACCACTGTTTGGTTTCGTTCAGCGCCCGTTCCGCCACGTCCACCTGCAACAAACTTTCCAGCTTCTGCCGTTCCGTCTCTGTCTGGTACACGCCAGCCACCAGCACCAGGGTCTTTGGCAGATCGCACTCCAACTGATAGGGGTTGTCACCGGAAACCTTGCAGGGCTGGGAAAAGGCAAAAAGGGCGGTCTGGTTGGGGTAGCTGGTGTTGACTGGGTTGCGCAGGCGCATCCCGTTGGGTTCCGCCTGGCACTGGACGAACCGGTTGTGCTCCTGCCGATCGGACAGGCGGGCGGTAACCTGCCAGCGCAGCTTGAGATTTTTTCCCCCGGATACCTTCAGCAGGAACACCCGCGCTGGGATGTCCACCGGCACGAAGGCGGTCAGGGTGGTGTGGACAGCGCTGAGCTGTTTCTCCCAGACAGCGTAGCCGCATCCATAAGTGACGTTCGTTTCCAAGCCATCCCGTGCGGCAAAGAGGCTATTTTCCCCCTGTTTGCCCACCAAAAGCAACTGTTCCGCCCCCTGGTCGGCCAGCGGGTCATTCTGCCACGGGGTGATGCGGTTCTCATGGGCGTTGCCGTACCACAGGTGGCCGGTGCCCGCCTCGTCCGCCAGCCAGCCAAATTGCCCATTGGCCAGCACATGGCTCCACCGCAGGGGCAGCAGGCCGCCGTGCATTTCCAGATGAAATCCGTCCTCCGCCCAGTGCCATTCGGGCGCTTCTCGGCTCTGTGGGATGGGCTGACCGGTATAGCCCGTTCCCTCCGGCGGCTTGGGCCAGCTCCACTGCTCCGTGCCGTCCAAGGCCAGGTCGGCGTAGGCCAAGATGTCCGCCACGTTGGGGCGTTCTCGGTCGATGAGGTGCAGGCCGCCTCGTGCGCCTTCCGCTGTCGGGATGTTCCGCTTTTCCGACAGCGCCCGCAACGCCTGGGCAGTGTCCGGCGTGGTCACACACACCAGGTCATAGCGGAACCCCAATCGGGTCAGCACCTGATGCTGTGCCGCCAGCCAGACTCCCCACTCCAACCGGTCGTCATCCAGCTGCGCTGCCAAGATGGGGTCGTCGCCGGAGATGCCAAAGGGCCACAGGGATTCCTGTCCCCTGGCGTGGGCGCAGTCGGGGCGGTGCTCCGGCAGGAGCAGCCGAGAGAGGGTGTGGGACAAGTTCATCTGCCGTTGGGTCTGCTGTGCCGCCTGGCGGAGCAGGTCGCCGGTGAAGTCAGACCCGCCGCTGACGCCGCTGGTGAGGACGTTGGCGGTGGCCTGCTTGCTCTGACCCACCGGCTCATAGGTCATGGCCAGCTGGAAGCGTAGGGTGGCCTGCTCCACCGGCACATGGAGGCAGAGGCAGGGCTGAAGGACGATGCCTGCTCTGGGGCCGCCGCAGCGAGTCTCATTGACCGCATGGATGCGGTTGGTCGTCCACTGGACACGCTTGGCATTCCAACGGACGGTGAGCACCCGATCCTCCGAATCGCCATTGAGCTTGCGCAATAAGACACTGTTTGTCTGACCAGCGGTGACGATGGACAGGTTGGAGAAGGCCGGATGTGCCAAGTAGCTGCGCTGGTCGGTGAGGACGGGCTGGAAGTAGAGGATGAGTTCCGTGTCCTCCCTCGGTTCCTCCAGCTGCACCTGGAACTGACGCAGCTCCCCATCGTGGGCAGCGCTGACGCAGACCGTCTCTTTCACGGTAAAAAACGCCCCTTGGGCGGTGAAGCTGGCTCGATCGCCCTGGAACCTCCACTGAATGGCGTCACTGTCTCCGGCGGGGAAGATGGGGTACAAGGTATCCTTCCGCCGCAGCAGCACCGCCACCCCGTCCAGCTCGTGGGTCAAGCGGGTATTTCCCCACTGGGACCAGCCCCCGCCGCCGCTGGTGACCAGGACGGAATAGCGCCCGTTGGAGAGCAGGTGGCAGGCTGGCCGAGCGGTACAGGTGCCGGTGCCGGTTTCTTCCCATTGCTTGTTTGTCATCATCCTCCACCTTTCCTGTTTGTTCCACATCTTTGTTAAGACTGGCGCCGCCACTGGAATTTTTTCCTCCAACAGCTCCCGATACGCCCCCATGGCTGGTTCCGCCATGAAATACCGAATGAGGGTTTGGTCGGTAAGGGCGTTGCAGATGGCGATGAGACTCATCCCCAGGTGATGAGCCATCCAGCTCTGCACCGGTGTCCCCTGTCTGGGGGTTGGGCAGCGCTCCGGGGTGAAGTCCACCGCCTCGAACAGGCCGTATCG
>ERZ824978.924-NODE-924-length-36364-cov-4.017571_pt1 | contig 36364 bp, 31 predicted proteins | sample MGYA00519860_ERZ824978 | MGnify/ENA primary metagenome ERZ824978 (study PRJEB31778, sample SAMEA3449184) | human gut metagenome | biome: human gut; feature: human-associated habitat; material: faeces | place: United Kingdom | collected 2010/2012 ... | reverse complement strand
GACAACCTCGCTCTTGTCGGTGGTGCAATTGCTGTGATTGCCGTTGCGGCTGCTGCCGTTGCAGGATTTGCACTGCGTCGCAGGAAGATGAACTAGTTTTTTGCTCACTACGTTGTACTGACTGTAAGGCAATACGGCGATAGCGCGTGCGGTAAAGGGTCGGGCCTGAGGAAATCTCGGACCCGACCCTTTTGTTTTGCTTTGGGACAATGGGGACGGGCACTGTTTTCTCGCACATCCTTTCGCATTGGCCTTTTGAGCCCTGGAGAAATCCAGGGCTTTTTGCTTACCCGTCTAACAAGCAGAGCCCTACTTGCGACCAATTAAGCGAGCAGGGCTCTGCTTTTGTGCGTGTTGCCAAACAAAAAAAGGGCGGTCGCTTTTGCGAACGCCCTTAGTAAAGCTGGGGACTTGGTATCAGTCCCTATATTCCCACTTACGCCATGAATTTGTAGACGGCTTGGGTGTAGGCCACCGGGTCGTCGATAGGCAGGCCCTCGGTGATCAGCGCCTGATCGTACAGAATCGTGGCGTACAGGTGCACCTTTTCGGTATCGCCATCCTCGAACGCCTTCTGTACTGCCTTGAATACGGGATGCTCGGCGTTCAGTTCGAGCACTCGGTCGCTCTTTACGTGCTCGCCGTCGGGACCCTGCGCCAAGATCTTTTCCATTTCCAGCGTGATGGGACCTTCTGCGGTTACGCATGAAGGGGTATCAGTCAGGCGGGCGGAAACGGCAACGCGCTTAACCTTGCCATCGAGTGCCTTCTGCATTTCGGCGAACAGGCCCTCGTTTTCCTTCGTAATGGCCTCAGCTGCGCTCTTTTCGTCCTCGGTTTCAAGGCCCAGGTCACCGCCGGCGACATTCTTGAATTGCTTTTCGTTGTATTCGCTCATCGACATGAAGCAGAACTCGTCAACATCCTGCGGGCACAGCAGCACGTCGAAGCCCTTGCTCAGCACCGTGTTCACAATGGGGCGCTTCGCCAAACGGTCAATGGCCTCGCCCGTTGCGAAGAAGATCGACTTCTGGTCCTCCGGCATGGCCTCCACGTACTCGGCCAGCGTCACCATCTTCTGCTGCTTGGCGGAGTAGAACAGCAGCAGGTCAGCCAGCACATCCTTCTTCATGCCGTAGCTGGTGTAGATGCCGTATTCCAAATTGCGGCCAAAGCCCTTGAAGAACTTTTCGTAACCGTCGCGGTCGTTCTTCAGGAACTTCTCCAGTTCGCTCTTGATCTTCTTTTCGAGCTTGCTGGCAATAGCGCGCAGTTGGCTGTTCTGCTGCAGCGTTTCGCGGGAAATGTTCAGCGTCAGATCCTGGGAATCAACAACGCCCTTTACGAAGCTGAAGTAGTCGGGCAGCAGATCGCCGCACTTTTCCATGATCAGCACATTCGAGCTGTACAGTGCCAGGCCCTTTTCGTAGTCCTTGTTGTAGAAGTCGTACGGCGGGCGCTTGGGGATGAACAGCAGCGCATCGTAGGTCAGCGCGCCTTCCGCGTGCACGGAAACGGTGCGGGCTGGGTCCTCGAAATCGTGGAAGTCGGTCTTGTAGAAGGTGGCGTATTCCTCGTCGGTTACCTCGGATTTGCGGCGCTTCCAGATGGGGATCATCGAGTTGATGGTCTTAACCTCGCGCACCGTTTCGAACTCGGGCTTGTAGTCGTCGCCGGCATCTTCGGGCTTGGGCAGGGGCTTGCGCTCCTCCATTTCCATGTGGATGGGGTAGCGCACGTAGTTGCTGTACTGCTTGATGAGGGCCTGGAGCTCATACTGGTCTAGGAATACGTCGTACTCTTCTTCGTCGGCGTTGTCCTTCAGGTGCAGGGTGATGCTGGTGCCGTGGTCGGCGCCCAGTGCGGCGGCTTCTTCCGCGGTGGCGGGCTCGATGGTGTAGCCCTCAACGCCGTCGGATTTCCAGGTGAACGCCTCGGCCTCGCCGTATGCGCGGGAGGTTACGATAACTTCCTTGGCAACCATGAACGAAGAATAGAAGCCCACGCCGAACTGACCGATGATGTCCACATCTTCGCCCTGCTTTTCGGCGTTTTCAGTCTTGAACTCAAGGCTGCCGGAATGGGCGATGGTACCCAGGTTGGTTTCGAGCTCGTCGCGCGTCATGCCGATGCCAGTATCGGAAACGGTGATGGTGCGTGCGCCCTTGTCGAAGGCAACATCGATGGAAAGGTCGTCCTTCGAAACGGCGATAGAGGTATCGGTAAGGCTCTTGAAGTAGAGCTTGTCCACCGCGTCGGATGCGTTGGAAATAAGCTCGCGCAGGAAGATCTCCTTGTTGGTGTAGATGGAGTTGATCATCAGATCTAGGAGCTTTTTGCTCTCAGTTTGGAACTGCTTCATTCAGATCCTTCCTTCTTTGGGCGAATGGCACGCGCCACACGGCACAGACGCGGCAACACCCTATTTATATTGTGGGCAAACGCAAATTAGCACTCCTGGAAGAGGAGTGCTAATAAGAATTCTAGTATGGGAACTGCACCTGTCAAGGAAGGCGAAGGCCGCCCGCCCGTTTGTAACGCGGCTGTTGCCTTTCGGGCGGTTTACGGCAAACGGGCGCGGGCGATGGTAGTGCGCAGCGCGTCAATCACCGTGCCGCGGAACGCACCCTTTTCCAGAACCACAACTCCGCGAATGGTGGAACCGAAAGGCGAGTACACCTCGTCCTTCAACTGGCCAGGATGCTTGCCCGATTCCAGCACCAGCCTCGCAGAACCCAAAACCGCCTGCGCGGCAATCTGCTGCGTCTGCGGGCGCTTCAGCCCTTCGGCCACGCCGGCGTCGCAGCCTTCGCCTATTACCAGCGAAAATAGCAGCAGCCCTAAGCGTTTTAGGCGCTATTCCTTCTCTTCGCCTTCTACCGTCTCGGGCTCCTCCTCGAAGCGGACGTCAATCTTATCGATGCGCAGGCCGTCCATCACACGAGCCATCATCGTGATCTTCGTGCCCTCGTGATGCAGCTCGTACGAATCGCCCTCGACGGGGATCTTGTCCAGCAGGTCAAGCATCAAGCCACCCGCGGTCTCATAGTCGAACACGGGCACGGGCTCAAATCCAATGAACTCAACGAACTGGTCAACCGGCAGCGAACCGTCTACCAGGTAATGGTGCTCGCCCACCTTCAAGATCTCGTCCTGATCATCGTGCAGATACTCGTCTTCCATGCGGCCGATAATCTGCTCGACCACATCGGTCATGGTAACGATGCCGGACGTGCCGCCATGCTCGTCAACCACCACGGCGATTTTCGTGTGCTTAGCCTGCAGCACCTGCAAAAGCTTCGCGATGGAAATGCTCTCCGGCACCGCCTGAATCGAGCGGATTTTCAGGTCTTTCATCGTGGAGCCCTCGGGCAGCAGATAAGCATCCTTGATGTGCACGAAGCCCACGATGTTGTCCTTGTCCTCGCGGAATACGGGGTACCGCGTGAATTTGTTCTTCCCCATGAAGTCGAGGTTCATCGCAAGTTCATCGTCGTAGTCGATGGCCAGCACCTCGGTGCGGGGCGTCATAATAGCCTTCGCGTCCTTGTCGTCCAAGTCGAAAATGTTGTCCAGATACTGGTACTGATCCTGCTCGATAGATCCGCTCTCAGCGCTTTCTTCAAGCAGCAGCTTAATTTCTTCCTCGGAATAAGCCTCGGTTTCATTCTTGGCATCGTGGCCGGTCAAGCGCATAACGCCATTGGTGGTAGCGTTAAACAGCCACATGATGGGATAAGTAATGCGATAGAACGCATGAAGCGGACCCGCTGTGTGCAGCGCGTAGGTTTCCGTCTTCAGAATAGCCATGCTCTTAGGGATGAGCTCGCCGGCCACCACATGCAGCGTGGTCATGATGAAGTAGCCAATACCCACCGAAATAACGGTGACAGCCGTGTCGGGCAAGCCAAAGAACACGAAGATCGGGTGAAGCAGCGCGGCAAACGCGGGCTCGCCCAGCCAGCCCAACGCCAGCGAAGCCAGCGTAATACCAAGCTGGCAAGCCGAAAGGTACTCATTAACGTTGTCGGCCATTTCGAGCGCACGCTTTGCGCCCTTTTTGCCTTCTTCCACCAAAATCTCAATCTGCGATTTACGCACGCGCACCAAGGAAAACTCGGCGATAACGAAAAAAGCGTTCATCAGCAGGAACAGGACCACCAATATCAAACTTAACCAAATAGGCATCTAGGTACAAAACTCCTTGCGTAAGCGGGTGAGAAGCGGAGTCGCCATCTCTCACTGCGGGGACGAGAAACAGATCGGCCGTTTCTCATTGTGGGAACGGGATCGGGAAAAGAGGTTCAAACTGCTTTTCCGCTAAAGGGGGATCGGTGCGCTTTGCATCCTTTCCGAGAAAACCGAAATTACACGGCCATCTCCCCCTTTGGGAAGGGCATAAGGCGCGTTACGTCCGCCAACAAGGAAAGGCGCTTGCGCACATCCAGGCATAAACCACGCGCAAGGAAGAGCTGCAACGCTGTTTGCGCTGCAGCATCTGAATACAGAAACGCAGCCTTTTCTTCACACGAAGACAAAGACCGCGCGGGACCAAAAAGAGAATTATTGCATTGTGCGGTGCGTTTTCGGGTCGAGCAACATCGACCGCCGCCGTCGGAGTCGTTCACGACAGCTTCATCTCCTATTCTGATGGCCGCCGCCATCGTTGGTCCCACAACCCGTTTTGCGTAAACGGGCACGATATCTTTCAGAATAGTACCGCGGAACAACGGCAATTCAACGAAACACCATCACAGCGCCACGTTTTCTGCGGTAAACGACACAATCCCGCCGCTTCGGCCGTAATGTGGACGGGGCGATGAAGCCGCGGGCGAGAAGAGGCTGCACGCAGGCGGTGAGGTAGCCCACCGCCGATGCCGTCGCTTCGCCCGCAACACAGACGCGGCAACGGAGCCGTGGGTGTCACCCTCATGCGAAGCGCTAACCAATTCAACAACGCGCGCCGCCGCGGAACGAACGCACAAGGCAAAGACGGCGCGTGAAAGGCAAGAGGCAAACCCAACGACGCGAAGCGAATGCGCTTACCTCGCATAGGGCACCGCGGAACGTGCGCGCCTCACGCAGGAGGGGGCAACGAGCGCGTCTCACACGAGGGCAGGCGCAACAACAGGAGCATCGTGCGCGTGAGCGGGGACAGCTCGAAGCTGCATGGGATGAACCCGCGAAAGCGCCGCGCCGCCTCGCACAAAGCGGGGGGGGCGTGCGCGAGCCGCATGCGCTGCGCCGGCACCCCTCGCCCCGCCTCGCCCCTCACCTCGCCCGCAACACCCAAACGAAATACCCAGGAATGGCAAGATTCGCGCGTCGTGCATGATTCGAGGGGTCTGTGCAGCGAAAAGATCCCCTTCGTGGCAAGATCTTCGCGCGGTGTATTCCCGAAAGGCGATTTGCAGGGCATTTCGGATACATGGCGCGCGAATCTTGCCAAAGTCAGCTCATTTTGGATGCATGGCGGCGATATGTTGCCAGGAGGGGGCGCTTTTCCCGTCCGAGGCACCTTTTGGGATACATGAAGCGCAAAACTTGCCACGGATTGCCGCCCGGGAACGCACCAGGGCGAAATATTGCCATCGCCAGGCACCCGAGAACGCACCGTGGCGTCACGGAACCGGGAGACGCCACGCGAACGAAACATCGGCCAATTCAACACCACGCGCTGACACGTCCAAGAAACCATGAAAATATTTTGGTACCTTCCGCCAAGAAACGGCGCTGAAAACGTGCTCGCGTAGTATGGCGAACATGAGCGAAAAAAATACTTACATCAACGACACGGACGGGCGCGATAACGGCAACGAACCGTCCGGACATGGCAGCGCGGCATCATCGGAACACGACGGCAACGAACCGTCCCAACGTGGTGACGCCGACTCATTGAATCATGGCAACACCGAACTGTCCGATCACGACAGCGCAGCCTCGCCGGAGCGCGACAACACCGCTTCGTCAGAGCATGGCAATACCGCCTCATCGGAACGCGAGAACGCCGCCATCGCCGACAAAGAAGCAGCAAGCCGCTCCAATCACGCAGAAGAGGCACCGCTCGATGAGCGCAGCGCCGCTCATGCAGCGGAGACGGCATCCGACAAGCACTATGCCTCCCACGCAGCAAAGACGGCATCCGCGTACCTCCAGAAAGCCGAAAATTTCCTCGGCCTACGCAAAAAAGCTTCCGCCATCGCTGCAGCCATTGCGCTGTGCGCCGTAGTGGGCATCGGCGCAGCCGTGGCTTCAAGCAGCCGGCCCGCCCCTAACGGCATCCTCCTAAGCAGCAGCTTTGTGAACTACGCAGCAAACACCGTTGCGACTACCACGAATACTGCCGCAGACGAAGCGGCAGCGGGACTCGTCGCTCAACGTCTCACGCCCAACGCGCTCAACAGCGTCGATTCCTTCGCCACCGCCCCTGGCACGTTTTCCCTGATAGATGGGGAAGATTCCACACCGCTTTCCGAAGAGCAGCAAGAACCCCTTGCAGCAGCCACCCAAAACATCGAAGGCGGCGGCTACACCGTTGGCTTCACGCTCATCAATTTGAACACCGGCAAGGGCATCGCCTACAACCTCGACTCGCGCGTTTACGGCGCCAGCTCGTTCAAGGGTCCCTACGCCGCCTTCCTGTGCCAACATCTGGGCGACAACGACGCTTCCTACCCATCCGACAGTGAAGCGGCGGGCTCCGGCGTTTCGTCGTCCATATATTCCCTGATGCAACCCATGATCCTCTACTCGGATAACAGCGCATTCAGCAGCCTGCGCAACACATACGACAGCGCAGGGTTCGCCGAGTGGCTCAATTCGTGCGGCGTGGATTCCGAGATCATGCACGACACGCACTTCCCACGCTACTCCGCGCGCGAATCCGCTCTGCTATGGCTGCGCACGTACCAGTACCTCAAAACCAATACTCCCACCGCGCAGAACCTAGCATCGCTCTACGAGCAGACGAACGTGTCGTTCATTCGCTCTGGCGTGAGCGGCGATGGCGAAGTTGAAGCCGTGCTCAACAAGGCAGGCTGGTGCTCTGGCAGCGAACGTTTCACCGGTCTGTGCGATGCGGGGCTCATCAAGTGCACCGACGACACCACTTACCTCATGAGCACCATGACCAATTCGCCCGACGGCGGCCTATACACCGTCCGTCTGGCGAACCTGGCATCCACCCTCTTTGAGTGCCGCGACGTATTGGAATAGCACCTGGCAAACAGGCAAGCGCAAAGCAGGGACTACAGGGCAAAGGTCGCTAAGCGGTGTAATTTTCCTGCCTCTTCCGCCCGCCGTGGGACGTAAAAGTTACAATAAACAATGCTGCGCAAATACGCGTTGGGTGCATTGGGGCGAAACTACGCCACGCAAGGAATGTCCTTGGCATGTCTGTGCGGCGGGCAACGCAGGAAAATCGCTTTCGCACGATCCCTGCGCAACAGCCTCTCGCCTTTGCACATGCCGACGCTGCTCCCGCAAAGGCAACGTCGCACAAATGCGCATCGATTGCGCTGCGCCTCAAAGGAGGCCTCACACAACCGATACCGCACCAGCGTCGAACAGCACAGTGCCCCCTAAAGGGAGCCGCACTGCCAGCGAATAACAAACCCCGAACGAAAGGATTGCCGTGGTGGAACTTGCTCGCGAACTTAACCGTCATTCCGCTTCGGCAACCCACGAGCAAACGCATCTTGCCGAACATCCAGGACAGCTGGTGTGGATTTTCATGGGCATGTCCGTCGTTGGCCTTATGGGTGAAACGCTACAGCACCTTGTGGCGTTCGGCGAATTGGAAAGCCGTGCCGGCTTCATCTGGGGTCCGTTTTCGCCCATCTACGGGCTGGCGGCAGTTCTGCTAACCATGCTGCTCGAACCCCTGCAGGACAAAGGGGTTCCACTGCTTTTGACGGTAAGCGCCGTCGTGGGCGGCAGCCTTGAGTACTTCGCCAGCTGGGCCATGGAAACATTCTGGGGTGTTGTGGCATGGAGCTATCTGAACATCCCCCTCAATTTTGACGGGCGCACCGACGTTTTCCACTGCCTGATCTGGGGCACCATTGGCGTGCTGTGGGTAAAGGTTGGCCTGCAATTATGCCAACGCATCTTCAACCATGTAAACACCGCCGGCGCCCCGTACCGTGCGGCAACGGCAGCGCTTTCCATCTTCATGGCGCTCGACATTGCCATGACCATCATCGTTTTGCTGCGCGCCGATGCCCGCACCGATGGCATTCCGCCGCAGAATCCCATCGAACAATTCTGCGATACCGCCTATCCCACCGACATGCTGCAGAAGCGCTTCCACAACATGGGCGGCCTCGGCATATAAGCGAAAATATAGGGGCGGATCCCGTTTTCCCAGCTAGTTATAACGAAAAAAGAAGCCTCGCCTGCGACGAAGTGAACTGCACCCCAAAATGCAGAAGACCCCTATAGTTGGACAAACAATGTTCTGCTTTTCCTATAGGGGTCTTCTGCAGAAATGGGAGGCAGTTCAAAACTCGCGGGCGAGACCCTGTTTTTGTGCGCCGTAGCGTAAGTGGGAATCTGATACCCGTCCCTATTTTCCCACCCTAAAACGCTTGGTCCACTATGAAGCGATAGCCAGGGTACGGCACCTTGCCGAAGCGTCCGTGGTAGTCGGAGCCGCCCGTGCAAAACAGGCTGTAACGCGCAGCAAACTCTTCGCACATCTGCGTATCGCGATAGTCGTGATCGGGATGATACTTCTCGATGCCAACAAGCCCCGCATCAACGAGCGCAGGCAACGCCTCGTAATTGTCGAACTGGCCGGGATGCGCCAAAACAGGCAACCCGCCGTCAGCCGCAATAGCAGCCACGGCATCGCACATGTCAACGTACTCGATATCGCGCTGCGCAATACCGCCGCCCTTGAACAGTGTCTTGTACAGGAATTGATACTCTGCGCTGCTGAAATCGGCATCGGTCAATGCAGCCATCAGATGCTGCTTGTAGAACCCCGTCGACTGTCCAGCCAGCTGCGCCGCATATTCAACGTCCACATCGTAGCCAGCGTCAAGCAGCTGCCGCATCTGCCACGCCGTATTCGCGGTGCGGCGCTCCAAGGTATCCGAGCACAAATCGCACACCGCCGGGGCATCGGCGGGCATGCCCAATCCCACAAGATGCACGCGCCGCTTTGCAGTCGAGTCCCACGCACTGATCTCTACACCGCACACAACCGAGAATCCATGCTCTGCCGCCTGCTGCCGAATAGCATCAAGCCCGACAGTGGTGTCGTGGTTCGTTACCGCCAGATGGGTAACCCCCCGCACGCGTGCCTTCCCCATCAGCTCCAAAAACGAATCCGACCCATCGGAAAGCGTTGTATGCGCATGCAGATCGGCACGGAATTCCCTCCCAGGCTGTACCCCCAGCAAATCCCACAGCGGCTCCTGCCGAAATGCCTGCGCGGTACGCTCTTTGGTGCCCTGCCATTCGCTCATTGAACTATCTCTCCCTTTTGCATATTGAACTCATGGTCGCACAGGCCCTCCATAAACTCGAGGTCATGGAAAATCCCCAACATCGTGGTCCCCTGCGCCTTCAATCGCTCTATTAACTCGCGCACTTTCACCTTCGACGCCGCATCCAGCGAAGCAGTAGGCTCGTCAAGCAGCAGCAAACAAGGCTGCTTGATCATGGCGGCAGCAATATTCAAGCGAAGCTTTTCGCCACCAGAAAACGTACGCGGATACAGCAGCCACAGCGATTCATCGATGTCAAAATGGCGTAGCATGCGCTCGGTTTCCCACATTGCCTTTTCCTCCTCATCGGCACCGAAGGTTTCCAGGGCGCTCTTCAATACGATGTCGTAGGCGGTTTGGCGCGGCAGGGCATTCAGAAACTGCGAAACATAGCCCATTTCGTATTTGCGCAGGTAGATCATCTGACGCTCGCTCGCCTGGCACAAATCAAGCGCTCCAAACGATTCCGAGTTGTACCAAATGGCGCCCGACTCCGGCAAATTGGTGCGGTAGATGCAACGCAGGATGGTCGATTTGCCCGATCCGCTGCGCCCCGTAATGCCCACGAATTCGCCCGGCATAAGCGAAAGGCTGATGTGCTGGCACCCCAAGATATGACGCCCCGCGCGATGCATCACGAACGACTTGGAAAGATCGTCGATCTTCAAAAGCTCTTCCATAGCAGCCTCTCCTAGCGATCGTAACCATGAGGCTGATCGGGATAATGCGAACGATATACCGAATTGCCGCCCACGAAAGCGCGCGTGATAACCGGCGTGGTGATACGCGCATCAGGCGTGCATCCAATTTCGCGAACCAACAGAATATCCGCTCGCTTGCCAACTGTAAGCGTGCCGACTTCGGAATAGATGCCCACCGCCTTAGCGGGATTTGCCGTAACCAACGCAAACGCTTCAGAAAGGGACATAGCACATTCACGATGCAAAATGAACACCGCATCAATAAGAGCTGCCGGATAGTAGTCGCTGCACAGCATGGTAATCACGCCCCGCGCTACGCCCTCACGCGCCGAAAGGTTGCCCGAATGGCTGTGCCCCATCATCACGTTCGGGGCTCCCGCCAAGGTAAACATACCTCGCTCATGCGCATCGCGCGCTATTTCCATGTCGACGGGAAACTCGGAAATCGACGCGCCCAATGCGCCCATGTAATCGAGCTTCTCCTTCGAATCATCGTCATGAGAAGCAAGCGAAACTCCCTGCTCGTGAGCAAGTTCGGCAAGCTCGCTTAGCTGCTCGGAACCAATCTTGTCGGCCGCCTGCTGCTCCATCACGATAGCAGCGACCTCTTCATCGGAAATACCGTCACGGTACCCTTTGATGGTGTCGCTGAATACCAGCAAATCCCGATACTGACCCTGACCCGGCGTATGATCCATAAACGAGATCAAGTCGACTTTGCCATCCTGCAGGTAGTTGTACACCTCATCCACGCGGTCGACCGAATCAAGCTCTAGGCGCAAATGGAAACGATGGCGAATAAGATGGTCATGCTCTTCGCTTTCGCGCATAGAGAAAATGCTTTCGGCAAGCTTCCTCACATTCTCGAAATTTCGAATGGGCTTGTGGTCGAAAATCTTAGCTCCGTATACCGAAAGAGAGTGATAGATCGTGGTCACACCATGAGATACCAGCTCACGGTCCACCTTATACAGCGAAGTGGGCAAATCCATAACCACGCTCGGACGCGGAGATGCCACCGACTCGATGTAATCGGAGTGAACATCGATCATGCCTGGAACCACATAGGCGCCACGCGCATCCACCACAGGGAAACCAGTTTCCCTGTCAACCACCATGCCCGACGTGTTCTCGTCAAGCTGCGCGTCAACCGTGCGAGCATTGGCAAGCGTCGGCGCAATGCGCGCAATGGTTCCGTTTTCAACGACGATGTCGTGGTTGGGCAGAATCGCATCTTCGGTAACCACATTACCTCCGCGAATCACAAGCGAATTTGCTTCCATAAATGCATTTCTCCTTGCATTGGGTTATCAATCTATGCGGCGCTCGTAAAAGCGCCACCGGGCGAAGAGGCCCATTTACAGCAGCGAATACACCAGCTGCTGAGTGTAGGAATGCTGAGGGTCTTCCAAAACCTGATCGGTAAGACCGTGCTCCACAACTTGCCCATTCAGCATCACGAACGTGCGATCGGCTAGCATGCGAATAACTCCCAAATCGTGGCTTACCACCAGCATGCTTACACCGAAATCGCGTTTGATCTGCAGAATCAGATCAAGAACGCTGGCCTGCACGGAAAGATCGAGACCCGTGGTAACTTCATCCAAAAGCAACACGGGCGGGTTGTTCGAAAGCGCCTTGGCAATCTGAACGCGCTGCTGCATGCCGCCGGAAAACGTTGCCGGCGCATCCCCTGCACGCGAAAGGGGGATGTTCACCTTCCCTAAAAGTTCATTGCCGCGAGCACGCATCGACTCCACGCTGCGATTGCCAGCGGCAATCATCTGCTCAGCAATGTTCGAAAGGGAGGAGAAGTTCATGCGCAAGCCCAAATACGGATTCTGGTACACCATGCCCAGCACCGTGTTGCGCACCTTGCGCTTCTGCTGCGAGGAAAGCTCAAGCAAATTCGCCTCGCCGCCATCATAGGCAACAGCACGCACTGTGCCCGCAGTGGCAACCTGGTCGAAGTACAGGCACTGCATAAAAGTGGATTTGCCGCTGCCCGACTCACCCACGATCCCCACAATTTCACCGGGATACAAATCCAGGCTCACATCGCGAACCGCATGCACCGTCTTGCACTTTGGGCATATGTTGCGCTCCAACTCGCCACCGCCCAAGCAATAGTCGCAGCCTTCACCAAAGCGCTTCGACACATGGCGCACCTGCAAAAAGGGCTCTTCATCCATAACGGGCACCTTATTCATTGCGCCCCTCCTCTCGCCTTTGCTGGCAGTACGCCGTGTCGTTGCACTGGTAATATGTTTCGCCCGTTTCCTCGTCCACCAATTCGTCCAGGTACACATCGGTGGCACCGCACAGGCGACAGCTCTCCCCCTCAAAGCTCTCTACCGCAAAGGGGTAATCTTCGAAATCGAGCGGATGAACATGGGTAAAAGGCGGGACGGCATAGATCTTCTTTTCACGACCCGCACCCAAAAGCGTCAGGTTCTGAGCCATGTTAAGCCTCATCGTGTCGAAGCGGGGAATGGGCGAAGGGGCCATTACATAGCGCCCTTCCACCAAACACGGGTGGTCTGCGTTGGTGACGGTATGCCCATAGCGCACGATCTGGTCAAACAGCCCCAGCCACGCCCCGGTGTAGTCTGCCTCGGCATGAAGCACGCGCGTTTTTGCCTCGCTTGGCTCGAAATTTCGCAGGGGCTCGGGCATCGGAACCTGCAGAACAAGTATCTGATCTGCCGAAAGCGGCTGTTCTGGGATGCGATGGCGGGATTGGACAAGGGTTGCATGCTGCGTTTTCTCGGTGACCTCAACATCAGTGGTTTCGACCACGAGCTTCTTTATGTTCACCGCATTCACGCTGTCATCGGCGCCTTGATCGATCACCTTCAGCACGTCGCCCTGACCAATAAGCGCCAACGTTATCTGCAAGCCGCCCGTGCCCCAACCTCGGCCAATAGGCATTTCGCGCGAAGCGAAGGGAATCTGATGGCCCGGAATGGAAACACCCTTGATAATGGCGCGGCGAATCTCGCGCTTCGACGCCTCATCGAAAAAGGCAAAGTTATAGAGCTGGCACATTACTGCCCATCCCCCTTCACGGTTGAGCGCACACTGGAAAGCTTTGATTGGAACGTTACGTAGTGCGGCAACTTCAAATGAGAAACGAAGCCGGTAGCCTCAACGCCGTCCACGTGGTATAAAACGAATTCCTCGTCCTGCGTTGGGTAGCGCTTGTCGCCCTGCTCAAGGCAGAAATCAAGAACGCTCATCGCAATTGCCTTCGTCTCTTGACGCCCCATCACCATGCCGTACCCCACCTTGAAGCCCATCTGCGACTTGCCTTCCCTGGAGCGATCCACCGCAAACACGCTTTCCACTTCCGTCACAGGAATGTTGCCCAGGTAGTAGGCGTCGTCTTCGCTGGCATCATCAGCCAAAGGGTGGTCTACCAGCACTTCAACCGAACCGCAGCGCAATTCTCCCACCGTAGGGTGCGAAGGGCCAAAGCCCCTAATGGCCGCATACCCTAAGGTAGTTACGCCCTGGGTCATGCCGCGGGCCAACGTCTGCAAACGCGCAGACCGTGGCGCAGGAAACACCAGCGGCTCCATGGTCACGTCAACAGGAGCCTCGTTGTTTTCGGCGCATTCATCGATCAAGCCTTCTTCGCGCAGATAGCCCAGCACCTTCGGCTTATGCTTCAGCTTCGCCGCAGCAGCACGATGTTCCTCGCGCTCCTCTTCGCTGAGCGCCGCCCATTCCGCATCCAGCTCATCGTCGTAAGCACGGCGCACCTTCGCCGCATCTTCGTCGGTCTCGTGCTCCAAATCGAAGCGAATCAAGCGGTGGGAATAATCGCGCGTTGCCCCCAGCAGCTGACCTCCAAGAACATCCTTGAAAGCCGCCGAGATACGACGCTCAACCGCCATGTTTTCGCCCTTGATCTCGCGCGAGACATACGGGCGTTCAAGCGTCGAGCGAAACGCGCGCAGCAGAAACACCGCCTCTTCGGGCGAGCCCTGTGCCTGCTTCAATGCCACTGCAGCAAGGCGAGGCGCGTAGAGAGAGGCTTCGCCCATCACCTGTTCCACAAGACCGGGAAACGCATCTTCCACCGCGTCGGCAGAAACGCCATCCGAGCCTTCAACGCGCTCGCGCTCAAGGAGCTTAAGGCTTTCTTCGATGGCAAGGCCGCCGCCACGTACTGCAACGTACCCCATTACGCCACCTCCCCTTTTCTTCCGCCCAAGCAGGTGAACGTATTTTCGATGCGGGTGGTACGAGGAAGCGCCGCCACGTTGCCCTCGCCGTCAACAAGCAAGATCTCGATGCCGCAGGGGTACTCATCGGCCCGCTCCGCGCGAGCATGCGCCCATTCCGCTTGGCTTACATACAGTTCGGCGGTCTTTTCGATGCCAGGCCCCGAAAGCTCAAAGCACGTTAAGTCCTTGGCGGGAGCTGTGGAGATGGAATCGACCAGCAAAACAACCGTGGCGCCCCTTTCCGGTTCCTCAAGCGTGCCCGGCTTTGCCTGGGCAATCGCTTCAGCATGAACCGCGTCGCTTGCCACGGGGGCCAACACGAAATCGGCCCCTTGCGCGTGAGCCTGCTTTGCGTGGGTTTGCACGGTCAGCCAACGAGCAACATCCTGCGATGCGGGCCCAACCGAGCAAAAGGTCACCGCCTGATCAACAAAAAGGCGCACCGCTGTTTCAAAACAGCCCGGCACTGGCGCAGTCTCGCCGCTTTTCGGAAAAGCATCAACCTGCCCAACGGTGCCAGGGCGAGCAAAGACTTCCAGCACCTGCCGAAACGCGCGCTGGGCCACATGGGTTTCTATATTATTCGCAATCATCCTTAAACTTCCATCGTCGAAAAATCCACCTTGGTACGGAGCAACGCCTCCGCGCGCTTTTGCTCCGCTTCAGCCAAACGCTGCCGCTCTTCCTCGAGCATCTCTTCCCAAGCCAGCAGTAAAATCTCGTTGCCGCCTACGGCATACACCGCATCGACAATCGCCAAATCACGGGCTTTCTTGCGGTCCTCTCCCAGCACCATGCCGTAGCCATGGGCGCCACCGATGCGAACTGCGCACGAGGTCATAAGCGCTTCGCCCAGATAAAACAGGCTGCACTGAGCTCCCTCGCGCACCTTCAGCATCACCAGCTCCTCTGTGGGTTCCCTCACCATCGCAACGGCATAAAGCTGTTCCGCTTCGCACGCCATACGGGAAAGGACCTTGCGACTGCCTTCCACCAAAATGCGTGTACGTTCTTTTCTGTTCATCTTTTCTCCTAGTTCTGCACGATGAAGCGCTTGCGCAATTGAGTCGAAAGAAGCTCCAGCGCAACGGCAACCGCGAAGCAGAAGTACACGATTAGGCCCACTTCATGGATGTCGTAATAGAAGCTGCCCGCCAAAAATAGCTGATAGCCGATGCCACCCGCGCCCGCAACGGCGCCCACGGCAACAGCGTTGACGAAGTTGATTTCGAAGCGAATGAATGTCCAGGAAAGAATCTCAGACAGCTTTTCGGGTACAACAGCGGAAAACACCACCTGCCACCATGAAGCGCCCGAGGCGCGCAGGGCTTCCACCACGCCGGGGTCAACCTCTTCGAAACTTTCTGAATAAGCCTTAGTCAGGTACGCAATGCCGTGGAACAAGAGGCCCGCCACCGCTGCTTCGGGGCCTAGCCCGATAGCAACCGTGAAGATAAGCACCCATAAGATGGTGGGAACGGCGCGGAACAGCGACATAACCGCCTTGATGGCGTTCGAAGCCACGCGGTTCGACAGGTTCATGGCCGCGCAAAGTCCCAAAACGAAAGCGATAACCGCACCCAGCACCGTGGTGAGCGTTGCAAGAGCTAATGAAACGAAGAGGCCGTCCACTAAATCGGGAAGGGTGAAATGCCCGCCGAGTCCTGGCTGCGTAAGCATGGTTGCAGAGTCGCCCAGAGCATTTGACGTTGCCTCCAAAAGAGGTGGTCGCCATAATCCATCAGCACGAAGGTCAACACCGTTACCGCTGCCAGTAAGCCCAGCGTTGCCCCAAGCACCGCATTCGACTTGTTCATGCAGCGCGTCTTAATCTTGCCGGTTCGCGAAACGCGCGCTCCGGCGCAAGCCGCGCCTTCACAAGCCTTGCCCTGATGATCTACAGGCTGGTAAGCTGCGCCTTCTTTAGCAAACTGACTCATAGGATGCGCCTCCTTACATAGTTGGAAACGCTTTCGCAGCAGATAACAACCACCACGATCAGCAGAATCACCAAGCCCGCCACGTCATAGCGGAAGCTCTTGTAAAACAGGTTGAACACGAACCCGATGCCCGTACCGGTAAGGATGCCCACTAGAGTGGCGTCACGAATGTTGGTCTCCACCATGTACAGCATCCAGCTCACTACTGAAGTGACCGAAAGGGGAATTACTCCCTGCGCCACAACCTGCAAATAGCTCGCGCCCGTGGCCCGAAGCGCCTCGATGGTACCCGAGCTTATTTCGTCGATGCTTTCCAAAAAGCAACGGGTCAGGTAACCGAAGCTGCCTAGGAACAGCGCCAGAAAGCCGGTGAACTCGCTTTGATGGAACGAGAACAAAAGGATAAAAGCCCAGGCAACAACGGGAATGTTACGGAACAGCGATGCGACACCGCGCGCCAAAACCTGCGCCACGCCGCCGAGTCCCACCGAACGCGACCCAAGCACCGCAACCACATAGGCAAGCAGCACCGCCGTGGTGCTGGCAGCAATCGAGTCGAGCACCGTGGAAAGAAGCGCAGGCATAATCTGCGGCAATTTTTCAAGTGATGCGGCACTTGGCAAGAAGTTCACCGCCATCCAGGCAAGACCACCAGGGATATCGGCTGCCGCCTCCATAAAGTCGAAATCGACATACGCACCGGAAAGCGCGTTGATGGCAAGAAAGCCCGCCACCAACCCCACAATGCACAGCGTTCGCTTCCGAAAGAACCAACGAGCGGTATAGGCCTCCGCTGCCGCCCTGGTTTCATTGCCGGCGAAAACCGCCGAGCGGCCTTCGTCGGAGGCTGCTGCCTTCGCAAACTTGATGGTCATGCGCCCACCTCAACATGAGGAGCGTCGTCAGTCCGCAACTGCGGCTTGCCAGCATGCGCCCGTGCAACGGGCTTCGCCTCTCCAGCCATCTCGGCATTCGCTCGCGTGACAGCCTTTGCCTCTTCGATCACCGCAGCCACGGCCGCCCGATCGAGCTCGGCGGCATCTACCGCAGCTGCACCTTGCCTTTCTGCGCCGGTTCCTCGCCCCGCCGCGCCCGCGGCCGCCTCGAGTGCCCCGCCAGCACTTCCCGCGCCCGCGCCAGCACTTCTCGCACCCGCGCCAGCCGCTCCGGCGACAGGCATGCAAGCGCCCGCCACTCGTGAGCCTCTCGCATCCGTGCCCCTCGCGCCTGCGTTTTCTTCCTCCACGCCATGCGCACCCTCGTGCACGTACGGCGTGCCGTAAATGTCGGAAATGATTTTCGCATCCAGCTCATCAGGCGTACCATCGAACGCCTTGACGCCCTTCTTCAGCGCAACGATGCGGTCGGAATACTCGATGGCGTAGTCAACCTGGTGCAAATTCACCAGGCATGCAACGCCCAACTCATCGGACACCCAACGAAGCATTTCCATCGTCACGCGTGAAGACTTCGGGTCAAGGCTCGCAATAGGCTCGTCGCACAGCATCAAGAGCGGATCCTGCACCAGCGCACGCGCAATGCCCACTCGTTGCTGCTGTCCGCCGGAAAGCTGGTCGGCGCGCTGATAAGCAAATTCAGCAAGGCCCATTTTGTCCAGCAGCTCGAACGCGCTACGCTTGTCTTCTTCACTGTATAAACCGAAGATGCCACGAAAGTCCGACAAGCACCCCAAACGCCCCTGCAAAACGTTTTCGATTGCGGTGGCTCGATGCACCAAGTTGTAATGCTGAAAGATCATCCCGATATCGCGACGGACCTTGCGCATCTGACGCTTGTTCATGCTGGTAATCTCACGCCCGTCAAATTCGATACTTCCCTCCGAAGCATCGATAAGGCGATTGATGCAGCGTAAGAATGTGGATTTGCCTGCTCCCGAAGGCCCGATAACCGTGACGAATTCGCCACGACCAAGGGAAAGCGACACATCGTGTAGCGCTTTCCCCTTGCCGTCGTAGCTTTTCGTCAGGTGCTCAACGGTCAGCAGTTCCTGACGTTGCTCCATGCTTTATGCACCAAGCTCGCGAATTGGGTTGTACCATGCATCATCGCAGGCAACGAAGCAGGTCTTATCGGAGTCCTTGTCAAAGATCGCTTTGGCGTTCTCGTCGTCAGGATCGGCAAAGATTTCCTTATTGGATGCGGTTTCAGCAGAGCAGAATGCCTCGGTGATCTTCTTCTGCTCATCATCGGAAAGCTTATCGGTGTTGTAGCAGAACGGTGCGTTCAGCACAGGAGTGATGCCGATGATGGTGAATTCCTTGCCACGAACCGAGTCAAATGGTGCAACTGCATCATCCTTTACCTTGTATACGGCGCCGGGAGCATTTGCGCTGCCAGATACCAGGTCGAGGTACATGTCTACGTCAACGTCGTCGAATGCAGCAGCATCAGACTGACCAGAAAGCAGGTTTACCGCAGAGCCCTGGTGGGAATCGCCGAACATTACCTTGCTGAAGAACGTGCCGTCCTGCAGAAGGTCGTCGGAAGACTCAACACCGCACTTCTTCATAATGGCACTAGAGGGGACCTTGAAACCCGAAGTGGACGTTGCGGATACGAACGAGAACTTCTTGCCTTTGAGCTTGTCAAGGGAATAGCCGTCGCCGTCCTTGTAGTTAGCGGCCTGGTCGGCAGGGACGCAAATGCGGCTGTAGTAGCAAGCGCCGTCGAGCGCTCCGTTTTCATCGCTGTTGGTGAAAGCGGCCTGCACAGCATCGTTCTTTGAATTTGCCTGGACATAGCCCTCAGCGCCAAGCAGCGCCATCTGAGCAGAACCGGAAGAAATCGCCTCGATGGCTACGTTGTAATCGGTGGTAGTCATCAGCTCAACGTCGCGGCCGGTTGCTTCCTTGATCACATCGCCGATAGCCTCGCGAGACTGGGTAAGGTCGGCAGACGAATTATCAGGCAGCCAAACCATCGTGATGGGGTCGCTCGACTCCTTTTGATTGCTCTGTGATGAGCACCCCGTAGCGAACAGCAAAGCGCTTGCGGCCATCACCAAAGCCAAAAGCACCATTCCAACGCGCTTTGCGTTCCAAGCTTTTTGTTCCATTCGGTTCTTCCTCTTTCCTCTTCTTCTTTCGAACCAGCCCGTCGCCTATGAGTACGCGTAGACGACGGGCACGGCGCTAGTATTGCGCCATCGAAGAGGAAATCTGGAGCTGAAAATCGAGTTCTCAAACCGTTTTAACGTCAGCGCTGCAAATGAAAAATTCACCTGAACCGTTGTTAATTCAGAAGTTACACCCGAACGCGTTTTTAACGTTTTAGATACCGGGAATATAAGGACAGGTACCAGATTCCACTTATGCCATAACGAACAAAAGCAGGGCCCCACTTGCGAACTACATCGTAAGCGGGGCCCTGCTCGTTGGGCAGGAATCTGGTACCTGTCCTTTTCTCCCGCCCTACTCGTAGAAGTCGGCGGCATCCTCGAGCAGCTCGATGATGTTGATGCCTTGCGGGCACATATCCTCGCAGGCACCGCATTGAATACAGGCAGAAGCGCGACCGTCGCGGGTTTGCCAGGCGTACTGACTCTTCGCAAATTCGCGATTCTCGGTCATCTTTTCCAAATTCAGCAAACCCAAGGCTTCGGGAATATTCACGCCAGCGGGGCAGTCTTTCACGCAATAGCGACAGTTGGTGCAAGGGATCAACCCCACGCTCTTCAGAGCATCAACCGCATCGCCCAGCGCCTTTTCTTCGGAGGCGGATAAGGGTTCGTTCGCCTTCCATTCGCGCACGTTTTCCTGGATCTGCTCCAACGTCGATACGCCCGAGAGCACGCTTATAACGTTGGGCAGGTTGTAGCAGAATCGATAGGCCCACGAAACCACGCTCTTGTCGGGGTCGGCCGCTTTCAGCACACTTGCACCGCGTTCCGGCAAGTCCGCCAAGCGACCTCCGCGGGCGGGCTCCATAATCACCACGGGCACACCATGTTTTTGCGCAACTTCCATGCATTTGCGCGATTCCACCACAGGATCTTCCCAGTCGAGGTAATTCACCTGCAACTGGACAAAATCCATATCGGGATGATCGGCGAGCAACTTGTCCAACGTTTCGGCGTTGTCATGCATCGAGAAACCCAGGTGCTTGATAACACCTTCGGCTTTCTTCTGCGCGGCCCATTCCCACATTCCGTACTCATCGAATTTCGCAGTACGCGCACCGCCCATGTTATGCAGCAGGTAGAAATCGATGTAGTCGGTGCCCAGACGCTCCAACGAAGTATCCAAACACGCTTTAGCGTCTTCTGCGGTAGGCTGAGCCCAAGCCAAGCACTTGGTTGCAATGGTGAACGAATCGCGCGGATAGCGCTCCACCAGCGCCTTGCGCATAGCAACTTCTGATTCGCCTTCGTGGTAGACATAGGCAGTATCAAAGTACGTGCCGCCAGCCTCTATGAACGCATCGACCATCTTCTTCAAGTGCTCGATGTCGATGCTCTTCTGATCTTTGGGGTCAGTAAGGGGCAAACGCATGCAGCCAAAACCCAACATAGGGGTATCCAAAAGATTGCTCATAGGGGGGCTCCTTGCCTGTTCTTCTACAAATTCTCTGCGCCCATTGTAGCGGAAAACCAACTTTAGTAACGTGGCGTTACTTATTTTAAGAGAAAGCAATAACACGACACGATACACGAGCAAGCGCCCAAACCCGCGGCACCGCCCGTGTTTCGCAACGCCGCACCCGGGCAACACCTTGGCACGGTACCCGGACAGCACCCAGGCGCCGCGGCTGAGCAATACCCTGGCGCTGCATCGAGTCAACCCCGCCCCGCGCCAGATCCACCCCGTTCCGCATCGAGCCCACAACATCCCAGCACTGCCTCGGGGGCCCTCCCAGGAGCCAGAAACAAAAAATCGGCCCGCAGTGCAACTTTTTTGTTTTTTGCAATAGGTCCGATCGCCGCAACAGGGCAAATCCCGCGAAAATGCGCGGAGCATCATGACCAGCAATCCAAAATCAGAAACAAGAAAGGCGCCCGCTATGCAGACGCCTCAAGAAAAACCAATTCGGCTGAAATCTACGCTTCCTTGGCACCATACTGCTCGTAATAAGCATCGAGTGCAGCCTTCAACGTATCGTCAATCACCACTTCGCCCTGAACTTCGTGGTTGTACAGGAGCTCGGTAACTTCAGCCATGCTTACGATGGAAGCTACAGGGAAGCCATACTTTTCCTGGACTTCCTTCTGCGCAGTCTTCACGCCGCCCTTGCCAACTTCCATACGGTTCAGGGAGACAATCAGACCCTTAACCTCAACATCAGCGGCACCCTTCAGAATGGGGTAGGTTTCATCGATGGACTTGCCCGACGTGGTAACGTCTTCAACCATGATCACGCGGTCGCCGTCGTGAAGCTCGGCACCCAACAGGTTGCCGGCATCGGCGCCGTGGTCCTTCACTTCCTTGCGGTTGCAGCAGTACTTAACTTCCTTGCCGTACAGCTCCTCCAAGGCAATGGCGGTAACAACAGCCAGCGGAATGCCCTTGTATGCGGGACCGAATACCGCATCGAAATCCAGGCCAAAGTTGTCATGAATGGCGCGAGCGTAGTACTCACCCAAGCGCTTCAGCTGACCACCCGTAACATAGGCGCCAGCATTCATGAAAAAGGGGGATTTGCGCCCGCTCTTAAGCGTGAATTCGCCGAACTTGAGCACATGGCTTTCCACCATGAACTCGATGAATTCTTTCTTATATGCCTCCATGAGCGCACTCCTTCTCTAGTGAAGCTACTGTTTTCATTCTACAAAAGCCTGGGTCAAAGCCCCTGCGGCTACTCGCGGTAAAAGCCGTTCATCGCCTTGTACACGTCGATCTCCCACTGGCGGCGGTGGCTCTTGGCGACCGTGTCCAGAATCAGGCCCGTCACGAAGGAGAGGGCGCCGCAACCGGCGAGCGCCAGGCTGCCGAGCATCGTGGGGATGCGGGGCACCAGGCCGGTGGCCGCGTACTCGGCGACGACGGGGATGCCCGCCACCACGGCCAGCACCAGCAGGATCAGGGCCAGCCAGCCGAAGAACGCCAGCGGGCGGTAGTCCTTGAACAGGCTCGTGATGGCCTTCAGCACCTTCGCGCCGTCGCCGAACGTGGAAAGCTTCGAGTAGCTGCCCTCGGGGCGGTCGCGGTAGTCGATCGGCACGTCCTCGATGCGCCAGCGCTTGTCGACGGCGTGGATGGAGATCTCCGTCTCGATCTGGAAGCCCTCGGAGAGCACCGGCATGGTCTTCACGAACACGCGGTTGAACGCGCGGTAGCCCGTCATGACGTCGTCGAAGGCGAAGCCGTAGATCTTCTTGATCAGCCAGCGCACCAGGTCGTTGCCGAAGCCGTGGAAAGCGCGGTCGTTCTCCTCGCCGTAGGAGCCGTTGGACAGGCGGTCGCCCACCGTCATGTCGGCGCGGTCGGCGCGCAGCGGCTCCAGGAGCGCCGGCGCTGCCTCGGCGGGGTAGGTGTCGTCGCCGTCGACCATCAGGTAGTAGTCGGCGTCGATGTCGCGGAACATGGAGCGGACGACGTTGCCCTTGCCCTGGCGCCCCTCGAACTTCACGATGGCACCGTGCTCGCGGGCGATGTCGGCCGTGCCGTCCTTGGAGTTGTTGTCGTAGACGTAGATGTCGGCGTCGGGCAGGACGCGCTTGAAGTCGTCCACCACCTTGCCGATGGTCACGGCTTCGTTGTAGCAGGGTATGAGTACTGCGACCTTGTCTGCCATTGGGCTCCCTTTCAAACAAGCAAACAGCAAGCGCAAAAGCGCGAAATGTATCAATTGCCGACTATGAACACGGCGCATACCGTCCAATACCCCTCAGGGCAGCAGCCGAAGCGCATAGCTATAAGCCATATTAGTTTACTCGCTTTTTACGTTGAATGAAATGGCTTCGGCAAGCGCATAAAACTCTCCACGAACAGGCAGGAATATAGGGACAGGTACCGTTTTCCAGCCAGCATACAGGTCCGCGCCTGCAATGAACGAACCGTCTCACGCTTCTTGAACATAAAGAAACGGGAGGCGGTTCAAAACTCGCATACGAAGCCTTGCTTTTGTGCGCTACGGCGAAAGCGGGAATCCGATACCTGCCCCTATTTTCCTGTTCGGCTAGTTATGCGTACGATGATCGCGGTAATTAGTACGATGATCGCGGTAATTAGCTAAATACGTTGCGAATTCAGCCGAGGTGTCAGAGTTGCCAGAACGCCACATTTTGTGGTCGATGATGGTGCTTTTGCTGCCGTAATACGCATCGATGTAGGCAATAAGCCCGTCAATCGCTTCAAGCTGCGCTTCGGGATAGGCGCCCTGCCCGCCCACATGCACTATTTCGATGCCAATAGAATACGAATTCATACCGTAATCGGTAATACTCTTCGAAGGAGCTTTGGTGGTCCCCTTTTTGTCGTCGCGTCCATCTTCCGGCACGCCATACTCGCTGTTGTGACCTGCGTCGCCATAGCCGGCATGATGGGCAATGGCATCCATCGGCACACATTGCACGATAGATCCGTCTTTATTCACGATGAACTGCGAGGCCACTTTGTTGCCACTGCTCTCCCATGAATTAACGATAGAAGCCGCGCTGCTATCCACTTCGGTGTCATGCAGCACGATGTACTTCTGATAGCTGGCCCCTTTTTCGCCGTGGTTGAAGTCGGGACGATAGTCTTCCGTTATATCCAGCTTCGCGCGCAACTCACTTGCCGTCGGCTTAGCTTCCTCCGCAGAAGAAACGCCCCCTTCGGCTCCTTCGCCACTTCGGGCACCGCCATCCGAAGAAACGCCCGCATCATTCACCTTGAGCTGAGAGTGGTCGGGCTGTTGCTGCGGAGCTGCGCAACCCGCCAACGTGCACGCCAAAGCAGCGGCGGCAAGTATCCCTATCAGTCTCATACGTTTTCCTTCCAACCGAACGGCGTGCCCAACACAGCGGCGCCAACGTTCTCGCTAGGCACAAATCACAGCGAGCCTGGCCAGCTGCCCTTTCGGCAACCATACCAGGCTCGCAACATATCAATGCAAGAAAATGGAGATCAATCCTATTTTCTCAGGTCAACGCCAAGTTCAGCATTCACCAAATCAAATGCCGCGTCGATGGCCTTGTCCATATCGTAGTACTTGTATCCACCCAAACGGCCAGCGAACACCACGTTGCCTTCCTGCTTGGCGAGCTCAACGTACTGCTCATACAGGGCGCTGTTGCGATCGTCGTTCAGAGGATAGTACGGCTCGTCGCCGCGCTCCCAGTTTGCGGGATACTCGCGCGTAATGATGGTGGTTGGCTGAGTGCCGTACTCGAAGTGCTTGTGCTCGATGATGCGCGTGAAGGGCACCTCGCGCTCGGTGTAGTTAACCACCGCGTTGCCCTGCCAATTCTCGCATTCGATTCGCTCAGACTCAAAGCGCAAAGAACGATACTCCAGCGCGCCAAGCTGATAATCGAAGTAAGCGTCGATGGTGCCGCAGTAAATAACGCGGTCGACAATACCTTCGTTTTCAGCAACGAACTCACGATATTCGGTATTCAGCAAAATTTCCGTATCGCCGAACATGCGCTCAACCATAGCAGTGTAGCCGCCCATGGGGATGCCCTGCCAACGGTCGTTGAAGTAGTTGTTGTCATAGATGAAGCGAACGGGCAGGCGCTTGATGATGGAAGCGGGCAGCTCGGTGCAGCTCTTGCCCCACTGCTTTTCGGTGTAGCCCTTGATCAGCTTCTCGAATACATCCTTGCCGATAAGCGAAAGCGCCTGTTCCTCGAGATTAGAGGGCTCGCCTTCGCCAATCTGCTCGGCTGCTTCCTGCTTCTGGCGCTCAATGATTTCCTTCGCTTCAGCGGGGGTCTTGATTCCCCACATCTTCGAGAAGGTGTTCATGTTGAACGGCAAGTTGTACAGCTCGTCCTTGTAGCTGGCAACAGGGCAGTTCACATAGTTGTTGAACTCGGCAAACTGATTTACGTAATCCCAAACGGGACGAAGCGACGTATGGAAGATATGGGCACCGTACTTATGCACGTTGATGCCATCGATTTCTTCCGTGTAGATGTTGCCTGCAATGTGATCGCGGCGGTCGATGACCAAGCAGGTCTTGCCGATCTTGGCGGCTTCATGAGCAAAAACGGCGCTCGTGATGCCAGCGCCAACGATAAGGAAATCGTAATGGTTGCGCTGCATGCCATGCCTTTCTGTGTGTAACGTTTCAGCCAGCAAGCTGCCGGCCGCTCTAGTATGTTTAGAATGCACCGCACGGGCGCACTGCTTCTTATTTTAGACGATGCTGCTCTACTATCGAAACTCGGACCCAATAAAAAACGCCCACAAGGACGTTAACGAGCTTTGGGGTATGCACCGGTAGAGTCAGCGAGTAAGATTCTGGCGAGTGCGGGGAGATTGAAAAGCCCATAGGGCTGGCCTTTGCGCCGCCCTATGGGCTTTGAAATTTCCCTGTGCCGCCAGAATCCCGCGCAGCATCGTCGCGTCTCAGGAGTATGTTGCGCTGATCGTAGATCAGCGCAACCGACTAATCCTGCTTTACAACAAGAACGTCGCAGCGAAGGTTCCTGATCAGATAAGTGGAAACGCTGCCAACGAATACGTAGGTGATGTTCGAAAGACCGCGCTCACCGCAGATAACCAGCTCGGGCTCGAACGGCTTGATCATCAGGTTATGGATGGTTTCCTGAATGCGACCAACCTTAACGACAACCTCTACGGAAGGGATGTCTGGATCTTCCTCGGCTGACTTCAGCGTATCGCCCAAGGAATCGACCAAACGGTTGCGAACCGTCTCAGCAAGCTCCTTGTAGTCGGTGCCCGTCAAGGAATCGGGAACCGAATCTACTACATGGCCGAACATCAATTCTGCATGGTTGAGCTTCGCAATCTGAATTGCTCGCTCGGCTACTTCCTGCTGAGTGCTGCCGCCATCGAGTGCTGCAAATACGCGCCTGTACTGCTTCATAGCTCTCGCCCCTCTTTCTCCTTCGCCATACGGCAAAGGCCCCAGTATCGAAGCGCCCCTGCGCCTCGCTTATTATCTTTCTTTATTCTAGCAGGATACCCAAGCAAAAACGTCACAATGCTGTAACACGTTCATTCCTTCTTCCCCAAAGAAACCCCAAATGATGAGGGGATTGTGAATGGTTGCCTCTGCGAAAGCCATGCCTGTCACGAAGCTGTTCCGGCACTCCCTCCCGAACCTGCATTGGCCACTCTTGGCTTAACTCCAGCTAAAGCACGGGCGTTCTGCATTGCCTCCAAATATGCTTGAGCATCGCCTGGATCGTCGTCGATAGACTCATCGCCCAAATCAACCTCGCGAGGAACGCGACGATACAGGATGTCGTACATAACCGGCACCACATACAGCGTCATGAACGTGGCGTACAGCAAGCCGCCCACAACCACAACCGCCATGCCACGCTGCATCGACGATCCCACCGCATCGCTGAACACCATCGGCAACATAGCGAAGATGGTGGTAATTGCCGTCATCATGATGGGGCGCATGCGGGTACGTCCCGCAGCCACCAGGGCATCGTGCTTCGACAGGCCACCACGGCGCAGCTGGTTCACATAGTCAACGAACACGATGCCGTTATTCACCACCGTGCCCATAAGCACCGCGAAGCCCAGCAGCGAAAGCATGCTCAACTGTTCGCCGGCTGCCACCAAACCGAACAAACCGCCGGTAAAGGCAAGGGGGACAGTCAAGATCACGATGAAAGGAGAAAGCAAGCTCTGGAACTGCGCCACCATAACAAGGTAAATCAGCACAAAGCCCAAAATCAGAAGCAGCATCATTTGAGAAAGCATTGTGTTGATGTTTTCCAGTTCGCCACTGGTTTGAATGGTGTAGCCCTCGGGCAGCTGATAATCCTTGAGCTTGGTCTGCAGATCGCGCGCAAGCAAAGCATTGTTGTAACCATCTTCGACATCGGCCGTCACCGTAATAGCGCGGGTTGAGTTCACATGAATCATCGTGGGAGAGGCAACTCCCTGCTCAACCTTAGCGAACTCGCGAAGCTTGTGCGTGGTGGTATCGCCCGTCTGCTGATTGGTTATCTCAATCTCGGTATCAAGAAGATTGTCTGCCGTAACAGGGTTTGTCTTATCCACTACAGACACATTCATCTTGCTGCCATCGAGCGTCATGGAAGGCGCATCGGCGCTTTCGGAAAGCTTTTTCGCCAAATCGCTATACAACTGAGCAACCGTATAGCCGTCCTTGGTAAGCTTGTCGCGATCGACAACCAGGTGAAGCTCGGCCGCAGCATCTTCCATGCCGTTTTCGATTTCGGTATAGCCCTCCACCTGGCCAACGATCCCCATCACATCTTCGCTGATACGCACCAGCTCATCCTGATCGGGACCTTGGATCCTCAGCGAAAGCCCACTGCCGGTCATAGAGCTCATCGCCTCGGAAGAAGAAGCATCGGTAATCACTTCGCAGTTCAGGCCAGAAGTACGCTGCTGTAGCTGATCCAAAATCGAAAGCACCTGGCCTTCGGTGGTCACTGAACTGTCGGTCTGTACGTAGAACGTGAACACCTGGTGGAACTTGTCGCTGCTGCTACTGCTGGAAATATCACTCGCAACCATCGAAGTCGAAGACGTTCCGTCCATAGCGCCAACGAATTTCACTCCGTCGATGCCCATGGCTTCGTCCATAACCTTATCCGCCGTAGCGTACGCCGTCTCCTTGTCGGTATCTTCAGGCATGGTCACTGTCACCGTTGCCGTTTTCGAGGTCATGGTGGGGATCATAGTGATACCCATGTTCACCACACCAATCACTGCAACAACCAAAAGCACTACCGACACCACAAGAGGCAACGCCTTATGACGCAAGAAGAATGCCAGCGAATGAGCATATTTCGTCTGCAGCGTCTCAAACCAGTTGTTGCGGCGAGGAATATAGTTCTTGAACAGGAACGAAGAGGCAGCGGGAACCATGGTCAACGCGATAAGCAGCGACGCAGTAAGCACGTAGGCAATGGTCAGCGCGAAGGGCAGCATCAGCTGGTTCACCATGCCCGTAGTAAACACGATGGGCAAGAATACACAAATGGTAGTAAGCGTGGAAGCAATTACCGCGCCCGAGATCTGCTTCGCACCCTGAACGGCTGCGCGAGCAGGCGGAATGCCGCGGCTGCGCAGGCGATAGATATTCTCCAGCACAACAATCGAATTATCTACCAGCATGCCAATAGCGATGGAAATACCGCCAAGCGACATAATGTTCAGCGAGATGCCCGAGAAGTACATCACCACCAAGGCGCAGAGCACTGAGAAGGGAATGCTGAAAGCCATGATGAGCGTGGGGCGCCAATCGCGAAGGAAAACGATGAGCACCACCACGGCAAGAAGCGCGCCCAAAAGCAGCGACTGCAAAATAGAGTTGATGTACAGCGCAATGAAAGACCCCTGGTCGCTCACCACGGTTAGATGCAAGCCGGGATTGGCCTGCTCAATTTTGGTAAGCGCTGCTCGGGTATCCGCAGAAACTTCGCTCGTAGAAGCAGTGGAATTCTTGAACACCGAAAGCAATACGCCATCTTTGGCGTTGATACGCATGTACTGATCTCCGACATTGTCAACTTCGGTGATGTCGGCAACATCGGCAAGGCGGATTTCACCCACGCCATCGATGTCGGCAAGCAAAAGCGAGCGCAGGTCGGAAATGGAAGAGATGTTGTCGCCCACACGCAACAGCCACTGATCGTCCGAGCCGCTATCAAGATAGCCAGCCGGCATCGAAAAATCCTGGGCTTTAATAATGCCTGCTAGCGTTTCCTTGTCCACCAAGGCATCGACATTCGCTTTGGAAAGAGCCTCTTCACGCGAGCTTTCGTACTGAGAACGGGCATCCGTCAGCTGTTGTTTGTTGGAGTCGATGGTCTGTTGGGCGCTGGCAAGCTGAGCGCTGGCGCTGCCGAACTGCGTTGCTGCGGTAATAGAGCCCGATTGCACTTCGGCAAGCTGCTTTTGGTAGACTTCGAGTTCTCCCGTTACCGTTTGCGCCTTCTGCACAAGCTGCCCAATTTTCGCCTGAACCTGGGGGTTTGCGCCGCTAGGATCGACGGCCTTCAGCGCTCCGATTCCCGCCTGCAGCGAAGTGATCTCGCTGGTTTTCCCGGAAATTGCCAGCGTTAAGCCAGAGCTTGCCTGACCAAGCTGATCGCTTGTTTCCTGTTGCTTCTGCTCGAGCGCTTCTTTCTGGCTGTTTAGCTGGCTCTCCGCTTCAGCCAGCTTCGCCTCACCTTCATCGATGCTTTTCTTGGCATCGTAAAGCTGGGAATTGACGCTGGCCAACAGCTTGTTGTTGATGTCTTCAATCTTGCTGTCGGAAAGGCGCACCTCTACCGATTTTTCCGCCGCCCCAACCGTAGAAACGTCGGCAACACCGTCAATGCGCTCCAATTCAGGAACCGCTTTGTCTTTCACCAACGAAGTGGTGTCGAAAATATCATGGTCGTCGTAGGATGCGGCAACATACAAGGTTGCCATCATATCCATGCTGATTTCCATGTAGTTAGGGCTGCCAGCGGTTTCAGGCAGCTGGGAAGAAACCTCGTTTACCGCGGACGAGGCCTTCACCATGGCGGAATCCATATCGCTTCCGTCCTCGAACTCGAGGAATATCATGGAATAGTTATCAGCACTTTGGCTTTGGACAGAGGAAACACCGCTTACCTTCGAGAGCGAGCCTTCCAATACATCGGTAACTTCGGATTCCACCTTTTCAGCGCTAGCGCCAGGGTCGGTGGTGATAACCGCCAGATAGGGCAAATCCATATCGGGCAGCAAGTCGGTTTTCATCTTGGTAAGCGAAACACCACCCAAAATCAGGATGATGATCACCGCAACCGTAACGATATATGGCTTCTTTACGCTAAAGCGGCTAAGCACAGCAACTCCCTTAATAGTGCAGTCGAGGTAGGTTTCGGGCGAGTGCCAAAGAGAGCCTATTGACTCCCGTATGTTTTATTTAGTAAACATTGTGATTTTATGCCGCATCGCCACAGATCTCGGCCACGAATCCGCGAAGAAAGCCCCATACACGCCGATTCCACACTATGCAACGAAAAGTCGAGCGATCTGCCCTGATTGTTGAAACGGCAAAGTAGGAATATAGGGACAGGTACCGTTTCCCACTTTAGCTTTGAGGCGCCGCCCGCACTAATCGTATGGAGTTGCCGGGCGCCCCCCCAGCCCTGCCTAGTGGGAAAACGGCGTCTGCCCCCATATCCCACTAATAAAGCTCCGGCCTGCGATGCTCAAGGACGGGCATGGCTGCGCGAACTCCGTCAATCGCCGAAAGGTCTATGCGGGCAGCAACCAGCTCTTCGCGGACGCTGCCACTGGCCAGCATCACACCATCAGGCCCAAACACGGCACTTTGCCCGATGTAGCCCTTGTCAACGCGACTTAAGCCCGCAACGAAGATCTCGTTCTCAATGGCGCGCGCCGAAAGAAGCGTACGCCATTGCTCCGCCTTCAAGCGGCCATCTACCCAGGCAGCAGGATTGATTAACAGCTGGCACCCATGCGTTGCCGCAAAGCGCGCCACTTCCGGAAAACGCAAATCATAGCAAATCGAAAGACCGATACGCCCAAAGGGAGTATCAATGGGCTCGAACAACGCAGAGCCCGCCGCCATACGATCGGATTCCTTAGTGAAATCGGTATCGAACAAATGCACTTTGCGGTAAACCCCGTGCTTAGCCCCATCGCTTCCCGTAATAACAGCCGTATTAAAGGGATTCCCCTCATCGTTCCGCTCATTCACGGTGTATACAAGCCAAAGGCCATAGCGCGCCGCAAGCGCATTCATTCCGCAGCAAAACGGCCCATCAATTGACTCAGCCTCAGAAGCGAACGACCGTCTATCCAGTTCATAGCGGGTCATAAGCGACTCGGGGAACACCAAGATATCCACCCCACGAAGAGAAGCTTCGGCACACCATTGTTCGGCCATTTCCAAAACAGCTTCTGTACCGCCTTCTTCAGAATGACGGCACTGAGCCAGCCCGAGGACAAAAGTCATGGCAACTCCCTTCACGCGCGATGCGGTCAAACGCAAGCTCAAATACGGGTTTGCTTCATTTTCCCACTAAAAAACGAATGGACCGGGAATAACCCAGTCCATTCGCCTGCTAGTACCTCTGCCTCAAACGGACAGCGTATGCATTAGCTAGTTGCTGCGACGGCGGCGAAGCAGCGCAGCGGCGGCAGCCAAGAGGCCCGCGATACCGCCAATGCCAGCGACAGCGGCAACGTTGGTGGCGTCACCGGTCTGAGGGGCGATGCTCGATTCATCCGCCGCTTCGGCGTCATCACCGGCAGCTTCCTGTTCCGCGGCTTCTTCACCATTAGCGGCGTCGTCCGCAGCAGCCTGGTTTTCGGAGTAGAAGGCGTAATAGGTTACCACACCGTCCTGGTCTTCATCCTCAACTGCCTTGCTGAAGTCAACGGGGGTGTACTCCCAGTTGCCCTCATCGTCCTTGAGGGTGGAAGACCAACCCTCGAAGGTCCAACCGTCATAGGTGGGGTCGGCAGGCTTGGCAACAGCCTCGCCCTTCTTGACCTCGACGGAAGATTCGGTCCCGTTGAAGTTGTCAACAAACTTAACGGTGATCTGCTCAGCCTGAGCATCGGCGTTCTTGGTCCACTGGGCGTAGATGTTCACGTCGGACTGCACGGGCTGGGAGAAGTCCACCTTGTCGGCGGCCTTCTGCTCGTCGGTGTAGCCAGAGTAGTCAGCGTGCCAGTACCAGCCGTCGAAGGTGTAGCCATCGCGGGTGGGAGCCGCGGGCTGGCGCATCATGCCGTCGGAGTCGGCAACGCCCTGCATGGTATCGTTGCCGTCAGCGAACTGGCCGCCGTTAGCAGCGTACAGGACGTTGATCTCGTTCTGGTCTGCGTTCTTGGTCCACTGGGCGTAGATAGTTGCATGGTCCTTGCCGGCGATAGACTGGCTGAAGTCAACCTTGTTCAGGTCCTTCTGCTCGTCGGTGAGGCTGGAGAGGTCGGAAACCCAGTACCAGCCGGCGAAGGTGTAGCCATCGCGGGTGGGCGTAGGAGGCTGACGGAGTTTGCCATCAGAGTCGGCAACGCCCTGCATGGTTTCGTTGCCGTCAGCGAACTGGCCGCCGTTAGCAGCATACAAAACGTTGATCTGGTTCTGTTCCGTTTTCTGCTCGTCGGCCTTGTAGTACACATAAAGCGTGCTGATGCCCTCCAGGGAGGAGGTCATGTTCACTTCTTGTTCGCTGGTCGCTACGCCTGAAACAACCTTCGTGGGGGTATACCCTTCGAAGCTCTTAACGCAATCTGCAACGCTGCTGTCTGCGGCAACGTCAATCGTGGTGGTTACGCTGGAGCCATCACGTTCGCCGCCCTGGAAGAAGCTTACAACCTCAACACTCTGGGCCTGAACCTCTGCGTTCTTTTCCCATGCAGCAAACCAGCTGCCTGCCTTGGCGGAAGAAAGATCAAGCTTGTAATACTGCTGATAATTCTCAGGAATGCCATCCATGCTGGACTGAGAGTACCAACCCTTGAAAGTATAGCCCGCACGAGTAGGCGTAGGAGCATTGATGCTTCCGTCCTCGTTTGCCTTGATGGTTACTCCAGTGCTGCCATCAGCGAACTGTCCACAATTTGCCGAAAACGAAAGCTCGGCCTGGATAGACTGCTCGGAAGTAGCTCCCTCGCTATTCTCATCGGCGTCATCGGCCAATGCTACTGCAGGCACGCTACCAAGAGCAAGCGTCAAGCTCAGGCTTGCCGCAATTGCTTTCTTAGAACTCAAACCCTTCATTTATTCTCCTTTTCGCTCTGTATTAGCCCGCGCCCTTACGCGCCCTTACGCATAAGTTATCTTTTTTATGCATTCGCTATTTAAAGGCAGTTTGAAAAGGATCCGTTGCGCAACATTAGTTACCGATTTGCTTTGTGCACAACATGCGCAACTGAGAGGTTTACCCGTTAAATCTATTGAGAGATTATGACTTTAACCTCGTATTTCTGCGTTACAATATGAATAACGCGCAGCCAGTACCCATTTTTATCGTTTTAACCTGTAGCGAAATTGCGCACCCGGCAAGGATATAGATGCACACACCCAGCTCCTATATGTATTCTGATCTACGCAGCTTTGGCGGCATCACCAATAAAGATGCTGCAAGCGAGCTCCTAACCGATCGGACTGTGTGCGGCAACGGTGCGCCCCGTGATCGAATCAATGAAAGAACCTTTTTATCAAGGCAGATCGTCCACGCAACCCCAAGCCAGGTACATCCCGAGTTTTTTGGCGACTTTCATCAAAGCGCCCAAACAATAACTAGCAAAATCGTTTCCAATTTAGCCAACCCCTGTGCATACCACGAGGTTATAGAGCACTACGGTGGCGTAGCGGCAAAGGAAATGGGGGCTCTTCTCAGGCACTACTCCCTTGATGGAAATCTGTATGCCAACGCCATTCGCAGAATCAACGCATCTCCTATGTCGGAAACATCCGATAAGGCCGTGCTTTTGGTGATGATGTTTCTGACTACGGGATGCCTCGCAGATCCCGAAATTGCAGCAAGAACAACGCACAGTTTCATGGAGAAGAAGCTTTCATTCACATTTTCAACGCTTCGGCCAACACTAGCGCAACCAAAGCACACAACCAAATCCGCTGGCAAACCCATAAAACTTGGGCTAATCAGGATCGATAACGAGGTTGCGTGCTCTCCTATATACCCTCTCTCTACCTCCGAGGAAGGAACCACTATCGGGCTCTTGGCAACAGGCAGCAACAGCATCAATGATGTCGATATCGATGTTTCCAGAAAACATCTTCGCATTTTCGAAGACGGAAGCGCCTGGTACGCTCAGGGGTTAGGATCGACAAACGGCACTACTCTAATTTCAGGAGCCGATAAATCTATCACTGAGATAGAATCCGCCGGATCTGCTAATAAAAAGGACCCCCCCCCGTCAAAATCAGCCATGGTGACACACTCTGCCTAGGCAAAACAACGAGGTTTCTTGTTCTGAAAATTGCCGATTAATAGTTAACTGGCTACATGGGCCCATTACCTTGTTGCGCAACATTCAAGGCTCATCAGATTGCAGTATTGATCAATCACACTGTATGAAAGAAGGGCAGTTTTGGATTCAGTTGACCCATGCTTCGGGCTCAATAACCAATCAGAACAACGAGTATCTATTCTCTCCCTGGACTCCTTTACGCCAGCTTTCGTGGACCCAAACTGCACAAAGGAAGAAACGAGTCGTCGTTTTCTGACATTTTTCCTGGAAAATAAAGCCCCATATTCCAATAGCATGGTTTTGCGCAAAGCCTACAACACGCTCAATGAATGCGTCGCGCTGAAATCCCCTTTGTTCCACGAAGACGGCATTAAGGAAATGAAATACAAGGAAACCTCTCAAGAAGCATTGCAAAGATACGAAGAAGTTCAAACACTGCTTACCCTGGAAGAATTTCGCAGTTCATTGGCGGTTTCACATTTAAAGGGTTTTCCCCGCATGCTTGGGCTAGGGAACGCCAAGGGCAAGCCGATTATCGTCAGGGAGTATGTTGAAGGGGTCACGCTGGCAGCAGCAATAGACTTACTTCCCCATGTAGACCTTGGTGCGTGCATTGGGATCGATCCCATTACGGTTGCCGCAATTGCCAAAGCGGTCCTGAAAATACTCCTCAATGCACAATCGCTTGAGGGCGCCTTCGTGCACCGCGATCTATCACCGCGCAATATCATTATCAGAACAGAAAGAGCAAGCCTTCAGCAACAAGTAGACTCCTGCTGCTTTGATATATGTCTCGTTGACCTGGGAAGCGCTTCGTACATTGAAACTGATTCCCCGTTTACCACCACTCAAAATGGCATCTGGCGTTACGGAACAATTGAGTATGCCCCACCTGAAATGCTCACCCGCGATGTAGAGGGCATTGAAGAACTTCGACATTCAGAGACGATCGATACCTATGCTCTCTGCAGCATAATGCATTTGCTGCTCACACTAGAAACCCCGTACCAACTTGCTTCGAGGATCAATGATTCGCCTTACTTGGTAAAGATGAAAGAAGAGCCGAAAATAGACCCAAACGTTCCTGTATGCAAATTGCTGAAGCTTGCTGATCGAGGAATCAAGGCAAACCAAGAAGAGCGCTTCAGCATCAGGGGACTATACAAAGAGCTATGCAGGCTCGTCTAAGCGGTATAGCAACACTTAACTAGATTAATTTGGATAACGGACTGGGTTGTTCTCGGTCCGTTTAACTATTAGCATGTTTAATGAAAAGACAGCGCAAGAAATAATTAGATGTGCGACGGAGGCGAAGCGGCAGCAGCCAAGATGCCCACGATGCTGCCAACGCCAACCATCGCGGCATGATTTATTGCCTCACCAGTCTGTGAGGAGGCGATGTACGACTCGTCGGCACCATCGTCAGCGGCTTCCTAGCCTGCGTCCTCCTCGTCCTTGGTGGAGTTCACAACGGCAGGCTGGCCCTTAAAATAGAAGGCGTAATAGGTCACCGCACCATCCGAGTCTTCGTCTACGATTGCTGTGCAATAAAAAAGCCGAGGCATAACCTCGGCTATAAATTCTATGGTGGGCGTTACCGGGATTGAACCGATGACCCCTTCCGTGTGAAGGAAGTGCTCTCCCGCTGAGCTAAACGCCCGATATAAAAATGCCACGCAAAAGCGTGGCATGTAATTAATGGTGGGAGATACAGGATTTGAACCTGTGACCGTTTGCTTGTAAGGCAACTGCGCTCCCGCTGCGCCAATCTCCCATATGTCACGATCAAAGATTATCCCAGATTCTATGCAGAATTTCAAGATAATTTTTAACCACTGAGATACATCTCAGATTTGCTTGGGTCAAATGCCCTGCATGAGCGGAACGGCCTATCCTCCCACGGACTGCACCGCAGTACTTTCG
>ERZ824978.916-NODE-916-length-36566-cov-13.891101_pt1 | contig 36566 bp, 34 predicted proteins | sample MGYA00519860_ERZ824978 | MGnify/ENA primary metagenome ERZ824978 (study PRJEB31778, sample SAMEA3449184) | human gut metagenome | biome: human gut; feature: human-associated habitat; material: faeces | place: United Kingdom | collected 2010/2012 ... | reverse complement strand
GAAGGCGAGTTACGCAAGGAAAGCCGGCGGATCAGCGATCTGTAAAAAACGTGAGTAAAATTCTCTAGCTGCTCTTCCAATCGTTTATTTATTTTTTATCATATACTCGAAATCTACAGTTGTCCAACTTACAAATTACAACTTATTAGAAATCTGTGCATGTAATCCCTGTAATGAATTCACTTCTTCATTTTGATCCTGATGTGCTTTTACATAAGCGATTCCTTCAGCTGCTGCTTTGGCTGCTGCGATCGTTGTATAATATGGAATCTTCGCTTTGATCGCACCTTTTCTTAGGTAACTATCATCGTTCACGCTGTCTTTTCCGACTGGAGAGTTTACAATAATATCGATATTACCATTTGTGATAAGGTCAAGGATGTTTGGTCTTCCTTCGCTTAATTTATTGACTTTCTCAGCTTCAATTCCAGCTTCTTTGATCAGTTTACATGTGTTTTCTGTTGCAAGGATCTTAAATCCGTCGTCTGCGAATGCTTTTGCTACTTCTACAACTTCTTCTTTATCCTTGCGATTTACAGAAATCAGTACCGTTCCTCCTAATGGAAGTTTCGCTCCAACACCTTCCTGTGCTTTGTAGAAGGCTTCTCCATAGGATTTGGATAATCCAAGAACTTCTCCTGTAGAACGCATTTCTGGTCCTAGAACTGGGTCTACTTCTTGGAACATATTGAATGGGAAGGCTGCTTCTTTGACTCCATAATATGGAATTGCCTGCTCTTTTAATTCTGGTACTGGTGATGGTTTTCCTGTTAATTCAGATGTGATGATCTGTGTTGCCAGTGGAACCATTCTCACGTTACATACTTTGGATACCAAAGGTACTGTACGAGATGCACGTGGGTTTGCTTCTAATACATAAACTTTATCATCTTCGATCGCATACTGCATATTCATTAGTCCTTTGACATGCATTTCTTCTGCGATTTTTCTTGTGTATTCTTTGATCGTTTCCAGGTTTTCTTCTGAAATATGAACAGATGGAAGAATACAAGCGGAGTCTCCTGAATGAACTCCTGCAAGTTCGATATGTTCCATCACTGCTGGTACAAATGCGTGTGTTCCGTCACTGATCGCATCTGCTTCACATTCCATCGCATGATTTAAGAAACGGTCGATCAGAATTGGGCGGTCTGGCGTTACACCAACGGCTGCTTTCATATATCCTGTCATGCTTTCGTCATCATAGACAACTTCCATTCCACGTCCACCAAGAACGTAGGAAGGTCTTACCATCACTGGATATCCAATCTTTCCTGCGATCTCTAATGCTTCTTCTACTGTTGTTGCCATTCCTGATTCCGGCATTGGAATCTCTAATTTATCCATCATTTCACGGAACAGATCACGGTCTTCTGCAAGGTCAATGACAGATGGAGATGTTCCAAGAATCTTCACACCATTTTTCTCAAGTTCGGCAGCAATATTCAGTGGTGTCTGTCCACCAAACTGAGCGATCACTCCTAATGGTTTTTCTTTATTATAAATACTTAATACATCTTCCACTGTTAATGGTTCGAAATATAATTTATCGGATGTATCGTAATCTGTAGATACTGTCTCTGGGTTGCAGTTTACGATGATCGTCTCGAATCCCATTTTCTTCAGTGCCTGAGATGCATGTACACAGCAGTAGTCAAATTCGATACCCTGTCCGATACGGTTTGGACCTCCACCTAAGATCATGATCTTTTGTTTATCTGTAGATACTGGGTTCTTGTCTTCTGCATTGTATGTTGAATAATAATATGCACTGTCTGGCGTTCCGCTTACATGAACCCCTTTCCATGCTTCTTCGACACCAATTGAAATACGTTTATTTCTGATATCTTCTTCTGGAATCTCTAATAACTGACTTAAATATTTGTCGGAGAAACCATCTTTCTTCGCTGATGTTAACATTTCATCAGATGGCATGTTTCCTTTGCATGCAAGAAGCTTTTCTTCTTCTTCAACTAACTCTTTCATCTGCTCGATAAAGTATGTTTTTACTTTTGTCAGTTCAAAGATCTCATCGACAGTTGCACCTTTTCTTAATGCTTCGTACATGATGAAATGACGTTCGCTTGATGGTGTCACTAATTTCTTTAATAATTCTTCTTTTGTTAAAGTATCAAAGTTGTTCGCATGTCCAAGTCCGTAGCGTCCTGTCTCTAAGCTTCGGATCGCTTTCTGGAATGCTTCTTTGTATGTCTTACCGATACTCATAACTTCACCAACGGCACGCATCTGTGTTCCAAGTTTGTCTTCGACACCTTTGAATTTCTCAAACGCCCAACGTGCAAACTTGATAACGACATAATCACCGTCTGGTACATATTTATCTAATGTTCCGTATTTTCCACATGGAATATCCTTTAATGTTAAACCTGCTGCAAGCATTGCAGATACTAAAGCGATTGGGAATCCTGTCGCTTTGGATGCTAATGCTGAGGATCTTGATGTTCTTGGATTGATCTCGATAACAATAATACGGTCTGTCACTGGATCATGAGCAAACTGTACGTTTGTTCCACCGATCACCTGTACAGAATCTACAATCTTGTACGCCTGTTCCTGTAATCTCTGCTGACATTCTTCAGAGATCGTGAGAATCGGTGCGGAACAGAAAGAGTCTCCTGTATGCACTCCTAATGGATCGATATTCTCAATGAAGCAGACTGTGATCATATTTCCTTCTGCATCACGGACAACTTCTAATTCTAATTCTTCCCATCCAAGAATGGATTCTTCTACAAGTACCTGTCCAACTAAACTTGCCTGAAGTCCTCTTGCCATAACGGTCTTTAATTCTTCTTTGTTATATACCAGTCCTCCACCGGCTCCACCCATTGTGTAAGCTGGACGAAGTACCACTGGATAACCAAGCTTATCAGCGATCTTCAACCCATCTTCTACGCTGTAAGCAACCTCGCTTCGAGCCATCTCGATTCCAAGTTCGTCCATTGTCTTCTTAAACTCGATACGGTCTTCTCCACGTTCAATACTATCTACCTGTACACCAATTACTTTGACATTATACTTATCTAAAATACCCTTTTTATATAACTCTTCGCATAAATTTAATCCGGACTGCCCACCTAAGTTTGGAAGTAAAGCATCTGGACGTTCCTTTGCAATGATCTCCTCTAAACGTTCTGCGTTCAGCGGTTCAATGTAAGTTTCGTCAGCTGTCTCTGGATCTGTCATGATCGTTGCTGGATTGGAGTTGACCAATACGATCTCATATCCAAGTTTACGAAGCGCCTTACACGCCTGTGTCCCCGAATAGTCGAATTCGCATGCCTGACCGATGATGATCGGACCAGAGCCAATGATCAACACTTTGTTAATATCTGTTCTTTTTGGCATAAAAATAATTCCTCCTTTAGACTTTATTATTATTATATAAGAAAATCAGTGAAATCGGAATCATTTTGTGAAGTTTTTTTAACTATATTAACTTTGGATTTTCTTACCAATTCGTAAGAATTTCTTAATGACAATTTATAAATCGTTTATATTTGTTTATATTCTGTATATTGAATCTCGAAATGGAAATGATTATACTATAACCATACCTCAAGGAAAGACCTAAAAGATAAGACAATAAAAGAATTTCAGGAAACATCCTACAGGTATAGTTTTTTCATATATATTTTTAATCCTCTCTTTTCAAAAAGGAAACCATCACACCCCAGATGGTTTCCTTTTATTTTTGTCAGATTTTCCCGCCTTGCTTTTCATTTTTGCCTATAATATAATGATGTTTGTTACTTTTTTATAGATTTTCAATAAAGAAAGAGAGGAACGTATGTTTTTACATACGGAAAAAAACTATGTTGGAAAACTTATTTAAATTAAAGGAGAATCATACCTCTGTAAAAACTGAAGTCATTGCTGGTATTACTACATTTATGACAATGGCTTACATCCTTGCGGTAAACCCAAATGTGCTTTCTGCAGCTGGTATGGACCCTACTGCTGTCTTACTAGCTACATGTATCGCTTCCTTTATCGGAACTTTATGCATGGGACTTACTGCGAACCTTCCATTCGTACTTTCCGCTGGTATGGGATTAAATGCTTATCTTGCTTATACCGTTGTTGGTATGATGGGTTATCACTGGCAGGTTGCTTTACTTGCTGTATTCGTTGAAGGTATCATCTTCATCGTATTATCTTTGACCAATGTTCGTGAAGCAATCTTTGATGCGATTCCTTTGAATCTTAAGAAGGGAGTTTCTGTCGGAATCGGTATCTTTATTGCCTTTATCGGTCTTCAGAACGCAAAACTTGTTATTGGAAATAAATCTACATTGGTATCTATCACAAACTTTACAAAAGATTTCCATACTGCTGGAATCTGTTCTTTACTTGCAGTTATTGGATTATTGATCACAGTCATTCTTTATATTAAAAAAGTACCTGGATCTATCCTGATCGGAATCCTTGCTACATGGGTGATCGGAATGCTCTGCCAGGTAACAGGAATCTATGTTCCTGATTTCAAAACAGGTTATTACAGCCTGTTCCCTACATTTGCAATGACAGATTTTTCAAAATTAGGAGAGACTTTCGGTAAATGTTTCCAGTATGACTTGGGCAAAGTCGGAATCTTTAATTTTATCGCCGTTGTATTATCTTTCTTATTTGTCGATCTGTTTGATACACTCGGAACTTTAGTCGGTGTCAGCACAAAAGCCGGAATGCTTGACGAGGAAGGTAAACTTCCTGGAATCAAATCTGCATTAATGGCAGACGCCGTTGCTACAACAGCTGGTGCGGTTCTTGGTACTTCTACTGTTACAACATTCGTTGAATCTTCTTCTGGTGTTGCTGCAGGTGGACGTACTGGTTTAACAGCTGTTGTTTCAGGATTCTTATTCCTGATCTCAACATTATTTGCACCGCTCTTTACAGCAATCCCATCATTTGCGACAGCCCCTGCGCTGATCATGGTTGGATTCTTAATGTTTGGAGCAATCTCTGATATCAAATTTACAGATGACAATATGACAGAAGCCGTACCTGCTTACCTTTGCATCATTGCAATGCCATTATTCTACAGTATCTCTGAGGGAATCTCTATCGGGATCATCTCTTATGTGATCTTGAATGTAGTTTGTGGTAAAGCAAAGAAGATCACTCCTTTAATGTACGTACTTGCAGTATTATTCATCCTGAAATATGCCGTTTTATAAGTATAGAAAAACAGCCGTATCATGATCGATACGGCTGTTTTATTCTTATCTCATATTAAATTAAAATGCTTGTCCTACTGAACGATTCTTCTGACACCCCATACAGCTCTGTAATCAGCATTCCGCACATTGATTCCTGTGTCTTTGCTTCCTGCATGAATGATCTGGTTATCTCCAATGTAAATCGCTACATGTCCTACACCGTTCACTACCTGATAGCAGATCAGATCTCCTGGCTGCTTCTCATTCCATGATACTGCTGTTCCTTCATATCTCTGTGCTGTTGAACTGTGTGGCAGTGAATATCCAAAATGTTTATATACCTGCATCGTGAATCCAGAACAGTCAACTCCATTCGTAAGGCTTTCTCCACCCCATACATAAGGATTGCCTCTAAACTGCATTGCGTAGTCTACAACACTTTGTCCTGTTGCCGTTCCATAAGTTTCCCATGTATCTTCTTCCGGTCTTGACTCAGATAGATACTGTGAACTTACATAACAATAAACTCCACTATATCTTACCGTTGTCCATCCAGACCGTTCTCCATAACAGGTGATCTGCGTACCTTTCTTGTATGATCCTGCCTTTGCTGCACTTGTCGACGCTTTCTTACGGATCGTCAAAGAACTTGCCGTTACATATCTTGTATATGTATCTGTTGTTATATTCGCTGCTTTCTTGTATGATCCAACAACTGGTTTCTTCTTTGACAGATATCTTGTTGCGATATATCGATAATATCTTCCATATTTGATCTTCGTATAAGATCTTTTCTTCTTGTAGCAGCGAACCTTTGCTGCTTTCTTGTATGATCCAACGATCTTTCCCTTATTTGATGCTTTTTTACGAACCACTACGTTATTGGCTGTTACATATCTTGAATAGGAAGCATATACATCATGTGTATGTGAACTCATGGATAAGACCACCATACAACATATACTTACTACACAGGAAATGAGGATTCCAGTAGTCTTTCTCTTCATATTTCCTCCCTTTAGTTCCATTTTTTACCGACTACTTCTAGTTTACTACCTCATTTTTCATATGTAAACCATTTCGTAATATTTTTTTCATAAATTCTTATGAAAAATGTACCTATTTGCAACATTTTTCATCGTTTTGAATCAAATCTTTGATTGTCTGCATGGACAAGTCAATCGATGCGATCTCGTCCGCACATCGTTTTAATTCGGAGCGGATCATTATTTCGTCCTTAATATTTTTCTTATACTTCATCTGGTGTTCAAGATTTGCCCAGAAATCCAACGCGATCGTGCGGATCTGAATCTCTGCATTTAAGCTCAGGTCATTCAGATGAATGATCATATGATAGCTTCGATATCCATTTGGCTTTGGATATGCAATGTAATCTTTGATGTTAACCACTTCTATATCATTCTGTAAAGTAATCCAATCTGATACTTTGTAAATATCATCCACAAATGATGTGATCACACGGATTCCTACTGCATCATTTACTTTTGAAACCGCATTTTCAGCATTTGGTTCTTCCCCCTTTTTCAAGAGTTTCTGCTTCATGCTTTCCGGACTTTTGATTCTAGAGCTGCAGTATGCGATCTTTTTCTTATTTTCGTTTGTTTCAAACTGGGTGATCAGATTCTTCAATTGTTCTTCTGCTTTTAATAAAACCGGATACTGTTCTTTATAAAACTCTTCGTATGTCATAAATCCTCCTGTTTTTCATATCTTTAAGATAACCGTGATCAAAAGAGAGTTCCCATCTTCACTTGATGCCACGATCTTCCCATGATGTGCTTCAACCACAGCTTTTGCGACCGATAAGCCAATGCCATAACCGCCGGTCTTGGAATTTCTTGATTCATCCGTTCTGTAAAACCGGTCAAATAAATGATCAATATTTTCTTTTGTCAGTGGCTGTGAGGTATTGTATATAGATAAAATAATATTTTTCCCTTTATGTGCAGCTGTCAGTCTGATCTGTCCCTGCTCGGTACAATATTTGACCGCGTTGTCCAGCAAAATGGAGATTAGCTGTCGGATTGTTTTTTCATCTCCTTTAAGTGACAACATCGGTTCAATATCTACCATAAAATTTTTTCCTTTGACCTTGGCAAGTCCTTGAAATGACTGAGCTTCTTCTGATATTACTTCCGAAAATGGGAATTCGATCATCGTTGTTTTTGTCTGTTTTTCTTCCATCCGTGACAAATAGATCAGATCATTTGTAAGACCTGCAAGCCGCTTTGTCTGTACCTGAATATCATCAAGCCATTCATTCTCTCCGTATTCCATCTCTAAGATCGATGTATCTGCATCAATGATCGTAAGCGGTGTCTTGATCTCATGTCCTGCATCTGTGATAAAGCGTTTTTGTTTTTCATAGCTTTCTGCCACTGGCTCGATTGCCCGTTTTGAAAGCAACACCACCAAAATAAAAACGGTGCTGACACCAAAAATAGAGACAAAAAAGCTAGTGACAAGAAAAGTCTGAAATGACATCATGGATTTTGTACAATCCAGAAAATATATTTTTACTCCGTTTGAAGTATTTTCTTTCATATATCTGTATTTTGAAATGAATCCACAGTTCTTGTTACTTTTATTGATTTTTTGTGCATATTTGATCGCTGTTTCTTCATCGATCGCTGAGATATTATCAGTATCCGCTTCACATCTCTGTCTGTTATTGCTCAAAAATACAGAAAAATAGCGGGACTCAAAGGAAGTTTCTGGTGATATTCCATTTGTCTTTTTATGTTGAGATTTATAGAGATTTTCTGGCAATTCTCCATCATTCTCTTTCAGGAAATCTAAGATCGTATCTGCATTATGACTCATCTCCCGGTAATTCAGCAAATTGATTGATCCAAGAAGCAGAAATAATACAATGATCGTTGATGTCATGGAAATCCCTATAAATTTTATTCGAAGTTTTCGGATCATCCTCCCACCTCCAAAATATATTCTGCGTGACTTGCCTCTGTAATCTGAAGATTTGCGTGGAGTGCTTCTAATTTCTTTCTAAGATAAGAAATGTACATCCATACAACGTTCGTCTGTACCTGTTTTTCATCTCCCCAGATTTTTTCCAACAGACGTTTGTGTGTGATACTGTGGCCCTGATTACATAAAAACACCTCCATCATCTGAAATTCCTTATTCGCAAGACGAAAACTTCCTGTTGGTGATGTCAGTTCAAAAGTCGCCCTGTTTAATGTGATATTTCCAACATGCAAAATTGATTCTGTTTGTGTTGTCTGCGTTCTGATCATGGTACGGATTCTTGCCAACAATTCTTTTGCCGCAAATGGTTTTGTGAGATAATCATTCGCTCCAAGATCCAGTCCTTCTACTTTATCGTCAATCTCTGCTTTCGCTGTCAGCATCAGAATTGGAATCAGATTTTTCTTATCTCTGATGGTTTTTAATACTTCCAAACCATTCATCTTTGGCATCATAATATCAAGCACTGCCCCGTCATAATTGCCACTTTCAATCGCTTCTAATGCCGCCTTTCCATCATAGACAGCATCAGCCTCAAATCCATTTCTATTTAAAATCGTAACTAACGCTCTTGATAATGATCTTTCATCTTCTGCAAGTAATAACCGCATTGTGGAATTCCTCCTTTTTTGCATACTTCTCTGATTTTTGATTTATTATAGATGGAAAATGTTATGAATTTGTGAGAAATGGAATTGTTCACAGAACTTTGACATTTTTATGTATCTATCACTAGAAAAAGGCATCCAAACTTAGAATTTCTATGCTAAGCCTGAATGCCTTCTTCCTTATTATTTTTTAACTACATTATCTTACAATTCTTCGAACACAATTTACTGATCTGTAATTTGCTACTGATGTATGTATTCCTGTCGCCGTGCTTCCTGCATGAATCACACGATTATTTCCAATATAAATTCCAACATGTCCGATTCCATTGATCGCATTATAGCAGATCAAATCTCCCGGCTGCTTATTCGCCCATGAAACTGCTGTTCCATAGCTTCTCTGGGAAATGGAACTGTGTGGAAGGTAGTATCCAAAATGCTGGAAAATCTTCATTGTGAACCCAGAGCAGTCAACACCTGTTAACAAGTTTTCACCACCCCATTTGTAAGGTCTTCCCTGAAACTGGAGTGCGTAATTAACTACTTGCTGGCCTTTGGCAAGTGTTGATATGCTGGAACTTCCATAGTTTGCAACAGCACTGCTTGTTGTAGTTGCTGGTTTCTTTGTGGATAGATATCTGGTCGCTACGTAGTATTTATGGCTTCCGTATTTAACCCTTGTCCAACTGCCTTTTTTCTTGTAGCAGGTTACTTTGGCTCCTTTTTTATAATATCCTTTTACTTTTCCTTTAGATGATGCTTTCTTTCGTACAGTAAGTGAACTGGCTGTCACATATCTTGAATAGGATGCGTAAACATTCTGTGGTTTACAAAATACGATAAATGCAAATATAAAAGAAATGCTTAGAACGTAAGAAAGCGTCTTTCTTGTTATTTTGTTTCTCATAGTATCTCCCCTTTATTTTTCTTATGGTTTTTATTTTACTATGAGTTTCTTAGTTTGTAAATAGTTTTGTAACACTTTCTTAATATTTAGAATACTTTTTTAATTATTTACAGAACAAGAATTATAGCAATATTGACATATATACATAAGAAAGAATCCTGCTTTGCAGGATTCTCCGCCTGCGGCGGGTCGCTTCTGCGACATATTACCCTTCCGCCGCAGTGCGATCCTGCCCGGAGGGCTTTTTATTGCATAGGGGATTTCATCGAAATTTCCTATGCAATAAAAATAGCATCTTCACTCTAGCAAAGTAAGGTGCTATTTCTATAGTTTCATACTCGCCGGAAACAGATAGGTTTCGTCTATCGTGCCGACTTCCTTATTATTTTACTTTTATTACTTTTTTCACTTCTGGACCGTTTCCGTATCCTTTTCCTAATGCTGTACTAATTCTGATCGTCAGCTTTTTACCTTTTCTTGCTCCATTAGGAACCCATACGGTATAACTCTTCTTGCTTCCTTTTACCCAGTTGCCAGCAACCCACATACCGCCAACTTTTGGTACTTTTTTCTTTAAAGTTACTTTTACTTTATATCTGGTATAAGTATAAGGTGGTACCCATTCATAACGTGAAACGCGTCCACCGATCCAGTGTTTTCGCCACCAGCCTTTCACTGTTACCTTTTTCCTCTTTACAACTTTTATTGACTTCACGGCTGGTTTCTTGCTAGATCCAGTTTTCATCGTTACTACATCAGATGGATCTCCTGTCATACCATTTGCATAAGACTGTAAACGGAACTTGTAATTTGTCAAAGGCTTTAATCCTTTTATCGTAACTGGATTACTGGTACCGCAAGAGTTGTATCCTATTGTTTTTGCTGTCGTCCATTTACCTTTTTTCAGGACCTGAATCCTTACGGAAGTGTTCCGTTTATTCGGATAATCTATCCAGAACTTCGCAGAATTATAACCAGTAGCCACACGTGGTTTCTTCAATTTCTCTGCCGGACTGATCACGTAAGTTGTAAAGGTCTTTCCATTTGTTGTCTTAAATGTGATCCATGCATGTCTTCCTGGTGTCGTAGCTTTTGATGGGATTCCATCATAATCAACTGTGTTGGAATTATACCAATCCCATGTCTTTCCACTAAGGTGATCATATACCTCGATGATCTTATCGTCAGAATTCGCTGGCATCGTCTGTGCTATAACTTTTTTCTTGCCTATATCCTCAAGATTGATCTCACTTGGTGAACAAGTAACTCCATTAGCATAAATCCAGTTGTGACCGTTTAGGTTGAACATGAATGTTGCCGGATAATAAGCTGACTTATCAACAGATATACATACATAATATGTATCCTTTGTTAAAGTTATCGGACCTGGATTCCACTGTTCTACCTTACTACTCAAGTCACTTTTTGCTGTAGCTTCTTTGTATATCATTTCACCACGAGAATTATACATTCGAATATAAGTATTGTTAAAACCAAAATGACCGCTTCTTTCTTTTTCAGCCAACTCAAACGTTGGATTGATCACTGCTCTATCACTAACATTAAACTTATACCAACGCTCATCTTTTCCTACCTGGGCTGTAACACCTTCAAAGAGACTGTACTGCATACCAGATAATGGAATTTCTATTGCTGTATCTTGATTAAGACCAATGGCTTTCTCTTTACTCTTTACTTCTTTATTGAGATACTCTGATTTCATAGTAATCGTAGCTGAAGTTGAAGAATCAAAAATAACTTCACAAGCATTCTCCATTGTCTGCCCTGGATACAGATAAAGTATATTTGCATCAGCCGGCACTGCATTTTCACGGCTAACACACTCATGACCTCCCACTTTTATCCGCATACGATAATTCTTACTCTTTGGTGTGACATTATTATCCAATGTTATTTTCACTGGTTTCGCTGTTTTATTAGTTATCTTAAAAGAATGCGTAGAATCTGATGATTTAGACACGGTAATAGATGATGATGGTTTTATACTTCCTGATTCATCAACATAAAAACTATGTTCCCTTGCGTTAACATCAACACCTGCTATAAATCCGAATCCAAACACCAAAGCACATAGCAGCAATGCCTTCATAAAATAGTTACATATTCGTCTTTTTCTCTCTTTTTTCATAATTCGCCCTCCTGTTTATTCTCCAACGAAGTTGGGTGGGTTTCCGTTCTAAAACCATTAAGTTTTCTATGAAAATTATAACAAATATGTTCTATTTTTACCCTGTCCTTAAGTACAGGTTTCTTGTTTTTGTAGTATATATATACTGAATTATCACATATATTTTTCTGGGCTGCTTGGAATAATAAAGTTCTTATTCGTAACTGCAATCGCAAGCCTTGTTTTATTGGCATATCCAGTTTTGGATAAAATATTGGATATATGAAACTTTACCGTTCTTTGGGATATGTGCATGCGTTCCGCAATTTCACTATATTCAAGTCCTTCACATACAAAGCGCAGCACTTCGATCTCTTTTGCGGTAAGCTCTGAACTATCAGCAAGCCCCAGCTTTACACTCGGTGTCTTATCCGGGAAAATACTTTCTCCTGCCATTGTTCGTTCTATTACATCGATCAAGTTCTCCGGGCTGATATCTTTATACCAGAAACTGTCCACTTTCGCTTCCTTGGCTCTCTTTAAATATCCGACTTCTACCATTGAAGTTACGATAATTATTTTTATGTCTGGGAATTCTGCTTTAATTTCTGTTGCCGCTTCTATGCCGTCTTTATTTCCCGCTGTGCATACATCCATCAAAATCAAGTCGATCTGTTCCCGTCTACAAACGGCCAGCGCAACATCTGCTCCATTTACGCTGGCAGAAAGTGCGTATTTTCCACTGTCTAAAAGTATTCTTTCCATATTTTCACGAGGCATCCTCTGATCCTCTACGATCAACACTTTCTTCATTTTTCCTCTCCTTCTTCTGAAATGTTATTGTCAATGCAAAATACGGAATAGACTGTATCTGCATTTCCCCGCCATGGTCAAATATATGCCTGGAAAGATTATATAGTCCCCCTTTTGGAACAACTTCTTTCTCTGGTGCTGCCCCATTATTTGTAATGCGAATACGATAAAAATCATTATTTTCCTGCATCGTTATAAAAAGTTCTGTCGCACCAGCATGACATACACCATTCGTCAGACACTCTCTCATCGCAAGTATATATATATTGGCATAATCTTCGTTCTTCGGCAAAGAGCCAAGGCATTCTATCTTCACACCAAGAGTTTTCGCATCCTGCAGAAATTGTTCAAATTCTCCTTCCCCAAAAGGCTGCTGATTATCATTCCAGATTGCATTTACCGCCTGACAAAGTAATCTGACCGCATCGCTGTAATCTTCACTTCCCTGCAATAAATTCTGCCGGATCGCTGTCAATCCCGCACCCATCTGATCATGCAGTTTTGTCTTGGCAGCAAGCACTTCCCTTTCTCTTGTCAAGATCAATACATTGTCAGAAAGATATCGAAGTTCCCTTGATATTTCTTTCAGCTTCTCCGTCTGCTTTGTCAAATTTATTTTCTCATGATATTGCTTTGTAACATCCATAAAAACAGCTTCTATATAAATCTTACCATCTCTGTCTCTGACTTCATTTTCCCGATAATCCCATACCTTCCCATCTGGGAAAATATAGGTGTCTTTTTTACCTGCAAGCCTGATCACACCGTTTTGTATACTTGTATGAAGTGCATCTCGTAACTCACTGAATTCCTGCAGATCTTTATGCGCAAGAATCCTAAAAAGCTGATATATCTGCGTATTGGCAAGTTTCACTGTTCCATCAGAATTAAAATAGCAGATGCCTGTCGGAAGAAGATTCATCGCTTCTTTGATCGAATTCCGATTAACTTTTTCTTTTGATATCCTTTTTAATCTGATGCCTTCCCAAATAAGCAAAAAATCAATGGCACCGACAATACACCAGATAACCCATATCGGAACAGGCAACACTTCATAATAGTTTGCTCCCTTATCGATCTGCCCGAACGAATATACCAGATGATTCAACAGGAAAAACAAAAGTAAAAGAACTAAAACATTCCAATTCCATTTCTCCAGGCGCATATCATAAAATATAATAAGCAAAAATAAAGCACCTGCCAGACTGAGCAACACCATCGTCATCAACAACGTCTGCATTACTTTTCACCTGCCTTTTTTATGGTAAATGTAAATTTCCATATACCGTCTTCATTTTCACCTTGATCCGTCTTGTCAAAGAATGAGTTCAGATCATCTTCACTTTCTACTTCCATACAAAAAACCATCTCTTCTCCACACGGACGAATCTTTACCCACATAAATTTAATAGAATCTACACAGGCTTCTAATATTGATTCAAAAAAGCTATAAATGCGAACCGCATCCCTCACATAAATACGCTCCCCTGCTGGGGCTGTAAGTGCACATTCTATCCCCATCAGCCTCAAGCTGCTAAAAGACTCCTCCAAACAAGCTCCAAGCTCTGCAATATCTGACACGGCTTCTCTTTCTCCAATAAAGATCAAATTCCCATATCTTTTTATGTATGTTCCGATCAAACTGATCTTAGCCAGCAGCCTGCGGCTCTCTGCCAGATCTTCTTCCTCTTCGTATCGAATCAGCAATTCATTCAACAGCCCGATCTGTCCAGCAGTCTGTGTCTGCAGTTTGTCATATAAGCGGTTCTTTTCTCGCAACATATAAATCTTTGCCTTTGTCTGATAATTTTCCTGTTCCAGACAATTACTCTCTTCGATCGTCTTTCTATTTTCTTCCAATCGATCAAGCAACATCATGATATCTTCAATATCTTCCTGCCATAAAATATGTCCGCCCTGAATCGGCCTGTTTTTGATCATTGTTTTCTTATCAATCCTAACTTCTTCCTTCTCCGCTTCCCTCATCACCATTTCTGAAAGCTTCATTGCATTAGCAGAAGTATATATGACATGATAATCCTGGTCTGTGATCTGCGCTCCCATTGTACATACTTCAAATAGCTGTTCATATCCTGTATTTGTCTGAATCAACCCGCAGTGAAGGCAGCTCTCAAATATGCACATAAACATCAGACATAACGCCGCTGTGATATCTCCACCAATAACCTGCATCCACTCTGCACCACTTGCATAAATAATGGCATAAATAATAGAAATACAAATCCCTATGATCGGCAAATACTTCTTTCTCCGAGATGACCTGCACTTATAAACCATTAAAACAAATGCCGATACTGCACAAATAACATCCCACAACAGTACGATATAATATCCCCACGCATAACTGTAACCTTTATCCGTCCATACTTCACCTGCCGAAAAAGAAAACACGAGCTGATGAAAATCATTTGTCAAAACAAGCAAGGAGCAAAGCGTTGTAGGAATATATAACAACTTTGACCATTTCGGTAAAGTATACTCTTCTGGCTGTCCAAGAAGAACTGCCATCTGTACCGCCGCCTGGGGAATGAACAACATCGGCAGATAATAACTGTACCATGAGTAACGCTCTACATTTACATCCATCGCGAAAAAGTACTTTATACTACGCACAATAAACCAGAAGATCATTAGTCCTGATATAAAAAGCAGTGTATTTTTTGCGGCTTTTTGAACGACTCGCTTATTAATGCTGATCCCCCATCCAATATATAATCCAATATAGATCAATGTTCGTAAAACCCCAGCGATAATATAAATATATCTTGAACTTACCTTGCCTAAAATACGGCATATTATTGCAACGATCACCAATCCTGCAATAATAATTTTATTCAGATTTCTATTTTTCTGTAGTTCTTTTGTATTACAGCGCACATGCCACTTCCTTTATTTGAAATGTTTATTTTAACACTTACATCATAGCAATTAATATTTTTATTGTCCACGTCTTTGACATATACACATAAAAAATAGTCACCCTGATTCTTGGCGGAACGAGTGACTATTTAAACGAATTTTGCCCGAATCGGATAGGTTTCAGCTATCCTTTCCAGTTACCTTGTTAAGTATATTATAATCAATTTTCTTAGAATTATCAATAATTCTGTAATTGTTTCATGTCCTTACTAACAATAAAGACAATCCCTATTGGTATCTTCACTTTTCCTGTTGTAATTTTATCATCAAAAAATAAGTCTTTTTCATAAAGTTGAATACTATAGCTTTGATAAAAAATACATGCTTTGATATTTTTCTTATATCCATTTTTCACATTGACATATTGTGAGGCAGAAATAAGTACTTTATTTTTTGGATGAATATTTTCTTCAACAACTTTTTTTAAAATCCTCAGATTTTTATTATTATAATCTTTATTTACTTGGTATTCTATTGATAATTTTTCACGAAATTGCATGCCACCTTTCGGTGCCTCATACCAAGATGAATAACTTGGTTCTTGTAGTTCCTTTTTTTCATCTTTAGCTTTAATATAATATTCTCCAAATCCAATATCTACAACGTTTGATTTATCCGTTATTCTTTTATTTCCTATGATTTTTTTATCCAATGGAATATATTTAATGCTTTCAACATTTGATACATCTTTTATATAGAAGGATAATAAGCTATTTTCCATATCTTTTGATTTTTTATCATTCGCAAATACATTTTCTGTCTTTCCACTTAATATCAACATACCTAATAAACATATAATTACAACTACATATTTTTTTATCTTGTTTTCTTTTATCATGATTTTTTCATATCCAATCGTATGTTATCAAGCAGAAAATACCTCAAATAAATTCTCTGCTTGATTAAAATCCTTTTATTATCTATTTTTTATAAATCTTCTAATATTTTCCTCACATCTATATCCTAAAACACAAAATAATAATGCTTGTATTCCTCTTCCTACTGCATTATTAATGTCTGGAGTTAGAACAATAAAAAATAAAATAAGATAACCAATTCCTATAATTAAATATCTATTATTTTTTTTATTTTTCAATTCATTTCACCTACCTAAAACAAAACAAATACAATTAATCTCGCTCCTATTCCAGCAAATGTTTTTGGAATTCCTACTTTTTATAATACATGCTGAATTGCGTCTGTAATTGTCCCCTCTTCCATAACCATTACTCACATTGATATTATCTTCCTTTAATGAAAAAATCCCGAAACCCGCATAAATGCGTGGTTTCGAGACTTTTAACCGAAAGCGATAGACGGGGCTCGAACCCGCGGTCTCGACCTTGGCAAGGTAATGATAAGAGTATTTCTATTGTTTTTCCTTGTTTCTATGTGTATTTTATAGTATCTATTTCTATTATTTATCTCTATTTTATGTAGTTACTTCCTCAAAACTTCCCCAAAGTCACAAATATTTATTTGCTAATCCACGTATTTTATAGTTTCCTTTTAACTTACTAACAACATTTGTTGTTTTTGTGTGTACCGCTTGATATGAAATACCTAAACGTTCAGAACATTCTTGTAAAGTCAATTTTTCTATATATCTAAACTTTAGTACTTGTATTTGTGTATCTGTTAGTATGTTTTCTAGTTCTTTCCACAAATCAGACTTTAATTTTTTACAATCGTATTTATGTTCTATCTCCTGTAGGTCGTTATTGCAATCTTTGATAGTATCGCCTATTGTCATATCGTCATTTATTAGTTTGTCCATTGATGAGATACTTACCATATTTACAGCGTCTTTTACTGTTTTTAATCTGCTTTCTGATATACCTAACCTTTCAATAACTTCTTTGTCTGTTGGCTGTTTATCATGCTCTTTTGTGTATTCTTCTAAGAATCTCATATATTTACTAATATCAATATATATATATTTTGGAAGTTTTATAGCACGTTTATTCCTCATATCTCGCCCTATATTCCATTTTATACTATTAGTTAGATATGTTGTAAACTTAACGCCCTTATCGACTTTATATCGGTTCACAGCTTCATACAGATAGATATATGCTTCTTGCATTAAATCATCTTTATCAATTATGTTACCATATCCATTATAACGTTTCAATGCTCTGTATAATAGACCGGTATTCTGGTTATATAGTTGCATCATGTTATCATTGACATTCTCGCCTTGCTGTATCCTTTTCACTAATGTTTCGTTGTCTATCATCCTTTTTCACTCTCCCTGTACGCAAAAAGAAGCCCTGTCGTGGGTATTAACAAGGCTTCTTTTTTATTAAATTATCAAATTGTTTTACTGTGGTTTAATAGCGATCTCGTCAAGGCTTTCCAGTGCTTCCGCTCCTAATCTGTCTAAGCATCCCGCGTTAGCTCTTCTAAGTGCGTTATTTGTGGATACTGCGTTCATACAAAAATGCTCGAAGCGTTCAAATGCTTTCATTTCGGCTGTTCCGTTGCTCGTTGCTCCTAATCTGTATGTTGTTAATAGTTTTGTCTCTTTTTTATTTTTGATTGCATAGTTGGCTACAATTCTAATCATCGTTGTATTGAATCTATATTTAAATAAAAGGCTGTCAATTTCTTCTTCTGATACGTCAATACCACTATCCAATAATACTAATACATTGTTATCAATCCGTTCTGGTGTGATTGTATAGAATCCCTTTAAACAGATATGGAACTCACTCTTTAAGGCTGTAAGTTTCTGTTTTAGATCGTTATAGATTTCCTTACAGCTCTTGTCATATTCTTCATTAGCAAGTAAATAGTCTGTTTTTCTTGCACTGGTCCATGAATCACTTACATTAACTGCACTTTTCGCTTCTTTCCATACCTTTTCTGCTTTATCGTGTTTGGCTTCTACTTCTTCTCTCTGTTTGCTTGCTTCTTCTGTTAGTCTTGCCATTTCAAGGATATATTCGTTAAATGTTTTAAACAAATAGTTACCGCTATCCATCTTTTTCAACATTTCATCCACTTCATTATTGAGTTTGTCGACGATTGCCTTAGCTTCTTCATTTCCCTGTTCTGCTAATCCCTCTAACTGTCCGATATTATACATATTCTTGTTTCCGTTCTGGTCCAGTTCATAGCGTTCAGCCTTTACAGTATTGTATAAGTCTCTATCAAAGATTTTATTTAAAATTTTACTCATTATATACCTTTCTGCTTTCACTCATTTTTAAGCAAAAGTCTTTATAATTTGTTTTACTACACGCGTGTATATCGTGCCGTGAAACTGCGATGGAATTTCACAGCTCAGTTTTGAGCCGTCATTTACTGCACGCGTGTATATCGTGTCGTGAAACATTCTATTGTTTTCATATATCTACGCGTGTATAGTGTCAAGAAACGTGTCTATATACTATGTTTGTCATAGATATTCCAAGTTTATATAGCTCTCACACCTCACAGAATCGCTTATAAGCTGTTTTATTGCTTTAGGTGTATAAATTTATTTATCTCTCTGCAATCTCTTATATTGTCCTATATCGTTTTTTCTTAGTAACATCTTTTCAGTTAAAGACATACTGTTCAGCTTATCAATGCCTTTTTCTTTCTGCTTTGGTGGTTGCTTCTGATTGAACTTAGTTGTAAAGGTAGGTATCTTTCTATCACTTACAAATACGCCTTTTCTTTTCTCTGGTGGTACAACTTCTTCATACACTTCTTCAATGCTTCTTGTGTTATCTTCTTCTAACACTTCTAACATTTGCCTATTGACTTCATTTTCTGTAATGCTATTAATAAACTTTTTACCAGAAAAGAACTTTCTTAAATTTTCCTTATTAGCTCTTTGATTGTTTTCCTTTGCTCTTGCGTCCTTTTCTTCCTGTATCTGTCGCTCTAATGTTTCAATCTGTTCTTTAAGCTCTACAGCTTCTTGAATTTCTGCTTGCTTTCTTTGTGCTTCTTCTATCTCACTTTGATAGCGTTTCGTTTTCTCTACCTGTTTGTTGTAGTCTGCGATCGTCTTATAATTCTGATTCATTGCCTTTCTTAGTGGCTCTTTTTTATCTTCTGGAATAACTACACCACATTCTTTGAAAATCTGTTCATAGTTCTGCATTGTCTACGCCTCCTGTATAATATGCTTTTGCTAAATCTGCAATCTTGTTCATGCTGTCGGCTGTTGATTCTAAGTTTCTTACAAACTCTTTGACTTCCAGACTATTTGACGGCTTATAATACCCGCCCCCACTGGAACTTATTATAATTTTTCCATTTAGGCGTTCTGTTTCTACTTGCTTTCTTAATGATCTAACATCACGAAAGCCTAACGCCTGTTTTAAATATTCAGTAGATAAGGCGTTTTCTTTTCCTGTATCTAATAATTCGTATATCATTTTTTTCCTTTCTGTGATTTTCTTTGTTGTTAAATAAATCAAAATGATATTTTTTCATGTTGGTCTTTCCTTTTCTTACTTTCCCGCTACGGTATCAATGTACTGTCTAATCTTTTCCATCGAATTAAGCTTTCTTCCGTTAACTCTAACAACTGCGTCAGCTTCTTGTGCTATTGCTTTGGCTGTTTTTCTTCCAACCCCTAACACACAACGTAGCTCTTCATCAGTGACTAGCAATCTATTTTTTAATACTTCTGTATCATTGCTTGCATACTTTGTTTTTTCCAATCTACACCACCTCTTACTTTCTTTCCCTCTTTTTACAATGTTTATTCCTTGTACATCCATCATACCACATAAACATACGTTTTGGGGTACACTCTTTTTTTCAATAGATCACTGGTTGTTTTGCCTGTCATTTGCCTGTGATACAACTATGCAAAAAGTCTTACAGCCCGCATAAATACGTGGTTTCTTGCCTGTGATTTGCCTGTTATTGGTTTGTTATCATAGTTGTTTACCACCCTAGAGCAAAAAAATAACCAGACCTAAAGTATATAAGTCTGGTTATTGCTTTACATTCTGTCGTTATTTAGAACCCTTGTTTTTTCATGTCTCTGTTTACCTTTTCTGTATTGATTTCATACCCGCCCCTTATGATCTGTTTTATAGTGTTTCTAACTTCTTCTAAATATGTGTTAACTATTGCTTTATCAACTCCTACATTGTCACATTCTTTTATTATTCTTTCTTCAAGGTCTGCTAATGCCATTTCTCTATCGCTATCATTCAATTCAAGAAGTTTTCCGATAAAACAAGCACTAATTAACTCTAAATCCCCCTCTTTATAAACTCTTTGCTTCTCTGTAACATTCATATTTTCGTTTTTATTATTATTCATGATTAAATACCTCACTTGTTTATTAAAATTAATTTATGGCTATTCTGTTGCGTTCTGTGACGCTTTGTATTATTTACTTGTTACGCTGTAAATCCGTTCTTTCTCAGCTCTCTTGCAATGTCAAATAGATTCAAATAATAATTATTACAGATCATTCTTTCATTGTCTGGAAGTACTTGAATTTGTCGCATCATGTCCGTTACTGCCTGTTCAAATTCTTCATTGTTTAGCTGTGTAAGTTTAAGAAGTAAGTTTGCTGTGGCTTTGTTTAGCTTGTCAGCCTTATCACTTCTGCGACATTCTACATTGCTTGTATTTTCGTTTTTATTATTATTCATGGTTAACCTCACTTATTTCTTAGAATCAATTTATGGCTATCCTGTTGCGTTCTGTGACGCTTTGTGTTATGGTTTGGTTGCACTATCTAAACCTTTTTGTTATAATCAAACAACAACAAGGTTTTTGTATTGGTCCATACATGGGTTCGCTGTTCATGTATGGACCTTTCTTTTTATAACTGTGATAATCCAGACAATATGAAAGCTACTGCTATTACTGGACTTATTAACTGCATCAGCATTAACAAACACCCAATAACTATGATCGCTTGCCCTAAATGTCTATCTTGCATGATTCCACCTCTTTCTTTGTTTAACAAGTGTACCTTAGGTACAGATTGTATTGTTTAGGCTGTTGTTTTATTTTGTAATTTTTTTCCTAACTCTTGTAATATATCAAGTACCAATTCAAAATCACTTGAGTATTGCTTCTCTTCTGTTCTTTTTTTCAACTCATCACTTTCATTTTCTGCATCAATAAATAATTTTTTATAATTATCTATAGTTAGTGGCGACAATAAACAATTAATTAATTTTTTCCTAACAGAATCTGACATTTCGTCACTCTTTGGTGCTTTTCCTAAAGACGGACAATACTCATTAAACATATTACCGATTTCATCCACATCTTGTGGGCGACCGGATTTTGCACAATTATTATTTATACTATCCTGTACTATACTATCCTGTACTATACTGTGTTGGTTATTTGCCGAAACTTCTCCGGAAATTGTCTGATAATTAGCTTCACACTGCTGTATTGCTTGGTTTCCGCCGTCTATTGCTGTATTATTGTATCCGGAATTTATCTGGTTGTTATCTGTCAAAGTTCCGGATAATATCATACTATCCGCCGGCATTTCTCCGGCATTTCTCCGGAAATTGTCTGATAATTTCCTATATATTCCTTGTTCGTCAATGGTCAGCATCTCTTTTTGACCCGTGTATACTGTGGGTGTTTTTTTTGATGGCTGTATATGGTTTTGCATTTCCCAATGTGCTACAACAACTAAACTATCTGAAAACGGCAGTAAAAAACCTTTTACAATAAGCAATTTTAAAGAATCAACGCTAAATCCTGTCATTCTTCTTATAGCGTTAGGATGGTCAATAAATCCATCATCATCAGCATTTATTACAAGATGAGCATATAGGGCTTGTGATTCTGCCGGCATGTCAAGAAAATCATCATTTTCAAAAACGAATTTACTTAACATTCTCCTGTTCGCCATTTTCTAACACCTCGCTTTCTGCCTTAATACCCATTCTTTCAAACAAATAAGCTCTGTTGACGTTTCCAGAGATAGTCATATAGCCTTTTTCTTTCAGCTCATTGTTTAACTGTCTCATGATTTTGTACGCTGTGGACTTTCCGCAGTTCAATAGTTCGCTTACCTCGTCAGCTTTTGCAAATACTGTCATATTCTTCACTCCCTTTCATAATCTACATAGCTACATAACGCTTTATTAAGGCTTTCTAGTGCTGTTTGTTCTCCTATCACTCCGTAATTGGTGTGAAAATGTATGTCGTCCTGTACGTTCTGGATTGTACAGTTATACAGCACATAATACTTGATAAATCCTTTAATGATTTCCAGATCACTAAGGTTTCCGTGTGCTAGATCAAACAACCAGATTTTCATATTATCGTTGTACCTCATATCTCACCGCCTTTCATTCATTCTAAAGCCATGCCACGACCTTTTTACTCAATAATCTGCTTCAATTCAACATTTAACGCGTCAGCGATTCCGTAGGCTGTTTTATCTGAACAACTCCGTCCACAACTTACGTTGTTTATAGTTGCTCTTGATACTCCCACAACTTCCGCTAATTGCTTTTGATTCAAATTAGCGTCTAACATTGCAACAAGTAGTTTTTTTCTGTTTATTCTCACTTTATCACCTCATTTCTTTTATAAGCAATGCTTATTTTTCTGTAGTATATAATAAGTTTTTACTAATGTCAATGACTTAATATAAGTTTTTGCTTTTATTTATGTCAAAATTATGATATTATCAACATGGAAAGAGGTGATAAAGTGACCGTAGGGGATAATATAAGAAAATTCCGAAAGCAAAAGAAAATGACACAAAAAGAACTAGGTAATAAATTAGGGATTTCACAATCCGCAATAAATCAATTTGAAAATAATAAAACCGCCCCAAAATTAACAACTATAATAAAAGTAGCTGATGCTCTTGACGTTTTACCGCGTGATTTAATAGGCAATAATTTCAATGAATTTACAGAAATAAAGGGCGAAAAACTGCGTATACGCACCAATAGCATTGATTATATAAAAAAGTGTTTAGACTCTGAAAGTGCTTTAAATACCGCAGAATTAACGGAATTATTTCATGAAAATAAAGATACCTTAGAAATTTTCTGGTTGTTATTGCATGATTTCAATTTATTAAATGATACCGGAAAAAGGTTAGTTATGGGATATGCTAACGACTTGACATATAGATATAAAAAAGATGAATTAGATTTATTTTAAAAAAATAACCGCCACTTATCAAAAGTGACGGCGTCCGTTTTACTTTTTAGACAAAAGTAAAAGAGAAGAATTTAAAATTAATACAACTATTATACTAATAAAATACACATAATGCAAGGGATATAAAAAATATTCATTCTAAAGCCATGCCACGACTTAGAAAGGATTTTTATATTATGAGTGTACAAATAGCAACATGGACAAACAAAAAAGGGATTCAAACAAGATATTATGCTGTTGTCTGGAATCCTACCACACACAAAAAAGTACGTGGAAAGAATCGCAAAAAGAAAAAAGACGCTGTACTTGATGAAGCTAAGATAATAAAAGAGCTTGCTTCTGGAAGTCACAACGTCACAGATCATGAAACATTCGGTCGTTGTGCTGAATTATGGCTTGAAACTGCCCCAAACTTATACAGACCTAGCACACTAAAGACATACAAATATTATTACCATAATTATATTAAGAATGTCTTTGAGAGCTTGCAGATTGACCATATACAACCTTTAATGATTCAGAGGTATGTTAATACCCTTAGTGCAAATTATAAGCCCGAAACGGTAAATAAATGTATTAACATACTATCAAACATTTTTAAATTTGCTATACAGACATTAAGGGTATTAGCTCCGACCGATAACCCAATGATCGGAATTAAACGTCTAAAAAAACAATATGAAAAAAAAGTAACATGGACAGACGAACAAATATCAAGATTCTTGAATAATCCAGTTATCAAGGCGAACCACTATTACCCAATGTTCTGTGTATCGTTATTGTTAGGTTGTCGCCCTGCTGAAGTCTGCGGTCTGTGTGACGATGATCTAATAAACGAATATCAAGAAATAACCATACACCGAACACTTGATAAAGACGGCAATACAAACGACACGAAAACAACCGGTTCAATACGTGCTTTATATCTGCCCGACAAGCTGTATTGCATCATCAAAGACACACAGACACGCAAATTACAGCTTAAAAGCTACCACCCCGATTATCAGCACGACTTTTTATTTACAACTGTTAAAGGGCGACCAGTGAACCCAAACCGCTATTCTATGTACTTTAGAAAAGCATTAAAAGAGTTTAACAATAAGGAAGTTGAACCCTTGCCACTGATCCCATTATATAATTGTCGTCATTCATTTGCAACGAACAACTATGAACGTGGCGAAAGTGACAAGGTGTTATCTGATATTATGGGGAATAGCCCAAAGACGTTTATACAATCATACGCCCACATTAGACGTAGGCAATCAGACAAGGCAGTTATTGAGTATGTTGAAAAAATATTTTAAAAACTTCCTCAAAAAACTTCCTCAAAAAATAACACGACACGACACCAGAAAACTAAAAAAGCACTGAAACCGCATAAATACGTGCTTTTCAGTGCTTTTTATTTAGAGCGATAGACGGGGCTCGAACCCGCGGTCTCGACCTTGGCAAGGTCGCGCGTTACCAACTACGCCACTATCGCATATAATGACTGTTCCTTTTCAGAACAGTCATTATTTTACCTTATTCACAGTTTGTTGTCAATCATTTTTTACTAAAATTCCGCAACAACTGTTTTTCCTGCAACTGTTTTTTCTCCAGTTTTATAAGCTACTTTTGGCAGATTAGAATCTTCTAAGACAACAACCATAACATCTGGGCTACATCCTTCTTTCTTGATCAGATCGATATCAAACTCTACCAACTTATCTCCTGCCTTTACTTCTTGTCCACTCTTGACAAAAGACTTAAATCCTTTTCCATCTAATTTGACTGTATCAATTCCGATATGAATTAAAAGATTTAATCCTTCTTTTGTCTCGATTCCAATCGCATGTAAAGATGGTTTCATTAATGCTGTGATCTTTCCATCTGCTGGTGCAACAACGACACCTTTTTCTGGTTCGATCACAACACCATCTCCCATAGCACAAGTTGCAAATGCCTCATCTTTTGCCTGTGTCATTGCAAGAACTTTTCCTGTTGCTACCGCAACTAATTTACCATGTCTGATTTCTTTTTTCTCTTCTTCTTTGGAGGAAACTATGGGTGTTACCTCTTCTTCTTTGGAAGGATCTGTTCCATGCTGTGCATAATATTCCACATATTCTTCAAAATTACTCTTGATCACAGATACCTGTGGTCCATAAATAATCTGAATTCCTGTTCCTTTTTTGATGATTCCTTTGGAACCAGATTGTTTTAAGTACTGATCTGTCACCTTAGTTTCATCTGTTACTGTGATACGAAGTCTTGTAGCACAGCAGTCAATATCTTCAATATTTTTGATTCCACCAAGTCCTTTTAAGATCATAAAGGAAATTGGATCCTCTGGTGCGTCTGTATCTTCATTTGCTGCACCTTTTTTTGCCTGGTAATCAGCTTTTGTATATAATTTTACCTCTTCTTCGTCATCATCTCTACCTGGTGTTGGAAGATCAAATTTCTCAATGACAAATTTGAACACAAAGTAATATAATACTGCATAAACTGCAAATACTGGAAGGATCATCATCCAGTTACTCTTTGTCTGTCCCTGTAATACACCGTATAACATAAAGTCGATCAATCCACAAGAGAATGTTGTTCCGATACAGATCTTTAAGATATGCATTAATGCAAATGACAAACCTGCTAATCCACAATGTAAGATAAATAATCCTGGTGCAATAAATAAGAATGTAAATTCAATCGGTTCTGTAATTCCTGTAAGGAATGATGTTAATGCTGCTGAGAATAGTAATCCTCCAACAATTTTTCTTTTTTCTGGTTTTGCACAACGATACATTGCATAAGCTGCTCCAGGAAGTCCCGCCATCATGAAAGAATATTTTCCTGTCATGAATCTACATGCTTCTACTGCAAAATGTTTTGTATTTGGGTCTGCCAGCTGTGCAAAGAAGATATTCTGTGCACCTTCTACCATCTTTCCAGCAACTTCCATTGTTCCTCCAAGAGATGTCTGCCAGAATGGTAAATAAAATACATGATGTAATCCGAATGGAATTAATGCTCTCTCTAAGAATCCAAAGATTGCTGTTCCAAAATATCCAGAATGCATAACCAGATTACCAAGTGCAAAGATTCCACTCTGAATCGTTGGCCATACAAAGAAGCAGATAATACCTACACCGATATGTGCGATTACACTAATAATTGGCACAAAACGTACTCCTGAGAAAAATGCTAATGCTGCTGGTAATTGCTGTTTATAAAAGCGATTATGTAATGCTGCTGTTACAAGTCCTACGATAACTCCAGCAAATACTCCCATCTGAAGAGAATCAATACCACAGACACTCGTGATCTGTCCGTTTAAGACACTCTTTGCATATGTTCCGTCCGCTAAAATCTTTCCTGATAATTTTAACATCGCATTAATTGTTGAATTCATTACAAAGAATGAAATACCTGCAGAAAGTACTGCTACTGCTTTTTCATTTTTTGCCATTCCTAATGCTACTGCTAATGCAAAGATCAATGGTAAATTTCCAAAGATTGTATTACCGACCTGTGACATGATCGTTAAAAGCGCATTCAGGATAGTTCCCTCTCCCATGATTCCTTGTAAATGATACGCTGCGATCGTATCAGCATTAGTAAATGAAGATCCCAGTCCTAGTAAGATACCTGCAATTGGTAACACAGATACTGGAAGAAAAAATGATTTTCCGATCTGTTGTACTACCGCAAATGCTGAACTTTTCTTTTTCTTTGCCATTTTAATCCTCCTTTGTGACAAATTGATACATGGTTACTGTCTGATACACTTCTCCTGCGTCAAATACTGGTGCATCAAACTCTTTTGTGTTAATACTGTTTGGGAAATAATGTGGTTCCATGCAAAATCCACATCCTTTTCCATAGATCACTCCCCCTTTCCCTTTTGTTGATTTCATTGTATTTCCAGTGTAAAACTGTAATCCTGGAAGATCTGAATAAACTTCCATTTTAATACCCTGTTCTTCGTCCAATGCTTCCGCCATTTTTCGGAAACCACAATCTTTATTCCGAATTACAAAATTATGATCATATCCTTTGCCTTTTTCTAGTTGTTCATCTTCGGCATATAGATCATTCTTGATCTTTTTCCATTCACGGAAATCCATCGGTGTATGTTCTACTTTTCTGATTTCTCCTGTTGGGATCGTATCTTCATTGATCGGTGTAAATTCATCTGCATAAATCCTTACTTTTGTATTTTCGATCGTTCCGCTTTCATGTCCACCCAAGTTAAAGTAATTATGATTTGTCAGATTGATCAGCGTTTTCTTATCGCTGACTGCATGATAGGAAACAATCAATCCATTTGTTTCCGTTACCGTATAAATGATATTTGTTACCAATGTTCCCGGAAATCCTTGTTCCCCATCTGGACTTACATAAGTAAACTTCACTGCATGATCATCAATGATCTCACTATCCCATAAGACTTTGTGAAATCCATGTTCTTTGTCACTGTGAATGTTATGTTTTCCACGATTTTTTGCTACATGATACTCTTTCCCATCAATTTTGAATCTGGCATTTGAGATACGGTTTACATTCCGCCCGACAGTTGCTCCAAACATAATTCCATTCTCAAAATATTCTTCCAAGGTGTCATATCCAAGGGCTACATCTTTGATGTTTCCCTCCTTGTTTTTTACAAGGAGAGAAACAATATTTACACCAAAATCAGTAACTTTGACTGCAAATCCATTTTGATTTTCAATCGTGTATAGAAATGCTTCTCTTTTATCTTCTAAAAAGCCAAAACTTTCTTTTGTTACACCCATATCAGCCTCCTGCTTAGTGTCCATGTTCCATTAAGTCCATAACAACAGGATCTGTAGAATGAACTCCTTTTGCTTTAAGTTCTTCAATCTTTTCTTTAAACTGTGGCAGATATTTTGCATGTGCAACTAACAGTTCATCTAAAACTTTTGTTGTATTTTCATTATTTTCTACTAATGGATTTAATACGAATGCTTCTAATGCTTTTCCATAATCTCCTGTCAATGCCGCTTCAATTGTACATTCTTCCATTGCTTTCATCATCTGAAGCCATCCTTTTTCTGCTGATGGAAGCTTTCCAAATGCCATTGGCTGTGCTCCTGTCGCTGAAATGATGCTTGATACTTCCACGATAGAGTCATCATCTAAGCATGAAATTGCTCCATTGTTTTGTGTACTTACTACCATATGGATCTTCTTATTTGCATAAATTGCACGGATACATTCACAAGCTGCATCGCTGTAATATGCTCCACCACGTTTTCCAAGTTGTTCTGGTTTTTCATGAAGTTCTGCATTTTTATAAATTTCAAACAACTCATGTTCTACCTGTTTCATTTGCTCTGCTCTAGTACCACCTTCATTGAATTCTTCAATCGCATGCTCAAGCATTGCTTGTTTCATGTAGTAATATCTGTGGTATCCACAAGGCACCATATTCATGCTGTGAAGTAATTCCAATGGAAATTCAGCTTGATAGATATTGGCTGGTGTTCCACCACCTTTTTCATTGATATGATCGATCAAAATTGGTGTCATATCATTTCCATTTTCATCAAATACTTTATGCCAATGAAAATGGTTAATTCCTGCATATCTGTAATTTAACTGGCTGATATCCTTCCCAAGGAGCTTTGGTTCTGCCATCATTGCGATCGTTGGCACGTTGCAAAGTCCGATACATTTTTTCCATCCAAAATGTTTAATTACCGCTTCTGTTACCATTCCACTTGGATTTGTAAAGTTGATCAGCCATGCATCTGGGCATAATTCTCTCATATCTTCTATGATCTGTCCGATCACTGGAATGGTTCGAAATGCTTTAAACATTCCTCCTGCTCCATTTGTTTCCTGACCAAGCATTCCATACAATGATGGAATTCTTTCATCTTTAATTCTGGCATCTAAAAGTCCTACTCGAAATTGTGTTGTAACAAAGTCTGCATCTTTTAATGCTTCTCTTCTGTCTAATGTTGTATAAACTTTTACATCATATGGAGATGCATCCCACATTCTCTGTGCCAGTGCTCCTACAATCTCTACTTTTTCTTTTCCATCTTCAATATCGACCAGCCAGATTTCTTTAATTGGAAGTTCTTCATATCGTTTGATGAAACCTTCCATCAGCTCTGGTGTATAACTACTTCCTCCACCAATCGTTACAATCTTCACTGTGCCTTTCATGGTTCTATACCTCCTCAAATATGTTTGTTTTCTTTGTTCTGTTCACATCATACCGAGTCAGCTTTTTTCTCACAATGGATTTAGTGGATGCGGATATTTTTTCCCAAAAAAAGTTTCAGAATCATGAAAATTTCTGAAACTTTTTGAAACTTTTTGAAACTTTATTTCAATTCCAGCCAGTATTCTTTGTTTGCTTCGATCATTTCATCTAAAATTTCTTTTGCCACATTTGCAGATGGAATTGTACGGTTTAAAGTAAATGCCTGCAATGCTTTTTTATATGATCCTTCGATCACTGCTTCTACAACCAACCCTTCACAAGCATCCTGCTGTTCGATCAGTCCTTTATAAAATCTTGGAATTTCTCCAACTCTTACTGGTTCTGGTCCGTCTTTTGTAATATATGCAGGAATTTCAACCATGGCATCATCTGGAAGATTCTTGACTGCTCCGTCATTTTTTACGATGACAAGCTGTCTGCTTCTCGTGTCATATGCAAGTGCTTTTACCACTTCTACAATAAATTTTCCATGAACTCCTACATAAAATTGTGTCAAATCGATTTTTTCTCCATTTTCTAGTTTCTTAACTGCCTCACGAATCTTTGTTTCTCTTCCATGAATAACCTGCATTCCCCTTGTATTATTAATATCCATGTAATCTACAATGTCATCTCCAAGAAGATAATACTGCCAGTATGTATTTGGCAGATAATCTGGAAAATAGTTGACGATCTTCTTTGCATTCGTAAATGTATGTAACCAGTCTGGATCTTTGACCAAGGCATCTTCATAACTTGCCTTTGATACATAACCATACTCTGCCACATGTTTCTTTAATTTTTCTGTGACATCTTCGCCATTACACTGTACTTTTGTAAACCATCCATAATGATTCAATCCAAAATAATCCACTTCCAGATTGCTAAGATCTGTGTCTAGGATTTCTGCCATTCTTGCCTCTACCTCAACTGGCATATCACAGATATTTAAAATTCTTGCATTTGGACGTAATGTCTGTGTTGCCTTAGCAACAATCGCAGCTGGATTTGAATAATTAACGATCCAATAAGTTTTTGATGCATATTTCTCACAAACATCGATCAGATGTACCATTGGTCCGATCGTTCTCATTCCATATGCCATTCCCCCGGCTCCACATGTTTCCTGTCCAATGCATCCATGTTTTAATGAAATCTGTTCATCTTTTACTCGCATTTTCAGTCCACCGACTCGCATCTGTGCCATAATAAAGTCTGCATCTGTAAATGCCTCTTCTTCATCCGTACTAATTTTCAATTCCAAAGAAGGTCTTAAATCTTTTACAACTTCTTTTACGATCAGTGACACTTTTTCTTGTCGTTCCTGATCAATATCATATAACCATAATTCTTTGATTTTTAATTCTTCCTCTTCCAAAAGATTTTTTACAATCCCTGCGGTATAAGTACTTCCACCACCACATATCACAATCTTAAATTCTTTTTTCATTGATTTTTTCCTCCATATCCGTCATATTATTTCATGTGCCCTGATTATATTTCTTGAAAATTTCAGGCTCAATAGTTCACGCTATTTTTGGAACATCACAACTATTTCATGGACAATCTGCATAAATTTATTTCGGTTATTTGTGCAAATTCACAATAAAAAAAGAAATATTTGAAAACTATACTTTTTTAGGAGAATGATTGATATGATACTAGAACAAATTAAAAATCCTGATTTTTTTAATAATTCTGAACAGAATATGATTTATTTTTTACAAGACAATTTAAACTCTTTTGATCAAGTCACTTTAAACAAAATGGCAAAAGAATCCTTTTCTTCGACTTCTTCTGTTTTACGTTTTTGCAAAAAATTAGGATTTGATGGATTTAAAGATTTCAAATTACAACTGATCCGAGAAGCATCTATTTCTGGTCAGGATCTTAATTTTAATCTACCTTTTTCTCCAGATGATTCTGTTGAAGATATCGGTCTTCATTTATCTGAAATTCTTGCAAATGGAATTAAAAAAACACGGAATCTGTTAGATCCCATGCAATTAGAAATGACTGCTTATAATATAAAAAAGAGCCACCGTGTATTCCTGTTTGGAAAAGGTGACTCCAGAATTTCTCTTGAGAATTTTAAAAATAAAATGATCAAATTAAATGAATATTTTATTATTGGTGATGAATATCAGAATAATTTTTATACAGTCGGCAATATTACCTCTAATGACCTTGTGATCTTCTGTACTTATAGTGCTATGCATCATGATTACAATTCTTATCTTCCAGTTTTAAAAGATCATAACGTTCCGATCATTACGGTTACAAGTAATATTCATTCCAAACTGGCTGTGAATTCTGATATTGTATTACAACTTCCTGATGATGAATCCTTTGATGAAAAAGTTGCCAGTTTTGCCTCTCAAACAAATATGGATTTTATTTTTGATTACATCTATTCTATCATTTTCCAGAAAAATTATATGGAGAATTATCATTCGAAACATGCTAAAGATGTATATACAAATTCCATGATCTATAACAAACTATAATTTAGTATCATTCATCCTGAATATCTCGATCATCCATAAATCCTATGGATTCTTTGAGATATTCAATATTCTTTTCACGGTCCATATTGTAAATACAGCCAAAAACAACATCCATCATATACTGCATCGCAATATGAGATGAGAACTGAGAGATACGATCTCTTAAGTTTTCTCTGCTGCTGATCGTTAATGCACCGGCAACATACTGTGGATATAAATTCCCACCTGCTTTCCCAACATACACAACAGGCACCTTCTTTTGATGCAGCACCTTTAAAATTGGCTTTACAAAGGATGCTTTTCCAGAATATGAGAGAATGATCGCTGCATGTTTCGGATTACTTGCTAATGCTGTCAGTCTTTGTTTATAAAATCCATGTGGACATTCTACACTACTTTTGCCTGCTGTTAACATCTTATCCTGAAAATTTTCTGCAACATTCATGTTATGTGAATGGGTATAAATGTCTATAACTTCCGCTTTATGTAATAATTGTGCCACTTTATGCAATTCTATAAAATCCATATAATCATAGGTATCATAGATTGCTGTTTCATATAACTTACTCAGTTTCTTTGCGATCATCTGTGGTCCATCTTTTCGTTCAAATGGATAATTTACATCGATCATCTCAATATCTGATTTCATTTCTGAGATATCTTTTGCCAATATGACTTTCAATTCATTGAATCCTTTTAACCCAATCTTTTTGCAAAATCGATGAATGGCTGATTTTGACACAAATGTTTTTTCTGCTAATTCAATAACCGACATATCTAAGATATCTTCTTGATTTTTTAATATATAATATCCGATTTCTGTCTCAATTGGTGTTAATCCGTCTGATAATTCAATCATATTTTTTAATGTCATACATGACCTCTCTTTATCTTTTATTTTACAGGACAAGCGGCACCGACATATTCCATCCTATTTTCTTTCACGCTCGTAATATCCGCATGTTCTCCACAGACACGGCAGTTCTTATTCTTCGATGGAAATTTAACTACTCTTGTATTCATCGTTAATCCATCCATCACAAGCATCTTGCCTGTCAGCAATTCCCCGATTCCTAACAGATACTTGATCGCTTCTAATGCCTGAATACATCCAATGATTCCTGCGACTGCACCAATGATCCCTGCCTGACTGCAGTTTGGCACAGAACCGCTTTCTGGTATCTCCTCAAAAATACATCTGTAACATGGCTGGTCTTCTTCTGGAACATAGGTCATAACCTGACCCTGAAACTGCAAGATTCCTGCATGACAAAATGGTTTCTTTAACAACACACATGTATCATTGATCAGGAACTTTGTCTCAAAGTTATCCACAGCATCGATGATAAAATCGTATTCTTTGAACAATTCTTCTGCGTTATCCGCATATAAATATTCTGGATAGGTGTTTACCTTGATATGCTCATTTAATTCAAGCATTGATTTCTTTGCTGATTCTGCCTTATTTGTTCCTTCCCTTTTGCTTGTGTGAATGATCTGTCTCTGTAAGTTTGACACGCTGACATCATCTGCATCCACAATTCCGATCGTTCCAACGCCTGCTCCCGCAAGATATAAAGCCGCTGGTGCACCTAAGCCGCCAGCTCCGATGATCAGAACTTTTGATTTCTTTAATTTCTTTTGTCCGTCACTTCCTACCTGTGGCAGGATGATCTGACGATCATATCGTTTAACCTCGTCTGGTGTTAATTCTTCTGTAGACGAAAACAGATGCAGTCCGTCCTTTGAAACGTCCTGCATCTGTTCTTTTTGGGATGTCACATGTAATAACCATTCTCGGTAACCGCCGGATAAGTTCAAAGCTTCATACCCTTCTTGTCTTAACTGTTCGGCAATTGGGGCGCTTTTCTCTCCATAGTTGCAATATACGATCAGCCTCTTATCCTTTGGAAGTTCCTCGATGTGAGAGAAATCACCAGCCCATTCGTAAGCCTTCGGTATATGTCCATGCTGGTATGCGATCTCACCTCTTACATCTAGGTAGATATAATCATCATCGGACAGTAATTCTACTTGCTGTACCGTGATTTCCATATTCTTTCCTCTTATTCTAGTCTTCAGCGAATAATGCTGTAGATAAGTATCTGTCTCCTGAATCTGGAAGTAATGCTACAATTGTCTTTCCTTTGTTCTCTGGTCTCTCTGCAAGGATCGTAGCTGCTTTTAATGCTGCTCCTGAAGAAATACCAACTAAGATTCCTTCGCTGTGTGCGAATGCTCTTCCTTCTGTAAATGCATCTTCATTCTCGATTGTGATAACTTCATCATAAATCTTTGTATTCAGTGTGTCAGGTACGAATCCAGCACCGATTCCCTGAATCTTATGTGCTCCAGCTGTTCCTTTTGATAATACTGGAGATGTTGCAGGTTCAACTGCTACTATTTTAACATCTGGGTTCTGTTCTTTCAAGTATTCACCAACACCTGTTAATGTTCCTCCTGTACCAACACCTGCTACGAAGATGTCTACTTTACCGTCTGTCTGATCCCAGATCTCTGGTCCTGTTGTTGCTTTATGTACAGCTGGGTTTGCTGGGTTTACGAACTGTCCTAAGATGACTGCTCCGTCAATCTCTTTTGCGAGTTCATCGGCTTTGGCGATAGCACCTTTCATTCCTTTGGCACCTTCTGTTAATACTAATTCAGCACCATAGGCTTTTAATAAGTTTCTTCTTTCAACGCTCATTGTGTCAGGCAGTGTAAGGATCGCTCTGTATCCTTTTGCTGTTGCAACTGCTGCAAGACCGATTCCTGTGTTACCACTTGTTGGTTCGATGATCGTTGATCCTGGTTTTAACTGACCTTTCTTCTCTGCATCTTCGATCATTGCCAATGCGATACGGTCTTTGACAGATCCTGCTGGATTTAAGTACTCAAGTTTTGTAAGGATCGTTGCGTCTTTCACTCCTGCTTTGTCTGCATATCTATCTGCTTTAAGAAGTGGTGTTCCTCCGATTAATTCTAATGCGCTTGCTGTAATCTTACTCATAATTCTAAACCTCCATAAAAAGTTGTTGTTTTTATTCCGTTTTATTTCCTATTTTTCTACTAGGTTTTCTATGTTTTAGATTATACAACCACATATCTTTATTGTCAACATCTTTTGCATTATTTCTGTTATAGGTTTTTCTTTTGATTTGATATAAGTTCTCTTTATATTTTTAATCCACAGATTCTTATGATCTGGAGATCAAATGTTCTTGCAGAAACACTCCAATTCCATCGTGATCATTGTCTTTGGTAATATGATCTGCAACACTTTTTGTTTTTTCACTTCCATTTGCCATGACGACTCCGACTCCTGCATGCAAGGTCATATCATAATCATTATCTGCATCTCCAAATGTGCAGAGATTTTCCATCGTAAATCCATGCATCTCCATCAGTTTTTGTAATCCAAAGGATTTTGAGATTCTAGGATCCATAAATTCAAACAGATGTTGCGTCGTTTGAAGACTTGCACATTTGAAACGTTCATTTTTAAAGGTTTTTGCTCTCTCAATAACTGCCGGCATAGTTTCTGGTTTGCAAACAATAAGAAGTTTTAAACGATCTTCTTTTAAATACTCGTCAAAATCAATGACTTCATATGGAAGCTGATCACCTTTAGATAAAATTTTAATAAGTTCATCTTCTTTCGGAGTATACAAAACTCCATCCCCATGAATCGCAAAATTCACATCCATATCTTTATAGTGCTCCATGATATTTGCGATCAGGTTTCCTGGAAGGGCAAAATTTTCTTCATAATAATCGGTTTTGTAATCATAAATCTCAGCTCCGTTGCTTCCAACAACCATATCAACAAGCCCGCCAATTCCCCATTTTCCAAACAACCTTTTTACACTTGGAACATCTCTTCCTGTTGATATTCCAAACAAGATTCCTTGTTCTCGAACTTTCTTTATCGCATCAATTGTTTTGGAGGTAACGATTCCCTTGCTATTTAACAGTGTTCCATCAATATCACACATTATAACTTTTATATTCTTCATAACGTTTCTCCCTTGATTTTGTCCATAAATATTATTTTCTACCAATTTAACATATTCTTTCAAATCAAAACCACCGGCTTAGCCGGTGGTTTGTACTAGCCCTATAAGGGCTTATTA
>ERZ824978.911-NODE-911-length-36634-cov-19.963121_pt1 | contig 36634 bp, 29 predicted proteins | sample MGYA00519860_ERZ824978 | MGnify/ENA primary metagenome ERZ824978 (study PRJEB31778, sample SAMEA3449184) | human gut metagenome | biome: human gut; feature: human-associated habitat; material: faeces | place: United Kingdom | collected 2010/2012 ... | reverse complement strand
TTTCCAGCATCGTAGTAAGAGATGTTATCGCTAATCCGCATTTAGTCGAGAGTGATCTGATTGAGATACCATCCTCCTGCCACAGCACATAAAGAATGCGCCCCTGGGCTCCATTGAACGCATCAATATTCTTTTCGCTGAGAATCTTCTCAAAGATTCGGTCTCCAAGCTGTTTTATTTTGGTAACAAGAAATCCGCCGTTCATTTTCATGCAAATGCTCCTATATAGTAGTTTGCTTCAAATAATACCATATAGGAGCTTTGCTGTCAAGAGGCTGTATGTCTAAAACATCCGGAGAGTTTTTCATAGCCTGCGCTTTTTGTGTTCTTTCCGCCCGAAAGCATTGACGCACCGCGCCGAATCCTGTATCATGAAGCTGTTCATTCGGCTGTTTCTGCCCGTTTGGGCATTGTGCAACTGCTTTTTCTTATTATGAAAGGAGTCCTTTCCTCATGGCGATGAATCTGACCCAGAAAATCCTGTCCGCGCACCTGCTCAGCGGTGAACTGATTCCCGGCTCGGAAATCTCCATCCGCATTGACCAGACGCTGACGCAGGATTCCACCGGCACGATGGCGTACCTGCAGTTCGAGGCGATGGGCGTCAAGCGTGTCAAGACAAAGAAGTCCGTGGCGTACATTGACCATAACACGCTGCAAACTGGCTTTGAAAACGCGGATGACCACTATTACATCCAAACGGTGACGAAAAAGCATGGCATTTACTGCTCTAAGCCCGGCAACGGTATCTGCCATCAGGTACAGCTGGAGCGCTTCGGCGTGCCGGGCTACACGCTGCTCGGCTCGGACAGCCATACGCCCACGGGTGGCGGTATTGGGATGCTTGCCATCGGCGCGGGCGGACTGGACGTTGCGGTCGCGATGGGCGGCGGCGCGTATTATCTGGCGTGCCCGCGTGTCGTCGGCGTGCGCCTGCATGGCAAGCTGTCCTACGGCGTTGCGGCGAAGGATATTATTCTGGAAGTCCTGCGCCGGCTGACCGTCAAGGGCGGCGTCGGCAAGGTGATGGAGTACATCGGCGACGGCGTGAAAACGTTGAGTGTCCCGGAGCGCGCGACGATTACGAACATGGGCGCGGAACTCGGCGCGACGACCTCCATCTTCCCGTCGGATGAAGTGACCCATGCGTTCCTCAAAGCGCAGCAGCGCGAGCAGGACTTCGTGCCGCTGTCCGCAGACCCGGATGCGGCGTATGACGAAATCCTTGACATTGATTTGACCGCGCTTGAACCGCTCGTCGCGAAGCCCCATATGCCTGACATCGTGGAAACCGTCAAGCAGTGCGGCCCAATTAAGGTCGATCAGGTGTTTATCGGTTCCTGCACCAACTCCTCCTATACGGATATGATGCGTGTTGCCCGCATTTTGAAGGGCAAGACTGTGCACCCGGACGTGAGCCTGGTCATCGGCCCCGGATCGAAGCAGGTGCTGACGATGCTGGCACGCAACGGCGCTTTGGCGGACATGATTGCGGCGGGCGCGCGCATTCTGGAATCCGCCTGCGGGCCGTGCATCGGCATGGGGCAGTCGCCGCGCACGAACGCCGTCTCCGTTCGCACGAACAACCGCAATTTCTACGGCCGCAGCGGCACAAAGTCCGCCGGTATTTACCTGGTCTCCTGCGAGACGGCGGCTGTCACGGCGCTGACTGGCGTGCTGACGGATCCGCGCTGCCTTGACATTGACCTCGACATCCCGATGCCGGAAACGTACACCGTCAACGACAATCTGGTCATCCCTCCGGTCGCGCCGGGCGAAGAGGACACGGTGGAGGTTGTCCGCGGCCCGAACATTCAGCCCTTCCCGCTGGGAAAGCCGCTGGCGGATGCGATTTCCGGCAAGGTGCTGCTGAAGATGGAGGACAACATCACCACCGACCACATTGCGCCGTCGGACGCGAAGCTTCTGCCGTTCCGCTCGAACGTGCCGTACTTGTCGGACTTCTGCCTGACGCCCGTGGACGCGACGTTCCCGGCGCGCGCGAAGAAGGAAGGCGGCGGCATCCTCGTTGCGGGCATGAACTACGGGCAAGGGTCGAGCCGCGAACACGCCGCGCTTGTCCCGCTGTATCTGGGTATCCGCGCTGTCGTCGCGAAGTCGTTCGCCCGTATTCATCAGGCGAACCTCATCAACAATGGCATTCTTCCGCTGACGTTCCAGAATGAGGCGGATTACGACCGCATCGCGCAGGGCGACACGCTGAGCCTGCCGAACGTCCGCGAGACGGTGGAAAGCGGCAGCGACACGTTCGTGCTGCACAACGACACAAAGGACGAGGATTACATTGTGCTGATGCCGCTGACCGCGCGCCAGCAGGGCTGCATCCTCTATGGCGGACTGCTGAATTATACAAGAGAGAGCGCAAAGGCGGAATAAGATAGTTTGTCCCCCAGAAGTATGGGCTTCCGGGGGATTTTTGGCGTTATTGTTTCAGGGGGAATAGAGAGGCTTGCGAAAATCTGCTGCTTTTGCTACAATCAAGGGGGAAGGAGGCTGCCCTGATGAAAAATATCAAGTACACCGTCACGCATCCTATCTTTGTGTTCATGAAGAAGCATTTTTGCCCGCACTGCAAGGCAGCACTCACAGTGGAAACGGCGCATCATTTGGTGAACTCCCGTTCCGAAGAAGCAAAGAACTACGATTTTTCCACGGAAGACGGCAGGATGATTGGCACAGTTGACTTCCGCAATCCGTATTTTTCCTGCCCGAACTGCCATGCGGAGTTTTCGGTGGAAGAATTGTGGAAAAAGGAGAAAGGAAAAAGGGCAAGCAGATAACGCAGGAAAATTGAAAAATGCCCCCGGAGGCATGGCTTCCGGGGGCATTTTCATATTATAGGTACTTCTTGAATACTTTCTTGAATTTCAGTGACATCTCCATCATCCAGTCAAACTGTGCATTCCACGCGCTGCGATTGTCAAAATCGACCTGTCGTGTCAGCATAATGCGGCTTGCTTTCTTTTCTGGAAGTTCCCGCCAGTCAAGCGTAACGCCCAATTCCTGCTCAATGGCATTCTGTTTTTCAAATAACTGATGATAAAGATCCTTGTCGCCGCGAATATACAGTTCAACAACAAGCAGATTTTCTGTTTTAACCGCGCGTAAGCAAATATCATAAACAGATGAGCCAATGCTCAGGTTCATCCACATTTTGTTTGATGCTTTTCGCTTGCCAAATTGCCTTGCGAACTGCGCGTTCGCATACGCATAGTCATTGAAGGCTGTCCAGTAATCCAAGCGGAACTGCTGGCTTTCTGTCTGCTGCTGATTTTTCTTGACGCTCTTAATCCAGTCATTCGGCTTCTCAATCACGCTGAACTTCACCGCAGGATTGGAGCTGCCGACTTTATACAGGTGGATTTCGCACAGGAAGAAGCCGATGTCATCATCCGTGTGGTTATTCAGCCACTCAATCGCCGCGCGGTGTTCCTCGCGTGCGTGCTTTACCACCCAGATAATCGTCTGCGCATCTTTTCCGGCGGCGTAAGTGATGAGCTTGCCCAGATGGTCGTGGTTGGTATCTTCCAGCTGGTTTTCGATGATAACCTTCTGCCCTGTTGCAATATCGGTCGCGATAATATCCACGCTGAAATCGCCCACGGCGGATTCTGTCCCATCGACTGCAATTTCCATGCCGATTTCGTTTGCCAAAATCGCGATGTTCTCATCCTTCGCCAGCCACGGCGTAAAATCCAGTGCCTCATGCGGCCAAACCTTCCGCAAATCCTGTACTTCAGTCAGAAATTCAAGCTGCTCCATCGGGCTACCTCCTTTTGTGTGCGGCATATAGCGGGCGCTTATCTTATGATAGCAGATAGGCAGGGAAACGTCAATCGCAAGTATGTTTTTTTCGCAGCAAAACAGCCGGGGACTGCCTTGCCAGCAATCCCCGGCTTTCGTAATCCCAATGAACCCTTACTTGACTTCCAGCAGGTTCTTGCATTCCGCGAATGCGCGGCGGCCAATGATTTCAATCGTCGCGGGCAGGGTTACGCTCTTGAGCTTCGTGTTGCCCTCAAACGCCTGCGCGCCGATTTCCACCACCGGCAGACCCGCCACCGTGTTCGGAACGGTCAGCGTCGATGCCGTGCCGTTGTACTTGACGACCACAATGCCCGTCGAGTCGTCACGAACCGCGAACACGAAGTCGCCTGTCACGGTGAATGCCTTGTTGACAGATTCGAGCTCCGTATTGCCGGACAGCGCCTTAATCGTGATGGTGTAGTCGCCCGGCTGCAGCAGCTTCAGACCCGGCACCGTGTAGTTCAGCGCCGCCGTTTCGCCCAGCAGCGCAGCCGTGCCATCCGGCGTGGTCAGCAGCAGCTGATACTTCGTTGCGCCGCCAGCAGCCGTCCACGTCACCGTCAGGTCCTCGCCCTGCTTCGCGGCAGGAACGGTCACAGTCAGCGGATCGTCAGTCACATACAGCGTCAGGGACTGCGCCGGGGAAAGTTCGCCAGCGGTCGTTCCGTAGTAGGGCTTGAACTGAATCGTGCGGACACCGTTGCCGCTGCCCAGCGAAGCGAAGGCGCGCTCGATAACCGTCACATCGCCAGTCGTCGGGTAGCTGGTATTTGCCTTGCCGTCCACATACAGGACGACCTTCGTCGCGTTCTTGGTGTTGACCGTGAACATCACCGGCACATTCAGCTTCACGCGGCTGGGATTCATGGTGAAGTTGACGACTTCCGGCTTGTTGACCACGGTCGTCGTCAGTGTAATCGTGTACGCCTTAAACTTTTCGCCCGCGGTCGTGCCGTTGTAAGGCTGAAACTGAATCGTACGGACGCCGCCATTATTCCCCAGCGACGAGAACGACATCGTGAACTCGTACTTCGACATGCTGGTCGTTACGTCCTCAAAGCGGCGGTTCACCTGCCCATCGACATACATCAGCAGCTTCGTTGCGTTGTCCAGATAAACAGTGAATTTAATCTGCTCGCCCAGCACCGCGGTCGTCTTGTCAATCTTGACATTCGCAATCACGGGGGCAGCAGACGAACCGCTCGTCAGGGAAATGGTGGTTGCGGTGGTCTTGTCGCCGCCGACTGCGCCGTTGTAGGCTTGGAACGCAATGGTACGCTTGCCCCCGTTGTTCCCCAGCGAAGAGAACGCCATGGTGAAGGTGTATTCCGTCATATCAGGGGTGATGTTCTCGAAGCGGCGGTTGACACTGCCGTCGATGTACATCAGCACCTTCGTGGCGTTCTTGATGCGCAGGGTGAAGGTGATATTTTCGCCCAGCGTCGCGTTCGGATTGCTGATTTTCAGCAGCTCAACCCGCGGCTTGTTCGCCACGCTGATGGTAATCGTCTTGGTGTCGGACATAGCGCCGGGCGTGTTGCCATTGTAGGGCTGGAACGCCACCGTGCGCACGCCGCCGTTTGAACCGAGCGTCGAGAAGGACATCTGGAACGTCGTTGCGCCGTCCTTCACGTCGTAGATGTAGCGGTTCAGCTTGCCATCAATGTAGACACGCATCTTCGTTGCGTTCTTGGTGTTGATGGTGAAGGTGATGGTTTCGTTCAAATCAACCGTGGATTTGTCCAAACTCCAGCTGGTCACGGTCGGCTTGTTCGGGCTTTCGTTTGCGACAGTCACAACACGTTCGGAGGTCTTTTCACCCGCCGTCGTGCCGTTATAGGCTTGGAACGCAATGGCGCGCTTGCCCCCATTGCTTCCCAGCGACGAGAACGACATGGTGAAGGTGTATTCCGTCATATCGGGGGTGATGTCCTCGAAGCGGCGGTTGACGCTGCCGTCGATGTACATCAGCACCTTCGTGGCGTTCTTGATGCTCAGGGTGAAGGTGATGTTCTCGCCCAGACCCACGGTCGTCTTGTCGATATTCTTTACCGTTACCTGCGGCTTGACAGACGGCTTCGTCAGCGTAATCGTTTGTTCAGCGGACTTTTCACCGGGCGTATTGCCATTGTAGGCTTGGAACGCGATGGTGCGCTTGCCCCCGTTGCTCCCCATCGAGGAGAAGGACATGGTAAGCGTCGACGTGTCGGTGGGCACGTCGTAGATGTAGCGGTTGACGCTGCCGTCAATGTACATCAAAATCTTGGTGGCGTTCTTCGTGTGGATGGTGAAGGTGATATTCTCGCCCAGTTCCGCCGTCGCCTTGTCCATTTCGAACGTCGGTTTGCCCGGAATAATCACATCCGCGCGGTCGATGTTTTCGAGGTCATCCGGCACGTCCGTAGGCGCGGGGGTCGACGCGGGCTCTTCGGTCGGCACGACAACAGGCTCTTCAGTCGGCACGACAGCGGGCTCTTCAGTCGGCACGACAGCGGGCTCTTCGGTCGGCACGACAACGGGCTCTTTGGTCGGCTCAACAACGGGTTCCTCGGTCGGCACGACAGCGGGCTCTTCGGTTGGCTCAACAGCGGGCTCTTCCGTCGGCGCAACAACGGGTTCCTCCGTCGGCACGACAGCGGGCTCTTCGGTCGGCTCAACAACGGGTTCCTCGGTCGGCATGACAGCAGGTTCCTCAGTCGGCACGACAACGGGCTCTTCCGTCGGCACGGGCGTGGGTGCAGGGGTCGGCACGGGTTCTTCCGTCGCAGCCGCAAGTACCAGCAGGGCACAGGGCATTTCCACGCCGCTCGCGAAAACACCGGTGTGACGTTGATTCTCAATGCCCTCTTCCGGCACAGGATGCACTGCATCCGCCGCCAGATAGCCATATGCAACGCCAGCCGTCTTGTCATACACGCAGACGGAAATCCGTTCATTCAGCTGACCCTTCTGCGGACGATGCGTCACATACACTACGCCAGTTACCCGGCCAACCAGCTCATCGTCCGTCGGATTCAGGTACAGCTGTGCGCTGCTGAACGTCGCGGCAAAGCCGGAGTCAAAGAACTCGTTATCCAGCACGGAGCGGCTGTAATCTACGGCTGCTTCGTCCACGATTTCGGGCGCTTCCGTTGTTTCGGGGATTTCCGTTGCTTCGGGAACATCCGTCGCTTCGGGCGCTTCCGTTGCTTCGGGAACATCCGTCACTTCGGGGATTTCCGTTGTTTCAGGAACATCCGTCGCTTCGGGGATTTCCGTTGCTTCAGGAACATCCGTCGCTTCCGGTGCTTCCGTCGGCGCGACATCAACCGTTTCCGCCGGCGGAGTTTCCGGCTCTTCTGCAGCCGCCGTCAGCACTGTTCCCATACTGCCCGTTACCATGAATACAGCCAGCAGGAAAGACAATGCCTTTCGCATCCACTTTTTGTCCTTCATCGTCCTCACTCCTTGTTCTGTGCAATCTTCCGGCACGACGTATGGTTGTGCCAATGGCAAGCGATTGCTGCTTTCCATCTTTCTTTTCGCGGCGAGCCGCAGTGCTCCCGGTGGATATAGCAATCTCTTTCCCAATTCCAGCTATATTGTAACAAATTACAAGTCGGCTGTCAATACTTACCGCGCAGAAAGCCGCATTTTATACGAAAATCAAGGCACTTTCTCTGCATCTGTCTCGCGGAACTGATTTTTCCATTGCCGAATTGCCGTGGTCGGCAAATCAATTTGCGTCTCCCATGCGGAACAGATGCGCTCCTCCAGCACATCCAAATTTCCGCCGCGGGGCAGGACGGGCAGATTCGTGTCCTTCGCGATTTCACTTGCGCGGTTGTCTACCGCCAGAATCAGGCTTCGGCAGCCCATGTTCATTGCGTGGATGCCGCCGTGCAGCCGCGTGCCAACGTAGTCAATCCCGCCTGATGCCAAAAGCGCCGTGTAATCTCGCAGATTCGGCTGAATCAGGTGCAAATTCTGCGTCACGCGCGCATCCATCTGGCGCAGGCAGGCGTAGTCCTCAACGGCTTGCAGCCACACATACACCTCGCGATAGTGCTTTTGCAGCATGGTCAGCATCTGCGCATCCTGCTCCGGGCTGCTGCGGTAGTCCGTCAGCGTTGTCACGACGCGCTCCGCCTTGTGCGTCGGAATCTGCGCGCATTTGTCGTCTGTCAGCCCCCACATTGTCGGGCACGCCGTATTCAGCACGTTCGTGATGCCCAGCTTCAGCAGGCGCTGGCGCGTGTATTCGTCGCGCACCGCGTGCAGGTACTGCCCATCCAGCAGCGCTTTTAGAATCCGCTTCGTGTATCCTGTCGGCTCGTCCTGGTATTGATACCACCCCGCACCCAGCAAAATGATATGCGTGCGCTGAAATTTCTCACGAATCAGGCGGAAATTCAGCAGCTCCCGCTTGTGCAAATCGCCGCAGCGCATCATCACCGCGTCCCGCAGGCGGATATTCCACATCCTTTGGCGGCGCATGTCCGAGGAAAGCAGATTCGTCCCGCAGACAAATGCGAAATCCGCATTGCCGACGTGCTTCATCGACACTTTCGACAGCCTGTCCCGAACCGGCACGGCGACGGACAGCTGCACAGGAAAGCAGTCGTGCAGCACATGCTCACAGGCGTTTCGAATGATGAAATCTCCCTGATTCGCTGTTGAGATGGTAGGGTCAAAACGCACAATTTTGCGGCAGTGCTGCATTTCCTGATCGATCATGCCTTCTTCCTCCATTTGCGCAAGAAACTCCGCCCTTTTTCAATCATCCAGCGGTATTCTGCCGTCCGCCCCAGCGCCAGCGTGTACAGGAGCGCTGTCACCGCCGCGCAGGTGATGCCCTTGAGGATAATCCACATCAGCGTATGCCCCATCCGCGCGCACAGCAGCAGCGACAGCGCTATCACCGCGCCGTTGAGCAGCAGCAAGCCGCCCTGCGCCTTGAAATACGCGGCAGCACTGCGCCCGAAGGTGCGATGGAACAGCACTTTCGGCTCATACCAGAAGATGGTGCAGAGCCGCGCCAGCCCTGTTGCGCCGATGATGCCCGCCACGCCGAAGAATTGCCCCAGCAGGATGGACAGCAGGATGTTGACCAGCGCCGTCATAAACATAACGTATTTCATTTGCCGAAAAAGCCCCAGCGTTTCGCGGTACATCCACACAGGCGCGACGATGGTGCTCAGGTAGAACGTGAACAGCACCGCCGCCACTGTCCCTGTATCCATCAGGTATTCTTCGCCCACCCAAATCGGGATGAAGTCCTGCACAACCGCGCCGTATGCGGCGACGCAGAAGCCCGTAATCGCCCCGAAGAGGACAATCAGGTTGCGGAACATGGCGTATGACTTTTCCGAATCCTTTTCGGCATTCAGATTTCCCAAGCTGGCGGAAATGCCGGTAATCACGATGGAAACAAACGTCGTCACATACGTCGTCAGCGACGCGTAGTTGGAGTAGTAACCGACGAACACTGTGCCCAGCATGATGGAAATCAGGATGTTGTCCGTGTTGTTGATGAGTATTGTCGCCAGCTTGTAGAGAAACATGGAGCGGATGTTGTCGTTCAGCTCCTGCTTGCGGTGCATCGGCTCGTGCTTCTGCTTTTCTCGCAGGAAGGGGTACATCTTATCCGCTAAATGGCTCAGCACCGCGTTCTGCAGGAGGGTGCAGGCAATCTGAATCAGCAAATAGCCAAGATAGCTGCCCCAAATCAGCAGGCACGCGATCTGCGCCGCATACTGCACCACCAGCGCCACGGCGGAAACCATGTTCTGCAAATATGCCTTCTGGTCGGCCTGAATCAGCGTCGTTTTGTAGATGACCAGATAGGATGCCACGGAGTTCGCCAGGTACAGCACATAGTAGACGATCAGCTGCGCCATCGGCAGCTCACTGCTGATGATGAGCGGCAGGAAGGGGATTACCGCCGCGCCCAGCAGCGCTACCGCCAGCGCAATCAGGCGGTAAATGCGACGATAATAGCCCAGCAGGTGCTGGATTTCGCCCGTGTCGCCCCGGTGCAGCGGTGCGTACAAGCTGTACACCAGCACGTTGCCCACGCCCAGCTCCGCCAGTGACAGCATGGCCAGAATGTTGCTGTACAGCCCGTTGACACCCGTATAATCCGCGCCCAGCCGGCGCACAAACACCGTTCGCACGGCAAAAGCCAACAGCAGCGTAACCACCTGCCGTACTGCGCCTACACCGATGTTGCGTGCCGTGTTTTCGCTCCTTGATGCTGTGTTCATGATTCCTCTCCGCCTGTTTCGCCCGTCTGCTCCTGCGCCGCGTCCTCCGGCTGCGGGTTAAACGTCAGGCGCAGTTTTTCCGGCGGCACAGTGCATCGCCACCTGCGCTTCTTCTGGCTGCGCGCATTTGCCGGCAGATCAGGCGTGTCCTCCGCGTCCGGCTGCCACTTGCCCAGCAGCCCCAAAAACAGTATGTTCAGGAAAACGCCCTCCGTGTTGATGCACAGGAAATACAGCAGGAAAACGCCCAGCACATACAGCAGACGCGCCTTGGCAAATTTGGTGCGGATACCGCGGTACGTCAGCCACAGCCAAACTGCCGGGAGAATCAACCCTGTATCCATGACGAAGGCGGCAAAGCCGTTGGAAATGTTCTGCACCCTGTGTTCCAGCAGGATTTCCGCCTTTCGCTCCGAGAAAACGCCCTGTCCCGCAATGGGGGATTCCAGCCCGATTTCAAAGCCGCTGAAGGTGTCGTTCCACCGCGTGTAGAATGAACCGCCGGAATTTCGTCCGACAATCTTGCGTTCCACCACGCCCGTGGCAGACTCGATGACAAACAGCAAAATCAGCCCAATGAACGCCGCCATCTTGATGCTGCGCGCCATTTTCCCGCCCTTTTTGCGGAATGCCACCGTCAGCAGCACAACGCCCAGACAAATAAAGCCTGTTGTGGACAGCGTGCTGAGGATGGTAACGATCAGCAGCGCAATTGCCCAGCAGTATTTCTTCTTGCTCATGCCCATGCGCGTTTCGTCGCTCATCAGGAACAGCAGCGCGAAGTTCAGGAAAATCTGGTGGCTGCCCGGCTCGTTGAACATACCCGCGTTGCGGTGGAAAACCGGGATGTTCAGCCAGCCTAAGGTAAAATAAGGCGTCAGATAAAATCCGTTGACGCTGGAAACTTCGTAGTGCAGCAGCGGCAGCGGCAGCGACAGCAAATCGCCGATGACGAAGGAAATCAGGCTGATGGCCGCCTCTGCCAGCATGACTTTGGTATACAGCCGCATATACGTCCGATACCCGATGCAGCTTTGCAGAACCAGCACATAGCCGATGTTGCAAAGCCAAATGACAATATCGTTGATGTGGATGCCGTTCTGCGGGTTGACGAAGCTCGTCAGCAGCAGCGCCGCCGTCAGCAGCAGCGTCAGGCGTACATTCTGGGCGCTGATTTTCGGATGATGCGCCCGCGTCAGCAGCAGAATCGACGCAATCAGCATGGCTGCCATCAGCGGCATCCGCAACACCTGAAAATACAGCGAACCCATGCCCAGCACGCCAATCAGCACACAGAGTGCATCCACATGGTTCTTTGTGATTCGGATTTTCATCGTGCAATCTCCGTATAAATCTGATGCAGTATCTCCAGATTCTTCTGCGCATCATGCGTTTTTCCAGCGTGTTCTTGCCCGGCGCGCGCCATCTGCGCCGCTTTTTCCGGATGCGCGAACATCTCGCAGATATCATATGCCAGCAAATGCGGGTCGTCTGCCGGATATATCAGCCCTTCCACGCCGTGCGTCATCAAACAGCGCACGCCGCCGACATCCGACGCAATGCACGGTACGCCAAGCAGCATCGCCTCGCCCAGCGAATTGGGGGAGTTTTCAATGCTCGACGGCAGCACAAACACCTGACTTTTTAGATACCGCTCCTTCATTTGCTGTGCATTCAGGCTTCCGGTAAAAACAACATGGTCGTAGAGGTCATTTTCGCGCAGCAGACGGTGGATGTACCGTTCATAGGCATTGCGCGCAAGCGGCGGAATGCGCCCATAGTCCTTGCGCCCCACATAGAGCTTGACATCGGGATAGCGCTTGCGGACAATCGCCAGCGCCTGCAATAGCAGATGCAGCCCCTTGAGCGGCACATGCGCCTGACTGCAGAAGATGCTGTGCGGCTCGCAGTTGTCCAGCGACCATTCGCCGGTGTAGAACTCGTCCCGCAGCGTTTCGTTGTTGAAATGATAGGCCGCCTGCGGGGCAAGCTCCGCCATGCAGGCAGCATCCCAGTCGGTGCGCCCGATAACGTGCTGCACCCTGCGCAGGGCTTCCTGTTCATACTGCCCGACGCGGCGGTAGATTGCTTCCTGCCGGACGATATTGCCCTTCACCAAGTCCTTCAGCGTGTGCCCGTAGCAGACGTGTTCCGGCAGATAAGCGCGATAATGCTCCGCGTATATGGACAGAAGTCCCTGAATGGAAATTACAATCCGCTCGCGCATCCCCATGTGTTCCGCCGCGTCAACCATGGCCAGCGTGTGCTGATTTTCCGTGCCCCAGAGGTGAATGACATCCGGCTGCTCTTTGCGCAGAATTTTCTCCAGCTGCCGGGTATAGGCTTCCCCGCAGCGCTGCGTAGGGCGTGTGGGGTTGACAAGCCCGTAATAGCGGTAGCCGTCCACTTCGCCCGTCAGCGCTTTCGGCGCGTCAAACACATACGTCAGCGCCACATCCGGCAGCTGCGTCAGCCGCCGCGACAGCCCGACCAGCCAGCCCACGATATACACCGGGGGAAGCGATTCTTTTTCCGCAATGGCAGGGAGGATAATATTCCCCATCCACATGACCTTCACGCTTCAGCCCCTCCTTTCACTTTGCGCTGTGCGGCATGGTTATTCCACCGCGCCCCGCGTCAGAAAATCCCGCAGCTTTTCCCGCTCCTGCGCCTGCGATTGGCAGTAGCGCGCAATGTTGCGCACATAGCGGTCATGCACGGCTTCATCCAGCAGCCTTTCCGGCGCAAAATCCGCCATGCGGGATACCGTTTTGCCCAATTCGTTTGCTTCCACCATTTGCAGCGTCCCGCAGCGGCTGCCCACAATCGGCACGCCCCGGAAGAGAATATCGAATACAACGCCGCTGCTGTGCAGGGAGTAATTCTCCGAATAGTTTAGGATGCAGTAACGGCATTGGCGAATCGCCTCGTCATACGCCGCTTCGGACAGGTATTCCAGCCGCAGCTCGATGTTCTTCGCCCCCGCGCAGACTGCCCGCAGTTCCGTTTCCAGCGGCGCTTCCTGCACCCGACCCGCAATCAGCACCCGATACGGCGTGTCCCGCAGCTGCTTTGCCGCTTCAACAACGCCTTTGTCCGACGTAATCAGCCCGACCATGCCGAAATCATAGCGCTTCTGCGCATACGGCACAGGCGGCTGCATCGTTCCTGTGCTGATGTAATCGGATACGACGCACATCGGCCGCCCGTACGCCGCGCCAATGGCTGCATTGGGGCAGATAACGCCGCTGATTTTCCGCCTGCACAGCGCATACAGCCCCTGCTTCAGCACCGAATTTACGCCGTCGGTGCTGTACTGGATGGTGTAGACCCGCGTTTCTTTCTTCTTGAACAGTGCAAGCCCCAGATACGCTGTTGCGACGGCGCTGCACTGGAGGACAATCACGTCATCCTGCGCTTCCCGCAGCAGCGCGCGCACGTTCTGGAACACGGCGCGTTTGTTGCGCACTGCAGAACTGCCCGCGATGTAATCATGCGGCAGACGAATCAGCTTGTCCCCGAAGCGGTCGCCGTACACCGGCCCGCCCGCAATGCGCACATCCATCTCCGCGCCGAACAGGTCAAGATAATTCTGCGCGACGGTGAAATAATGCCCAGCGGCAATGCCGTCCGTGCTGGTGCTCCGTACATCTGCCACAATCAGCCGCATGATGGTTCGTTCCTTTCGCCGCTTTTCTGCATCGCCTTGCTGTAAATCGCCATCAGCCGACGATAATTTGCTTCCGCCGTGAAATTCTCCTGATACGTTTTCAGCGCGCCTTCGCTGACGGATTCCGCGTGCTGCAGCCGGTTGAGCGTCTGCGCCAGCTGCTCCGCCGAGTCCGCCGGAAACTTGAAGCCCGTCACGCCGTCCGAAATCAGGGAACCCGCGTTGCCTAAATCCGAGCAAATCACCGGCGTGGCGGCGCTGAAGGCTTCCACAATTGTCATCGGGAAGCCTTCATACCACTGCGTTGGCAGAATCAGCGCCTTGGACTGCCCCATCAGCGCCCGTGCCGCCGAATTTGGCACAAAGCCGCGCAGCTCCACCTGCTTCAGCTTTTCCCGCGTCAGATATTCGCGGCACCATGCTTCCTCCGGCCCTGTGCCGCAGATGATTAGCTTCATGCCCCCGCCTGAACGCTCGTAGCGCGCCCACGCTTCCAGCAGCAGCCGAATGCCCTTGAGCGCATCCAGACGACCGATGTACACCACCTGATTTTCGCGCGCCGCATATGGCACAATCGTCTCCGGCGGTTCCACAAAGTTCGGCTTTACGGACACGTTTTCCGGCGGAATCTGCTTAAGCGCCAGCAGCTTCTGCCGGTTGAAGTCCGTCAGGGTGATGTAATGTAGGCGGCTGTACGTTTTGAGGGCGCGGTGCAAACGTGTGCTGAGCACGCAGAGCACCGTCTGCAGGCGGCTGCCGCGGTAGCAGCGGTGCTTCACCGCGCAGTGCAGTCCCTTTTTCACGCAGTCCTCGCAGATATGGCCGTCGCGGTAGAAAAGCGCGTTCGGGCAGAGCAGACGGAAGTTGTGCACCGTCTGCACCACGGGAACGCCCTCGCGCAATGCCGCGTAATACACTGCCGGGCCAATCAGCGGCAGCGTGTTGTGCACATGCACCAGCGAAATCCGGTTTTCGCGGATGCTCCGTCGAACCTCGCGGCATGTACGGATGCTGAAAAACATCCCCAGCGCACTGCGGATTTTCTCCAGCGCTCCCATGCGCGAAATCTCCTCGTTCCGCCGCACATACAGCGCCGCAGCGTGACCGTGCGTTTCCAGCAGGTGCTTCTCGTTCGCCACAACGACATCCTCGCCGCCGGGAACCTGATAATAATCGTGTACCAGCAGTACAGCGGGCTGTTTTGTCGCTTGCTGCATTTACTTTCTCCTGATGGTCGCGTTCCAGATGAATTTCAGATTCGTGCTCCAGTAGCGCTGGAATAGCCGCTTCGGGTCTTGCATCAGGCGATAGAGCCATTCCAGGCTGTGCTTCTGCATCCATAACGGGGCGCGCCTCACGTTGCCCGAAAAGAAATCAAAGCCCGCGCCGACGCCAATCATCAGCCCATGCACACGCCCTTGGTGCGCCGCCATCCAGCGCTCCTGCTTCGGCGCTCCCAGCCCGACCCACACAAAATCCGGCTGCGCCTGATTGATGCGCGCCACGGCAAGCGCATCTTCCTCCGGTGTCAGTTCGCGGAAAGGCGGCACGTCTGTGCCCGCAATTACCAGCCCCGGATACTCCTTCTGCAGGCGCGCAATCATTTTCTCCTGCACTTCCTGCGTGCTGCCGTAGAAATAATGCCGCCAGCCGTGTGCCGCAGACTGCCGAAAGGCCTCCATCATCAGGTCGGGCCCGGTTCTCCGCTGAATCTGCGGATACCCGCGCCGCCGCGCCTCCTGCGCCAGCGGATTGCCATCCGGAATCGCCATCAAACCGCCGTTCTGCACGGCACGGTAGTCCGCATCCTCGTAACTGACGACGGTTGTATGTACATTCGATACGCAGATGTAATCTCCCTGCAATTGATGAATATTCTGCGCCAAATATTTCAGCAGCCAATTCATGTTGATGACTGCAATGTTGACCCCTAAAATCGGACAGACCGGAATTTCACGCTTGTCCACTTTGCGGCAGTATTGCGCTGCTCCTTCGTGCGCCGTGGCAAACACCCCTTTCCCCGCTTCCCCAGCAAGAAACCTTGATACTATTTCCAGATTCATCTGCGCCATCTGCTTGCGCCTTTTCCCTTCTGGCGTCCGCTCATTCCACTTAGCGTAGCGCTGCTACGCTGCGTTCCATTCACGTTAGCCAGAATGAAAAATTCGCCGCGCATCTTGGCGCATTCTTATCTGGAAATAGTATGAATCATAAATTACCATTTTCATTATAACGCAAACATCAGTAATTTGCAAGCATTTCCATTTCAGACGATGAAGAAATTTCCTTTTTTTCTGCGGATGAATTGCCGCCCCGCATTCGTTCTTTCATTAGCATACCAATGCGAAAGGAGTATTCTTTATGAAGAACTGTATTTCCCGTTTCTGCCTGCTTGCCTTGCTTCTCCTGATGACCATCGCCCCTGTCCGCGCGGAAATTATCGGGCAGACGACGGAGAACGAGTACATCCACCGCCTGATTGCGGACAACGGGCAGGAACTCTGCTTCGTGTCCGGCGAGAAAGACCCGTACCTTTCCTATGCGGATGTCAACTTCGACGGCATCAACGATGTGGTGATACTGACACAGCGCGGCGCGAGCAATTTCGTCTACCAGTTTTTCATTTTTGATGGCGAACAGTATGTTCTCTGTCCGCTGACGTTCACGAATTACGACCTTGATGCGGAACACAAAATTGTAAGGAGTTCTGTGAACGGCGGCTTGGCGGGCGGCATTCACAGAGAAACGCTGTACCGTTTTGAGGGGACGGAGGCGGTGCTGCTGCGCTGGGCGGTTGGCGAGGAGAAAGAGGACTGGACGTTCGACGCGGATGGTTATACCGTCCGGCACTACAATGATGTGCTGACCCTGCAGGTTTGGGAGCATGATCCGGATATGGACGGCATCCTGATTTTTGAGCAGGATGTATCTACTGAAGATGAAAATGCGCTGAGGGAAGCGTTTCAAGCGGAAAATGACGCGCTCTGGTCGGGCATCCGCTAAGGCACCACCGCATTTGTGCGGTGTCACCTTAAAAAAGTTAGTCACATCGAACGAAACCGCTTGACAATCCGCCGCGCTGGTGCTATCATTCAGATACCCCGATGGGGTATATTGCATTCATCGAAAGGATGAGGGCTGATGACAAAAACGACGCTGAAAATTGATGGCATGATGTGCGGCATGTGCGAGAGCCATGTCAATGACGCAATCCGCAAGGCATTCCCGGCGGTCAAGAAGGTGACTTCCTCCCACGGCAAGGGTGAAACGGTGGTCATTTCCGAAGATCCGCTGGACGAAGCGCAGGTGAAAGCTGCGATTGCCGCGACGGGCTATGATTTCAAGGGCATGTCAAGCGAGCCGTATCAGAAGAAGCGTTTCCTTTTCTTCTGATGGCTTCTTTCGCACAACAAAAAGCAGGGCTGTCTCCGGCGTGGAGGTAGTCCTGCTTTTTGTGTCCTGTGTTAGTTGATTTTTGTTGTGCAGAGGGTTTCGCCTCTGCGGAGGCGACAAGAAAGCATGAAAACAGATGAAGTCTGCGGTCGCCCCTTGCCCCCCTTCGCTATTTCCCCCACTTGATATGCTTCATGTGCTTCATCACCAGCGTGGCGCTCACGCCGGTCAGCGCGCCGAAGAGAATGCCGCTGAGCATCAGGACAGCCATGTAGTACGCCAATTGCGACGTGTGGAGGATAATCATCGCCATCACGATTTGCCCGACGTTGTGCATCACGCTGCCGACAATGCTGACCGTGACCGGGTGCATCCACTTCATGCGCGAAAGAAGGCACATGCTTGCCAGCGACAGCACACCGCCTGCCAGTGCGTACGGCAGCGCCGCTACGCCGCCCAAAAACAGCGAGGACAGCACCACCTTCAGCAGCATCAGCACCCACGCCGTCGGCAGGGACAGCATGTAGACCGCGAAAATCAGCACGCCGTTGCTTAAACCCAGCTTGATGCCCGGTACGCCCAGCAGCGGCGGAAACAGGCTCTCCACCCAGCCCAGCACCAGCATCAGCGTCAGCAGCACACTGCACAGCGCAAGCTGCTTTGTGGTGATTCGCTGCTTATTCATTTGCTGCGTCCTCCTGCACGGTCGTCAGCCAGTCCATCAATTCGTCGCGGCTGTACAGCTGGAGCGTCACCTGATTCGGCAGACAGATAATCCTGTTGCCCAAAATGCGTGTGTCCTTGTTTTCCAGCGTCACTTCACCCTGCTCCACGCAATCCTGATTGTCGCAGTTCGCCTCGTGCATGTCGATGCTTGTCGGGGTGACATGGACGATGTTGATGCAGTCGCCGTGGCGGAAGCGATAATAGCCCTCTTCGGTCAGCGGAATCGGCTGATACGTTTTGTCACCGACGGTGACGACGAGGAATGCTTTCACCTGCGACAGGTCGGGGGTGGCGGTGGCTTCGGGGACGTCTGTGACTTCCGGCGCGGCAGTCGCTTCCGGTGCCGCGGTGATTTCGGGGGTCGCCGCTGCCTCCGGCGTGCTGGTCGCAAGCTCTGTCTCTGTCAGCGCCTCTGTCGGCGCTTCGGTCGGCGCATCTGTTGCGGTCAGGGGCAGCAAAGGCGCATTAGCGTCTACATTCGCGGGTGCGTTCCTCCGCAGCACAACCATCAGCACCGCCACAATCAGCAGCAGCGCTGCCACAATCAGCACATTGCACCACAGGCCATTCCGCTTCGCCTTGGGATTCGTTTCCTTCTTCATACCCGTTCCGCACAATCCTTTCGTTATTGAGTATCCCCATCATACAACGCCGAGTCGGATTCGTCAAGGGGCGCGCGCAGGTGTTACAAACTTGTCACAAAGCGGCGAATCCATCCCGATGTCAGCAGGCACTTTTGCCCGTTTTATTGGAAGCGGAACGCATTAGTCCGCGCCGCCCCATAACAACGAAACCGACAATATCCGCAATCAGCCAGCCCGCCGGAATTGCCAGCCAAATCGCCATCATCCCGAAATGCGGCGCGAAGGCATAGGACAGCACAACGCGCAGCCCAAGCGAAAGCACCGTCAGGACGATGCTCATGCCCGCCTGCTCCAAACCGCGGAAAATGGCATAAAGCAGGAACAGGAAGCCGATGCCGATGTAGCACAGCCCCTCGGTGCGCAGGTACGTTACGCCGATGGAAAGAGACTCCGCCGATGCATTCTCGAGAAACACGAGCAGCAGCGGCTCGGCGAAAATCGCCACGAGCGCGGAAACAATCAGGCAGAAGCCGCCGGAAAGCAGGAATGCTGTGCGGATGCCGTGACGGAGGCGCTGCGGCTGATTCGCCCCCTGATTCTGGGCGACGAAGGTCGCGAAGCCGTTGCCGAAGTCCTGCGCGGGGCTGTACGCCAGCGAGTCAATCTTCACGCCGGCGGTGAATGCCGCCATCGCTGCCAGACCGAAGCTGTTCACGAGACTCTGCACACACAGGATGCCGAAATTCATGATGGATTGCTGAATGCTGGTCATGGCAGAGACGGAGAAGATGCGCCTGAACAGCGCACGGTCGGGGTGCAGGTCGTGCTGCGAGGGCGTCAGCGCCGGAACGCGGAAGAGCACATAACCCAAGCACAGGAAACCGGACAGTACTTGCGAAATAAGCGTCGCGACGGCAGCGCCCGCCACGCCCCACGGCAGCACCGCCACGAACAGAAAGTCCAGCGCGACGTTCGTCAGCGACGAAATCAGCAGGAAAATCAGCGGCGCGGTTGAATTGCCGACGGCGCGGAGCATACACGCCCCGAAGTTATACAGGAACGTCGGGATGATGCCGATGAACACAATCAAGAGGTAGCGGGAGAGAACGCCCTGCGCTTCAGGCGGAATGCGCAGGAGCGCCATCATGACGGGCAGGAGCGCGTAGGACAGGATGGTCAGCAGCGCTGATACGCCCGCAATCAGCACAAACGCATTGCCGACCGCTTTGCGCACGCCGGCATCGTCTTTCTGCCCGAAAAGCTGGCTGACAACCACGCCGCTGCCCATGCACAGCCCGGTGATGATGCTCGTGAGCAGAATCATGACGGAAAACGCGCTGCCGACGGCGGCAAGGGCGATTTCACCGCAGTATCGCCCGACGACGAAGGTGTCCACAAGGTTATAAAGCTGCTGGAGCAGATTGCCCGCCATCAGCGGCAGAGAAAAACGGAGCAGTCCGCGGAAAATCGAACCATGGGTCAAGTCAACATTCATAATAAAGGAATTCTCCTTTCACTGCACAGGATAGTATAGGTGAAAAAACGGGAAACGTCAAGTATGGCGCAAAGGCAGAGAAATCAAGGCAAAGAACGAAAAAACAAAAAAAAAACAATTTTGGAGCGAAAACGATTTCACATCGTCAAATCAAGGAATTGCTGTGAAAGTGGGGAATTTTGCAGGAAGATTGGTCAAAAATTGCAAGCGGCAGACACTTGACAAGGAAGCGGCAATTCCCTATAATAGATACAACGTATCATTTGATAGGATACGAAATTTCAAGGAGGGGTTTGACCATGAAGAAGTTTCTCTCTCTGGTTTTGGCTGCGTGCATGCTCTTCGGCGTTGGCGCGATGGCTGAAACCGCGGAAGAACCGTCTTACACCTACAACGGCAGTTTGACGACCTTCCCCACCAACTGGAATCCGCACCAGTACAAGACTGAAACGGAAAACACCGCTGTGCTGGCCTACATCACGGATTCTTTCTTTGAGTTTGACTATAACGACACGATGGACTCCTATGCCATGAAGCCCAGCATGGTCGTGGGCGATCCTGAGGACGTTACCGCTGACTATGTTGGCGACAAGTGGGGCATCCCCGAGGGCACGACCGCCCGTGCGTGGAAGTACACCCTGCGCAACGACCTGAAGTGGGAAGACGGCACGCCCATCACCACCGCAGACGTGCTCTACTCTATGATGAAGCAGCTGAACCCGCAGGCGCAGAACTACCGCGCCGACTCCTTCTACGCTGGCTCTACGGTCATTCACAACGCGGAAGCGTATGCCAAGTCCGGCGTGTATGCGTACAGCAGCCTGCTGAACGCCGACGACCCGCAGTATCTGGCGGATTCCGACTTCACCGTGGGTGAGGACGGCTTCTACACCTACAATGGCGCCGATGTTGCCCTGTCCCTGACCAACAGCAACATGTGGTCTTCCAACAGCCTGACCGACTACTGCGGCGCGGGCTACTTCTCTGAAGACCTCTACAACGCGCTGAAGAGCGGCGAGGGCGCCGACGGCTACGTTAAGGTCAACGCGGACGTGGTGAAGACGCTCCAGCAGATCACCGCTGTGCTGCACAACTACGAGAGCGCGGAAGCCTACGCCGCCGCTGAGGGCGACTACGCCTATCAGGAATGGGAAGAGTTCCTGTTCGTTGGCAAGGTCAACGACGCAATGTCCTTTGACGAAGTCGGCGTGCAGGCGCTGGACGACTACAGCTTCGTCTTCATTCTGGACAAGCCGTTGCAGGGCTTCCAGCTCAAGTACAACCTGAGCATGACCCTGGTCAACAAGGATCTGTACGAGAAGTGCGAAAAGTATGAGAATGGTGTTTACACCAACAGCTACGGTACTTCCGCCGATACCACCATTTCTTATGGTCCCTACAAGATGGTCTCCTTCCAGCAGGACAAGGAAATCGTCTATGAGAAGAACCCGAACTGGTACGGCTATGCGCTGCCGGAAAACGAGAACTTCTATCAGACGACTCGCCGCGTTCTGACCTATGTCGCTGAGGACTCCACCAAGATGGAAATGTTCCTCGCCGGCAAGCTCGACGGCGTCGACCTGTCCAAGGACTACGCGGAAGAGTACGAGAACTCCGAATACTGCTACACCGTTGAGGGCGCGTCCGTCTTCGCGATGACCCTGAACCCGAATCTGGAAGCGCTGACCGCGAACCAGAAGACGGCGGGCGAAAACATCAACAAGACCATCCTGACCGTGAAGGAATTCCGTCAGGCGCTGTCCTTCTCCCTGGATCGTGCGGCGTTTAACATCGCCTGCGTGCCCGGCTCCGCTCCTGCGTTCGGTCTGTTCGGCGACACCATCGTCGGCGACGTTGAAAACGCTGTCTTCTATCGCTCTACCGATGCTGCCAAGCAGGTTCTGGTCGATTTCTGGGGTCTGTCCGACGAAGTTGGCGAAGGCAAGATGTATGCCACCAACGACGACGCCATCGACGCCATCACCGGCTACAACCTCGAAATGGCTCGCGACTACTTCAACAAGGCGTATGACATCGCGATCGAAAAGGGTCTGATGGACGACGACGACGTGGTTCAGATCATCATCGGTCTGCCCACTGCGTCTTCCACCACCTACAACCGCGGCTACGAGTTCCTCGTGAACAACTACACCGAGGCTGTCAAGGGCACCAAGCTGGAAGGCAAGCTGACCTTCGTCCGTGACGACACGGTTGGCAACGGCTTCGGCGACGCGCTGCGCAACAACCAGGTTGACATGCTGTTCCTTGTTGGCTGGAACGGTTCCACGTTCGACCCCTACAACCTGATGCAGGCTTATCTGGATCCGGCGTATCAGTACGACGCGGCGGTTGACTACTCCAATACCATGGTGACGGTTGACCTGTCCATGGGCAAGATGACCACCGACGCGGTGTCCTGGTTCAACATCACCAACGGCACGCCCTGCAAGGTGAAGAACGAGGCCGGTGAAGAGGTTGAACTGGTTCTGCCCTACAGCTATGACGAAACCGTGGCTGCGGATCGTCTGCTGGTGCTGGCCGCGCTGGAAAACGCGCTGCTGCAGAACTACGACTTCATCCCCACCACGAACGATGCGTCTATGATTCTGAGGGGCATGAAGGTTAACTTCTACACCGAGGAAGAAATCTTCCCGATGTCCTACGGCAACGACATCAAGCACATCACCTACAACTACACCGACGCGGAATGGGACGCCTTCGTGGCGGAACACGGCGGCGTGCTGAACTACAAGTAATTCGGCAGGTAGTCGGGTGAAAAATCCTCCGGGTGACGGTCATCCGGAAAACGGTGAAAACGTCCCCGGCGGCAGAGGAGCTGGCCTCTTCTGCCGCCGGGTTGACCCACCGGAGAAATTGCATCATAGGGAAAACAATGTCGCCAAGGTGGGGAAGCATCCTTCGGGACGCGTTCTTGCCTTGGATTCATTTGCGTTTACACTTGAATGCAAGGAAAGTCAGGATGCAGATGATTTTTCCCATTAGGAAAAACGTATGCAATCTGATGCACGAAAATGCAGGAAAATCAAGGCTTTCCGCGCAATTAGGGGATGCAGGATTGTATCCAGCATCCAAAAATCCCGGACAAAAAAGGCAAATCTTCATTTCTTACGGCTGCACCCGGTGGCGGGTGCGCTTGCGCCGGGGAAGAAAAAGGTACATCGCTGACGAAAAAGTCAGTACGGATGCAGCCGTAAAAAATGGAAAGGGGCTACGGCATGGTAAAGTATGTTATTCGGCGTGTCCTGCTCATGTTGATGGTGTTTATGATTATCATCTCCATGTGCTTTGTGCTGGTGAAGCTCCTGCCGGACAAGCCGGCAGAGCAGTTTGGCAAGGATCAGCAGCTGATTGAGATGCGCCGCGAGGCGCTGGGGTACAACAAACCCCTGATTGAGCAGTATTGGATTTTCATCCAGCGCTCGCTGATTGGCGGCGACTGGGGCGTCAGTGAGACATTGTATACCGGCAAGGACGTCTGGGAAGTGTTCATGTCCAAGATGCCCGCGACGGTCATGGTCAACGTGTATACGATGATTTTCGCTGTCCCGCTGGGTCTGCTGTTCGGTATTTATGCCGCACTCAAGAAGAACAAGTGGCAGGACCACTTCATTTCGACGGCGGTCATGATTTTCGTTTCTGTACCAAGCTATGTATATGCATTCTTGGTGCAGTGGCTATTGTGCTTTAAGCTGCAATGGTTCCCCTTCCAGATGAAGTCCGGCTACGACTATTTTTCGTGGGACATGTTCGTGTCGGTTGTGCCGGCGGTGCTGTCGCTGGGCTTTGGCACGGTTGCGGGTCTGACGCGCTATGTCCGCGCAGAGCTGACGGAGGTGCTGACGAGCGACTTCCTGCTGCTGGCGCGCACGAAGGGCCTGAGCCGCTCGCAGACGACGGTTCGCCATGCCCTGCGCAACGCGATGGTGCCGGTGTTCCCCATGATTTTGGGCGAATTTATCGGCATCATGTCCGGTTCGCTGATCATCGAGCAGATTTTCGGCATTCCCGGCGTCGGTCCGCTGTATGTGTCCTCGATTAACTCCACGCCGCCGGACTATAACTTCTTCCTGCTGCTGACGGCGTTCTATACGCTGATTGGTCTGGTGTCCGGCATCGTGGTCGATATCAGCTACAGCTTCATTGATCCGAGAATCAGAATGGGGAGCAAGAAATGATGAACGAGAAGATGAATTACGCTGATTTGCCTGATTCTGCCTTCGAGCGCGTCCCCATGGAAGGACGGCTGCACGATCAGGCGCTGGAAAGCAAGCCGATCGGTTCATTCCGCGATGCGCTGAACCGCTTCTGCCGCAACAAAAGCTCCGTCGTCGCTGCGGGCATTATCGTGATTCTGCTGCTGTATGCGCTGCTGGTGCCGTGGCTGTGCGAAACGAACTACAGCCGCGCCCTGCGCGACACGACCTATTTGCAGTATATCAAGCTGCCGCCGAAGGTCAAAGGGCTGGAATGGCTCGGAATGGGCGGCACAAAGGTCAGCAAGATCAACGAAACCGACTACATCAAGATGAAAGCGACCGCGCAGGAAACCGGTCATACGCCGATTGCGGAGATCATCAACGACGCCCATGTTGACCCCAAGAGCAACAGCAAGGTCAACTATTATGACGTCAAGGTTGATGTTTATCAGAACATGGGCATGATGTACCTGACGCTGACGCCCGCGCAGTATGAAGACATTCAGGCGTGGCAGGACGAGCATCAGGTGCAGGTGATTTTCCCTGCGATCACCGACGCAAAGCAGACGAATGCCAACATCTGGTATGAGGTGTCGAAGAAGGGCGTTCCGAAGCTCAAAAACGGCGAGGTGAACCCCATCTATCGCACGACGACCGTGTCGGACACGTCCTACCATTCGCTGCGCATCGCGGCGGACAATGACCCGGAAAAGCCGCTGGCGTATGCCCGCGTGACCGGTACGTCCGAGAGCAAGTCGTATGTCGTCCGCGTGGACAAGTACAATTACTTCCAGTATCGCTACGGCTTTGAGCCGGCGTTTGTCTTCGGCACGAATGCCACGGGTCAGGACATCTTCACCCGTCTGGCGGCTGGCGCACGGTTCTCCTTCCTGCTGGCGATTTCCATCTCCCTCATCAACCTCGTCATCGGCACGTTCTACGGCGCCATGCAGGGCTACTACGGCGGCTGGGTTGACCTGACGATGGATCGTATTGCCGACGTCCTGAGCGGCGTGCCGTTCATGGTCGTGACGACGCTGTTCCAGCTGCACTTGGCGAAGACGGTCGGTCCGGTCTGGTCGCTGATATTCGCCTTCATCCTGACGGGCTGGATTGGCATGGCGCAGCGCGTGCGTATGCAGTTCTACCGCTTCAAGGGACAGGAGTACATCCTCGCTGCGCGCACGCTGGGCGCAAGCGACTATCGCTTGATGTTCAAGCACATCTTCCCGAACTCGCTGGGTACGATTATCACAGGTTCCGTGCTGGTGATTCCGGGTGTCATCTTCTCCGAATCGAGCCTGACGTACCTCGGCATCGTCAACCTCGAATCTTCGACCATGACCAGCGTCGGCACGATGCTCGCCAACGGCAAGAATTACCTGTCCACCGACCCGTACATCATCCTCTTCCCTGCCCTGTTTATCGCGCTGCTGGAAATTTCCTTCAACCTGTTCGGCAATGGTCTGCGCGATGCCTTTAACCCGTCTTTGAGAGGTGCTGAGTAACATGGAACAGAAAGAAAAGAAGCTGCAAGTGCGCAATCTGCGCGTATCCTTCCGCACCACGGGCGGCAAGGTGCAGGCTGTCCGTGACATCAGCTTTGACCTGCACAAGGGCGAAACGCTGGCGATCGTCGGTGAATCCGGTTCCGGCAAGTCTGTCACCAGCAAGGCGATTCTGGGCATCCTCGCAGGCAATGCCATCGTCGAGGGCGGCGAAATCCTCTATGACGGTCAGGATTTGCTGAAGATTCGCGAAGACGACTTCTATCGTCTGCGCGGCGACAAAATCGCGATGATCTTCCAAGACCCGCTGTCATCCCTGAACCCCATCATGCGTATCGGCAAGCAACTGACGGAAGCCATGCTCCTCAAAGGCAAGGCTCGTCAGCGCTCCTGCCGCCAGAATTTCAGCGGCAAGTTGAAGCTACTGGAACAGTACATGACGGATGCGAACCCGGAGAAGCAGGCGCAGGTCAAGGAAAGCGTCGGGCAGTTCCGCAAGTTTGAAATGGCGCACACGAAGATGCAGCAGGCGTACAATGCCGCGCATGAGCATGCGCAGGACGCGCAGGACGACATCGAGCATCTGCTCTTCCTGATTGAGAAGAACGCGCTGAAAGACAGCGAGAAGCCGACCATCCGTCAGGTGCGCGACTTCGCTCGCAACAGCATTGACCCCTTCGTCGTTCCGGCGGAGGAGCAGGCGGCGGTCGTGGAGAATACGAACTTCCGCATGAACGACACGGAAGACCTGCGCAAAAAGCTGACGAATTTGCAGGGCATCCTGACCAAGGCGCTTGACCGCGGGAAGGAGGAAGAACCTGACTTCTTTGCGATGGGCTACTTCAAGACCTTCGGGCAGGGCGCTGCCCCGACGGGTACGGTGGCACAGCAGAATGCGTTCTATCGCGCATATCTGGACAAGAACTTCCTGAATGCCTTCAACGATTTGGCGACGACGGGCATCACCAAGGCGGATGCCAAGTACACCCAGAAGCGCCGCGAAGCCCTTGACGCGCTCACGAAGGGCATTGACAAGCTGGAAAACAGCTCCATCGAAGCCTTCAAGGAGACGGCGGACGCCCTGTGCAAGGCGGTGGACGCGTCCATCGACCCGCTGGACATTGTGAAGGACTCCGCCGCCTGCACCTTTACCGGCAGCATGAAGGCGTACTACCGCACCTTCTACGAGGGCAAGCGCACAAACGGCAAGAAGGAAGCCAAGTACAACCGCGAGCTCGCCCGCGCCGAACGCAAGGCGGCAAAGGGCAAGGCGTACAAGGTTGCGCTGGAAACGACGGTCGATTTCGATTTGGTGAAGGAGAACGTGCTGACCCTCATGCGCAGCCTCAAGGCGCACTATGAGGAGCGCGTGGCAACGGAGACGAAGGAAGACAAGCGCCGCAAGACGGAGAAGGTCGTCGATTACCTTCAGGAAAACGCTTCCGGCATGGTTTGCCGCATCACCAAGCAGGCCGCCAAGAACAAGGCACTCAAGCTGATGGCGGAGGTCGGAATTTCCGAGCCGCGCAAGCGCTATCGCCAGTACCCGTTCGAGTTCTCCGGCGGTATGCGTCAGCGCATCGTAATTGCTATCGCGCTGGCGGCAAACCCGGACATCCTGATCTGCGATGAGCCGACGACGGCGCTGGACGTGACCATTCAGGCGCAGATTCTGGAGCTGATTAACAAGCTGAAGAAGGAACGCAATCTCTCCATCATCTTTATTACCCATGACCTTGGCGTTGTGGCGAACATGGCCGACCGGATCGCGGTGATGTACGCGGGCAAGGTGGTCGAATACGGCACGAGCCGCGAAATCTTCTACGAGCCGGCGCATCCGTACACGTGGGCGCTGCTTTCCTCCATGCCCGATCTGGACAGCAAGGATCGCTTGGAGGCGATTCCCGGTACGCCGCCGGACATGCGCTTCCCGCCCAAGGGCGACGCGTTCGCCAAGCGCAACCAGTACGCGCTGCAAATCGACTTCGAGAAGCAGCCGCCGGAATTCCCCATCAGCGAGACACACTGGGCGGCAACGTGGCTGCTGCATCCCAAGGCGCCCAAGGTTGACCCGCCCAAGGCCGTCGTCAACCGCATTGAGAAAATGAAGCAGAGAGCGGAGGTGACGTCCAATGGCTGAGCAGGAAGTATTGCTGAAGGTAGAGCATCTTTGTCAGTATTTCGGAACGAACAAGGCGGTCGATGACGTTTCCTTCGACATCAAGAAGGGCGAGGTCTTCGGGCTGGTCGGCGAATCCGGCTGCGGCAAGACCACGACCGGCCGCTCCATCATCAAGCTCTATGACATTACGTCCGGCAGCATCTACTTCAAGGGCAAGCGCATCGCCGCGGGCGTGAAGAGCTACAAGGACGCGATTGCCGCGGCGAAGGCGGAAATGAAGAAGGCCGACCCTGCGCGCAAGGAAGAACTGAAGCGCATCATCGCCCAGAACCGCGAGGAAATCCGCAAGGCGCGATTCGACCACGAAAAGTGCGACAAAATCTACGCCAACGCGATGGCAGACGAGGTGGACGCAAAGTACGCTGAAATCCTCAAAACCACACCCGCGGACAAGCTCGACGAAGTGAAGCGCGAATACGCCTACGAGAAGAACATCGCCAAGCGCCAGCGCTTCACGACGCAGATTCAGATGATTTTCCAAGACCCGATTGCTTCGCTCGACCCCCGAATGACGGTCTACGAAATCATTGCGGAAGGTCTGTCCATCCGCGGCGAAACGAACAAGGCGGTTGTGGACGAAAAGGTCTACAAGGTGCTGGAAATGGTCGGTCTGGTTCGCGAACACGCGGGCCGCTATCCGCATGAATTCTCCGGCGGTCAGCGCCAGCGCATCGGCGTCGCCCGCGCGGTCATCATGAATCCGGAACTGATTATCGCCGACGAACCTGTGTCTGCACTGGACGTGTCGATTCAGGCGCAGGTCATCAACCTGCTGAACGACCTGCGCGACCAGCTGGGCTTGACCATCCTCTTCATCGCGCACGACCTGTCTGTCGTCAAGTATTTCTCCGACCGCATCGGCGTGATGTACTACGGCAACATGGTCGAGCTGGCAACGTCCGAGGAGCTGTTCGCCCATCCGCTGCACCCCTACACGCAGGCGCTGCTCTCTGCCATTCCGCTTCCTGACCCGGAATACGAGCAGAAGCGTCAGCGCATCCACTACGATCCGCTGAAAGCGCACGATTATTCCGTGGATAAGCCCTCCGTGCGGGAAGTGGAGCCGGGGCACTTTGTGCGCTGCAACGACGCGGAATTTGCGCACTACAAGGCGGAACTTGCCAAGTAATTTATACTATTTCCTGCATTCACCTGCGCTATCTGCTTGCACCGCGAATTTGGAATAGTATCATCCCTATTCAGCCGCAGCGAGGAATCCTGCGGCTGATTTTGGGTCCGCCCGGCGGCGCACGTATCTAAAGGGTGAAAGACCCGAATCCGCCCGGTAGCGGGAAGGAGAAAGGCGAAGGCAAGGGTGTCCGTCGTGAGGCGGAATCTGAAGGAAGCCGGATGTGGGAACAGACTAACCACGGGCAAACCTCTGGTCTGACGAACAGAAACCGCATAGAAGGCTATATGCGAGGGTAAGGCTGCCCAACAAGTCGAAGCCCAATAGCTACACGGAATCGCATGTGGTAAATGCGGCAGGTAGATGGAGGGAAAGAAACGTGTGGTACCCGGGGAGGTCTGCGCGGAATGCGCCGAAAGGCGTAACCGCAGCTGCAAGGCTGCGCTGAACACGCAGAAATCAGCCGAAGCCATAGTACCTTGGGGGAAAAATTCAAGGGAAGGGCGGAACCAATACAAGCCGGAGTAACCGAAGGAAGGAGGACGGCATGAAGAAGGCAGAAAACGTCAGAAGCTGCCCGCAAAGAGACAGCACGGAATGCGAAGGGTATGCGGGAGCGCAGAGTGCCGTTCAGCCGGGAAGTGGTGAAACGGCAGGCAGAAGCCAGAACCTGCTTGAAGCAATCCTGTACAGAGACAACCTGAACAGGGCTTACAAGCGGATAAAGGCAAACAAGGGAGCGCCGGGAGTGGACGGGATGACCGTAGAAGAAGCGCTTCCATGGCTCAAGGAACACGGCAAAGAAATGACCGAAGCAATCCGAAGGGGAAAGTACAAGCCAACGGCGGTGAGACGGAAGGAGATTCCGAAGCCGGATGGAGGAGTGCGCAAGCTGGGGATTCCCACGGTCAAAGACCGGATTGTGCAACAGGCAATCGCTCAGCAGCTCATGCCACTGTATGAACCGAAGTTTTCGGAAGGGAGCTATGGCTACCGGCCAGGAAGAAGTGCGCAGGATGCCATCTTCAAGATTCGGGGATATGCGGATGAAGGGTATGAATGGGCAGTACAGCTCGATTTGAGCAAGTACTTTGATACGCTGAACCATGAAAAGCTGCTGAACCTTCTGCGGGAAACCATAAAAGATGAACGGGTCATTCAGCTGATTAAGAAATTCCTGAAAAGCGGAGTGATGGAAAACGGCGTAAAGATTGCCACGACGGAAGGAAGCCCGCAGGGTGGCCCGCTGTCACCTTTATTGGCGAATGTGTACCTGAACGAATTTGACTGGGAATACGAAAGGCGCGGCGTGCCGGTGATTCGGTATGCGGACGACATCGTATTGCTGTGCAAAAGTCAGAGAGCGGCGGAAAGGCTGCTGGAAAGCAGCATCCGCTATCTGGAAGGGAAGCTGAAACTGAGGGTGAACCGGGACAAAAGCCATATCGCCAGGGTGAATGCGATGAAGGACTTCAAGTTTCTGGGCTTTGCATACGGCAAAGGAAAGGATGGACTGTTCATTCGTGCCCATCCCAAAGCCCTGCTGAAAGCGAAGAACAGGCTACGCGCAATCACCAAGCGAAACCGCGGAGTCAACGTCCGAAAGGTCATGCAGGAAATAAAGGTCTACATGACAGGATGGCTGAACTACTACGGGATAGCGTTCCTAAAGACGAAAATGCGGGAATGGGACGAATGGCTGCGGCACCGAATCCGTGCAAACATCTGGAAGCAATGGAAGAAACCGAAGACCAAACGCAAGAACCTCATGAAGCTCGGTGTGCCGGAATACTACGCACATATGGCCGCCAACAGCCGCAGAGGATATTGGTTTACGGTGAACACGGGAGTCGTGACAAGAGGCATAACAAACGAAAGACTCACACGCGCGGGATTCTTTGAACTCTCCCCGGCGTATGAGTCGATTCAGACTGCTTGTATTGGACGCGCCGTGTACCGAACGGTACGCACGGTGCGGTGAGAGGACGGGGGTTAATCACCCCCTCCTACTCGATTATTTCCCGCCCCTCGTGAAAGGAGCATTTCATGCAGAAAAAGGATTCCCGCAAAGCACAGCGGCGCGTGAACCTCGTGGCGTCGCTCTTAGCCCTTGCCCTGAGCATCGGCATCGCGCTCAACCGCGGACTCAGCACCGCATTGGAACTGTATGCCAACTGCCGCATTCTCAGCGACGCATTCTTCATCAGCGGCATCTTCTTCGGCGGCATCGGCGCACTGGTGGCGATTTCGACGACAGGCTTCTTTGATATGTTCGCGTATGCGTTCAAGAGCCTGCCGATGCTGTTCTCCTTCCTGCGCAAGCCCAAGGATCACCCGACGTTCTTTGACTACAAGACCGCCAAAGCGGAAAAGCGCGAACAGGTGCAGTACGGCCTCCTGATTATCGGGCTGGTGTGCATCGCTGTGTCGCTGCTGGCGCTGGCGGGGTACTATAATCTGTAAGCCTGCGCTTCGGCGCAAAAAAAGCCGCCTTCAAAATGATATGCTCCCTATAAAGCGAACAGTGAAAAACTGCAAGCAGAATAGGGGGCAGATTTATATGGGAAGAAAGAGGATAGAAGCAAGAATCAAGAAGGAAGCCGTGGAAGCTGTAAAAAGCGGCAAACTGACGCAGAGCGAGGCAAGTCAACAATTAAATACAGCAGTCACGGCTGCACGCGCAATGCATCTAATCCGCAGCATGTGGCAGAAAACAAGCTGAACCGGGATTTCCATGCGCAAAAGCCGAATGAAAAATGGCTGACGGATGTTACAGAGTTCAAATGGTATGAAGGTGCAGAAGTCCACAAGCCCTATTTGAGTGCCATTCTTGACCTGTACGACAGACGCATTGTCTCGTATGTAATTAGCGACCGCAACGACAATGCGATTGTGTTCGACACATTCAAAGCCGCAGTAAAAGCCAATCCTGACGCACATCCTCTGTTCCACAGCGACCGTGGCTTTCAGTATACAAGTCACGCTTTTCACTACATGCTGGATGATGCGGGAATGACACAGAGCATGTCGCGTGTAGCCCACTGTATTGACAACGGCCCGATGGAAGGCTTCTGGGGCATTTTGAAACGCGAGGAATACTATGGCAGAAGATTTACTTCCAAGCAAGAGCTTATTCTGATGATTCAGAACTACATTGTCTACTACAACACCCAGCGGGTGCAGCGCAATTTGGGTGTTATGACACCGATGGAAAAACACTTACTGGCATCCGCTGCATAAAAAACTGCCAAGAAACGTGCTCTTGGCAGAAAAAATCTTGTTTTTTTCATTGTCCTCTTGACGGGGAGCGGTTCAAAATCGGGGGGTGGCTTTTGGTGTTATTGCGGTGTGTGGTCAAATCCTGCGAAAGCAGCGAAATAGCGGTTTCTAATCATTTTCGTGAGGTCACGAAGATGATAACTGCAGGCGGTTTTTCTCTGTCCTCCGTGTTGTTTTCACCGCCCAATCATGCTATAATGCAGACAGCGTTTCTGACGCACTAAGATGAAGGGGGATTCTCTTCCATGAACAAGATTCTTTCGACGAAAAACGCACCCGCCGCGATTGGCCCGTATTCGCAGGGCGTTCAGGCGGGCAATACGGTGTATGTGTCCGGACAGCTGTATTTCGTGCCGGAAACGGGCGAACTGCTGGAAGGCACGATTGGCGAGATGACCGAGCAGTGCATGAAGAACATTGCCGCGATTCTGGCGGAAGCGGACTGCACGTTGGCGGACATCGTGAAAACGACGATTTTCCTGAAGGATTTGAACGACTTTGCCGCGGTGAACGAAGCCTACGGGAAGTTCTTCCCGAAGAATCCGCCGGCGCGTGCGTGTGTGCAGGTGGCGAAGCTGCCGCGGGATGCGAAGGTGGAGATTGAGGCGATTGCGGTGAAGGGCTAATCACCGCAGGTGATTGTCCTTTGGGACGGCAGGGCTGTTCTTTTAATAGCGGCTTGCGATTGTCGCAGGGATTTCGCCTCTGCGGAGGCGACAAGGGGGCAATGAAAACAGGTGAAGCCTGCGGTCGCCCCCTTGACCCCTTCGCCGGTCGCCTCCCATGCAGCTTGAATTTTTCCGTTACTTTTTATGGATAAACACGCGAAAACTGCATGAGAGTGTTACCAATCCAATCGCGCGAAAGGGTCAAGGGACGAAGTCCCTTGCAGGGTGCAGGGGCAGCGCCCCTGCCGGAGTCCAGAGGCAGAGCCTTTGGCGTTCCCCCAAAATAAGGAGAAGATAGATGAGTAAGCATATACTGCTGGTGCATGATCTGGCGGGGTATGGGAAGGTGTCGTTGAGCGCAATGGTGCCGGTGCTGTCGCATATGGGACATCACCTGTACACGCTGCCAACGGCGCTGGTGAGCAACACGCTGGATTACGGGAAATTCTACATTCAGGAAACGACGGAATACATGCGCCAGTCGCTGAAAGTCTGGGCGGAACTGGGATTCTCGTTCGATGTGGTGTCCACAGGCATGATTCTGTCAGCAGAACAGGCGGCACTGGTGTCTGACTTCTGTGAACAGTCCGCGAAGAAAGGCGCGCTGGTCTTTGTTGACCCCATCATGGGCGACGAGGGCAAGCTGTACAACGGCGTAGGGGAGGAAACCATCGCCCACATGCGCAAGATGGTCGCCGTGGCGGACTGCATCGTGCCGAACTACACCGAGGCGGCGTATCTGGCGGATGTGCCCTATCACGAGGACATGACCGAGGAAGAAGCACGCGCGCTGACGATTCGCCTGCACGAAATGGGCGCGAAATCCGTCGTCGTGACGAGCGCGAAGGTGGACGGCGAGAACTGCGTCGTCGGCTATGATGGCACGGAGGGCGAATTTTTCCGCATCCCGTTCGACCTCATTCCGGTGCGCTTCGTCGGCACGGGCGATATTTTCGCCGCAGTGATGCTGGGGCGGCTGGTAGACGGCGTGCCGCTTCAGGAATCGACACACCGCGCAATGGACGCCGTGCGCACGATGATTGACCGCAACCGCGACAAGGAGGACAAGTACCTCGGCATCCCGATTGAAACGTGTTTGGAGGTGCTGGACGAATGAAGCGCCCGCGCCTGCGCATCACGCTGATTGACCGCAAGGGCAGCTGTCCCTGCCATCATGGGCATAAAATCGGTGATTCGTGGGATTTTGACACCGAGCGCGGTCAGCTCTGCCCGATGGCGATGCACGTTGCGTTCCTGTATGCGGACATCCTCCGCTACGGCGGCAGCATTCCCGGTCAGCCGGACGGCACAGCGGTGTTCGCCTGCCCGGATGCGGACACGCTGAACATCTTCCGCGTGGAGCGGATAGAGGAATAACGCCCGGACGCGGGGCATATCCTCCTTACCGAATCGGAAGGAGGGGAATTGCCCTATGACAGGAACACAGACTGTGCGCCGGACGACAACGCGCGCACGCCGCGGCGGCTCGATGCAGCTGCTGCGCGGGCTGGGCGCGGCGATGCTGACGACCATCATCGTCGTGGCGGTTTTTGCGCTGCTGATGCAGTGGGTGAAGCCGACGGAGGACACCGTGCGCATCTTCAACCAGCTGCTGAAGGTCGTTTCCGTCGCTATCGGGACGTACATCGCCGTCGGGCGCGGTCAGGAAGGCGGACTGCTGCGCGGCGCGCTGATTGGGCTGCTGTATATGGCGCTGGGCGTGGCGGCCTATGCGCTGCTGAGCGGTCAGGGCGCGCCGTGGACGGCATATTTGGCTGATCTTGCTATGGGAACGGCGACCGGTGGAATAATCGGCGCGATTGTGTCGAATATTTCCGGAAAGTGATTGCAATTAGAACCCGAATCGTGTATAATGCCCATATACCCCTTTTTAAGAAATGGAGGATTACAACTATGAAGCATATCGAAACCATCCAGAAGCCCTGCCTGAAGAACTCTCTGGCCCACGGCGGCTGCGGCGAATGCCAGGCATCCTGCCAGTCCGCTTGCAAGACCAGCTGCACCGTCGCCAACCAGTCCTGCGCCAACAAGGAAAACAGCGACGTGCTCGCGGGCAACGAGGGCAAGCTCAACCGTCTGTACAACCGGAAGTAATGATACGTTTTCCAGATTCGTCTGGCAATCGTATCCGGTTCGGGACAGGCAAAGGCGGAGGCGGCATCATGCGCCTTCGCTTTTTTCGGGTGCAAGGGTGCAAAAAGTATCCTTGCGGTTTATCTAACTCAGGAGGAATAATAGCAATGATTCATACCTTCAAGGCGGTTGGTCAGCCGATGCTGCTGGACGTAGGCAGCGGCGCTGTTCACGCCATCGACGACATGGCGTTTGACGTGCTGGAAATGTGGAATGACCACACGCCGGAAGAGATTCGGGACGCGCTGAAAGAGAAGTACACGGCGCAGGAGCTGGACGAAGTCATCAGTGAACTGAAGCAGCTCGAAGAACTCGGCGCGCTCAACGCCCCGGATAATTATGATGACGTGAAGCAGGTGACCGAGCCGGGCGTGGTGAAATCCATGTGCCTGCACGCGGCGCATGACTGCAACCTGCGCTGCAAGTACTGCTTCGCGGCGACGGGCGACTTCTGCATGGGCGAGCGCAAGCTGCTGCCCTACGAGGTCGGCAAGGCGGCGATTGACTGGCTGGTGGCGCATTCCGGCAAGCGCGTCAATCTGGAGCTGGACTTCTTCGGCGGCGAACCGCTGATGAACTTCCCCGTCGTCAAGCGGCTGGTGGAATACGGCCGCTCCATCGAGAAGGAGAAGAATAAGCACTTCAAGTTCACAATGACGACGAACTGTGTGCTGATGAACGACGAAATCATGGACTTCCTGAACAAGGAAATGAGCAACGTCGTCATCTCCATCGACGGCCGCCGCGAAGTGCATGACCGGATGCGCCCGACCATCAACGGCAAGGGCAGCTATGACATCATCATGAACAAGGCGCAGGAGTTCGTCCGCCGCCGCAATGCCTGCGACAAGGAATACTACGTCCGCGGTACGTTTACCGGCTTTAACAAGGATTTTGGCAACGACGTGCTTCATTTGGCGGATCAGGGCTTTGACCAGATCAGCGTCGAGCCGGTTGTGACCGATCCGAAGTGCGAATACGCCCTGCGCGAGGAAGATTTGCCCGAAATCCGTGAGGAATACGAGCGCTTGGCGCAGATTTATATGGATCGCCGCGCGAACGGCAAGTGGTTCAACTTCTTCCATTTCATGGTGGACTTGGAGGGCGGCCCGTGCCTGCGCAAGCGTTTGACCGGCTGCGGCGCGGGCAACGAGTATGTTGCGGTAACGCCCGACGGCGATATTTACCCATGCCACCAGTTTGTCGGCCGCGACGGCTACCGCATGGGCAGTGTGCTGGACGGCACGTTCGACCGCGACATTCAGGCGAAGTTCGCGCACAACACGGTGCTGAACAAGGAGAAGTGCCGGGACTGCTGGGCGCGTTTCTTCTGCTCCGGCGGCTGCGCTGCGAATGCCGAAGCCTTCCACGGCGACATCTCCCAGCCCTACGACATGGAGTGCCAGATGGAGCGGAAGCGCCTTGAATGCGCAATGGCGATTTACGCGAAGGAGCGCGCCGCCCGCATGGCGAAGGAAACGAAGGAGTGACCCAAGGGGCTTTGCCCCTTGACCCCACCAGAGGCTCTGCCTCTGGACTCCGGCAGGGGCGCTGCC
>ERZ824978.903-NODE-903-length-36932-cov-6.868427_pt1 | contig 36932 bp, 30 predicted proteins | sample MGYA00519860_ERZ824978 | MGnify/ENA primary metagenome ERZ824978 (study PRJEB31778, sample SAMEA3449184) | human gut metagenome | biome: human gut; feature: human-associated habitat; material: faeces | place: United Kingdom | collected 2010/2012 ... | reverse complement strand
CGGAATCGAACACTTCAGGAGGATCTTCCCTTATAATAAATGGAGGTTCATTCAACCTCATGTCTTCAATAAATAACCCAGATCTCTATTTATATGGTGGAGGTTCGGCTTCAACAACCATAGATGGAGACACTCTGCTGCAGTTCAACAGCGGAACAGTGAAACCTGGAGATTGGTCGCACAGCCTATATGGCGGCTCCTCCTTAAATTCCGTAATAAATGGGAATTCTACCTTTGAAATGAATGGAGGAGAGATTTATGGAGCTGACTTAAATAGATCTGGAATATTTGGCGCCTCTAGACCAAATTCGGTCGTAAACGGGAATTCATCGGTAATTATAAATGCAGGAACGATAAGCGGTATGACAATCTATGGTGGCGGCGATGGAGCGAACACACGCTTTGACAGCCAGATGGGTTCGCTATCCCACTATATAGACCTAGCTGATACAAGTGTTGTAAAGGGTAACGCATCCGTAACAATAGGAAAAAATGCGAGCGTCTATAGTATTGTAGGCGGCGGACGAGGCAGTTCCATTGTTGAGGGAAATGTAAACATCGTACTAAATGGTACTGCAAATAATATAAATCTTGTGGGAGGTAACCACGGTGTAGTAAAGGGTGAAGTTAGCGCAAATCTGACTAACACTGCGAACTTAAAAAGTATGATAGTTTCCACAGGAGATGTTCATGGCAATAACGTTACATACGCCGAAGACGGTTCTGCGCTTTCAGTCATAGACCCCTCAAAGACAGTGGTTTCCGTAGTAATAGACGGAGCAAAAACTGGTGGCTTACACCTTGTAGGTTCTTTTGGGAGCTACGATGATCCGGTAAGCACAGCGTACGGCTCTGTGAGTTTAGAAATTAAAAACGGTGCGCAGATTGCCGACGGCTCAAATGTTCGAGCGGTGGGACTTGCCGGACATGTTTACGGAGATACATACATAACAGTTTCTGGCTCCGATACGGTTCTTGGAAAACATCTTTATGCAGGCAGCGAGCGCGGCTCAATAATAGAGGGCGATGCCCATATACTTGTTGATGGAGCCACAATAAAGGGAGATATATACGGCGGCGGTTACGGTATTGAACAAAATGGAGCAAAAGAAGTCGCGATTATAAAAGGAAATTCCTTTACAACCTTAAAAAATGCAACCGTTAATGGCACTGTTTTTGCTGCGGGCAAAGGCGCACTAGCTTCTATTGAGGGAAATTCTACCGTTACGGTAATTGGAACTGAATTGAACGTATCGCGCATTTCGGGAGGAGGCGAAGGTCAAATTCTAAATAATGCAGAAATGGGGAAAGGTACTGTAGGGGGGATCTCCATTCTGACATTTGGAAATGCAGATGAATCCTTTAATGGAACAGTTTCCGCTCAAATTGACGAATTTGATCGCATGGAAATATTGAATACAAATAGTAATGTTACATTTACGAATGCTTTTGAGGTCGAGACACTGAGCGTACAAGCCGATACATCGGTGACTCTCGCTGATGGGACTTTGGTGGAACGCTTAAATATAGTTTTCGATTCAGATTTTGTGGAGGGCGATACTTTCTCCTATGATCTTGGGGAAATATTTGGAGATAGCCTCACGGTCGTTGCAAGTGCGATAGAAACTGAAGGAGATTTTACCGTAACAAATGCTAGTGGCGATGAATTCTTTGCACAGTATATTGACGGCAATACAATAATTGGGAGTATGGTTCCCGAACCCTCTACTTATGCGGCAATATTCGGCGCTTTGGCGCTTGCTTTCGCGGCGTATCGTAGAAGAAAGTAGCATATAAATTAAATAAAATTTTTGGGGCTTCTCTATGAGGGAAGCCCTTTTTTTACCACTTTTCTGTTGGGCAGTTTTCAGTATCGAATTTAGACATTAAAGACACGTACCCGCACTTTTGGAATTTTCCATTCCAAGGCGTGCTGAAGCATTCCAATATTGTCATTTTTTACAAATTGCTTGGCGTTTTGCCAAGGTTTTATCGTCTGTTATCTTAAAGCCTGCGCTCGCTATAAGTCATATAGGAGATTTTCTAATATCTATAACTTTCTTCATTCGCTTAAATAAGGAGCTATTTGAGGCAAATTGGCGCCATTTGGCACAGATAGAGGGTACCTGTTTGCCAATGGGTAAGACTACTCATGCATTATATATTTTTTTACACATCCCCTGTTGTTTGCGAGCAATAGGGGATAGCATTAATATAAAGGCCGGCTTATTTTCAATTCGTTAAATTTTGTCCTCTATATGCATCTTGCATGGAGATAAAAGATATTAGGTTGATGCAAGATACACTTTTTAGCGACTCAGAAGAGATTTTGACGCGCGTTCCTATGCTGAATATCATGATTAGAAATATACATCATGAAAACTACACGCGCGTATTACGGATTTTCAAGCGGGCAGCTGTGAGAAAATCAACGCGTTCAATCTTAAAAGCGTCGCAGATTACCAGAGACGGAAAATCCACCTCAAAAGTAGTCCGTTCGCTGAAGCGACCCCAAACTTCGCGCCATACAGCGATTCAAAAATTGAAAGGAACTCGCGTATGCCAAGGGTAGGCCAAGTATCAAAAGTTCTTCTTCAAAACGAAAGAAAGGATATAGGAATAAGCAGGAAGCTTGTGGCTCTTGGTTATGCCCGTTTTTCCGATACAAAAAAAGTTGGAGGTTTCTTTACAAGCGCGGAGGCCCAAGAGGCGATAATCCGCGAATATGCAAAAAACAATCCCCAAATACACTTGGAAAAGGTATATGCCGATCCCGGGAAATCGGGGAAGGACACCAATAGGCCGGGATATCAAAAGATGTGCCAACGGATAGCGCAAGGCGGCATTGACATAGTGATAGCCTACAAACTTGACAGAATGGGGCGCAACGACGACGACCTGCATTCACTCTTTCGCCTTCTTAGCGACTATAATATATCTCTTATATATACAAACGGGCCTAATTTTGACCAAACTCCGGACGGCGAATATATGAAACGCATAAGTGTTGCTAATGCGGTTTTTGAGAGGGAACTTGCCTCGCGAAGGGTTGCTGACAAGTATATAGAGGCATTAAAGCGGGGCATAATGAGCGGCGCAAGGCGTCCTTTGGGGTATATTTCCGGAAATACTCCCGTAAGCGCTGTTATTGACAAAAACGCTTCGTTAATTGTACAGAGGATCTTTGCACTGTGTTTGGAAGGCAAGCACCCCAGCGAAATCGCAATACTCGCAAATCGCGAATTTGGGGGAATACCTGTGCGAAAATTTAAGAATGGGAAATGCGATTCTGGAGGAAAATTTACAGAAAATAAAATTAGGTCCATAATACTAAACCCCTTTTATGCCGGTTATGTATATGCGACAATAAACGGATACGGCACAATTGATGTTAAGTACAAACTTTACGACGGTATCCACAAAGCGATAATATCAAAAGATGAGTGGAAAAATGCGGTTTATCTGCTCAAATCAAACAGAAGGGAGAAAAATGCCTATCCCTCAATAAGGAAAGCGGATGCTTTTATTTTAAAAAAATATCTAAGATGCGAGTGCGGAGCGCATATGACGGTGGCGTCGTCTGGGAAAAAGGCCCGAAAAGGTGAAATCTACCGTTATTACGCCTGCACCCGAAAGAAGCATTTGCGAAGGGGCTGCGACTGTAAAACCCATATTCCGTTAAATATAATAGAGCCTATCGTTTTTGCGAGCATTGGGTATTTTTTAAAGGATGACGCTAAAGGCGTGGGTCCTGAAGATGATAAATCGGAATATATAAATCAGACGCGCTCAAAATTAGAGATTTTAAAGAAAGAGTTTAAAAAACTTGATGCAAACCTAAATACCCAGCTTGGGCTTTTGGCGAATTTTGACGCGAATCAAGCTGTGAAAGAGAATATTGAAGGCAAAATTAGAAAACTTGGCAATGAGCTGGAAGAAAATAGGGTAAAACGCATTAAGTTTGAAGAGGATCTAAAATTGATGTCTCTCGGAAAGAACATTTCCGATTCCAAAATAAACAGCGCATTTGAAGATCTTTATGAATTACAAGCAAATCTTAGCGAAGAAGATAAGAAGGAAATATTGTCGCTTTGCGTTGAAAAGATTGTATTAAAATGCCTGACGAAAAAGGGGAGGTTCAAGAGGCAGATGTGCATAAAAATATTTTCACGCGAAGAGTTTCGCGAAAAGATACCTTCATACGATATAATCTTCAATCTCAACACGCACACCAGCGCGCCCGACTGGGAAATAACAAGCCCGTTTAAAATTTCCACCGGACCAAAAAAATGCTCTAATTGCCAGCCGCAAAAGCACCATTGGATTCGGGGTGTTATGCGTAACAAAATAAACTTTGAATCTTCCGGTCTTTCAATGCGGAAATATTGCGCGAAAAACAAAATCCCATTTTCAATGTTTCAAAGGCGTCTTCTTTTATTAAAAAGTTTGTCAGATGATGTATTGGAATATTTGAATAATATGAAATTGAAGGAAGAAACTTCGCTATGCTCTTTCAGAAGTTTATACGAGCTTTCCAGTTTGCCAAAGATTCTGCAACTCCAACGATTGAAAGACAAAATAAACTATAACTAATATTTATTAAAATATAAAACAATAAAAATGCGATTAACGCTCCAATGAAAAAAGCGCGGATTTTTAGAGCGAATTAGGTCAATTTTCGGGACGGTCTTAAGGCGATAACGCGAACAGGCGTTAAACAGGTTTTACATTCAAATAATTTATCGCCTTTAAAATGCAAAAAAGCGAACCGCCCTGTTCAACGCGGTTCGCCCATTCGCCAAATGGTAGACTTTGAAAAATTTTTAACACTGCTTATTCAAGGTTACTTTTTGAATTTAATTGTGCCATCTTAGGATAAAAGATAAAAGCGTCTATCTTGCGAAAATTTTTGGAACAAATTCCCGAATGGAAGATTGTTTAACGCTTTTTACAACTAATTGCGTTAACCCGAAATGCCATACAAATATACGCGTTGGGAATTATAGCGCGATTATAGCTTTCCAGAAATTCTGTCTTCGCAATATTTGGATAAGCTTCCAAGCGCATATAGAGGCAATATCGAGTACTCATATTATTACTATTTTCACCCTATTCTAGAAAATTTCCCATTTCACTAAAAACGAAAAGTTCTAAGGTAAATTACTGTTCATACAATCCATCTTCAATATAGGATGTCCAATCTGGAATATATGTTCCAACAGAATTCAATAGGAATAATCTTGTGTTGGTATTTTTATATTTGAAGAAGAATTCCTTCCATAATTGAATATTTCTAAAATCTGTAACCTCTCCTATAATTACAGCAGCCTTTCTTTGTTTGAAGAAATGAGATAAGTCTTTTTCATTTTCAAAAGTCGGATTAAGAAAAACGTAGCGTTCAGAATTTGATTTTAGAATATCCTTAGTATTAAATTTACCCGCCACAACCATTGTTCTATATAAGATTGAGTTGTTAGGTTGGGTTCCTATTGTCACAGTTAGATTCTTTCCTTTTATCCAATCTATTAGTTCAAGGCCGTATTTTCGTCCTAATACCGAATCATTTTGCAAATATATAAATACTTCGGAAGGTAGAGAAGTTCCAAGCTTAACATTGTCCTTTTGAAAGCGAAGGTTTACGTCTCTATTTAGTGCAAGAGAAGTCGTAAACAAGGCCAAAATCGAAATAATAAATATAGAAAGGATAGTATAATAAAACCTTTTATCTAAAAATTTTCCTCTATTTACAAATATCACGAGAAGCAAGTAAAGTATTGGCAAAATCCACATAATCCAGAATGTTGCAATATTACTGAAAATTGAATTTAAGAAAAATGCTATCCAAATGGAAAATGCGACGGAAGATAAAATGCTTTTCTTATAGGAAAATGTAATAGAAAAAATGAAACTCCAAAATAAGATATACGAAAACTTATAAATTATTCCGTGCCTATTTAGAAACTCGAGATGTGAATTTACCAAAGTATTATATTCTTCATTTTCATACATTCTTTGATACCAACGCATATATGCCTTTGCCGGAGTATTAGGTTCGCAGAATCCGGCAGGAGCGTCAGTCAACATTTTCAATCCCGCTGAATAAAGATCATAGCGCACATTCGCAGAAGAACTTTCCAGGCAAATCATTTTCCCCATCCTATCCGTAAATCCTACTACGTTAGAAAATAAAACTCCACAAATGACGGCGATAACAACAACAATAGACTTTGTCATTGAAATGCGCATAGGTGATAAAATTATGAAAGAGAAAAAAGCAATTACTAATGCAACAAACGCCCCCCTTGAATATGTTAGAATCAAAAAATATCCCAATATGCAATTTACCGAAAGTACTATCCAAAATATAAAACGTTTTCTCAACGCAATTAATCCCCACGACGCAACCATCAGCATAACGATAAAAGCGGCTGTTTTGCTTATGCTCCCAGCGCCGAGTTCAAACCAATCTAACCTATTAAGCGCACCCTGCGTTGCGCTTACAAATATTCCGATATTAAAGGGCAAACTCATTAAACTAAAATTCAGGCATATATGCGATCAGTTGAAAATTAAGTATGCAGCAGTTGAAAACTCTACATCGGTTGCGCTGTTAATAAAATATAATTTTACGATATATTTTCCCTTGGGCGGAGTTCCAATCGGTTTTATTACGACTTTATTTTGTTCTTTTATAAATGTTTTTACCAGAAAAAAATTATTATCGTATTCAATTCTAGAAAATTTAAAATCATCTGAGGTTTCTACGGATAGCTCTCTTACAGAATCATCTCCACGCTTCCACATTAACAGCTTGGGGAAAAGCACTGCAGGCGGAGCAATATCAAGAGAAAGCGTTAACCTATATTTTGAATCTTCGCTTTCATCTGTGATAACAATAAACTCTTTTTTTTGCTCCCCTACCCTGTCGCCAATATTGAAAACGCCGTTTATTTTCCCTTTCTCGTTTGGCAAATATATTTTCTTGTTTGATTCAATCTCTACACAATCGCATGAGGATACAATGTCTATGATTTTTACGGGAACGTTAGATTTGTTATAAAACTCAAAAGAGAAACGGTATTCATTATTGCAGCCAGATAATTTGTCTTTAATTTCTCCGCTTGCAAAAGATAGACCTGCGACTCCCTCGCAGTGGAATAAAACTATTAGGAGAAAAACCGAATAGAATCTAATCATTTAATCATTTCAATATATAATTTAAGGAAGTCGACACAGAATCTTTTCCGTCTTCAAAGGACACGGTTAAAAGCGAATTCGCTTCACTGCTCAGATCCCCCTCGTACTTAACCAATAATTCAAGCCCATTGTTAAAGCCTTTTTTACTGATAATTTTGAAGTCATTATTTGAAAGTAAAATATCTTTTATTTTCTTTATAGAAGCATCATAGTTTAAAATAATAGCTACAGGTTTTTGACTTTTAGAGAAATAATACGAATTCAACATGAATGATGCCTCTGGAAGTATTTCCCAAGATACCGGAATTGATATATTATAATCTTTCTCGCCCCGAATCAAGATATCCAAGGACTCCATAAACTTGCCAACATCACATTTATCATTGGGGCTAACACCAACATAAAAAGTTGAAAATCTGCTAATGGTGCCGTCTGTAAATTTTACAAAACGTTCGTCAGTTTCTCGAATTTTATATGTTAAATTTTTAGGAATACGGGAAATATCGAGATGTGCGGCTTGCTTTTCTTGGGTTGATGCTTTAATGACAATTTCGGAATATTTCTTCTCCGATTTATAAAAGCCGCCCCAATTTATTGATGCGGGAAAATAGGAATAATAATTTCCTACTTCTGATATCAATTTTAACATTTGCGGAGAATTTTTTGCGGAAGATTCTATAGCAATATCCACAGATTTGCCTTCAAGAATAGACGCTGGGTATTCAACGTCGGCAAGCAGTTTCACGCTTGAAAATGGTTCAATTTCTTTGGGGCAAACTATTTTTGTACATCCACATGATGCAGTTATCATATTGAGTTTTATAGCGACGAAACCGTAATTTGAGAGCTTAAATTCCTCAGTAAATCGAATGGTACCGTCATTTTTACTTGGCAATAAGCGCCCAGTGTTTTTTAGACTTGAATCTATGTATAGTACGTTGTGAAAAAAGATAAAATATGAAATGCCCAAAAGTATGAGTAAAATAAAAGAGATAAATACAATTTTTATATTTCTCTTCATTTTGTGGAAGGGGTTTTTAACTTGAAAAATTTATCGTACAAGATTATAAGTACACCGCTAATAATCATTAAGATGGGAAGGATTTTTAGAATATCAAACTCAAACGGAGGATTAAAATTATCTCCTACAGCAATAAATATAATTTTATCGTTGGATACCCAGTCTGATTTTTTTAAGATTCTTGGTGGATAAGGAGGGTCTATAATTTGCACATTCTCTTCGTCAATAACGCGAATTACGCTAAAATGTCCAATATCCATTCCTTCAGGCGGTGGAGTATACATTATAAACAAACAATTTGGATTATCATATAGCTGCGATGGGTATAACTCGAGTGTTCTAGTTTTTATTTTGTATTTTCTAAATATATTTTCTAAATCTGTTATACTGACTTGGGAATTGTCTTTAGTTGCTAATTCTTTTTTTAAGTCTAGATAATTCGGAGTTTCCTTTAGGAAACATAATATGAAATAAGCAGAATTAATTCCACAAGAATTCCTTATATCTTCTACAGCAATTTTATACGAGTTTGTAGTTTCATTTGCATATGATTCTTGAGACAAGAAAAAAATTGTATTGACTATCAATAATATATAAATTCCTATTTTACTCACGGTACATTGAAATACTTTACGTTATTAATGCAAATCATTTCATAATTACAAACGTAATATATGATTATATTATAATCTAGTATTATATGTCAATATTTAATTTGCATTTCTCATATTATCTGCATTCTCTATATAATTTTCTAAATATAATTTAATTCTTTCTTCTTTTGAAATAGAATTATACGGTTCAGTTATAGTGTAGCTCTTATTGAGAATCATATCCGTAACATAAGTTCCGTTAGGAAAATCTAGAATGTCAGTGTGTTGTATGTTGAACTTAACTGAGTTTGCACTAATATAATATTTTGTAGAACTCAAAATCTTACCTTTTGAATCATAGAAAACAGAAAATATGTTTAACGGAATATTATAACCATTTATATTTTTATATGATTCATATGTTATTTTATTGCATAAATTCAAATTCCCTCCAATCTCCTCATTGTACAAGAGCATTTCTTTGAGTAACATGCTCGTTTTGTCAAATCTCAACTCATATATTTTATTAAATCTTACGAATATTGTATTATTATCATTACTAATATTTATTTTACCGACTGGAGACATCTTTAGGATGTCAAGATAGGTTTTATTATTAATTGGACTTATCCATGCTCCAATTATACCTGGGTTTTTAAAGGTAATTGGATCATTACTTATTACAGCTGAACTATGTATTATTTCACCATTTTCACATGAAATCCGCAATACTTTATAACAATTTTTAAAAAAATTTGCTTTTAAAATATTCCATGGCAAGTTATATTTTTTGTCCAATAATGACCTAAAACTATATTCTTTAGTCATAAAGTTATAATATACTATATTAGACGACCTTATTCCCTGATCTTTTTCTATGCTATTAGTATCAATTGAATTATATGCAAATTCAATCGATACAGGAAGCATGTTTATAGACCCAATCTCACTTAACAATGCACCTCTCGATATTAGAGTTATATGCGTGAGTGCCATGAAAAAATAAAAGTACTTCATAAATTTCACTCATTTTGATTATTACCATCTTCACATAGATCGCTAACGTTCTCTCTACACGTATATGTTTTCCCGCAACTACTGTCTGTAATACTACCATTAAAGACCCAGACTTTTTTCCCTTTTTCCCCTGAACATATAACACGAGAACCACCACAATTTAAACTATTCGTTGTATATGATTTACCTTTTTTATTATTGACTCCTCGCGTCGAGTTAAATCCTCTTTGACAACTAATACCTTTGTCTAGCCAATCAGGACATGTTGCCCCTATCACAACACTTGTTATAGTACAGGTTTCTCTTTTATCAGTACAAGTTCCGCATGTTCCGCCATACATTTTATTATATTTTGTAGCTCCATTCGTATAGCTTAACATTAATCCTATCGCTACAAGCAATGATCCTATCGTACTCATCAATCTCATTTTATAGCCTTTCTGTTGTGGAATTAAAGTTTTCGTTGAATACTTTTGTTATTGTTTTTCCGTTTTTTGTAAGAGTGGCTTCGATTCCGCCATCTTGCAAATATCTAAAAGTTGTCTTGCTACCATCTGATTTTTCGTAAGATATTACTCTATTTTGGGCATCAAAAATCTTCTTCCATATCGGCTTCCAGTTTCCGTCGTAATATGTTATGCTTCGTTCATTGTCGTTACGTTTTATATTGTATAAAACTTCCCCGTTTTTTATCTCTCTAATTATTCTACCTTTACTATCGTAAATAAACAATTGTTTCTCCACAGTTCCATCGGGATGTTTGGTCTCTATCTTACGGGGCTTGCCTGAGCTGTTTGCGCTCATATTATTGTAAATTTTTACTATATCCCCGCTGTCCTTTTGCATTACACTTACCCCATTGTCATTCATATAAAAGATATCTTCTTTTTTGCTTACATTGGATTTGCGCTTCAAATATTTATATTTGTCAGGCTCATCCCTATTTACAATTGTATATTCGTATGTATCCGTGAGTTTCCCATTTTTATAGGATTCTTCTTTGACAATTAATCCTGTATTGTGTTCCCAAAAGATTTTTTTGGTTTCATAATTTTGATTTATGGATAGTTCGCTTGTATCATTGTCGGAAAAATTATAAGAATATTTCATTATGCGTTCCCCATTTGGGAAATCCGCATATTCGGAAAGCAATTTGCCATATCCGGGCACTTCTGTTAATTTAAACCTTATCGTCCGCTTTTCTTTTATAAGGTCCAAATATATTGTATCATCTTTCTCATATCTAAAAGACAATACCGGCCCGCCTTTTGAGTTTATCTGTTTTAACCTTCCTTCCTCATATTTAAAAAATAATACCGCCCCATTGGAGTACTTCACCTGATCTAAAAGATTCCTTTTGTATATAAGCATGACTCCGCAGCTTCCCGATACTGAAAATCCGTTCGGGATTTCTTCCAACACCCAATTCTTGCGCTTGGTTTCAAATATTTTCTTATTTTTATAGCTTCTTTTTAAAATCACTTCCCAACTATTAGGCATTACAAATTTATAAGAGTCTTGGGTATCTTTTACAACATAAGAATCCGTAAGACCAAACCACCATCCATAACCAAAGGTTTTTGATGCAACTCTCCTATTGCTATTAAAGTTTATCGATAAATCCATCTGGTTCTCGTCATCTATATCGATATAACCTATAGGTTCAGCAATATCCACTTCCCCCATTGCATTTATCTCATTAAATGCATGCATATTTGAAACGCCCCAAGAAACACCACACGCCATGGCATGTGTCAGACAGGCAAAAAAGAAGACAATTATCCCAAATATTTTCATTTTTGCATTTTTTCCCATTCCTGCCATCCTCCTTTATAAACCACAATATTATCCAGTCCCTTGGCTTGCAGTTTCTTGGCCAGTTTATCGGAATCATCACAATCTCTGTCTGAGCAATACACTATTATCTGCTTAAATTTCTTTAGATTATATTCCTTATTTACCCTATCAAAAGAAGCCTCAAAATTAACCAAAGGAAGGCTTGCCGCATTCGGAATATGACCAAGCTCATAAAATACAGCAGGACGGGCGTCTATTATTATCGTATCTCCGGAACTTAAAGCAGCATTTAAATTACTAAATTCGATTGACGGCACTTGCAAATTATCAGCAAAGCTAAAAAAAGGCACTAATACCAAAAAAATATGGCATGAAAATTTTTTAACTAAATTTAGCATTTGGATTAGTTTTTTTATATCTTATCCTCAAAAATATTCTATTTGTCAATACTTTTTTATAAAAATAATAATTATAATCATAATTAACATCAATAACCATGATGTGTATTTGCAAATAAAACAAATAATATTGTACAAATAATAAATTCACTCCCGATCTGGCTTAAAATATAAGCCAGTATCGGCAAATGCTCAGATAGTTGTACTCGTTCAGCGTTATGCAGACAGATTTATATTAAGACTCTATCGCCATATAAATGCCTGCTACATCATTCCCCTACTATTTTTTTCGCCAATTTGGAAATCTCATCGTTCGCAATGGAAGAAAACGGATAGATTTCCTTAGCTTTAATATAAAGCAGCAATGCAGGCCATAATTTGCCGGATTGAGCCGCCCTTTCTGCGTTGGCAATTGCAGACGCGAATTGCGACGCGTTGACCGTTAAATCAGCCCTCATCTTATTAAGATTGGCGTCTTCAGGAAATTGTCTGTATACCTTTTCTATAATCTCCCATGCAGCAAAGTCGTTGCGCTGTCTGACGAGTTCTTTCGCCTGCGACATTGCAGTTTCTATGATTTCCATTTGCTTCATTATTTCCAAAAACTTTCCGTTTCTCGTATTATCCGCGGCAAGAGCGGCCGCGAAACGGAAGCGATCGTTAAATATTCCACGGAAATCTTTCTGGGACAAAAGACGGTCAAAGTCCGAAACCGCTACATCTTTTATATCCAAGCGGCTTACCATCGTTTTTAAGAACTTTTGTATTTCCGGATTTGTAGGCCAAAATTCCACCGCCTCTTTCAATGCCGCCTCAACTCCCGGCTGGTTTTTACTCTGCGCGCAAACTAGCGCACGCTGAAGCGCCAAGTTACTGAGTTGACGCGAGGTCTCAATAAATGCCTCTATTTGTCCAGTATCAAAATCTTTCACATATGTAAGGATTTCCTTCAAGATTTCTTCCGCACGTTCTACATGCTTTACTTTGACTGCATTTATGAGTTTATCCGTGTCGCGCATATAACGCATTATTTCGCGTTTAGCATCCATAGGGAATGTCTTTATAGGAGCGAGATTTTCCCCTATAAAAAATGCCTCCATCAGCCGCTGCGTCGCCGAATGGAGCTCCCCGCGGCTTACCAAATATTTTACCGCTTCAACCGCACGTTCCGTATCATTTATAGCTTCCTTGCACAGAGCATCAATACTTGCCGTAGTAAGCTTGATATCCATTCCTCCGAATACTTCCCCCTTTAATGCCTCAACACCTTCTATCTTTGCGTCTTCAGCCGCAAACAGGTAGCGATAAAAGTCATTAGTAATCATCGCATGATAATATCTGCGCTGTATGAAAAATTGAACAATTAGACTTTGAAAATCCAACTTTTGATTGACCCTCGACGTCGCCTCATACGACTTGTTTTCCTGGATTTTCGCCTCCGTTTCCGCTATGCGCTTCTTTATGGGATCCATTTCGTAATCGCGGCTTGGCGGGGGAGTTGCATCCTTTCCGCGCATCATCTCTATAAACTCCCGCCTGTCCATGCTCGATATGACTCTTACACCCGCCTCCTTTCGGGTGCGATCCTTTTCCAGTTCTTCATTCTGAATTAAGAGCCTTTCTATTTTTCGAGTGGTTTGCCAAAAATTTACCACCTTATCAGCTATGGTACGGCATAGATTGTCGTCCATTGGATAGTTTTCGGCATTAAAAAGCATACGCCATGCATCAATTGTCCTTTCATTATCGCTCCCGCCGCCTTTGCCGGCTAAACGCTGGCTTATATCTACTAATAGTTGGTTGTATGCGATGTCGTCTGCCGACGCCGCCGGAGGCGTATTAAGATATTTTTCAAAACGGGAGCGTATAAGACGCTGCTGGGCTTCATCGACTTTTTTCCCAGTTAAATCCGTCAGATTTGACTGGGAATTTAACATGTTAAGTATCGCGCTATTGTCTGCCGAAGATAGACCACCCAAACTAAGCGGAGATTGTCCAGACTGAGGTGCCGCCTCGGGTGGTGTGGCTATTGCCGAAGGCGCGGTCTCTTGCGGCACGGAAGGCTCAGACACAGTATTTGGAATCTGGGCAGGTTGTTGTACAGTTGGATTCGGTGTTGCAGAGTCTTTCGCGTTTATAACACTGCAAAAAAAGATTATTGGAATCAGGTATAAAATTTTCATATTACATCTTTTTAAAATCCGTCATTATAAGTTTTCCTTCGGAATCTATCTTTACCCAGAATGTAAAAATTTGACTTACTTGAGGGTTAAAATTTTCAACTGTCGGCGGTACTAATATTGGGAGCTGTCCATTTGCCGATTGTGGCTTGACTAATATAATGCGCCCCCTCGTATCCGAATATGCCAACTGAGAAACTATGCTAGCAGTAAATGCGTATGAATTTCCCGCAAAACTCATCGGGCGAATTATATACTCGTCTACCGGCAATATATTTTCCGCAGATTTCGAATTTCCTTTCAGATATATAAATAAGAAAGCCAAAAGCACTGCCACCATTGGAATGGCAATAGCTACTAATATTACCTTATTTCCTTTCATACGATAAAATAATGATAGATTTTTTTGAATTTATCAAAACTAAAATAAAACAAATTAACAGTAGAAATACATCACGGAGAATAACAATCCCATAGTCGCTAGGAGCTCCCGACCCGAAACAGCCGCAATTTATATCGAGACCTCTATACCATGCCGACGAAAGTGCCATGATAAAAACTGCCAGTAAAAATGCTATACTTAAAATGGAAACTTTGAAAAAGCGTTTTGAAAATATTGCCAAAGCCGCAACAATTTCAAACGCTGGAAGAAAATAAGCTGATGCATAGGCTATATAACCAGAAACAATCTGATAGTTGCGTATGTCAGTATAGAATTCATCAGGCCTCAGAATCTTACTAACCGCAGCATATATAAAGACTGCCGACAAAACAACCCGCAATGATAAATCTATTAAAGTTTTTACTTTTTCCATTTTCTCCAGTCATCCTTTAAGACATATACTTTTCCCATTCCGCATTCTTTTTTTAATCTGTCAGCAATATTTCTGCTAGAATTGCAGGTTCCAGGATTGCAATATACAACAAGAACAGATTCCGGGAGCCAATCGTCGAGAAAGACGGATAAATGGGCGTCAAATTGGCTTTCCGATATGTTGTAGGCATTTTCTAGATGCCCGGAAGAGAATTCTTCCTCAGACCTTGCGTCTATGAACATTATCGGAGGAGGAAGTTTAGCCAACATTTCAAATGTTAATTCGTCCGGTAAAAGTTCGGTATTTGGGCGATGCGAATTTAAGGCGTAATTGCACAGAGCAATAACGGCGGAAAAAATAAATAGAATAAATATGTCCTTAATTAGCTTCATCGGAAATCAACTCTGTCCAATTCGGCACGTAATCGGCAACGCCCTCCAATATGCGGAGCTCGATTTTACTGCCGTTTTTATTCACGATATTTTCCCATGCGCGACGCGTGCGCCAGTCAGAAAAAGTTCCTACTATTGAAATTATTCTCGAGCCGGAATATTTAGATATTCCGGCAGGCGGAGGCACGTTTAGAAATATAATTTCCTTCGCGTTATAATTGGCGGGGCCTTCCGAAAGCGGGGAAGATATTATAAGCTTGTCAACATAGCTGCGCGGCAGATTGATTGAAACAAGCGTTGAGCTTCTTTTATTTTTTTGGATATTGGCAATCTCTTTTCCGTAATGAGCTCCAAGAATCTTTTCAGATGGCCCAAACAATAATATGTGTGGTTTGCCCTCCCCCACTAATACGTCTCCGTCGCGATAAAACCTCAAAGGAGCATCTTTAGGCAATAAATAGGATATAATATGCAATGCAACAAATGCAGTTAGCGAAACTAATAAAACAGAAAAATAAAAAAAGGATTTTTTTAATCGCTCCCTATTGTAATATGCTCCGATTAAAAGCAAAGATAAAGGAACAATCCACAGAACCCAATAGTTGGCAACATTGCTGAACATTGCGCATAACGCGAAACAAATCCAAACGGAAGAACATGCCGCCGGCACAATATCGCGCGGATATGGGAACAACAAAATAAACGCAAGTGTCCAAAGACAAATATACACAAATCTCGGAAGAAGGCTATTGGCGCACAGAAATTCGAGATGCGAATTTATCATAGAAAGATACGTTTCAGGATCGTGTACAGATTGATACCATTTCATGTATATGCCAATGGGAGACTCCGAATCCTCCAATCCGTAAGGGGCGTCAGTTAACATTTTCAAGCCCGAAATATAAATATCCATTCGGCAATTTGCAGACGAGCTTTGGAAAGCCAACATTTCTCCCATTCGATTGGGCAACCTGCTTTGAGAGAAGAAAAATATCGCACAAATACACCAAAGCAAAACAGAGAGTACCGTATTTTTTTCAAATTTCAATCCTGAGAAATACAGGAAAAATATGCCCGCACAAACGAGGGAAATAATTGCGCCGCGGGAGGCCGTTTGTACGAGGAAGTAAAACAATGCAATACTTGCAATCCAAGCCAAAGCGGACAACCATTTTAAGCGAAACGAAAATAAGATCCATATAGCTACAATTAGGCATGCTATAAACGCTCCAGTGCGGTTAGCGCTTGACACTCCGAATCCGAACCAGTCAAGCCGCTGCAAGCCTATTTGAGAAATTACTCCGCCCATTATTTTTCGATTATAGTGCCCCAGGCTTTCGCGAGAGGTTTAGTAGGGAGCGCAACCATATATTTTCGGTCCGCGACTCTTTTAAGAGCCATATCTGTTGGATAAGCGACTTGATTTAAATAATCGCCAATGTATATCGGGTGGCGCATAAGATAGAACTTATCTATCGGAGGCGCCTTCCAATCGGGATTCGACTGATCCGGGACAAAATTTATCATATATTTGAAAAATTCTATCGATAACTTTTGGATATTATAATTTATGCTATGCCCGAGATTTTCCGCGGCCTTGAATATCACGCAATATCCCATATCGATCATTTTTTGGTAGAAGCGTGTAGCTGCGGGATATCCGTATTCCAACTCTCCCGTTGTAACGAGCCACATTATATTTTTTGCGTTCGGAGTTGGAATATCGTACGACGAATTTACATGTATATGTATTCCCGAAAAATACTGGGGTCTTCTGAAGGCGATGCGATGGGCAATTTGCGCGCCTCCTGAAAAACCATATAGCATTATGGCGTTTTTTGGCAGATTGTATTTATTCAATATCCGCCTAAACCCTTTTTCCCATTCGGAGAGCCTGTCGTTAAACATAGCATCATAGCTTTTAAGCTGCCTTTCGGTCATTTCATCGGAGCTTGTTGATGTGGAGTATCCCCCGAAATTGGCCCAAGTCATAACAGCGATATCGTTTTCGTCGGCGAATTTTATCAAGAATTTATGCTGGCTGTCAAAATAGGATAAGTTTTTTTTAAGGTAATCGAGCGTTTTATCCCATGTGCATATTGCGATAACGCCCCTCACGCACGGTTTTTTAGACTTAGCGGCCGCCTCGTTTTTTTCCTTTGTCCAAGAAGACGGCATTCGGATGACAAACGGTATTTCTTCGAGCTTAAATTTGTTCCGCGGATCTGCGCGGGAAGCTTGGGTTTTGGCATCCGTGCGTTGCGATATTACGAAAATGCGCTCATTCTCCGGAAGATATTTTTCCTTTTCTTCCTGTGGATATAGAGGAGACGGCAAAAGTAGCGCGGCTGCGAACCATGCTATCGATATTAAGGCGCTTGTATTTTTTTCCATGATTCCAATAACTCCTTGCTTCTAAACGGGCATTGTAATTCTTGTTGTTCCGATAGCAATAATAATTCGTTATCGGAATTGGAAATGTCAGAATATACGTCCTCACCGGGTTTTTTATCCCCGCGCCAAATTGCGAGTTCTTCGTCGAAAAATTGGCGGACAAATTTTTCAAACTTTGCGCTGCGGTTATGCGCGGTATTTGATATGTTTACCCATATCCATGGGCGTTTATCTTTGCGCCCTTGGTAATAGAAGCCAAAAGACGGCAGCCAACGAAGCCCGTCCTGGTCGCCACAGGCTACTATTCCGCGCGCCTTTGTGAGCTTTGAGCCTTTTGGAGGGTAGTCCCAAAACTGAGCTGAATATGCGCACCACGCAATAATTCTATCTGGGCACCAATCAACAAATCTGCTGACAAATTGGGCCCCGCCTGAAAAACCATAGAGAACAATTGGAAGATCCTTGCCATAAACGCGCTTTATTTCATCAAGCAGAGCCTGCCCCGAACCTTGTTCGGGCCAATAATATCCTTTGCGGTTTTGATACAAATCCTCCTCCGATGAAGAGTAATTAAGAGCAATCACTCCAAGATTATTGCGCTTTGCGAACTCCATCCATGGTGCTTCTTTCAGGAAGAACGCCCCGTCTGTATTCATTCCAGGCGCAAGTACTAGAACAGTTTCTACATTATCGTTTAAAGGAGAAAATGAGAACTGAAAGCTGTCCTTCGACAATAACTGCGTTGCCAATAACTGAAATATCAAATATATGAATATCTTATTGCTCATTTTATTAGAACGTGTAATACGAGAAATTTTATTTCATCATCTTTATTTTTCAATTCTACCTTTATTAAGTCCCTAAGAGAAATATTTGTGGAAAGCGGAGTTACCTTTATAATATGTTTGCTATCGTCTTTCGATTTCTCAACTATAAACTTACTTTTATCGTATTTTATATCTTTAAGATCCCAATTAGGATTATTGATATTAAGCATCGCTTCTTTCGCTGTACATTCCACGTCTTTATCCCAATAAATTAAACGAGGAGATATTTCATAATCAGCCAATATTTTTATTTTTAATCTAAGCTTTATCTGCGATTGCGATACATCATCAGTATGCACAGTTATTTCCTGTTCCTGAAAACCACGTCTACCAAGTATATTAAATGTACCGTTTATCTCTCCAGATTCTTCAGGACCATATTTATCCTTTTTTAATCTTGCTACGGTACACGCACACGAAGTTGTTACAGATACAATTCTTATAGAATTTTTGCCAATATTTTTAAACTTAAAATTGAATTTATATGATCCTAAACCATGCCAAATCTCATCCACAATGCTAGTAGAATCAAATAACACGACGGAATATACAATATTATTAAATAGCAGTACTATGGTAACTATAGATAAAAACTTTTTCATGGGAAAGGGATAAGCATTTTAAAAGATATTTTATATTTATATAGAATTATATATAATATTTTTATATTATATTTTATTAATTTCTATAAATATTCCAGTAAATAACTTTAAAATTTCCGATTTAGAAGTAAATTTTAAGCACCTATTTGAAAATCTTGGATCAGCTACCCATAAAGTACCATCTTTCCCTCTAAAGCAAAATGAATAATGTCCTATTTCTTTCTCAAAATTTCTTAAATATAAAATTCCATATATAAAATTATGAGAAAATATCATATCAGGACTTTTCAATCTATATCCCTTCCCTAAGAGTGAATGCCTTTCTAAAACACTAACTATATCCAAAATAGAATATGGAGGATTCCCGAATTCTTCAAATTCTTTTGCTATATCTTTTATTGAAATATTCTTATTAGACGCTTTAATAACTGAAAAATATACCGAATAAATTGCGCATCCAGTTGATGGAGATACATAATTTTCTATGTTAGAATCATCTGAAATTGCTGTATATATTCTATCTGTAGCATGGATTTGACCACATGTAAGAATATAAATTAAAAATAATCTCTTTAATACATCTATCATCTGTTTATTACAGAGTTAGAAAGTTCTTGCAATTTTGTTCCTGTAATAAATCTCTCTGAATTATTTTTATCTTCTATTATGGTATCAGACGGTATTTTAAATTTCAATCTCTCATCTATTATTTCTTCATTGTCGGTAACCTCGCTTACTTTTATAATTATCCAGCAAATTATATCATTTTTTAATATACCAGTTATATCATTATTTGGGTAATAAATATTAGCTTTTTTTATCTCAATTAATTTCGGTATGTAAACCTCAGAATTTTCAAGTCGTACATAATTACTGTATTTAATTTCGATTCTAGGAGGCGAGATCGATAAGTTAGCATTTTGATCCATTTTAACAGTTTGTAGTTTTATTGATAATGGATATAACCTACCATTAATATATTTGAGTAGAAGGATAAGCGTAGGCGAAAGTTCATATCTACCAACTTTAGTGGGAGGTAACCTATATTCGAGCATTCTTTGACCATTCTCTTTTCTGTCCGCCGTTAACTTACCATTAGAAGTAAACTCTTCAAGCATTTCCAGAATAGGTTTTCCTCTTTCCATTAGAGAGTCACCAGGCAATAATGTTAAATATTCCCAGAATACCTGAGGCATCTGATTATTTTCTTCTTTTTTTAGAATTATAGCTCGATTGATATTTTCGAGATATAGCACAGAAGAGTCGCCAATGGTTAAACATTTCCCGTTATATGGTTTCCCATTGTAAATGGATTCATATGACGTTATGCTCAACATATGTTTATCATAACCATTAGTTGTAAATTCATAATTTGCATCGGGAAGTTGCTTGCTTATCTTTTTATAATCATAGTCTTGTGAATTTTTAACATGCTCAATGGAGTACTTTAATGATATTGGGAGAGAAAAATTACAAATATTTTTTTCAAATATGTCCGTAAAATCAATATCACTTCTAAACTGAACTGCATTAAGAAGTGTTGCTATTATAAAATTAGATAAAATAAATATAATTTTTATTCGCATGTTTTTTTAGGGAAAGAAGTTGTAGTAGTTCCGTTTTCACCACAAATGCCAGCATCTTCTGTCCACTTTATACATTTATATTTACCAGAATCGTCTAATACGTTTTTTGCATACAAAGTCCATGATTGGCATGTGAAATCTTTATCCATTGCACATATATCGCATTCTGGTGGCGGCACTTCACATGCTTTATTATATTTACCCCAGAATGAGTCTTTACAATAATACCCCCAACGCAAAGTAGTTCCAGTACATTCTACAGATGGTTCAGACTCATTAGGACAACGTCCCGATTCGCCGTCACCACAAGAATTAACGCTCACAGCACCACCTTTTATCATACTCATCTCATAGTTAGTCAATTCAATAACTTCAGCGGGCAATATACCATAAATTAATGTTCCAACTACTAAGAATATTTGTGTTTTTATTTTATTCATATATTTGTCCTTATTTTTAACGATGACATGTTAATCATTATTTTCTATGAAGATTTCAATTCCCCCGATCTTCAAAGAGTTTTTATATTTATTATATATAATTATAAATTTTTTCTTATCAAAATTAAATTTTTGTACCTCAAAAATCCCATCTTCTTTTCTCACAATTTTTGTAGTGCTTCCATCAATATTTTCTTTAATGAATCTTATGTCATCTTTAATATTTTCATTATATGCCATAAAAGCTAAATGTCCATTTTTAAATGTTTTCCAATGGTCACCTTTTTCATCATAAATAAACTCAGTTAAAATCCCCAAGCCATCTACTTCTCTAATTAAGTACCCATCATCATTATAAAATTTACTAGTAAACACTTTCCAATTATTAGTACCCGGCAGTTTTTTTTCGATTTTTCTAACTTTCATGGAGGCGTTCCCGGGAGTTCCTATATAGGAAGTCCGTGTTTGTTCTCCGGTGTTCGGATCCTGCGTGATTTTTACCGCATTACGGGAATTGTAATCCCATATCTCGGCATATTTATATTCCGGCTTCTTGTAGCTTATTCTCGACTCTTGCGTTCGCTTTACACTCTTTCTGTAAAATTCAAAACTTTCATATTCGGGGTTTAATTTATCCAACAGCGGATTCCTCACCGCATACACTCCTCCGCTATCCGCAATTATTAGCCCGCTCATAGCGTCCCACTCTATATATCCGCCACTCTTCCCTTCTCTAAATACTTCTATCTTGTTTACAGGCACATCTCTTTCGCCTTCCTTACCGTCAGATGTCAGATATTTCCGCCCTTTCGCATCTTCTGCGGAATATTTATATTCCTCCACCGTACCGTCGGTATAGGTTATTGACGATACCGATTTGTATAACTCTCCTTGCTTGCTCGCACCGTCCGCACCATAGGTTCCGCAAGGCGCGTACATTATATTTATACTTTTTTTATCTTTCGGAAACCTTATCTTCTCCAATAACCCTTCTGCATTATAAAATAGCCTCATCGCCTCCTCATTTTTCGTCGCATTATATACATATTGAGGCTTCCCTTTTGAATATACTATCCTAAATGTATTACCGCCATTCCCAGGGCAGAAAGACGCCAATTTACCATCTTTAAACCTGTAATTGTGTTTCGGATCGTCTGCATTATTTATATCTATACCGCCTACCCCTACGTTCAGCTTCCATCTGCCTGTCGTATTCAATATATATGTCTCTTTATACCCTTTCTCAGCTTTCGGCTCCTTATTGAACGTATATGTCCCATAGTTGGGACTCTTCCATATGTATCGGTTTTTACTTTCCTGCGTTACTTTTGTCTCAAAAAACGGTATTTCCCAATATATTCCCATGTATTTGGGCTCTATGCTCGGATCCGACGTAAACTTAAAATATATATCCGCATCCTCGCCGCCACCCAAATCTATTTTATAAATTATCTTATCTATGCGCGCATATCCCTGATAGTCTGAATTCCCTATCGGTATCTGCCTCATAGACCGGCTCAACTGCCCATAAGCATCAAATAGGGGCATTATCGCTACTCCCAACACGTACAATAATGTAATTCCCCTATTCATTTTACCTGCCATTAGTCGCCCAATTCAACCGGCATACTGTCTCCCCCAGGATTGGTTCCACACCCAGGTGTTCCCTCTTCACAAGGTTCGCAATCTTCCCCAAATGCGCTCATCGCTAACAGCCCAATCACTACCGACAATAGTATTGCATTTAATTTCTTTTTCATCGCACATACCCTTTCGTTGATTTTCCAGCTAGATTAAAAATATGTTTTAATGGAATGTCAACATTTTTTTATTAAAAAAATTTATTCATAATAATTGCATAGCTATTAATAAATTTTCGCGATACGCGTTCAAATTTTTTACCTTGAAGTTGTTTGCAGATTTTACTTCCCCCCGGTAGTATTCCTGAAGATATTTGTTTTTCCAAATCCGGCACTACGCTTTCACTCAAATTTCCCCAATGTGCGCATGAATTATCGCCTAGGATCAATTCTTCCAATGTTTATTGGTCGCAAAACAAAAAGCTATAAGACAGTAAAAGCAATAAATTACAACTAAGAGAATATATTAAGTATAAAAATATTTAAAAACGTTTGATAGATGGCTATTATTAACATTCCTGTTGAATTTTCATAAAAATATTTTTTAATACTTATATTGACCATTAAGTAAATTTAATGATAACAGACTACCATTCGCAACTTTTTGCAAACGAGCTCACCCTGCGCGCCCCAATGGGGACAATAGAGCGAATCGCGGCCGCCCTCATGGGTTCGCGCATAGACTTGAATCCGCACCAGGTGGATGCCGCAGTATTTGCATTTAGATCGCCTTTTTCAAAAGGGGCGCTGCTTGCCGACGAAGTCGGGCTTGGCAAGACGATAGAGGCCGGAATTCTAATTGCGCAAAGGTGGGCAGAGAAGAAGCGTAGGATATTGATCATAGTGCCCGCTAATTTGCGCAAGCAATGGATGATAGAGCTTGAGGAGAAGTTTGCGTTGCCGTCCGTAATTTTGGAGGCAAAAAGCTTTAACGACGCTATAAGAAGCGGCAATTTGAATCCTTTCGACACCGATAAAATCGTCATAACCTCCTACGCATTTGCCCGTAACAAAGAGACCTACCTTTCCAAAACGCCGTGGGATTTGGCGGTAATCGACGAAGCCCACCGCCTGCGCAATGTTTATAAGAGCGGCAACAAGATTGGCTCCGCAATAAAGCGCGCACTCGCGTCGGCGCCCAAAATACTGCTTACCGCTACTCCCCTTCAAAATAATTTGATGGAGCTGTACGGGCTTGTCGGGCTGATAGACGACCATATTTTTGGCGACGAAAAGAGCTTTCGCGAACTTTTTATCGCAAACGAGAGCGACTCGTCTTTTGCCGAGCTTCGCAAGCGCCTTCAAAACGTATGCAAACGCACGCTGAGAAAACAGGTTTTAAAGTACATAAAGTACACAAAGCGGCACGCCTACACACAAAAATTTGAATCCACCAAGGCGGAGGACTTGCTTTACAACGAAGTTTCCGAATATCTGCGCCGCGAGACCCTCCAGGCCTTACCCAATAGCAGGCGCAAGCTCATGACCATGATATTGCGCAAACTTTTGGCGTCGTCGAGCTACGCGATTGCGGGCACTCTTGAAAGTTTGATAACCCGCCTCGAAGACATGCTCAAAGCCGATTCCGCCCTATGCGGGGATATAAACATAGAGAACGACTTTGAGACGGCGGACGAATACCAAAATTTTGACGCCCTAACCGAACCTTCCGATAGCGAAAGAGATGACGACGCGGACGGCGAAGGCGAATCGGAAGATGAAGATTTTGAGGGTTGCGAATCCCCTGCCCCACTTACCGCACAAGAGCGCAAGGCAATAGAGTCGGAAATTGCCGATTTAAAGATATACCTTTCACACGCGCTTGCAATTCGGGAAAATTCCAAGGGGAAGGCTTTGTTGATAGCCCTAAAAGAGGGATTTAAAATGGCAAAAAGCTTTGGAGCAGCGGAAAAGGCTGTTGTGTTTACTGAGTCGCGCCGCACGCAGCAGTATTTGTGCGAGCTTCTTTCGGCAAACGGGTATAAAGATAAAATAATGCTTTTTAACGGCACAAATTCCGACCCCGAAAGCAAAAGGATTTACGACAATTGGCGCACCAACAACCCAAGCCGCGTTACAGCTTCTAAGACGGCAGACATGCGCACAGCCCTTGTCGAGCACTTTCGGGATAATGCGCAAATTATGATAGCAACCGAAGCCGCAGCCGAAGGGATAAATTTGCAGTTTTGCTCGCTCGTGGTAAATTACGATTTACCGTGGAATCCGCAACGCATAGAACAGCGCATAGGCCGCTGCCACCGCTACGGGCAAAAGTACGATGTCGTTGTCGTAAACTTTTTGAACGTAAATAACGAGGCCGACTGCCGGGTTTTTGATATTCTCGAAAAAAAGTTAAAACTTTTTGAAGGTGTTTTTGGCGCAAGCGACGAAGTTTTGGGCGCCATAGAAAGCGGTGTCGACTTCGAGCGGCGCATAGCCCAGATATACCAGAATTGCCGCACTTCCTACGACATTCAGCGCGAGTTTGATTTTATCCAGGAGATGTTTGCCCATGAGATAGGCGAGAACATGCGCAACGCCCGCCGCAAACTGCTTGAAAATTTTGACGCCGAAGTCGCCGAGCGCCTGAACGTTTACCAAGAGGCATCTTCCACGACGATTGACAAAATGCAGGCCCTATTGTGGGCACTCACGCGGCACGAGCTCGACGGCACCGGCGCATTCTTCGACGAGGAAAATCTGACATTTCAAATGTTCAATCCCCAGAACCGCGACGTACCCGACAAAAAGCTGTACGCCATAAAGTGGGTTGGCGACTTTTGCGAACCTTACGGCATCACCCACCCAATCGCCGAAAAGTTGATTTCCCGCGCTCTAACCCGCGACTTGCCCTACCGAGGCATACTTTTTGACTACGACAACCCCCCGGCAAAATAACTGCCTTGGAGCAACTGCCAAAGAAGTCTGGCAAACTCATGCTTTCAAAAGTTACCATAGGCGACGATTCCGCGCCCGAAGACCACCTTGTAATTTCCTGCGTTGACGATTTGGGTAACACCATAGAGCAAGACACCGCCCGCCGCCTATTTAATCTCAACGCGCGCGCCTACGATATAAACGAAACATTTATCCCCGGCAAATTGGAGGAAATTTTCGAGAGCCAAAAGGCGGAAATCTTGCGGCAAAACGCCCAAAATGCCGAAAAGGAATTCGACGCCGAAGTGGAAAAGTTGGAAAGCTGGAGCAACGACCGCAAAAACGCCCTCGAAATCAAACTGAAAGAGATGGACAAAAAGATACGGGAGCTGAAAAAGACCTCCCGCCAACCACACACTCTTGAGGAAAAAATAGAACTTCAACGTCAGCAAAAAACGCTCGATACCGAACGCATGAATATGCGGCGCAAACTATTTGAAGCGCAAGACGCCATAGACGCCGAACGTGATAAATTAATAAAAAATGCAGAAAAATCTTTACAAAAACCCGTAAAATCACAAATCATATTCGCCATAGATTGGAGAATTGTATGAAAAAAAAAGATCAATATAACCTATTTAGAGCCAAAATATCATTTCCGTCTCAAGGCGAATTATTTCTTTCCCAGCAAGAAACGCCTCAGACACTATTCAAGAAATGCTTACATGCTCAATCTCAAATTAAGTATAGAAAAAGGCATTTGTGGAAAGCAGGAAATATCCATATGATTAATTCTGATGGCGGTTATTTTGCTTTTGGTAAAGTTTCAGTAGCTGATTTAGAGCTATTTGATAATGAGCAACAAGAATTTGAAAGAGCTAAGTATACATCAGGACCACATTCTATTGTTGTTTTCTCAATAAAATATGAATTGCTAGCAATACAGGTAAATTATAAATTAGGCAGCACGGATAAAATAGCGGAAAATATACAATCAATATTTAGAAAGGTTGATATTATTTCATCGAACAATATAACATTACTTATCTCGAAATTAAGAGATCCACATGATTTTATATATAAAATCCGAAATGCATATGCAATAAAGCAATTAAGAGCCACATTTACAAGACCCAATCCCTTTGATTCAGATGAAAAATTCCAAAAACCATCTGAAAAAGCTCTCCTTGCAATAAATGGCGAAGAAGGTCTGACAATTTTCAAAGGTAGTAATCTCGACCCAGAAGTTGTAGAATCTATATCTAGGAGCACTGCTTCTACCGGAAATATAGCGAAAGCTAAAGTTCAACAGAAACCCAATTCACGTGCGAAAACAATTTCAATTAAAGGCGATGCATATTCAATGGTTTATGAAGGGGAGACAACATACCCTGAACAAATTTACAATGATATGATTGACGCTTATAAGAAGATAAGAGGAAATTTCTAGCATGTTAACTCATATTGAAATTAATTCAATAAAGTCCCTGTTTGAATATTTAAATTCCTTAAATAATTCATTTGTATTTAGAGGTCATAAGTCTTCAAAATGGAAACTTGAATCGTCTCTTGTACGTTCTATTTTAGCAAAAGATCCTGAAACAATTCAAGAAATTGAAAACACTTCTCTTTCAGAATTTAAATCAAAATACCTTATATATAGAGGAATAAATAATATTCCATCTTCAACATTATCATGGTTGTCTATAATGCAACATTTTGGTGTTCCAACACGTCTAATAGATTTTACATTAAGTCCATTTGTTGCCTTGGGATTTATATTAGAAGATATGACTTCTGAATTTCTTAAACCTGACTCGAAATTTTCATTATATTTATTAAATTACACAAAACTTAACAATATATTTATAGATAACTTGCCTAATTTTGGATTATATGATAAATTGACGCTCGAAGACTTATCTAAAAAGACAGAAGAAATTTTCGAGAAGATTTATAAAAATAACAATAAATTTTTCATGGTAAGCGAACCTGCGTACTCAAATATTAGAATAGATCGACAAAATGGAACATTTTTAATCTCTAATAGATTTATAAATATAGAAGAAGAACTATCAAAAGATGAATATAACGACATAGATTTTAGGAAAATAGATATTCCATCTGCATTATACATTGATATTTTTAAAATGCTAAGAAAAATGAACATTAACTCTAAAATGATTTATGGAGACTTGAGCGGTTTAAGCAAATCTATAAAATCAGAAATGTTTTACAATTCATTCTTAAGATTACAATCTAATATAGTTGCATATGTAAGATCTAAAACTAAGAAACAATAGATTTTCTTTCTCCTTGAAGGAAAAAAGAAAATATTTAAATTACAGCATATGCAAAAAATGGATGGAAAGAGTTTGGATTTGGTGGAGGTGAATAGGCGGGCGGTGATGGAGGCGCTCAAAGGAGTCGCGCCGGAAGTCGTCTCGGAGAGTGGAGTTGACCTTGAAAAGCTCGCCATTCTAATTGGAGAAGACAAAAACCTCTCCGACAAGCTCGAGCGCTACAACTTCACCTGGCCCGACAAGCGTAAAGCCATAAAATCCGCCCTAATCCCGTCAAGCGGCACACTCCGCCCCGCCCCAAAAGAGTCCGTAAATTGGGACAACACAAAAAATTTATATATCGAAGGCGACAACCTCGAAGTTCTAAAACTTTTGCAAAAGTCCTACTTCGGCAAAATTAAAATGATATACATAGACCCCCCATACAATACGGGCAAAGAATTTGTGTATCCTGACGACTACGCCGACAATATCCAAAACTACCTTGAACTCACCGGCCAAATAAACGAATCCGGGCGGCGCATTACAACCAATACCGAAACAAGCGGCAGATACCACACTAATTGGCTGAATATGATGTATCCGCGCCTTAAGCTTGCACGCAACCTCTTGCGCGACGACGGCGTAATATTCATATCCATTGACGACCACGAAGTCTCAAACCTCCGCAAAATTTGCGACGAAATTTTCGGCGAGGAAAACTTCAGAAATCAAATTGTTGTAAGACGTGGAGCAAAGTCTGTTCAAGCACAGTTTGAAACATGGGATAAATTAGGACAGGATACTGAGTATATTTTATTTTATACTAAAAACTCAGAATTTCGTTTCCCTAAACAATATAAAAAATTGGGAAACATAAAAACTGGCACTTGGAATAATCATTGGCGCGGAACAGACAGACCAACAATGAGATATTCTATATTTGGCATAATACCTCAAAAAGGTCAATGGCGCTGGAGCGAAATGAGGAGTTTGATTGCCATAAAGAATTATGAGAAGTTATTATCTGATTTAGGCGAATCCCCAGAAAGCATAACTCAGGAAAAAATTGATGCATATTACACAAAACTTCCTGAAAAAATAGATTTACTGAGGCTTTCAAAAGCGGGAAAACCTGAGCATTATGTTCCGCCCTCTGATGAAACATTGTTAAATACTTCTTGGTATGATTTATTAGTTGGAAGTTCTAATGAAATATCTGATTTATTTGAAACAAAGGTATTCGATACGTCAAAACTAACATCTATAGTGATACGAATGTTAGGTTTCTGCGATAAAGACGACATCATACTTGATTTCTTTTCGGGGTCGGCAACGACGGCTCATGCGGTAATGGAATTAAACAAGGAAGACAGCGGCAATAGGCAATTTATTATGGTGCAGTTGCCGGAGCCTTGCGGCAAAGACACTGAGGCATTTAAAGCGGGCTATAAAAATATTTGTGAAATAGGCAAGGAGCGCATACGCAGGGTAATAAAAAAAATCGAGGCCGAATATGCGGAGTCTGAAAAATCCACGCAAGGCGAGCTTGATTTGGGCGCCCCCACCAAACAAAAGCCCGACTTGGGCTTTAAAGTCTTTAAGCTGGACACTTCAAACTTCATTCCCTGGGACTCCACCCCCGACAATTTAAGCGAGGAAAGCCTGCAACGGAGCCTGTCCAATATCAAGCTTGACCGCTCGCAGCAAGACTTGCTTTACGAACTTTTCTTAAAGCTTGGCGTCACGCTCAATACTCCGTATCAAAAAGTAGAGCTTGCCGGAAAATATATGTACGACATCGGCTACGGCTCTATCTACGCATGCCTTGACGACGACTTGGATATGGACTTCTGCAAGGCAATGATAGCCTACCACGACAAGCAATTCCCCAAAGAGGAATCCACAGATAAAAAGGAGGAGCGCGAGCTTGAAAAATACCGTTTGGAGACAACCACCTTTATTTTCCGCGATTCGTCCTTTGCCGACGACAACATAAAGACCAACATCCTCCAAACCCTCCGCCAAATGGGCCTAACAAACATCAGAGCTATTTAAATAGAGCAGATGAATATAAAAATTCTTTTCAGAATCATACTCGCTCCGGATAGGGGAAGCATAGCTTCCCCTATCCGGAGCAATAGAACTGCTATCAAGGCTGGTTCATACCAGCCTTGATAGCAGTTCTATACAAAAATGTCAAGCATTTTATAATACATTATGGATAAAGATCTTACAGATTTAGAATCGAATATATATCGCCAAAATATTCTGAATAATCCGTACGCGATAAAAAAACTTCAAGAAACAACTGATATAAGGGGAATTCCATTTGAGGGAAGATTTGTTCTCCTAACTCCACAAGTTGCTGATTTCTTTGAAGTTGATGAAAGAACTGTAAAAAATTACATATCCGAGTTTAACGAAGAACTTAAAGCTAACGGATATGAAGTTTTAAACGGCAACAGACTGAAAGACATAAAGTTATCCATTAGATCGCTCGATGGTAGTGAAAAATTTTTCACTACCATCGAAAGAACTTCCCAATTGGCAATTTTTGATTTTAGGGCTTTCCTAAATCTAGCCATGCTTTTAAAGGAAAGTCCGAGAGCTGCATTTCTACGCAAAGTAATTCTCGATGTCGCTATAACGGCAATAACTGAAAGAGTAGGATCTACTAAATTTATAAATCAACGTTCTTCGGGGTTTTTGCATACCTTATTTTATAACAAAAAGTACAGAAAGGAATTCACCGACGCATTGGATTGTTACGTGGAACTAGGCCCTTTAAAATACGGTATATACACAAACAAAGTTTATGAGTGCGTATTCCTAGAAAAAGCCCAAGAATATAGGCGAATATTGAATTTAAAGAGAAAAGACAAAATTCGAGACACGATGTATGATGAGATTCTTAACGTTATTTCCAGCTTTGAATCGGGAATTGCAAGCGAAATAAAAAGGAAAGCCGAAAAGAAGGGAAGAAGACTAACAGTACACGAAACAGACGAAATATTTAATGCGGCCGTCGATAATCCCTTCCTTAAGCCAATGATAGATAACGCTAGAATAAAAATGGCAAGCAGGGACTTGGCTTTTAGAAAAGTCCTACATGAGCAATTAGAAAGACATATAGTGCCTCTTGATCCAAGTGAATATGAAAAGTTTTTAGGCGAGACCAGCAAATCTTTAGAGGCTCAAATGCAGGAAGCTAAAGACGTATTAAAGCGTTTAAAAGAAGGTCCAGATGAGTAAGATAGCCTATATATCAACTGAACAAGCTGTTCAAATTCATCACAGAACGGTAGAAAATAGCGGAGGAGGCACTATCGGTATTATTGATATTAAGCGTTTAGAAGCTATATTGGAAAATATTCAAAACGATGATTATTATCCGGAATTTTCTGATAAAATAACGCATTTGTGTTATTCTCTTTGCAACTGTCATTGCTTTGTTGACGGGAATAAAAGAATTGCATTAACCTTATCATTGGAATTCTTAAATCTCAACGGGTATATGTATTGTTGCAAAGATTTTATAAGAAATATGGAAAATATAGTGTTGAATTTGGCGCAGGCAAAAATTTCAAAAGAGTTGTTGAAAGAGATTTTTGTAGCAATTATTGAAGATGATTTTGATAACGAATCTCTTCAACTAAAAATTTTTAAGGAAGTTTACGGCAAATAGATTTCAAATGAAGCTAAAGTTTAGCGCAGATTTGGGGTATCAGTTAGACGCGATTGCGGCGGTGGTTGACCTCTTTAAAGGACAGGAGAGTTTTAGCTCTACTTGCTCTTTTGATTTGTCGGGTAGGCAAAACGGCGTCTTGATAACGGAAGATGCCGTAGGCAACAATTTGGCAATATCTGAAGAAAAACTACTGGAAAACCTAAATGAAGTACAGTTGCGCAACTGCATATCGCCTTCGCCCAAAGAAAAGTTGGTTGCTCCATACGATTTCACCGTGGAAATGGAGACCGGCACGGGCAAGACATACGTCTATTTGCGCACGATATTTGAGCTAAACAAAATATACGGATTTTCTAAATTTATTATTGTTGTACCGTCAATCGCAATAAAAGAGGGAGTGTGGAAATCTATATCTATAATGACGGAGCACTTTAGAAGCCTCTATGACAACGTTGCCTTCGACCCATTTGTATATGACTCCTCAAAGCCAACACGGATAAGAAACTTTGCATCTTCCAACAGCCTGCAAGTAATGATTATCAACATAGACGCGTTTAGAAAATCATTTGAGGGCGATAAAGATAAAGAAACAAAAGCAAACCTAATTCACAGAGAAACCGAAAAACTTAATTGGGAAAAACCCATAAGCCTGATTCAGGCCACAAACCCGATTGTAATTATAGACGAGCCGCAAAGTGTGGATACAACCGCCAAGAGCAAGGAGGCGATACAGTCGCTAAATCCGCTCTTTAAGTTGCGCTATTCGGCAACGCACGTCGAAAAATTCAACATGGTTTACAGGCTCGATTCGATAGACGCCTACGAGCAAAAGCTTGTAAAGCAAATTGAAGTTGCGGGCATAGAAGTTCACGACGGCAACAACGCCCCTTATGTAAGGCTAATCTCAACTTCAAACAAAGACGGGAAAATAAGCGCAAAGATAGAGCTTGATACGCTCGCAAAAGACGGCGGCGTAAAGCGCAAATCCAAAACCGCAAAGAGCGGACAGGATTTGTATGACGTATCGGGCGGCAGAGACCTTTACAAAAATCTGTATATTTCCGAAATAAACACTTCGGAAGACGCCTTTATAAGGCTCTCAAACGGCGAAGAAATAATGCTCGGCACTGCCGTCGGCGAAGTAAATAGGGACTTTTACCAGCGTGTTCAAATCAGAAAGACAATAGAAGAACATCTTGAAAAGGAAAAGCGCCTGCGCCCCAAGGGAATTAAAGTTCTAAGCCTATTTTTTATAGACAGAGTTGCCAATTACAGAAGCTACGATGAAAGCGGCAATCCCATAAAAGGGAAATTTGCGAAAATGTTTGAGGAGGAATATTTGAAAGCCGCCAACCTGCCGCGCTTCAATACGCTCTTTAAAGAGGTAGATTTAACAACATCGGCGCAGGAAGTCCACAACGGATACTTTTCAATAGACGGCAAGAAAAAGGATTCTTCCGGAAAAGACATTTTAAAAGACACAAGTTCGCGCAAGGAGGACGAATCAGCATTCAATACGATTATGAAGGATAAAGAATGGCTATTGTCCTTCGATTGCAAACTGAAATTCATATTCTCGCATTCGGCCTTGCGCGAAGGCTGGGATAACCCAAATGTATTTCAAATTTGCACGCTAAACGAGACGGATTCCACTCTCAAAAAGCGCCAAGAGATAGGTCGCGGTTTGCGCATTGCTGTAAATCAGGACGGAGAACGCGTCTTTGAGGACAACGTAAATATCCTCACTATTATGGCGAACGAATCTTACGCGGATTTTGCAAAAAAATTGCAGACGGAAATCGAGGCGGAACAAGGTATAAAGTTTGGTGTAATTGAAAAAGGCTTCTTTGCGTCGCTTTCCGTAAAGGCAGAGAATGGCGAAGTTTCTTATCTTGGGCTGGAACAGTCCGAAAAACTCTATGCGCACTTGCGACAATACGGCTATATAGACAATAAAGACAAAGTCACAGAATTCTTAAAACAAGACTTGAGAAACAATTGCCTAAACATACCGCCGGAATTTGAAAATATTCGTCCGCAAATTATCGCTATGGTTCGCAAAGTTGCCGGAAAGCTGAATATAAAAAATAAAGACAATAGGCGCAAGGTATCGGTAAATAAACAGGTCTATCTTGATCCCGAATTTAAGGAGCTTTGGGATAAGATAAAAAATAAGACCATTTACAGCGTAAATTTTGACACAGTAAAACTCGTAGGAGACGCGTCGGAAGAAATTATGAAGTCTTTGCGCGTAAAAGACACTCAGTTTGTGTATTCAAAGGCGGGACTTGACATAAATAGAGGCGAGATTTCCACAAAAAATGAGCGCACCTCAATAGAATTCAATGACGGAGAAAAACTGGCGCTGCCCGATATTGTCTCCTTCCTGCAGTCCGAAACAAGCCTCAAGCGCAAGACAATCGTTGAAATTCTTGTCCGAAGCAAGCGTATAGACGATTTTAAGCGCAACCCGCAACAGTTTATTGAAGATGTCCTAAAAATCATAAAGCTGAAAATGAAAGCTATGATTGTAGACGGTGTAAAGTACCACAAGATAAGTTCGTATTACGCCCAGGAACTTCTTGATTCGGAGGAACTAAACTCTTACTTAGACAAGATGCTGGAATCTAAAAAGAGCGTTTACGATTATGTCGTTTACGATTCGGCGGTCGAATCGCGATTTGCCGAAGAAATGGAGAAAAATGACAAAGTAAAGCTTTACGTCAAACTGCCGGATTGGTTCAAAATCAATACGCCGCTTGGAACATACAATCCTGATTGGGCGGTATTAGTTGAGGATGAATATAAACAAAAAAAGCTATTCTTTGTTTTGGAAACCAAAGGAGTTCTATTTGAAGAACAACTTGCGCTTGAGCAACGCTTGAAGATACATTGTGGGAAACGCCATTTTGAAGCTTTGGAATCAGGTGTTGACTATGAAATGACAAACTCCTTTGAAGATTTCAGAAGCATGTTTTCTCACTAAGCGAGACTTCGCCGCGTCTCCTATCTTGACTGGAAATTTTCTATCTGTCCCAAAAATCGTCCGGGGGTGGAGGATCCTTTGGCGCCTTATTTCTGGAATCCTTGCCTGATTGAGTTTGGGGTTTATCTATTTCATTTGAATCGGACCTTCCAATCGCATTACTTGGAGGCTGTGTTGCTCCACCAGTATTTTGTGGTGGATAATGATCCCTTTCGGGGAATCCACGCGCTTTTGGAGCTTGCCCTGCACTGCCTGGTCTTGAATGACTACTATCTCCATGCGGAGAATTCCTATTGCCCGCATTGCTTAAGCCTTGCAATTTATCATTACCCTGTGGCCTGTGCAAAATTGGAGGGTTAAGCGCCTGATTCGGTTTTATATTCTGTAAACCCTGCCTTGCAAGTGGCTTTTGAATAGGCATATTGCTCTTAGATTTACCACTCTGTGGATTTGCATTAATTCCGGTATATTTCCGTTCAAGAGTTCCAGTTTTGTTTTGCACAGGCGCTGCGGGATATCTGCCAATTGGCCTATTGGAATATATGGGCGGAATATTGTGTTCGGGAGCAAGAAATTTAGCAACATGCACGCTTAAGCCTTGTTTTGCCAAGTTATTTTCGGCCTCTTCCGTATCTTCGCCATCTTGCGCAAAGAGGTAATAATTTGTATCCTCAATATTTATATTCGGGTAAATGCCGTAATCCGGAAGCTCTGCATTGTAAAATTCGGCGTACTTTTTAACAAAGGCATCTTTGGACTTCTCGCTCAGAAAAACGAGCTTCATATCCAGTCCGGACTGTTTAAAATTGCCGTAGAATACGCGGTAATCTCGCACAGCATTCGCCAAATCCTTAAAATCCTTTCTAATTGCCTTAGGAACGGGCGGGGTCATTTTCACGGCCTGCGCTCTAACAGCGTCAATCGCATGCAAGCGGGGATCCGTTTTTAAACCTTCGCACGTTAGCAGGATTATCTTGCATCTGCGATCTCTTGATGTTTTCAGGAGATCCAGCATATGGTCGTTGTCAACGTAATCGGCATTATCAACTATGATTAGCGATCCATTTTCAACAGAGCCAAGCTTTTCAAATTTTAGCGCCTCCGCATAGTGCGCACCCGTTTTCTTGCGTTTTATCTTGCGGCTTGCATTTAAATAATAGGCTTTTGTACCACCGTTTACGACTAATTTTGGAATAAACGCCATATCGCCCGTGGCACTTCCAAATTCACTTTCCTTAATTTCAACGACGGGCTGCGAATCGGCTAAAATCCTTTTCGCATGTGGCAAATTTTTTATTGCCGCTTTTTGACTGCTGCTAAGGGGGTATTGCAACATTATATTTTTGAGCTCCGGAAGAATTTTTACTATTTCTTTCCGCACGGCGTCATTCGATTTTAGAATGATTGTGTCTTTGTATTGGGAAATTTCACGGGCATTGAGACGCTTTTTCACGGCCTCCCTTATTTCAGAGTAGGAGACTTCAGCCTTCGCGTTTCATTCGTAATGGTATATTTTTTATACGACCTCTATGCCGGACAAAAAAGCCAGGTATTTAAAAGTTTTTTATTATTTTATAAAATTTTGAGCGCTTGATACATCTTTTTATGGAAGACGATATAGTCGCAAGAATTGGTTTTAAGAGTGGGGTTGTTGAGATCTCAGAAGATGTGCTTTGCAAGCACACGATTTTTATAGGCTCAACGGGCAGCGGAAAGACTACTTCTTGCAATGTGCTCTTGCGTGAGACTTAATCCGCTATAAGGCAGATGACAAAGAGCGGAAAATCGCCCTAATCATATTTGATTTTAAAGGCGACGGCACTTTAGAAAAAATTAGAAGTTGGGCTAATGAGTGCGGCAGGGATAGTGATATATTGGATTTTTCTCCTGACGGGAAATTTTACTACGATCCGCTTTGTGGCTTTGACTCCCTAAAAAAGTTGTCTCAATTTGCGGAAGGCATATTGGAAGTAGTTCCCGAAGAGGGGGAGCGCTACTGGCAACACGCTTTGCGAAAGCGCATAACATGCGTGCTAGAATATGTCCTATTTAAGTATGAGACCCCGAACTTTGAAAATTTTTTAAATGAAATTTTTAATTTTTTAAGCCGCACGAATGAACTATTGTACGAAATTGGCAAATTTGAATTGGCAATAGAAGATATACTAAGCAAAACCCGCGAACAACACATAGAGTA
>ERZ824978.888-NODE-888-length-37516-cov-4.872374_pt1 | contig 37516 bp, 34 predicted proteins | sample MGYA00519860_ERZ824978 | MGnify/ENA primary metagenome ERZ824978 (study PRJEB31778, sample SAMEA3449184) | human gut metagenome | biome: human gut; feature: human-associated habitat; material: faeces | place: United Kingdom | collected 2010/2012 ... | reverse complement strand
TGGCAAGGTGAACTTCATGCAGATCGACCCCATGACCTTTACGGAGTTTCTGCTTGCCAACGGCGACGAGAACCTTGCAAAGTACCTGGAGAGTGCGGAGTCTATCGAACCGATTCCCGACGCGTTCTTCAATCCGCTTTACGAGAAGCTGAAGATGTACTATGTCACCGGCGGCATGCCGGAACCCGTGCTGATGTGGACGGAGGCACGGGATGTAAGCGCCATGCAGGAAGCCCTGTCCGGTATTATTGGCTCCTATGAACGCGATTTCGCCAAGCATCCGGACATCAGCGAGTTTCCGAAGATCTCTATGATTTGGAAATCGGTTCCGTCCCAACTGGCAAGGGAGAATAAAAAATTCATCTATAAGGTCGTCAAAGAGGGCGCGCGTGCCCGCGAATACGAGGACGCTTTGCAATGGTTGGTGGATGCCAGGCTGGTGCATAAGATTTACCGCAGTTCCGCGCCCCGCCTGCCGGTGGCGGCCTACGATGACCTGTCCGCTTTCAAGATTTATCTGGTGGATGTGGGTCTGCTCCGCCGTTTGGCACAGCTGGCTCCCACAGCCTTTGGCGAAGGGAACCGCCTGTTCACGGAGTTCAAGGGTGCGCTGACCGAAAACTTCGTGCTGCAAACTCTGATTACTCAGTTTGAAGTTGTTCCCCGGTACTGGAGCCAGAACAACCCGCCTTACGAAGTGGATTTCCTGGTTCAGCGTGAAAATGACATTTTTCCCGTAGAGGTCAAGTCTGAGGCTAACACCACCAGCAGAAGCCTCCGAAAATTCAAGGAGCTGTTCCCTGATCAGGTCAAGCTCCGTGTTCGGTTCTCTCTGGACAATTTGAAGCTGGATGACGATGTACTGAACATTCCGCTGTTTATGGCGGATCAGACGGATCGATTGATTGGGCTGGCGTTGGAACAAAGAAACGGCAAAAAATAAATCAGAAAGGAGTTCACAGGTTGTGCAGCGGCTGAATCTTCCCGCAGCAGAGGAGGAACCGGGACAGAAGGAGGGTCTCAGCTTTCTGCATTTATTCAGTTTGCCATTCCAGTACACGGGGCAGCAGACGCTCAAACTCATCCTCAAGTGCTCTGGTTCTTTCTGCCCTTTCGTGCGCTGCAGCCTGTTCAGCGCCTGTCATTCCATTCGTACCCGTGAGATAAGCGATTCTGGCTGCATGATCCTCTTCAGCATACACGAGCTGCAATTCTCTGGATTTCATCAGATAGGTCTCCATTTCCTGAGAAGCAGCAGGAATCTTCTCTTCGCGCTGCCAGATGGTTTTCTCGCCATTTCCGATACATACAGCATCATAATCTGCTAGATCAAGCGTCATCAGCTGTTGGTAAGAATTCACGTTCACGTCTCCGTGTGGAAGAATGCTTGTCGACAGATACAGATGAAGCACTCGTGCCCCATTTATTCCTTCAGAAATGCATGTGCCCATTCCTCCAATGGGATGCCTGCCAAGCAGCTTCACACTAGCTACGACACGCCTATCTGACAATTGAGATACTAGAGAAAATCGAACTGTTGAAAAAGCCATCCTTGCCCGTGCCTTCTGCGGTGAACTAGGTACCAACGACCCTGATGAAAAGTCTACTGTGAAACTCCCAAAAATAATCGTTGTGTAAATCGAAACATAAAAAGTAAAAATGCGCGTAAAAAACGGTGCAATTCGGGTGAAACGTATCAGGCGACGAAATCGAGAATAAAACAGGATATCTTCCGGGAGAAAAACGCACAAGAAAAAAGTGAAACACCCTTTGCAAGTCGGCGCTTGTGTGCTATAATAAAGATGGAGCTTGGCAAAAATCATGCATCCACCCAGCCACGATCTATAACCGCCACCAGTTGCCCGCGAACCTTGTCAACGGAATACCACCTTTCCCACCTGTATTCGCTATCACTTACATGCTATACTCTCCACGTTCCCAAAACGATTTGAAGGAGAAATGCCGATGGATTATTCATTCGACTTCAAAATTTTAAAGAATGGAACGCCTACTGTGACGCTCAGTTCACTCGGTATCGCATTCAACAGAGGCGCCGTTGATATGCTGGGATCACCCGATCAGATCATCGTGGGATATGACGAGAAAAACAAGGCCATCGGAGTACGCCCCAGAGGCAACGATATGACTTCCCCACATTTTGATTTTGCCCCGCGTGTCAAGCATGAATGGGTTCGCATCGGTGCCAAAGACTTCGTGAAGTATCTGGCGAAGATCACCAAGATCGACTTCATAACCAAGGCCAAGCAGTTCATTCCGGAATATGATTCGGAGACGAACACGCTGATCATCGTTGTTGATGAGCAGCATCTCAAGTGAAACAAACCAGGAAAAGAAAAAAGAGCGACCAACTGCGAGTACCAGTCGCAGAAAGCCACTCTCCTGTGTTTGACAAAGCAAACAGCCCGAGGGTAGGTATGCTATGCCGTTTTCTTTACACGGATTGAGTATATCACCCTTGGGCCGGTTTGTAAAGCAATTTGCCGTTTTTTCGGCAAGTCCAACAAACGCCGGTCTTTTCTTGTTTGTTTATATTACTTACAAGGAGGAATGATCCTCATGATCATCCGCAAAACAAGGGTTTTCAATCCTCAACGTTACCTGTATGCCCTGCACCTCGGCGATGCCTTCTACATCGCCACACCGCTTGAAGAAGAGGACTATCCTCTCCTTGAGGCCTACGGCCTCCAAGTCGGATACCCCGCGCGCATCCCTGTTCCCCGCCGTTCTGCTACCACGCTGAATGCCGATGGAAGGTGGAAACTGCGCAGAGATCTTCCTAAAGAGCCGCGCCACTTCTCCCACAGCTATCATCTTCTTGACTGGGGTGGCCACGATCACTACGGTACTTGCTGGCAAATGCGCTGGTGCTATCAACGCGAGCTGATCCCACCTACGGAACTGGCATTCATGATCGAGGATGGAGTTCTCTATTCTCCGTTGATGACGAACGAAGAAAGCGAAGTCAGCCTCATCAAGATCGCCATGAACGTCATGCTGGAAATGCTGGGACGCTGCGAAATCTGGACTGCCGAACGAGTTCCGGCCATCCCGCCTGTAAAGCAGGCTGAAGTACCGTGGGAAATTCTGCGCGCGGGGATTCGTGCGCGTGAGGAATGGGAAGAGTATGTTGGCCTGATCGTGGCGCGAAAGTCGAAGACACAGCAAGCCCTCATTCGTGAACGCCACGAGCATCTGTGGCAGATGAAGCCTGATTTCTGTGTGCTGGGTACGCAGAACTTCTGGGGCTACGTCGTCTATGGCTTCACCGAACTCAACCTGTTTGTATTCGAATGCAATGACCTCAACAACGCGACCTATGTGTTCAAGGGTGATTGGACGGCTGCCTCTCAGTTGACCAAAACAGAAGTGCTTTCCGGCCACATGCACGAAGCACGCATCTACCACACCGAGAATTGGTATGCGAATATTCGCAAGCTGATTGCGGATGCACGCAAGGAGGTGGCATGATGGGCAAGAATCAGCACGTGACCGAGCATTCGTCCGGTGGGTGGCAGGTGAAAGACGCTGGGAACAGTCAGGCGACTGCTCGTACCTCTACTCAACAGCAAGCGATCCATATTGCGTTGCATCAGCACTCCGAACTGATCATTCGCGGAACGGATGACAGAATCCGCGCTAAGGATTCCTTCGGTAACGATCCCCTCCCGCCGCGAAACTAGCATGAAAGAAGACATCATGGCTGGTACACATGATGTCTCCTTTTTGTTATAGCATTTTTATATACTTGTACACTGTCGGCCTGCCAACCCGTTTCCCCTTGCTCTTGACGTTGAGCTCCGTCGATGAGCGACATCCCGTCAATCCCCGGACGGATCTCATCTGCCTCTGCCCGAACTGCCACAGAATGATCCATCGCGCAAAGGATCGGATCATGACCGTGGAGGAACTGAAAGTTCTTTGGCAGAGCCGTCACTCGGCTTGAAGGAATCTTAAAACCACAGAAAATAGGCGGCACCGATTTTGTCGGCCCATGCAGGTATGATAAAGGTGAATTGGTAAAGGCCGTTGCTCAGCATTTGAAAGCGTGGAGCTTTCTGCAAAGGAACGCGATGATGAAAAGAGGATGCCTTCCTTTGATCAATCCGGAGGGTCAGGCGTTTTTCATTCTGAGGGAGACTGCACGCGAAAAGCGTGCAGCCCGCGCTTGAATCACAAACAGCAAAAGGATCTGTGACCTTCACCGGATGAAGAACAGGTCCTTTTTCGGTTGCATTTTGGCAAGCACGTGTTATAATGTCAATATGTAAGAACATAAAAAGGATTGGGGGGAGAAAGATGCTGAAACTGGATACCATCCCTTTCTTCGATAATCATACGCATTGCATCAGCGCAGACAGCACGCCGGTTGAACCGCTGGATCTGGCGCTTGCCTTCTGCCACGGCTGGGGCCCCGTGCTTCCAAATGGCATGGCGCTTAGTACGTCGGCCGAGCGTTCTTGCTGCAATGCGGAATACAAAAAGCACGCCATGAATACAGGCGTCTTCAAAATGCTGATCTGTCAGCTTGCCCGTTATTACGGCTGTGAAGCGGAGGCGGAAACGGTGGCGGCAGAACGGAACCGCCGTACAGCGCAGGACGGCAAAGCGTATGTAAAAGCGCTTTATGAGGATTCCGGCGTGATTGCAGAAGTGGTGGACGAAGGCGTGCCGATGAATGATCCGTCGCTGGAGTGCTTCCCTGTAAAGGTGCTTCGTCTGTTTCAGATGGATCCGGCTATCCGCAGGCAACTCGCCGTCGCCTGCAGCTATGACGAACTGTACGGATGGTTTGAGGAGACGGTGCGCCGGAAGAAGCAGGAGGGGTATATCGGACTCAAAAGCCATGTGCTGGAGCTGCTCGACGAGGCGCCTCACGATGTATCGCCCAAAGAAGGGGCATTGTACTTTGAAAGCGCAAAGGCAGGAGATCGGACGGCATTTGGACGTGTTTATCTTTCGCTGTTCTGCCGTGCGCTGGTGCTGTCGCAGGAACTGCGCTTCAGCATACACATTCACACCGGAACCACGGGCAATACCGGAAGCGATGTTCATGCGGATCAAGCAAGAAAGGGAGAAATGCTGGTTTCCTCCAACGATCCCTATCTGCTTTGTCCACTGCTCAGGGATCAGCGTTACATGGCTGCTTATCTGGTTCTTTTGCATGGAAATTATCCCGATATCCGCCGCGCGGCGCTGATGACGCATGCGTTTCCCAATGTATATATGGATTTGAGCTGGGTTCTTCCATGGACGGCTCTGGGGTTTGACCGCAGCCTCAGCGAGGCGCTGGAAATTGCCGTGCATGACAAGCTGATGTTGGGAACGGCTCAGCACAACTATCCGGAGATGAGCTGGCTCGCCGCAAGGCTGGCGCGTCAATCCCTGCATCGCGTCTTGAAGGACTATGTGCACAAGGGCCTCATGAGCGAAGCACAGGCGCAGGCAACGGCCGAAGATGTGCTGTACCGCAATGCACAGCGGCTTTACGGACAGTGTTTCTGAGTTTGCATCAGCGCTGATTCGTGTTACAATATCCCCATTTGATGATCATGTGCAAGGAGGTTTGATCCATGATTGATTTTGCTTTTCAGAATCCCACCAAAATCTATTTTGGGCGAAAGGCTCTGTCCAATCTGAGCACGGAAGTGCAGAAATACGGCAAGCGCATTCTGCTGGTATACGGCGGAGGCAGCATCAAGCGCAGCGGCCTGTACGATCGGATTATGGAAATCCTGAACGGCATCGGCGTTCAGGTGTGGGAGCTTGGCGGCGTTCAGCCCAATCCCCGTCTTTCGTTGGTGTACACAGGCATCGAAATGTGCCGCGAGCACGATGTACAGTTGGTGCTGGCTGTTGGCGGCGGCAGTGCGATTGATACCGGCAAGGCGATTGTAAACGGTGTCTGCTATGATGGAGACGTATGGGATCTGTTTACCGGCAAAGGTTCCATTTCTGAGGTGCTTCCGCTGGGCACCATCGTCACCATTCCGGCTGCAGGCAGTGAAATGAGTAGCTCCTGCGTCATCACCCGCGAAGAGGATCAGTGCAAGAAGGGCCGCAATGTGCCTCTCAACTTCCCCAAGTTCTCCATTCTGAATCCTGAGGACTCCTTCACGCTGCCCAGATATCATGTTGCCTGCGGTATTGTGGATATTATGGCCCATATGATGGAGCGCTACTTTACGCAGGTTGAAAATGTGGAGCTTATTGACCGCATGACCGAGGCTGCGCTGATCACCGTTATCCACAACGCGCCTGTTACGCTTGCGGAACCCACCAACTATGATGCGCGCGCTGAAATTACATGGGCGGGCAGTCTGGCGCACAATACCCTGCTGCAGACCGGACGCATCGGCGACTGGGCCAGCCACAAGCTGGAGCATGAACTGAGCGCGCTGTATGATATCGCTCACGGCGCGGGTCTTGCCATCGTATTCCCTGCGTGGATGAAGTACACGCTGCCCCGAGGCGGCGCGAAGAAGCTGGCGCAGTTTGCAACGCGGGTTTTTGGCGTGCCGGAGGATTTCGGAAGCGAAGAGGAGATTGCGGCCGAGGGCATCAGGCGGTTGGAGGACTTCTACCGTTCTCTGGATATGCCGGTCAGACTGAGCGAGATTCACATTGATGATCGGGATTTTGACCGTATGGCTGAGCGCTGCGCCGCCATGGTTGGCGGAACGGTCGGCGCGTTTGTGCCGCTGAAAGCCGCCGACTGCAGAAAGATCTATGAGCTGGCTTTGTAAACTGTAATTGGATGTAACTGCCTTGGGTGATGGGAATTTCGTCATCGGGGCAGTTGCTTTTTTCCTCTTAAAAAAGATTTTTACGGAATCAAAAAATGTTCTGAAAGACGTTGACAATCCGCCTGCTGAATGATATAGTATATACATCATGATGTAAAGACATCTTTACTCATTATGTTGTCTCCGGATGAAGACGCCGCATGCGGGGCAGACGCAACGGAGGGGGTATTTTACGTTTTATATCTGAAAGGGGGATAGGGGATTTCGGCATCAAAACCATCCAAGCACGCTGCACACATGCACACCCGTATATGACAATGAATGAAAGGAATGAAACCATGATGAAGAAACTGTTTGCATTGCTGCTGACTGTTATGATGTTCATGAGCACCGCTGCACTGGCTGAGTACGGCGACAATCCCACTGGCAAAGTGATTGAGTGGAGCCAGGGTGAAAAGGTCATGAAGCACGAGAAGCAGGTTGTGGCTGAAGTGTTCCCTGAGCTGGAGTATGACTACGTTCTGGTCAACAACAATGACTTCCTCACCAAGCTGATGGCCGCTGTTGCCTCCAATCTGGATGTACCGGACATCATCAGCTGCGAAGTTTCCAACCGCGGCGCTCTGTTCGCCATGGACATCCTTGAGGATCTCGAGGCCGATCCCTACAACTATGATCGCAATGAGATCATCGACGCCGTTCTGCCTGGTCTGCTCGACTCCGAAGGCCGTCTGGTTTCTCTGGACAACCAGTACTGCCCCTCCGGCTTCGTGTATCGCGTTGACCTGACCGAAAAGTACTTCGGCGTGACCGAGCCCGAAGATGTGTATGAGCTGATCAAGGATTGGGACAGCTTCATCGCCACCGGCCTCAAGCTGAAGGAAGCCGCCAACGGCGAAGTCTTCATGATGCAGTCCGTTGCTGATCTGGCTGAGATGATCTGCGGCCAGACCAATGCCGAATTCATCGACGGCGACAACATCGATATTACCGGCCGCTACCTGGCTGCCTTTGAAACCGCCAAGAAGATTCAGGATGCCGGCGTGCCTCTGGGCCTGAACGAGAAGAACTCCACCAACTGGAACGCTGCCTACACCAACGGCTCCGTTATCTTCTTCAACCATGCTTCCTGGTCCACCAACAGCTGCATCGCCTCCAACGACCCCGAGAAGGTCACTGAGGGCCTGTGGCGCTTCTGCCAGTGCCCCGAAACCAGCTGGCTCAACGGCGGCACCTCGCAGGGCATCTACTCCGGCAGCCAGAACAAGGAAGGCGCCTGGGGCTTCATCAAGTACTTCAAGGGTACCACCGAAGGCTACGACTCCATCTACGAGCAGATCGGCTGGATCCCCAGCTTCAAGTCCTTCTACGAAGGCGAAAATTCTCCCATCCGTGGCGATTTCCTCTACTCCAAGTGGTATGACGGCCAGAATATCTGCGCCTACATCTACGACAACATCGGGACCAACGTGGCTCCCTACGAGACCTTCACCCAGTATAGCACCACCGTTTCCAACGTTGTGAAGGATGCCCGTTTGCAGATGATGATCAATCCCAACCTCACCGCTCAGGAGCTGGTTGACTACGTGATCGAAAACGTTCGGATCCTCGAGCCCACCGCGAATGTGTTTTAATTCGGAACCGGAATTACGCTCCGGCGTGCCTTTCGGGGCACGCCGGGGTCAGATGAGGAGATGCTTATGGACAAGTCAATCAGAATCAAAAAGCAGGGAATGCACAAGGCTTGGCCATACCTGCTTGCGGCTCCCTATGTACTTTGCTACATCGCCTTTACGCTCTATCCTACTTTTTATTCCCTTTTTCTGAGCTTTTTTGACTGGAATGGCATTAAAGCCATGAAGTTTGTAGGATTGACGAACTACATCAACCTGCTGACAAAGGATAAGCTGTTCTGGACGGCAATCTGGAATACCGTACAGTTTATGCTTTTCTCTGTTCCGCTCCAAACCATTGTCGGCTTGTTACTGGCCAATGCGGTTTTTTCTCTCAAACGTACCAAGCGCGCGTTTGAGACCATCTTCTTCCTGCCTTATATCATTGCTCCGATCGCTATCGGCGCCATTTTTTCCAATCTGTTTGATTGGCAGTACGGCTATATCAATGAAATGCTGATCAAAATGGGCCTGATTGATGAAGGAATCTATTTCCTACAGAATGAGACGATGACCCGTGTGATCATCGTGATGCTTCAGGTTTGGCGCCACTTCGGGTATTGCATGGTCATTTACATGGCTGGCATGACGGCCATTTCACCTGAGATCTATGAGGCGGCACGAATCGACGGCGCCAATGAGTGGCAGCTGTTCAGCAAAATCACCGTGCCGCAGTTGAGCAACCTGACGGTTTTCCTCATCATGACCTCGATCATCAACGGTATGCAGCTCTATGAGATTCCCAAGCAGCTGTATGCCGGCACCACCACGGCAACCGGCGGCCCCGGCTATTCCGCCTATACCATCATTTGGAAGTTTATCAACGATGCGTTTTCCAATAAGATGCGTCTGGGCTACGGCGCTGCGCTGTGCTACATTCTGTTTGTGATCATTATGGCGTTCTCGCTCCTCTCCAGGCGCATTTCATCTCGCAAGGAGGCTGATTCGTGATGAAAAAGACCAAGATGTTCGGCCGGATTGGGATGACCCTTGTCTTTGCCGTCATCACGTTCATCTGTCTGTTTCCCTTCTATGTGCTGCCTGTGATGGGTTCGTACACCACGGAAGAGCTGATGAAAACCCTGCCGTTCTGGTTTGGAAGCAGCTTTTTCAAAAACACACAGACGCTTTTGCAGAGCAACTTTCTGCGCACCTATGCCAACAGCGCGTTCGTTACGATTTTCTCCATCGTGGGAAGCGTGTTCAACAGCGTTTTGATCTCCTACGCCATCACCAAATACCGCTTCAAGGCGCGTAAATGGCTGGAAGGCCTGATCGTTGTCACGATGATGCTGCCCGGCCAGATCAGCACGATCGGCTATATTGTTGAGATGCGCGCCCTGCATCTGACCAATACCCTCTGGCCCTTGGTGTTCACGTGGCTGGCACATCCCTTCACCGCTTTCTTTATGGTTCAGTTCATGAGAGATTCCGTGCCGATGGAGATCATTGAAAGCGGACGCATCGACGGCGCTTCCGAGCCACGCATCCTGCTTTCGCTGGTTTGTCCCTTCATTGCGCCTGCGGTATCCACCATCGCCATTCTGCTATTCATGTGGTCGTGGAACAATTACACGCTGCCTATGCTGATCATCAACAGCAACGACATGTTCACCATTCCACTGTTCGTTTCCAACCTTATTTCTGAGTTCCGCTTCGATATCGGCGGCCGTATGGCGGCTCTTACTTGGGCTGTCCTGCCGCTGCTGGTGATTTTCATCATCTTCTCCAAGAGCTTCATCAAGGGCATTGCCGCCGGTTCTGTGAAGGGGTGATGAGGATGAAGGACATTATAGTAAAGGAACTGACGCGGGAGAATTTCCAGAAGTACGGGGAGTTTTGCAACATGCTTATGCAGGGTACGGACGACCAGTCCGCCTTCTTTCCCGACCGGCTCACATGGCAGCCGATGGCGGAGATGGGGGCAAGCGTAGGCTATGCCTGCCCGTGCGAAATGCGCATTTCGTGGTATGAATCCCACGCTGCGACTGCCGAACTTCGCCTTCCGCTGGACGGGGATATGGTCATCTATGTCGGCGCGCCCAGCGAGACGCCGGATATGGAAAGCTTCGACGCTTTTGTGATTCCGCAGGGCACCATGATTCGGCTGAATCCCGGAGTGGTTCACGGCAGACAGTTTCCGCTGGCAGACCGTCCGGTGCATGTGCTCCTGCTCAGCGAAGCCGCTACCTGGGAAAACGACGCCAAAGTGTGGCGTCCGGCCCCTGAAAATCAGCCTCTGATTCTGCTCAAATAACGAAGGAAGAGATAGGAGAGAAAACCATGGCAATGAATGGTTGTGAATTGGCAAGGATGATTGACTCCACGGACGTAGCTACCCTTGCAACCAAGCACGATGTGGATGAAATGATTGCACAGGCAAAGGAATACAAATTCTTTGCCATCAATGCGCCCGCAAGTTATTTTCCATACCTGGTGGAAAATCTGAAGGATTCCGGTGTCAACGCCGGATTCGGCTGCTGCCGCTGGTCGGGCGCGGATCCCACGCACATCAAGGTTGCCTGCGCCAAGTGGGCGATTGATCTGGGCGCGCAGGAGATCGACATGGTGATGAACCTGAGCTACTTCAAATCCGGCATGTACGATGAAGTGGTCAAGGACATCGGCACGGTCAAGGACGCCATTGGTCGCGAGCATGCGCTCAAGGTGATCATCGAGGCGCCGTTGCAGAGCGACGCTGAAATCGAAAAGGCGGTCGAGCTGGTCATCGCTTCCGGCGCGGACTGCGTCAAGAGCGCATCCGGCATGGAGGGCCCCACCACGATTCATCATGTGGAAACCATCATGAAGGCTGCCAAAGATAAGGTGTGGGTCAAGGCCGCCGGCGGTATCCGCACGCTGGAGACGGTTGACCGAATGCTGGATCTGGGCGTAAGCCGCTTCGGCATCAATTACCGTTCCGCCAGAGAAATCTGCAACGCGGCCAACAACCGCTGAAATCAAACCGATATTGCGGAAGGGAGAAAATAGCTGAGAGTTTCATGAAAGGCTGTGTATAAGCAACTGTGGAGTTGACGGGCAGGGCAAAGTGTGTTATATTAAATATCATAATGTAAGGACATTGTGATATCTAACCGAAGGAGGATATCCATGAAAGATACGACATTGTTTGCCTTGCTGCCTGAATATGTTTGTACGCCCGATGGCATGGCGATTGATCAAAACGGGGATCTGATTGTGTCCTGTCCCAATTATGCGCAGGATGATATGTCCGGCTGCATGATCCGTATTGACAAGGATCACAACATCACCAAGTGGTTCGACGTCCCCTTGCATCCTGAGACGGGCCTGGCCCGCAATATGGGCATTGAATTTGATGAGGAAGGATACCTCTACATCTGCGATAATCAGGGATGGAAGAAGGATCCTGCGCTTCAGTTCAAGGGGCGCGTGCTCAAGATCAAGGCCTCGCCCTCCGGAGAGATTCTCTCCTGCACGGTGGTAGCGGATCAGATGGAGCATCCCAATGGTATCCGTATCCGCGGCAACTACATGTATGTTACCCAGAGCAAGATGAGCCGCGTACCCGATGAACAGGGACGCATGATCAGCGCGGTATACCGCTTTGCGCTGGATGATCATGACATTCATGTTAAGAATACGCTGGAGGATGAGCACCTCTTCGCCACGTTTATCACGCAGAATCTCAACGGACGCTACGGCGCGGATGGAATTGCGTTCAACTCCAAGGGTGAATTGTTTGTAGGCAATTTCGGCGATGGGGAAATCTACAAGCTGACGTTCAATGAGGACGGAAGCCTTAAGGAGAATGTGCCTTTTGCCCGTGATCCGCAGGAGCTTACCAGCACGGACGGAATGATTTTTGATGAAAACGACAATCTGTATATCGCTGATTTCAGGGTAAATGCCATTGTCAAAATGACGCCTGATGGCAAGCTGGAGCGGCTGGCGCAGAGCCCTGATACCGATGGCTTTAACGGCGAGCTGGATCAGCCCGGTGAACCGATCATCTGGCGGGGCAAGCTGATTGCCTCCTGCTTCGATCTTTCGGTTGGCCCCGGTAAAGTCAATACTGCTCACGAAATGCCCGCCACTATGGCACAGCTTGAACTATAACAGATTGGAGTGAAATCCATGCCCTGCACAATTCATGATCTCAAGCCCATTGATAAAAGCACGCCCATTCCGCTGTATTATCAGCTCAAAACACAGTTCAAGGATATGATCCAGTCCGGCATTCTGGTAAAAGGCGATCTGATTCCCGCCGAGAACGAGCTGGTTGATAATCTTCACATCAGCCGTCCTACGGTTCGTCAGGCGCTGAATGAGCTGGTTGTGGAAGGATATCTGGAACGCTGCAAAGGAAAAGGCACTTTTGTTTCTTCTCCCAAGATTGACGCCAAATTCTTGAAACGTCTGAAAACCTTTAACGAGGAAATGCAGGAACAGGGGCTCACGCCGAGCACCGCTCTCCTGAGCCTGAAAAAGGTGGAGGGACGCGCGGAAGTGAACGAAAAGCTCGGGCTCGCCAGAAATGCCGAGCTGATTGAGCTCAAGCGTGTGCGCTCCGCAGACGGAGAAACCATCCTGTATCAGGAAACCTATCTGCCCTATGAGCGCTGTGCTTACCTGATGCAGGAGGATTTCTCTCAGGTTACGCTCTATTCCGCGCTGGAAAAAATCTACGGTATTCATGTCCATCGCGTGAATCGTCAGATTGAAGCGGCGAACGCAACGCCGCAGGTGGCAAAATTCCTTCATATTACAACAAATAATGCAGTTTCGCTGGTTCGGACTGTGGCCTATACCGATTCGGATGAGCCGATTGAGTACAGCACGTCCTATTACTGTGGAAACAGGGTTAAATTCAGCGTGGAACTGTATCGCTGAGGAGAATGTTATGCAGATCACCGATAAGGTCATCCGGGCACTGCTGTCCTTCCAGCGCCGCTGCTGGGAACATGGCGAGGCCATGCAGGCACTTTATGAATTCGGAGCCTATGATGAGCTGGTCGTAATGGCAAAGCAGGCCATTGTGATGAGCCTTTCCGACGGCCGTGTGTGCATCCAGAACGGCGATGAAAAGGCACTTGTGACTGATCCGTGCTGCGCAGGCGAAGGCCTGCTGGCCGCGTGGAAGTACACGGGCGATATCCAGTTCAAGCATGCGTTTGACAAGCTGCTGGATTATGCGCTCCATCATGCGCCCCGCAATGAGGACGGTATCGTGTATCACGTTACGCGTGCTCCGCAGTTCTGGCTGGATTCCATGTACATGCTTCCTCCGTTCCTTGCCATTGCCGGCGAGTATGAAGAAGCGATCCGGCAGGTGAACGGATATTGGAATTATCTCTACAACCCTGAGCATCAGCTGATGCACTGGATGTGGGATAATGCCGAAAAGAAGGTTGCGTGGCCAAACTTCCGCAGCATCTGCAACGGCTTTGCCATTGCCGGCATGACCCGCGTGGCGCTGGCACTGCCGGAAAGCATGCGGGAAGAGCGCGACGAGCTGGTGTGCAAGACCATGCTGGTTGTGGATGGCATGCTTCGCGTGACCGGCGAAGACGGCTATTCGCACTGCACGTATGATGATCCTGCAACGCATGTGGCCATGAACGGTGCTCTGATTCTGGCCGGTGTTCTGTATCGTCTGCTTTCCAAAAATCTCATTGACCGGGGTCGTTATCTGCCCATCGCAAACCGCCTGCGCATGTCCTTCCATCAGCGTGTGGATGAGTATGGCTTTGTGGAGGATGTGGCGCGCCGGAATCCCTATACCCGTTCCTCTCCCAACGGCCAGTCCTTCTTCCTCATCATGGAGGCGGCGTGCCGTGATTTTGAGATCAGTGAAAAAGAAAGGCAGGAAGCAAAATGAAGGGTTTGATTGTTCCTGAGCTGGGCAAGCTTGAGCTCGTATATGACATTCCTGAACCGGAAATGGGCCCCTATGATGCGATTGTGCAGGTGGTTTCCTGCGGCATCTGCAACGGAACGGATACCAAGGTGATCGAAGGCCATTTCAAGGGCTTTGATACGTATCCCTGCGTTCTGGGCCACGAGGCCTGCGGTAAGATTATTGCCGTTGGCGACAAGGTGCGCAACTTCAAGGTGGGCGATTATGTCCTTCGTGCCAAGCTGCGCGATTCCAACAAGTATTATCACGGCTGGGGCGGCTTCTCCGAGCGCGCTCTGGTGACGGACTACTTTGCCCGCGTGGAGGACGGCGAAAAGGGCGTGCCTGTATCACATATGGCGGAGCAGATCGTGCCTTCGGATATCGATCCCGTCAAGGCAATGATGATCATCACGCTCAAGGAAGTGTTCAGCGCACTGAACCAGTTTGGCGTCAAAGAAGGCAAGAAGGTCATGATCAACGGCTGCGGCCCTGTGGGTCAGGCCATGGTGCGCTTCTGCAAGCTGCTGGGCGTCAACGGACTCATCGTGAGCGATCTGGATGAAGAACGTCTGAAGAAGGCTCAGCGCCTTGGCGCGGATGTCCTCATCAACCCTGCCAAGCAGGATGTGGTTTCTGCCGTCAAGGCGGTCTATCCCTCCGGAGTCGATCTCTTCATTGACGCGGTGGGGATCAATTCCCTCATCAATACGGGCTTCCAGGTTATCAAGTTTAACGGCAAGATCTGCGTCTACGGCATTTCGCCCAAGACCTGCGCGGAGATCGACTGGGAAAAGGCCCCCTACAACTGGAACATCCAGTTTGTTCAGAAGCCCACCTTCCCCGAAGAGTATGCCGTTCACAACCGCGTTGTGGAGTTTGTCCGCAGCGGCGCGATCAATCTGGACGATTTTGTCTCCCATGTGCTGCCTGTGGAGGCGTTTGAAGAAGGCTTCAGGCTGTCGAAGAGCAAACAGGCTACCAAGGTTGCCCTCACTTTCTGATAAGACGGTGAATCAATCCAATGCCGAAACGATATTTTGCCGCCCATGATCTGGGTACATCCAGCGTAAAGGCCACTTTGGTCGAGGCGCAAGAGGGCGTGGTGCGTTCTCTGACATGCAGCTATCCGCTCGTGACGGACGCCTCCGGAAAAGCCGAACAGAATGCTGCGGACTGGTGGAATGCATTTTGTCAGGCCAATCGCAGCCTGCTGGACGGTATTGATCCGGTGGATGTGGAGGCCGTTTCACTGAGCGGGCAGATGATGGTTTGTCTCCCGGTGCGGGGAGATGAACCGCTCTGCCCGGCAATGATCTGGGCGGACGGCAGAGCCCGGAAGGAAGCGGATGAGCTGGAAAAGGCGTTCCCTCCGGGTGAATTCTATCGGCGCGTGGGCATGCGTCCCTCGCCCAATCATTCACTGCCCAAATGGAAACGCTTCAGGCAGCTCTGCCCGGAGCTTTATGAAAAGACCGATTGTTTCCTGAGCGCGAAGGACTTTATCAATCTCAAGCTCACCGGACGCTATGCCACCGATCCGGAAGATGCGGCGTTCATGCATGCGCTGGAGCTAAACGGCGCGGACTGGTCTGAGGCGCTCCTTGCCGCGGCAGGAATCGATCGCTCCAAAATGCCGGAGCTGCTTCCGGTGGGAACCATTCTGGGAGGTGTGCTGCCCGAAGCTGCACGCGAATGCGGTCTGAGGATCGGCACGCCAGTTGTGCTCGGCACAGGAGACGGAGGCGCGGCAACGCTGGGCTCCGGCACATTCCAGAGAGGGGACGCCTATATCAGTCTCGGCACCTCTAGCTGGGTGTGCGCCATTACCCATCAGCCCACGCTGGATGAGCAGATGCGGATTGCCAAGATCCGATACCTGGATGGCTTCCGCGACAGCGGAACCATGCAGGCCGGAGGTTTCAGCTTCAGCTGGCTCAAAAGCCTCCTGAACCGATCCTATGATGAAATGGCCGAAATGGCGCTCAGTGTGCAGCCGGGTTCCGACGGCGTGCTGTTTCTGCCGAACCTGATGGGGGAACGCGCGCCTTTCTGGGATATGCAGCTCAAGGGCTCCTTTGTGGGCATGAGCGCCTCCACAGGCGCGGCGCAGCTGTGCAGAGCCGTACCGGAAGGCGTGGCCATGCAGCTGGAGCTGATTTTCAAGATGATTCTGGAAACCAATCGTCCGCTGAATGTGCAAAAAATCCGCCTTGTGGGCGGAGGTGCTGACAGCCTCATGTGGCGCAGCATTCTGGCGGATGTTTTTGGTCTTCCCATTGTGACCACGGACGCCGCAGGCCATGCGGGCGCGCTGGGCATTGCCGTGATTGCCGGAAAGGCGGTTGGCGTGTTTGACGGTTATGAGGCGGCATTGAACTTCCACCATCATGAGAAGATAACCCGTCCGTCTGATAAACATGCAGCGCGTTATCAGGAACTGAAAAAGATTTTTCTTTCTGCGCGTCAGGCGCTTGTGCCGGTGGATCACCAAATCAGCCGGCAGCTTGTTTGAAAGGAATGAATGCGATGAGACCTTTGGAAGGAATCCGGATTCTGGATTTGACGCAGTTTGTGGCAGGCCCCCTGTGTACGCTGACCCTGTGCGATCTGGGCGCTGAGGTGATCAAGATCGAACGTCCCGGCTTCGGCGATGATACGCGCAATGAAACCCCTGCCCGCAATGGCACTAGCGCCAAGTTTATCAGCTGCAACCGCGGCAAGAAAAGCATCGAACTGAACCTGAAGGATCCCCGCCAGAAGGAAATCTTCATCCATTTGGTCAAGAAGTCGGATGTTGTGGTGGAAAACTACAAGCCCGGCACTATGAAGAAATTCGGGCTGGATTATGAGGTGCTCAAGGAAATCAAGCCGGATATCATCTATGCGGCTATTTCCGGATTCGGTCAGACCGGTCCTTACAGCAGCCGCGGAGCGCTGGATATCGCGATACAGGCCATGTCCGGCTTTATGAGCATCACCGGTGAAAAGGGCGGAAAGCCTGTCAAGGCCGGCACGTCCATTGCGGATGTGGTAGCTGGCTTGTACGGTGTCATCGGCGTGCTGGCTGCGCTGCAGAACCGTGCCAACACCGGCGAAGGGCAGTTTGTGGATGTGGCGATGCTGGACAGCATGGCAGCGTCTGTCATGGTCAATGAAATTGCCCGTTACAATACCAACGGCATCGTTCCTGTTCCGCAGGGCAACCGTCATGCCGCGTCCGCTCCGTTCCAGGAGTTTGCCACCAAGGATGGCAGCATCATGGTCTGCTGTCCCACCAATGCGCAGTTCAAGACGCTCATGGAAGCGCTGGGTCATCCTGAGATTTACGAGGATCCCCGCTTCAAGGAGCAACAGGAGCGCTATCAGAACAAGGACGAGCTGGAGGAAGCCATGCAGCCTGTGTTCAGCGAGCTGACGACGGCAGAGGTAGCCAAGGTGATGGCGCAGAACGGCCTGCCCTTCGGCGAGATCAACAAGGTCAGCGATGTCGCGAAGAACGAACAGCTCATCGCCCGCGACATGTTCATTGATGTTGAGGATAGCAAGGCCGGTTCCTTCCGTACGGTGGGCTTCCCCCTCAAGATGCAGAGCATGCCGTATCAGCCTGCTTACCGTTCTCCTGCGCTGGGCGAGGACACGCATGACGTGCTTTCCCAGCTGCTTGATATGAGCGACGAGGAGATTACCAAAGCGTTTGAATGATGGATGGAGGGATGATGATGAGCACTCCCAACGAAGCCTTTCTTGCCAAAAGAGAAAAGCTGCTTCAGGGCGGCGGCGAAGCCCGTATCCAGAAGCAGCACGAAAAGGGCAAGCTCACGGCGCGCGAAAGGCTGGAACTGCTTTTTGACAAAGACAGCTTTGTTGAATACGGCCTGTTTGTCCATCATCGCGCAACAGAGTTTGGCATGGACAAGGTGGATGCACCCGCAGACGGCGTTGTAACCGGCTTTGGCACCATCGGCGGCCGTGTGGTATATGCTTACGCGCAGGATGCAACGGTTGTCGGCGGCTCTCTGGGCGAGATGCACGGCATCAAAATTGTCCGTCTGATGGAAGAGGCCATCCGTGCCGGGAAGCCGATCATTGCGCTCAATGACAGCGGTGGAGCGCGTATTCAGGAGGGAAACGATACCAAGCTTTATCTGGATATCTTTAACCTGAATGTAAAAGCCTCCGGCTATATTCCGCAGCTTTCAGCCATCATGGGTCCCTGTGCAGGAGGCGGTGCGTATTCGCCTGCACTGACGGATTTCATTATCAATGTGGATGGCACCAGCCGCATGTTTGTTACAGGTCCTGCTGTGGTCAAGAGTGTAACAGGCGAAACCATTGATGATGAAACGCTGGGCGGCGCGCGAGTGCACAGCCGGATCTCCGGTGTATGCCACCGCGTGGCGGCTGATGATGAGGACTGCATTGAGCAGCTCAAGCTCATGCTCAGCTTTTTTCCGGACAACTGCCAGCAGAAGCCGCCTGTCTACCGCTGCGCGGAGGATCCCAACAAGCTCGTTCCTGAACTGGACACGATCATTCCAGAGGACAGCCGGAAGGTATTTGACGTACGCCGCGTCATTGAGCTGCTTGCGGACGATGGATTCTACTATGAAATCCGTCCTGAGTTTGCGCAGAACATCGTGGTTGCGCTGGCGAGGCTGGATGGCAGGAGCGTCGGCTTTATCGCCAATCAGCCGCTGTACAAGGCCGGTAGCATGGATATGAACGCTGCGGATAAAGCGGCGCAGTTCATCAATCTCTGTGATGCCTTTGGCATTCCGCTGGTGTTCCTTTCGGATGTTCCCGGCTGCCTGCCGGGCGTGGATCAGGAGTATGCGGGCGTGCTGCGCCATGGCGCCAAGATGGTGTACGCTGTTGCCAATGCGGTCGTGCCGAAGATTGCGCTGACCATGCGCAAAATGTACGGCGGCGCATCCGCCTGTATGTGCGAAAAGGGAATGGGCCCCGATGTGGTGCTCAGCTGGCCCACGGCACAGTCGGCGGTCATGGGCGCTGCAGGCGCGGCAGCGATTGTTTTCCGCAAGGAGATTGCTGCATCCGACGATCCTGCGCGTACCCGTGCTGAACTGACGGCTCAGTATGAAGAAGCGTTCAACAATCCCTATCGCAAGGCAGCCCGCGAGTATACGGATATCATCATCCTGCCCTCGGAAACGCGCCGCGTGCTGATTCGTTGCCTCAAGGCGCTGGAAAATAAGCAGGTCGAGCTGCTGCCCAAAAAGCATGGCAACATGCCTGTGTAGGAGGTTCACATGATACATGAGTTTCAGCATCAGGGCAGGACTTACCGCCTGACGGTGGAATGCCTTTCGGAACCTGACCATCAGGAGTCGCTGGCTTCGGTTCTGCATGCCGCCCTGCTTCCAGAGGCGCCCAGATATATGCCCAGGCCTTGTAAACCTGCTGCGCTGGATGGTCAGGTTGTCACACCGCTGCCGGGTACCGTTGTGCGCGTATGCGTCCATGCGGGTGAGCCTGTCAAAGCTGGCGACCTGCTGGTGACGGTTGAGGCCATGAAAATGGAAAACGAGCTGTACGCACCCTTTGACGGCGTGGTGGAAAGCGTGGAAGTCCGAGAGGGAGATACGCTTCGCACTGGTCAGACGGTTGCCGTTGTCGGAGGTGCGCAGGAATGAAATCCAAACAGATTTTTCTTTCTCCTTCCGCAGGCAAAAAGCTGATCGCTCTGGCGCTTGCGCAGGATGCGTCCGTCCTTGAGGCGATGGAAAAGCACACCGTTCTTGTGGTTGCAGGCACAACCAATGCCTATCTGGCCGAAGCGCTCCTTGCACGCCTTGGAGATACGGATTTTGAAAAGTATCGCTTCTTCCGCGGCATTATCCGCAGGGAGGGCATTCCGGAAAGCCTCGGCAAGCTGGAGGGAGACGTCATCATCCGGAAGGGCGAGCGCATCCGCGGCAAGAGTATTCATGACGTGGCTGATGAAATGAAGGCGGGCGACATGATTTTCAAGGGTGCCAACGCTGTCCATCTGGCAACGGGTGAATCCGCCGTTCTGGCAGGCAATCCTACCTCGGGCACCATGGGCCCCATTTACCGCGCGGCTGTCGGCCGCCGTGTACGCGTGATTGTACCGGTAGGCGTTGAGAAGCGCGTAGAGCAGCCCATCCATGAGCTGTGCCAGATTGTCAATTGCGCGCAAGCCAGCGGTCTCCGTCTTGCGCCGTCCGTGGGCATGGCGTATACGGAGCTGGACGCCATCCGCAATCTGACGGGAGCCAATCCGCATTTGATTGCTGCTGGCGGCGTGTGCGGCTGTGAAGGCTCCGCCTTTTTCCAGTGCGAGGGCACCGGTGAGCAGCTGGAAAAGCTGGAATACTGGCTGCACCAGGTCAGCTCTACGCCCAGATTCAGCTTTGCAAACTGCAAATAAGCAAACAGGATGAAGGATGGGGACTGGAAAGCCTCCATCCTTCTGCGCATTTCTTTTGTGATTTTTCCATGTGTGGGGGAACCGACATGATTGAGATCAAAAATGTATCCAAGCGCTATGGCAGCAAGTATGCTGTCAGGGATGCCAGTTTTTCCGTGCAAAAGGGAGAGGTGGTCGGATTCTTGGGCCGAAACGGCGCAGGCAAATCCACTACGATGAATATGATTACCGGCTATATTTCCACTACGGCCGGAAGCATCAGCATTGATGGTTACGATATCCTGAAAAATCCGTATGAAGCCAAGCGGCAGATTGGCTATCTGCCGGAGAATCCTCCGCTGTATATGGACATGACAGTGGAGGAATATCTGCGCTTCTGCTGTGATGTAAAAAAGGTCAATCGCAAATATATCAAGAAACATCTGGATGATATTACAGAACTGACGGGACTTGCGCATGTGCGTGGAAGACTGATCCGCAATCTGTCCAAAGGCTACAAGCAGCGCACGGGTCTGGCGCAGGCGCTGGTCGGCAATCCGGAGGTGATCATTCTGGACGAGCCCACCGTGGGTCTGGATCCGACTCAGATCATTGAGATTCGCAGCCTGATCCGCCGCCTTGGGGAAGATCACACGGTCATTCTGTCCAGCCATATCCTTCCTGAAGTTTCGGAAGTGTGTGAAAAGTTCATCGTCATCAATGAAGGACGGATCGTTGCACAGGATACGCTTGCGAACCTGACCGGCAGTTCTGACGGACGCATGCGCATGCTTGTGCGCGCTGCAGGGCCGGAAGCGGAGGGCAAGGCCGCGCTGCTCTCGGTTGACGGCGTGCATGCCTGTGAATGCCTTGGATCCACAGAGGACGGAATGCTGGACTATCAGGTGGAACTGGAGAAGGACAGCCGTGCTGCGGTCTTTGAAAAGCTGGCTGCCTGCCATATTCCGGTTGTGCTGATGAAACCGATGGATGAGACGCTTGAGGATATCTTCCTCCGCCTGACGCAGGAAGAAATGTCGAAATAAGAACAGGAGGGTACGGCTATGCGAGCTGTGTGGAAACGCGAATGGCAGGCGATGTTCACAACGCCGATCGGCTATGTGTTCATGGGTTTGTTCCTGCTGGTGAGCGGTTACTTTTTCTGGGGCTACAATCTTTCCTCATCCTCCAGCGATATGAGCGGATTCTTCGACCGCATCGCCTATATTCTGGTCATGTTTGTGCCGGTGCTGACGATGCGTCTGTTCAGCGAGGAACGCAGGAACAAGACCGATCAGCTGCTCATTACCTCGCCCATGTCCATCTGGGGCATTGTGATGGGCAAGTTTCTAGCTGCGGCCAGCGTGCTGCTGACGACGCTGGCGGTTACGCTTCTCTATCCGGTTATCGTCGCCATCTTTGGTACGCTTTCTGCGGGGATGGTGTTTACCAGCTATCTGGGCTGTTTTTTGCTGGGCTGTGTGTACATTGCTATCGGTCTGCTCATCAGCTCCCTCTGTGAAAATCAGTTAACTGCGGCGATTGTCACGCTGGTGGTGAATATCCTTCTGCAGGTGCTGGAATTTGTGCCGCAGATGCTTCCGGCAGGCAGCACCTTTGCCTTTGTGGGCAGACTGTTTGGCTGGCTGTCGCTGAGCACGCGCAACACGGAATTTGCTGTGGGTCTGCTCAGTCCTTCCAATGTGCTGTACCTGATCTCCTTTGCAGGCGTACTGCTCTTTTTGACGGTGCGCGTGATTGAAAAGAGAAGATGGAGCGAAAACTGATATGAGAGAAAACGAACGTTTCAAAAAAATACGCTATGGCGCCTGGAGCATCGTTTTGACCATCGCCGTCATTCTTGTGGTGATGCTGGTCAACTACGTTTTTGGCGAGGCGGAGGATCGCTTCGCGTGGACGCTGGATTTGTCTGTTAACCGGCAGTTCTCCATTTCGGATGAAACCCGCAGCGTGGTGGAGACTTTGCAGGAGGATGTGCATATCTACACGCTGTATTCCGAAAGCAGTTCATCCGCACAGCGCCAGATGATGGAGGAAATCCTCAAGCGCTACGAAGCGATCGGACATGTGAAAACAGAGAATCTGGATATGCTGGCCAATCCTGCGTCCGTCAGCCGTTTCCGTACGGAGGAAACGCAGCTGGCGGCCAATTCCATCATTGTGGCCAATGCTGCCGAGACGAAATTCCGCGTGATTCCCCAAACCGAGCTGTACGACTACGAGATTGATTATCAGACGCAGACCTATAAGAAGTACGACTTTCTAGGTGAACAGGCTGTAACCGCCGCCATCATCTATGTGACCAGTCAGGATACGCCGGTGATTTATTTCCTGCAGGGGCATGACGAGCTGCCGCTGAGCCAGCTGCGCCATGTGACGGATGCGCTGCGCGCCCGCAATTACGAGCCCAGAGAACTGCACCTTTCCAATACAGATGCCGCTGTTCGCGAAGGCGACGTTGTGGTTGCGGTTGCGCCCAGTCAGGATCTGTCCGAAACGGAATACGAGAGCCTGAAGGTTTTCCTCGCCGAAGGAGGCAGGCTGTACTATGCCTCCAACTATGTTTCCGGTGCTCTGCCGTATTTTGATATGCTGCTGTCCCTGTACGGATTGGAAGTGGATAAGGGCCTTCTGGTGGAGGATGTAGGTTATGTGGAGTATTATTACCGCAATCAGCTCTATCTCATGCCGGACATCCGTCTGGAACCCGAGGAGACACAGATGAACGCTGCGGCCGGTTTTGAGCGGGGAGATTATGTGGTATTGCCGCAGAGTCAGGCCGTCCGCACAACGCAAATGAGGGATATGGGAGCTCTGTATGAAAGCGTCCTGACCACCTCTCCCAAGGCCTACATCAAAAGCGAATTGACCCAGAGCACCACACTTGAGCGTGAAGAGAAGGATGAAAGCGGTACGTTCCATATAGCTGTCGCTATGCAGCAGAGCCGCGATTCCGGCATGGATACGCGCATCTTTGTGGTTGGCAATGCGTTGTTTTTGATGGACAGCAGTCTGTTTACTGCCTACGACAACGACGAGCTTCTCTTTTCGCCCTTATCATGGCTGGTTGGTGCAGGAACATCCATTCAGGTGCCCGCCAGGAGCATGGGATCCTACGTGATCAGAATGCCCAGCAATACCGTCTATCACGCGCTGACGATTCTGGTGATCGGAGTGATTCCTGCTGTGATCCTGATCAGCGGCATGATCGTATGGCGCAGAAGGAGGCATTTGTGATGGAGGAGAAGAAAAACCGTCCGCTGCTGGACAGTGCGGAAACGCTGAGAGGAAGCGGCAGGCCAAAGAAAAACCGGCTTCCGGCTGTGATTGCGGTGTGTGTGATCGTTATCGCCTGCGTTGGCGGGCTTGCTGCCATGCGCATGAGCCGTCCGCAGCAGGAGGAAACAGCGTTGCCGTCACTGGCTCTGGTGGAGTTTGCCGCCGCGGATGTGGACAGCATTCAGATGATATCCACCCATGAGAACTATACACTGCGTAATGACAATGGTTTTGGCTATTCCATTGATGGCATGGATTCTTTCGAGGTGGACGCGAGCACTGCGCGCCGGATGATTGCGCAAAGCGGCCATCTCATTGCGCAGAGCATCGTGAGTGAAAAAGCCAGTAATATGGCCGAATATGGCCTTGCCAATCCTGCTGTGTCTGTCTCCATCCGGAATCGAAACGGCGAAAGCAAAACCGTTTATATCGGCGATCAGTCTCCTGTATCCAGCTATTATGCCTGTATCGCGGGGCAGGATACAGTGTATGCCCTTGCGCCGACGGTAGCAGAAACGCTGATGAAACCCTTGAGAGATCTGCACGCAGTGGCAACGCCTTCGATTGCCGAACCCTATGCTCCAGCCCATCTATGCATTGAATGGCCGGAAGAAACAGAGAAACGCGGCATGCGCGTGCTGGAAATTCAGAAGCAGCCGCGCAAGGATATCGGCATTGGCGCCTCCAATTACATGATCACCCAGCCCATCACCTATGATGTGGATGTTGCCGCGCTGGCGGCATTGGTTGAAAATATTGCCGCCATCAAGGCGGAGAGCTATGCTGGCGAAATGACGGATCCCAGCGCCTATGGCATGGAACGCGCAGTTACGCTCATCATGCGTGATACGGCTGGCACAGAAGTGTGCATGGAAATTGGCAATAAGATCCAGGATCAGCAGCGTTATCTGAGATTTGATCAGAAAAGCGCGGTCTATTCCATTGCTGCTGAAAAGCTGGCATTTCTGGATGAAATTACGCTTGCGGGAAGCATTGACCGGTTTATCAGCCTTGTCGGGATCGGCAAGATGGAAGAAATCGCCGTTTCAGCACAGGATCGCGTGGATGTGATCCGCATTCTTCCACAGGAGGAACAAGTGCTGTATACCGTCAATGGCCATGAGGTAGAGGAGGATGCGTTCAAAACCTTCTATCAGGAACTGTGCGCCCTGACGGCGAACGGGATTGTGATGGAAGCGGAGAAACTGAATGGTCCTGATATCGTGATGCATTTCAAGCTTGCAGACGGTATCGAGCTCCATGTGGAATACATCGCTTTTGACCGTGAAAACTATGCGGTCAGGCGTGATGGGAGCACTTATGTATACGTGCAGAAGAGCAAGCTTGCACAGCTGCTGGAGAAATTGTACGCGCTTGAATAAACGAAACGGGAATCAAACCATCAGAGAGGCGGTATTGGCATGCAGAAACGCTCCCTGAATTCATGCGGGATGGTTCCATGCTGGAGCCTTTCTGGAAAGACAACGAGCGTGCGGCCTTTGAACTGCTGTACGTAGATGAAGCCAGAATCGAAAGCGTGCTGGTGATGCGGGATCAGGAAGAGGATAGGGGATGCTACGTCCGATTCCGGAAATCGACGGTCATGCTGATGAATGGACATCACACTGCTTTTTTATCGCAGGTGGGCGTAGAGAATGCTTCAAGAAGAATAGACCGTGACGACGGGAGCGGTATTTATTTGAATCGAAAACTTTGCTCTTTATCTCATGACAATGCAGGAGTTTCGGCAGTTTCCCCTCGCAACATTCCAACACCGCGTTGATAGCGCAATCCGTTATCTCCCAAGTGTCGCATGGATCATTCTCCGCGAATACTTCCACCCACGCGGACTTTTCCACCAGATCAAACTGAATTTCTCCCCATTCACCGTCGTTGTCTACCTGATAGGCGTAGACAGCGGCGGTGATTTTTTTGCCTTTACGCTGGACGGATTTCTGCTTGAGCCTCACGCAATGGAGCTGGCCAAGCTCAACAAGCTGAAGCGTCAGCTTTTCGACCGCACGCTTATATCCACGCTCCGCGCCGGATGCACCGCTGCCCTCAAACAGCGCGGCCAGTGTTTCAAAGGGTGTTTGCGTACTCATACTGCTGACGCGACCACAGTTCATGCAAATGGCGTTGCGCTGCTCCAGCAGGGTCTGGTCGCGATAAGAGAGCTTCCGGAAGGCCTGATCCACCTTTTCCGCTTCCATGCCTGCCCATAGGATGTCAACATAATCTCAGTGATCCGGAAATAGATCGTCTTCCTGCTCCCAATCCTCGCCCTCGTCATTGGAGGGGGCGGGAAGCAGACGATTGCGCTGCCGCCATGCCGCGGTGAGCTTTTCATAAGCCGTTTTCTCTGAGCAGCCATTCTGCTTTGCGAAAATCTGAACAGCATCTGATGCACTTTCCTTGCAATCATGAAAGAGCTGCATGATGCGCCGGGCATCCTTGTATTCCTGCAAGGAGTCAAAGGAGTAGGATTCCTCCGTCATACGGAAACGGAGCAGCACGTCAGTAATGTAGCGGTGGATGTAGGTAAGAAAGGTTGTTCCTCTGTCAGCTTCGTAATTCGGGAACCGGCGCAGCACCTCTTCCCTACACGCCAGTTTCAAATCCATCAGGCGATAGGGGGATACCTGATTCACCTCGCCGCACAGGAAGCGGTTCATGCGGTCATTGAAATACCGTTCGTTTTCATGCAGATAGAAGAAAACATATTTGAGCTCATGGGTTTCTTGAGCCAGACGGATACAGTCATCTGCGCTGCCGCCAGGCTTTATTAGGGGCGGAGACGGAAACAGGTGATACGCCATATAGGCGTCTTTCATCGTTAGCTTTCCGCTTTCTCCTTGTGGGACGTGCGGCACATATCCGTCCATGTCCCAAGAATAATCTTTCAGAATCAGTTCCAAGGTGTCCTCCGTTTATTTGAGCAGCTTCAGCGCTTCGACCTTCAGCGCGTCCTGCTCCATTTCCATCCTGTAGGTACTGTTGGCATAGGCCATATCGGCTTTTGCCCGCTGCTTCTTATCCTTCGCCAGCTTCTTCATCTCTGCGGCCAACTCCGGACTGAGGGTACCGCGCTTTAGACATTGGTCGATGGTGTTCATTCGGCGGTCGTAGGGCTCGTTCAGCGGATGATCCGCGGCAAGTTCTCGTGCTGCACGCCCGCGCAGATTCCCGATGACGCGGCACTTGCGGCCCTGCTCATCGGTAGGACAAATTTCGCTGCAATACTTTGTGTGGCGGGCGTCGGTTGTCAGGAACCATCTGCCGCAAATCGCGCAGCGCTTGGGGGCATGGCCTACAGACAGTCCTTCAAAGAAGTCAGCGCGCAGCATTCCTCCGAAGCTGATGAAGTGCATGTGCTTTTTCATTTGCGGGCGGTTTCTCGATGTTCCAGCGGTGTATTGGACGGAAACATTGGTCATGGATAGCCATGAATCACTGCCATCACCCATGTGGACATCTTCCGGGAAGGATTCGCTGAACTCTGCCAGGTAGGCTTCCTGGGTTCGAGGTAAATTCCCTTTGTCCAGCTTTTCCGCGAACGGAACAATATGCTCCTGCAGCAAGGTGATTGCATCGCTGAAATTCGCCAATGCAGGAGTCAGCATCATCAGGTCAATCGTAGGGCCAAACTTCTCCTGCGCAGCGTCATCCAGCGTTCCAGCAAGCACGGTGCTTTGATAGGCGTGGATTTTCTTGAAGGCATCCATGGTGAAAACCTGATCCAGACGCCGCTCCAGTTCTGGATGGGTGAAAAATGTGAAGGGCTCATGTTGAGCAATCAGCCGTAGCAACACATGAGCTGCCAGTCTTGCGCTATTCATGGCTGCTTTATCAGCGACACCAGTTCGCAGCATGGTATTGACCGGCGCAATTCGCTGACATAGTGGCAGCGCCGCATCCACGGTCTCCTTGCTGATGTTCATTGCCATACAGGCAACGGAACCAGTGGGCCGGGTTTCTCCTCGGTAGGTGACTGTATCGTCTATAAAGGTTAAGGAGAGCATGCCGCTTCCCTTTTGCTTGTTCAAGCAAATCGCCTCCGCAAATACGAACATATATTCCTAATACATTGTAACTCAAATTTTACGAAATGGGAAGTGGAACACTGGAACCTTGTCATGTTTTTTGATTTTGGCTTGTCGGGTGTTTTTCACGATTTTTGCAAATTCGATCATCATCAGGGTGAAGGGGCAAAAAAGCCCTTCACGGAGGAGATGATGTCCCTTGATTGTGTGACCCCGGCTTCCAACCAACTATATTTGACACCGCAAAAGCGGAGAAAGTGAGATTTATGAAGGAATTCAACAACATCAAAATCATTGGCCTTGATAACGGCTATGGCAACCTTAAGACAGCCAACGGTATCTTTGCCGCCAACGTCGTCTGCTACGATCACGAGCCCGCCCACGCCCATGATGTGCTGGTTTATAACGGAAAGTATTATGTCATCGGTGACGGTCATCGAGAATTTACCCTCGACAAGGTCGGCAATCAGGATCATTACATTCTGACGCTGGCGGGTATCGGTCAGGAGCTTTGGCACAACAAGCTGACCACTGCAAAGGTGTACATTGCGGCTGGTCTCCCCTTAACCTAGGTGGATGCCCAGCGCGAACCCTTCCGGGCGTACCTGCTCCAGAACAGCCATGTGGACTTTACCTGGCGCGGCGTTGATTATCATATTGACATCATTGGCGCGGATGTGTACGCCCAGGGCTATTCCGCTATCGTCCCGGAGCTGAAGAAATTCACCGGGGCGAATATCCTGTGCGACATCGGCAACGGAACCATGAACATTATGGCCATCAACAACCGTCGGGCCGTGATGGATCAGTGCTTCACGGAGAAATACGGCACTTATCAGTGCATGCTGCAAGCCCGCGAGGCGCTGACGCAGCGCTTTGGTCGCACGGTGCCGGATGTCGTCATTGAACAGGTGCTTCGCTATGGCGATGCCGACATCGACCGGGATTATGTGCAGACCATCCGCGAAGCCGCCAGCGTGTATGCGGCTGAAATCATGCGGAAGTTGCGAGAGCATGAATACGATCCGAAGACCGTGCGCCTGTGGATTGTGGGCGGTGGCGGATGTCTTATCCGCAACTTTGGCCAATATGACCGAAACCGAGTGACGATCATCGAGGACATTCACGCAACCGCCAAGGGCTATGAATACCTGGCTGAGCGGAAGCTGCACCGGGAGGCAAAGGCCGGATGAAATACATCTTCCGCACGACGCTGCGCCTGGACTTGACCAAGCCTGCGGAGAAGCAGGCGGCTGAACTTCTCCAGAAGCAGCACCAGGAGCATAACGAAACCTACAGTGCACTGGTTGCGATAGCTGTCAACGCCTACTTCGGTGGTCAAAGCAGCGATACGCAGTTGTTCGATGAGAATCAGCGTGATGAAATCCGTGCCATTGTCCGGGAGGAGATGGCGGCGGCTCCGCTCTCTGTAGGCAGCCTCCTCCAGCTTTTGGGACAGGCTCCTCAAACGGAACCCATCCCCGAAAACAACGAACCCGATGATGACGAGCTGGACGACATCCTCGAGAGCTTCGGCAGCTGACCATCCCGTGGTGCGCAGCCGCACCAAATCTGTTCCTGCTGGTGCGCGAACAGTGTCAGGGGACACCAATAGTCACCCAATCAGCACCAGCCCATCAAGCAAAGGGGTCATGCCCAAACACAAGCATGACCCCTTTGTGCTGCCGGGAGTCCAGAGGGTGGCAAGCCCTCTGGGCCGGGTGCAGGGCGGCAGCGCCTGCGCGGGATGCAAGGGGAAGACCCTTGCCCGGAGTCCAGAGGCGGAGCGCTCTGGCCCAGTGAAGTGTCGAAAGCGCAGCGGCCCGGAGGGTTCGACACTTTGTACTGGGTATTACCTGTCGAAAAAGGGACCCTTCGGGGAAACGAAAGCAACTCGGCAACCGAAAAAAGTAGTGAAATAAACAAGAAGGAGGTGACCGCCCATCGCAAATCAGAAGCAACGGGTATCCCGTCACAATGGCCGTGCAGGAAAACACGGCGTCTACAACCCCAAGCACAATGACCGCAGCTTCGATGTAGACAACGCTGAAAACATCGAAGCATCCCGAACCACTATGAACCTTTACTGGGACTGTGATAACGGTCTGCGAACCCATGAGGAAAACCTATCTGGTCAATACCCAACCTTCACCCAGCATGAGCGGAACGAATATGAAAAACGGTACGGTGGCTTTATTGCCGGACAGAACGCCCGGAACATCAAGGCCGGTCACGCCAAACGAAACCGCACCGTAGATGATCTTTTGAATGATGTCCGTATCTGTCCCGAAGAAACGATCTACCAGATTGGCAAGGAGGGAGACTGTCCGCCGCCAGAAGTGTTGTTAGAAATCGTGCAGGAGTTCATGGGCACCATTGAGGAACGCTTCGGAAAGCACGTTCATGTCCTGGACTGGGCCTTGCATCTGGATGAAACCAGCCCTCACATCCACGCCCGACAGGTATTCGATGTAGAAAACCGCTACGGCGAGATTGAACCCAAACAGGAAAAGGCGTTAGAGCAACTTGGTATTCCACTGCCGTTCCCGGACAAAACGCCCAGCAAGGTCAACAACCGGAAGGTTACCTTTGACAGCATGTGCCGACAGCTATTGCTCGGAATCTGCCGCGAGCATGGGTTGGAGGTGGAGACGGAAGCAATCTACGGTGGCAAGGCGAGCCGTGAAAAGAACGACTACATCATCGAGGCCCAGCAGGAGAAGATTGCAGAACTTGAAAGGCGTAACGCAGAACTGACTGCTGACAATGCAGAAAAGGCCAGGCTCATTGCGGCGAAATCTGCGGAGCTTGATGATAAACTTGAAAAGCTTTCTGACGTTGACTCGGCGCTGGATGCGGTTTCCGACGTTGCCTACAATCAGGCCGTAAGCGTTGTGACCGCCATGGCTGTTAAGGAGACCCAGCAAGCAGACCAGGAGGAAATCACCACGCTGATGGAGCAGGTGAATTCTCCGAAAACTCATATGTGGAAAAAAGAGCGATCACTTGTTATCAACTGGCTGGATAAGGCTCGTCGTGCTATCAAGAAGACAACAGCGCAGGTGCGTGAGCGCGTTGTCGAATTCTTCAAGAAGCCGGAGGTACGCTCTGCTGCCATGGAGCAAATCAAGGAGAAGGCGCGGCCAGCGGTTCATGATTTGCTGCAGACCCATGCAAGCAGAGCTGCGGTACAGAAGGCTTCAAGCGCACACAAGCGGGATGGTGAAGAACGCTGAAAATGATCTATTCTTATGAAACATGAGGTGTATTTTGAATATCTTTACTTATGTGAAGGCAGCTGTCACTACTCGACAAGCTGCCATTTTTTATGGGCTCAAGGTCAGCGCCAGCGGTATGACCTGCTGCCCATTTCATTCGGATCAACATCCATCCATGAAGGTGGATGAACGTTATTATTGCTTTGGTTGCCATCAGACCGGCGATGTGATCGACTTTGTCAGCAAGTTGTTTGGCCTGACACCCTTTCGGGCGGCACAGAAGCTCGCGGATGATTTCGGCCTCCATCCAAGCCCCTCAAACTCGGCGGTTTTGCCCGTGCCGACACGTCAGCCCGTTGAAACAGCCCGAAATCGGGAGGGACATTGTGATTCTACCCTGACATCGTATGAGCAATTGCTGAAAATCTGGAAGGAATGTTATGCGCCGCCTAATCCTGAATCGGATTGGGATGTGCGCTATATAGCAGCCTGCAATGCGCTTCCGCAAGTTTCCTACCTGTTGGATTGCCTGACATCTGCCGATGCAAAAGAGCGTGCCAAAACTACGGATGCACTTCTGCATGATCAGACCCTGGATAAGATCAACTCCTTTTTAGCTGATCATCCTGCGGCTGATGCCAACATGGCTGCGTAACGGGAGGTGAAGTATTTTGACGCAAATCATAACCAACCAGTCAATGGCATTCCCTGACGACAAAGAAATGGAACAAGAATTCATCCGCGATGAAATCCGCACCTCACTCGTCAAAACGGATAAGGGGCATATCTCCAATTGCCTGGCGAATTTCGTGCTGGTCTTGCAGAAGGACCCAGTGCTGAGAGGTTCAATCTGCCTGAATCTGCTGACAGAGCGTGTGGACATCCTTGCCAATCTCGGCTGGCAGCGGAACAGCTCATCCGCGATTACCGATACCGATCTCAATTACCTGGCGCTGTACTTGGAAAGGCACTACAGCCTCAGCAGTGATAAAAAGTTGCGGTCGGCGGTAGACATCGTCGCCAACGAGAATCAGTATCACCCTATTCGAGACAAGCTGAACAGCCTCATATGGGACGATACTCCTCGCATCCGCAACTGTCTGCACCACTTTCTCGGCGCGGTGGAAGACGACTATACCGAAGCACTGATGCAGCACTTTTTGTTAGGCGCGATCAGGCGTATTTTCCATCCTGGATGTAAGTACGAAGAAATCCTGTGTTTGGTTGGAGGGCAAGGCATCGGCAAATCCACCTTCATCCGATTTCTGGCGATAGTGGATGAATGGTTCAGTGACGATATCCGCAGACTGGATGACGATAAGATTTTTCAGCGCCTTGTGGGCCACTGGATCATCGAAATGAGCGAAATGTTGGCTACCAATAATGCCAAGAGTGTGGAAGAAAGCCGCTCATTTTTCAGCCGCCAGAAGGATACCTACCGTGTGCCTTACGAGACGCAACCCCGCGACCGTCAGCGTCAGTGTGTGTTTGCGGGAACGTCGAACTCCATGGACTTTCTTCCGCTGGATCGTGCTGGGAACCGGCGATTTCTGCCGGTACTGTGCGATGGCGAACAGGCTGAATGTCACATTCTCGACAACGAAGAAGCCTCCCGTGCCTACATCGAACAGGTGTGGGCGGAAGCCATGGCCATCTACCGCAGCGGCGAGTACAGTATGAAATTCAGCAAGGCCATTCGGGAACAGCTTGTGAAAAAGCAGCGTGACTTTATGCCAGAGGACGTAACCGCCGGAAAGATTGTAGAGTTCCTGGGCCGCACGGATCATGATCGGGTATGCTGCCAGATGCTGCACACGGAAGCGTTGGATAGACTCGGCGAACCGAAGAAGTGGGAGTCCCATGAATACTGTGAGATCATGAAGAACTACGCGCCAGAGTGGCGTCGCTTCGACACAGCCCGCTCCTTTGGTATCAAGTACGGTAAGCAAAAGGGCTGGGAGCGTATGAGTGATGCGGACGATACTGCGTTTATCGTCAACCAACCGCGTGTCAACCAACTCCATTTTACTCAGATAACAACAGAAGAGGCCCTCGCACAGGGGATGCCTCCGAAATTCCTGAGTGACGATGAAGGAAAGTTGACCGCTTGATTGACAGAAAGTTGAAGGATAGTTGAAGAAAAAGCCCGACAGAGAAGGGCCGCAAAGCCTTACGCTGTCGGCCTTTCCTCCATTTGGGTATATCTCTTTCAACCAATCAACCATAAATAATGAAAAAAGATAAACAGGAATACATACCTCTGCGTCAGGCTGCTGAATAAACATCAAAATGTTTTGGGATGGTTGAAGCAGTTTGGTTGCGCAGCGGAATTTCCCATCCCTGTCAGGCTATGTCGGGAAAATACATGATAGAAAGTTGAGGACAGATAATGTTCAAACGTGCATTACAGCATTCCATGAAGGAGCAGGAGTCGTCCACCAATACGGCCCCTAATGTTCTCCGCATGACCATGACCGTGGATGAAATGGCGGCAGAGCTGAACATTTCCCGCCCCACGGCCTATGAGCTGGTAAAGCAGGAGCATTTTCCTGCTTTCCACATAGGGCAGCGAATCCTTGTAAACCGAGCCGGTTTACAGCGCTGGATTGATGAGCAGTGTGGCTGTGACCGCGCTGCCTGACAAAAGATGAATTAACAAACACCTTGTCCCGCATGAGAAAGTCTGCTATCATGTACATGGGGCGGCATCCCGCCGCCCCGTGTACCTTGATAACTGCATCGACTGACATATCATGCGGGACATTTTCAGGAGGAATGAATATGTCCCAGAAGAAAATAACCAAGCGGGCCGATGGCCGATACAAGGTCAACTACGGCCCCAAGCAGTTTTATGGCAAAACCAAGGCCGAGGCCATCAAGAAGCGCGATGAGTACATCGCCTCGGAAAAAGTGGGGATCAACCACGATCTTGCCGAGGTGCCCTTCCTCGAATATGCGCTGAACTGGGTTTCCGTTTACCGCGCCGCATGTGGAGCGCCTCAGCAGAAGCAATATGCAGGCATGATGGAGTTTGTCGCCAAGCAGCTGAAATCCAAGTCCATGAAGGACATTACTGTGACAGAGCTTCAAGCTGTTGTCAACCAGCTGACAGCATACTCCTCTTCTTATGTCAGCAAGTTTATGACGACGCTTCGCGGCGTATTCAGAACAGCGACAGCAGAAGGAGCAGTTCTCCGCAATCCAATGGAGCTGGTCAAGCGGCCAAAGTGCAAAAAGACCGAGGGCCACCGTGCTTTTGAGGGATGGGAACGCGACCTGATTACCTCAACCTATCAGGAGCATGACTTCGGCCTCGTGGCCATGGTGATGCTCTATGCAGGCCTTCGGCGTGGTGAAGCGCTCTTCCTCGATGTGGATCGTGATGTGGACTTTGAGAAAAAGACAATCACAGTCAATGGCGCGGTTAGCTTCAGCAATGGCAACCAGCCTGTGGAATCAGACGGCAAGACGGAGAACGCCCGCAGAACAATCCCGCTGGTGCGGCCACTGGCCGACGCACTTCGGGGCCATCACGGTCTGCTCTGTACCAAGAAGGACGGCACAATGATGTCGCAGTCTGCGTTTGACAGGAAGTTTGCATCCTACATCACGTTCCTGGAAACGAAGCTGAATGGATGCCCGAAACGCTGGTACGGCAATCTGAACGAGCACAAGATGATTGTGGCCGCTGGGAAAGAGCTGCCGCCATGGCGCGACGTGACCATCCGCTGCCATGACTTCCGTGTGGATTTCTGCACGCGATGCTATTACGCTCGTATCCCGATCAAAACCTTGCAGAGCTGGATGGGGCACGCCTCAACGCAGATGATCATGGAGATTTACAGCAAACTGACGAAAGAGGAGGAAGAAAAGGATGCTGTGCGACTGGCAGAGTACATGGAAAGGGGATATGAGCCGGAAGGAAGCAATCCTAATGGCGGTCGATTGGCCTCGGCAAGCTGAACAGTTTTTGAACCGTTTCTGAACCCTTTTGAACCGTTTTTGAACCGTTTCAGTCAGTAAAAATGGGTGAAAATCCGTAAAAATCATTCAGCGGCACTTGCGCAGAAGCAGAATGCTGGATCATGAACAGTATCGGTGAAACTGCAACTCATGTCGGATAAGGTTGCAAACAGAACCAAAATAGTCAAGAAATCTGCGTAAACACAAAAAAAGAAGCAGCTTTGCGACTGCTTCTTTTTGGTGAGCCCGGCGGGATTCGAACCCACGACCTTTTGATTCGTAGTCAAACACTCTATCCAGCTGAGCTACGAGCCCACATGTTTTAAGGCATTCCTTAAAACAGCTTCATTATTATAACAAAGCCCGGCAAAAAAAGCAACTGTTTTTTGAAATTTTTTGAATTTTCTTTCCGGCAGAAGAAAACCGCCCGTCTTTCGGCCGACTAGAAGCCGAAGACGGGCGATTGCAGAAATGGGAATTGGTTGGGCTGTGCTTACAGCAAGGAGAACAGGTCCACCTGACTGGTGGCGGGCAGACCCTCCAGCGCGCCCTGCAGGCGCAGCATTTCAATGACGCTGGTGCCCACATGGGCGCGGGCCTGCAGGTCTTCGATGCTGATGTAGGGTTTCTCCGGGTCGCGGGTATCCAGAATGCCCTGAATGGCCGCTTCGCCCAGACCGTTGATGGCCGTGAAGGGGCAGCGCAGGCCGCCTTCCTCGGGCAGGAACCGGTTAGCGTGGCTCTTGTACAGATCCACCGGCAGCATCCGGATGCCGCGCTCCTGCATTTCCAGCACCATGTGCAGGGCGTTTTCTTCCTGCTTGTCCTTGATGGACATTTTTTCTTCCCGGTTGGCAAACTCTTCAATGCGGGAACGCAGGGTCTGGTTGCTCAGCAGCATTTTAGCCGCGTCGAAGCCGTCGCCGCGGATGGAAAAATAGGCCGCGTAGTAGGCGGAGGGCCGATACACCTTGTACCAGGCCACGCGCAGACCCATGGTCACATAGGCCACGGCATGGCCCCGGGGGAACATGTACTTGATCTTGTGGCAGGAATCGATGGCCCATTGGGGCACGTTGTGCTCCCTCATGGCCTCCTCCCACTCCGGCTTCAGGCCCCGGCCCTTGCGGACGCTTTCCATGATGTCGAAGCTCATCTTTTCCTGCATCCCCTGCGAGATCAGGAAGTTCATGATGTCGTCCCGGGTACAGAAGCACTGGGCCAACTTGGCCGTGCCGGAGTTGATGATGTCCTGCGCGTTGCCCAGCCACACGTCCGTGCCGTGGGACAGGCCGGAAATACGGATCAGTTCCTCCATGGTGGAAGGCTTGGTCTCCATCAGCATGCCCTGCACGAAGCCGGTGCCGAACTCAGGAATGCCCAGCGTGCCGGTCTGGCAGAGGATCTGATCCTCCGTCACCCCCAGCGCCTTAGGGCTGGAAAACAGGCTCATGACCTGCTTGTCGTCCAGCGGAATTTCCCGGAAGTTCACGCCGGTCAGTTCTTCCAGGCGGTGCATCATGGTGGGGTCGTCGTGGCCCAGGCAGTCCAGCTTCACCAGAATGTCGTGCATGGAGTTGAAGTCGTAGTGGGTGGTCAGGGTGGCGCCGTTGATGTCGTCCGCCGGGTGCTGGATGGCGGTGAATTGGCAGATGTCGTACTCCTTGGGCAGCACGACGATGCCGCCGGGGTGCTGGCCGGTGGTGCGCTTTACGCCCACGCAACCCGCCGCCAGCCGTTCCTTATGGGCACGGCCCGCCTTGATGCCCCTCTCCTCCAGATACTTGGCAGCGAAGCCGTAGGCCGTCTTTTCCGCCAGACCGGAGATGGTGCCCGCCCGGTACACGAAGCCCTTGCCGAAGAGCTCCTCGATATAGGCGTGGGCCCGGGGCTGATATTCGCCGGAGAAGTTCAGGTCGATGTCGGGCACCTTGTCGCCCTTGAAGCCCAGAAAGACCTCGAAGGGGATGTCGTAGCCGTCTTTTTTGAGGGGATTGCCGCAGAGCTCGCAGTTTTTATCCGGCAGATCCACGCCTACGGTGCCCAGCTCCGGCGGAGTCAGGAACATTTTGTGGCAGTGGTCGCAGCGGTAGTGGGGCGGCAGGGGGTTCACCTCGGTGATACCGTTCATGGTGGCCACGAAGCTGGAGCCCACGCTGCCCCGGCTGCCCACCAGATAGCCGTCGGATAGGGACTTGCTCACCAGCTTCTGGGCGATGGAATACAGGGTGGAGAAGCCGTAGCCCACGATGGAGCCCAGCTCCTTCTCCAGCCGCTTCTGGA
>ERZ824978.884-NODE-884-length-37816-cov-5.172612_pt1 | contig 37816 bp, 35 predicted proteins | sample MGYA00519860_ERZ824978 | MGnify/ENA primary metagenome ERZ824978 (study PRJEB31778, sample SAMEA3449184) | human gut metagenome | biome: human gut; feature: human-associated habitat; material: faeces | place: United Kingdom | collected 2010/2012 ... | reverse complement strand
CTCCGTGGCCGCCGCCCGGGGCTACCGCATCATCATCGTCATGCCCGAGACCATGTCCGTGGAGCGCCGCCAGCTCATGAAGGCCTACGGCGCGGAGCTGGTGCTCACCGAGGGCGCGAAGGGCATGAAGGGCGCGATCGCCAAGGCCGACGAGCTGGCCAAGGAGATTCCCAACAGCTTCATCCCCGGCCAGTTTGTCAATCCCGCCAATCCGGCTGTCCACAAAGCCACCACTGGCCCTGAGATCTGGGAGGATACCGAGGGCAAGGTGGATATCTTCGTAGCAGGCGTTGGCACCGGCGGCACGGTCACTGGCGTTGGCGAATATCTAAAGAGCCAGAACCCCCATGTGAAGGTGGTTGCAGTAGAGCCCGCCTCCTCCCCTGTGTTGAGCAAGGGTGTGGCAGGCAGCCACAAAATCCAGGGCATTGGCGCCGGTTTTGTGCCCGATGTGCTGGACACCAAGGTTTATGACGAGATCATCACCGTGGAAAACGAGGATGCCTTCGCCACCGGCAAGCTCATTGGCAAGAAGGAAGGCGTGCTGGTGGGCATTTCCTCCGGCGCCGCTGTGTGGGCTGCGATCCAGCTGGCCAAGCGGCCGGAGAACAAGGGCAAGACCATTGTCGCCCTGCTGCCGGACACCGGTGACCGCTACCTCTCTACCCCGCTGTTCGCAGACTAAGGGAATCCGTCAAGACGAATCATTGATCCATCCAACGTGGGGAGCTTTGAAGCTCCCCACGTTTTTCTTGTTTTTTCAAAAACAGGATTGACAAGCGCCCCTTACTGTTTGAGGACACCGACCGTGGCGACCGATATTTCAGCAAGCATCTGTATGATTGAGCAGTTAGCTTGCTGCGCAAAAAAAGATCACGGAGCGTCTGTTGCAGAACGCTCCGTGATCTTTTTTGGGGTAGTTCTCTCGGAAAAAGAAGTCAGCCGGGAGGCCAAGTCATATCCCGTCCAGCCAGGACATGGAAGTGCAGGTGGGGCACAGACTGCTGCGCCTGCTTGCCGCAGTTGGAGACCACACGGAAGGACTCAATGCCCATCTCCTTGGTGATCTTTGCGATGGCTTCAAAGCACTTGGCTACGATGGCGGAATTTTCCGGCGTCACGGCGCCGCAGGACTCGATATGCTCCTTGGGGATGACCAGGAAGTGGGTGGGAGCCTGGGGTGCAATGTCGTAGAAGGCGTACAGATTTTCGTCCTCATAGACCTTTTGGGAGGGGATTTCCCCCTTTGCGATGGAACAAAACAGACAGTCCATTCGGTTTCCTCCTTCATTGTGATGGTATCTATCCCCCCTCTCACCGAAAAGGCGAGAGGGGGGGTACTGGACTCAGCCCAGCTTGCTTGCTACGAAATCGTCCACGGTGGCCAGGGCGTCATCTACCTTCAGCACGTCCTTGCCGCCGCCCATGGCGGAGTCAGGCTTGCCGCCGCCGGAGCCGCCGCAGACCTTGGTGACGGACTTGATGACATCGCCAGCCTTGACGCCAGCCTTGACCGCTTCCTTGCCGCAGACGGCCAGGAAGGAGATCTTCTCACCGTTGATGGCGGTCAGGACGGCCACCACGTTGGGCTGTTTATCCCGCAGGAAATCGCCCATCTTGCGCAGCTCGGGCACCTGGACGGCACCCAGGTTGGCGGTGATGACCTTCAGGCCACCCACGTCCTTGGCGGAAGCCAGGAAGCTGCGGGCTTCACCCAGGGCTTCTTTATCCTTGTACTGCTCGATGGCCTTGCGCATTTCTCGCATTTCACCCATGTGCGCGTCGATGCGCTGTGCCAGCTCCTCAGGCTTGACCTTCAGCAGAGCGGCAGCGTCCAACAGATCCTTCTGCATCTTCAGCTGTGCTTCCATGTTGCGCAGGCCAGTGATGGCCTCGATCCGGCGGACGCCGGAGGCGATGGAGCCTTCGCTGGTGATGTGGAAACTGCCCACCTTGGCGGTGTTGTCCAGGTGGGTGCCGCCGCACAGTTCCACGGAGTAGCCGCCCATGTTGACCACACGGACTACATCCCCGTACTTTTCGGAGAACAACGCCATAGCGCCCAGCTTCTTGGCCTCGTCCATGGACATTTCCTTACATTCCACGCAGTAGCCTTCCAGGATGGCCTCATTGACCTGCTTTTCGATGGCGATCAGTTCTTCGCTGGTGATGGCGGAGAAGTGAGTAAAGTCAAAGCGGAGGTGATCCGAATCGACCAGGGAGCCGGCCTGCTGGACGTGGTTGCCCAAGACGTCCTGGAGGGCTCTCTGAAGCAGGTGGGTGGCGGAGTGGGCACGCTGGATGGCCTTGCGGCGGGTGGTGTCCACGGAAGCGGTCACTTCCTGGTTGCGGTCAAATTCGCCCTTGGTCACTTCGCCGTAGTGCAGATATTTGCCTGCCTTGGTCTTTTGGGTGTCGGTGACAGTGAACACGGCGTCGCCAGCGGTGATGGTGCCTTGGTCGCCGACCTGGCCGCCCATTTCGGCGTAGAAGGGGGTCTTGTCCAGGACGATAATGCCCTTCTGGCCTTCCACGATGGTGCCGCTGGGTTCGTCACCTTCCACGATGGCCAAGATCTTGCCGGTGTCGGTGAGCTGGTCATAGCCGGTGAACACGGTGGGTTCCTTGTCCACGTCGCCCAAGTCGATGCGCTCCCAACCCAGGTCGCCCAGCGCCTTCCGTGCCTCACGGGCACGAACCTTCTGGGCTTCCATCTCAGCGGCGAAGCCATCCTGATCTACGGTCATGCCCTCGTCCTCACACATTTCAATGGTCAGGTCGATGGGGAAGCCGTAGGTGTCATAGAGCTTGAAGGCGTCAGCGCCGGAGAACACGGTCTCGCCCTTGGCCTTGTGTGCTTCCAGCATTTCACCAAAGATCTTCAGACCGCCGTCGATGGTGCGGCCGAAGCTCTCCTCCTCCATCTTGATGATACGGGTGATGTTATCCCGCTTCTCCACCAAGTCGGGATAAGCGCCCTGATTTTCGTGGATGACGGTGTCACAGACCTCATACAGGAAGGGACGAGCCACGCCCAAGAGGCGGCCATGCCGTGCGGCACGGCGGAGCAGGCGGCGCAGCACATAGCCGCGGCCGCTGTTGCCGGGCAGGACGCCATCGGCGATCATCATGGTAGCGGAACGAATGTGGTCGGTGATGATACGCAGGGAAACATCGGTCTTTTGGCTCTCCTCGTAGTGGGCACCGGTGATCTCGGAGACTTTGTTGGTGATGTTCATGACCGTGTCCACATCGAACAGGGAGTCCACCTGCTGACAGACCACGGCCAGACGTTCCAGCCCCATACCGGTGTCGATGTTCTTCTGCTTCAGCTCGGTGTAGTTGTCATGGCCATCGTTGTTGAACTGGGAGAACACGTTGTTCCACACTTCCATATAGCGGTCACAGTCACAGCCTACCGTGCAATCGGGTTTGCCGCAGCCGTATTCTTCCCCACGATCGTAGTAGATCTCGGAACAAGGGCCGCAGGGGCCAGCGCCGTGTTCCCAGAAGTTGTCCTCTTTGCCGAACCGGAAGATGCGGTCTTCGGGAATGTGGATGTCCTTATTCCAGATCTCAAAGGCTTCGTCATCGTCCAGGTAGATAGAGGGATAGAGGCGGTCGGGATCCAGTCCCACCCAGTCGGGAGAGGTCAGGAACTCCCAGCTCCAAGCGATGGCTTCCTTCTTGAAGTAGTCACCGAAGGAGAAGTTGCCCAGCATTTCGAAATAGGTGCCGTGCCGAGCGGTCTTGCCGATGTTTTCAATGTCGCCGGTGCGGATGCACTTCTGACAGGTGCAGACCCGTTTCCGGGGCGGGGTCTGGTCGCCAGTGAACCAGGGCTTCATAGGCGCCATACCGGAGTTGATAAGCAGCAGGGATGCGTCATTCTTAGGGATCAGCGAAAAGCTGGGCAGACGCAGGTGATCCTTGGATTCGAAGAATTCCAGGAACATCTCTCTTAATTCGTTTACACCAAACGGTTTCATTTCTTTCTTCCTCCAAACAAAAAATGGTATCCCAAACGGTTTGAAACAACCGTTCTGTGCCTATGCGCAGCGGCTGGACGGACAAACAAAAAGCCCCCGCCCCTGGCATTCAGGGGCGAGGGCAAACTCGCGGTACCACCCTGATTTGTCCCCAGTGCGTGTGCAGTGCGAACATCTCGGTCATCCGGTAACGGGGATGGGTCGTCCTGGTCCTCCCAGGCCGCTCGGAAATGGCTGCTGCGACTGGCCGTCACGGGGCTTGCACCCTCCCCCGTTCGCTTTGGACGCCTTTGTCACAGCTCGTTTCGTCTCAGCGATGTAACGAGTTTATTGTAACACGTCCCCGTTACGGCGTCAACCCCACTTCGCGCCGAAGAATGGACAGGGGTGGGACGGCATGGGGCAGCTGCATCTGGAACAGCATCTGGGGCTTTTTCGGCTCCTCCAAAGAGTTGCCTTCCTCGTCCGTCATCATAGGTGCGGCAAAAGCCATTGGCTTGCAGCCGGGACCTACCAGCTCCATCTGGTCGCCTGCCTTGAACTTGTTGCGCAGGGACAGGGTGGCAAGGCCGTCCGCCGTGCAGTCCTGGACGATGGCGGCCACCTGCCAATCTCGGATATAGCGGGAGTCCTCGTAGAACTGGCCGGGGTAGCCGTAGTAGAAGCCGGTGGAATAGTGCCGGTGGCTCACCTTTTCCACCTCGTCCCGCCAGACCGGATCCAAAGGGATCCCCTGGGCGGCAGCGTCGATGGCGTGGCGATAGGCGCCGGTGACGATGGCGGCGTAGTAGGCGCTCTTAGCACGGCCTTCGATCTTCAGGGAGTTCAGGCCAGCGTCCATCAGTTCCGCCACATGGTCGATCATGCACATATCCCGACTATTCATGATATAGGTGCCCTTGTTGTCCTCAAAGACTGGGAAATACTCCCCTGGGCGCTTCTCCTCCATCAAATAATACTGATACCGGCAGGGCTGGGCGCAGGCGCCTCGGCTGGAATCCCGACCGGTCATGTAGTTGGACAGCAGGCACCGGCCGGAATAGGACACGCACATAGCGCCGTGGACAAAGGCTTCGATCTCCAGCTCCGGCGGGGTCTTTTGGCGAATCTCTCGGATGTCCTCCAAAGGGACTTCCCGCGCCAAAATGACTCGGCTGGCGCCCAGGTCATACCAGGCGTTGGCAGTCTCGTAGTTGCAGATGCTGGCCTGGGTGGAGATGTGCTTCTGCACATGGGGGGCGTACTTCTGCGCCAGCCGGAAAGCACCCAAGTCGGCCACAATGACGGCGGTGACGCCGGCATCCTCCAGCACCTCCAGCCAAGCGGGCAGCTCCTTCACCTCGCTGCACCGCGGCATGGTGTTGATGGTCACATGGGCGTCCACCCCGTGGGCTTTGCAGTAGCGGACGGCCTGGTACAGCTCGTTCTGGTCAAAGTTTCCGGCAAAAGCACGCATCCCGAAGGTGGTGCCTGCCAGGTACACCGCATCCGCCCCGTAGGCCACGGCCATTTTCAGCCGCTCCATATCGCCGGCCGGCGCCAGCAGTTCGATCTTTCGTTTCTCCATTGTTTTCATTCTCGTCTCTCTTTAATCCTGCTGTTCTGCCTTGAAGGCCAGGAAGGCGGCTTCGGTGTCAAAGAAATGCGTGGTGCCATCCTTCCCCAGCATAAAGTAATAGTAATTGGTCTTGTTGGGCTCCAACGCTGCCTCGATGGCGGTCAGGCCGGGGTTGCAGATGGGGCCGATGGGCAGACCGGGATTCTTGTAGGTGTTGTAGGGGCTGTCGATCTTCAGATCTTTGTCGGTCAGCTTCTTTTTTCGCTCCTTCAGCAGGTACTGAATGGTGGAGTCCACCTGCAAGTAGCCCTTTGGCGTTGCCCAGGTGTTCTTCAGACGATTCTGCAAAACCGAAGCGATATTCCGCTGGTCGCCGCCGTCCGTCTCCTTCTCGATGATGGAGGCCATGATGATGATGTCGTTCTTGCTGTAACCCAGCAGCTGCATCTCCGCCTCCATCTTGCTGTCAAACCGCTCATCGAAGTTTTTCAGCATGGTGTTGATGACATTCTTGGCGTCTGCGCCCTTGTAGAACTCATAGGTATCTGGGAACAGATAGCCTTCCAACCGCTTCTCCTTGGTGGTCTTTACCTCCTTGAGGAAAGCGAAATCAAAGGTTTCCTCCTGGGCAGCCTTCATCAGGTCATCGTAGCTGCACACGCCCTTGTTCTCCATGAGCTTGAAGATCTCCTCCACCGTGTAGCCCTCTGGGATGGTGACGGTGACCGTCTCCCGATAGGCAGAGGTGGAGCTGATGTTGTTGAGCAGGGCGCTGTAATCCATGACCGTGCTCAGCTCGTAGGAACCAGCGGTGATCTTCTCCGCCTTGTGGGTGAAGCTGGCAAAGAGCTGGAACAGGTAGCCGTACTTTACCAGCCCCTTCTCCTTCAATTCTGCCGTCACATCCCCCAAGGACTCCCCTTCCGTGATGGTCACAGAGGCGGTGACCGGTTCCTTGTTCAGCGCCAGCACATCCCCTGCCCAGCGCCAGCCGATGGTAGCCAAGATGAAGGAGATGAGCAGGATGCCGCCCACATAGATGACACCCTCGGCGATGTTGGTGGGCAGGCTGCGGCGCTGCTTTTTTTCCCTCTTGGAGGCGGGTGCAGGGTCGTTGGGGTGCGGCTGCTCCGGCGCAGTGCCAGCAGAAGGAGTCTCAGGCTGAGGCGGCGCTCTTTTCACCGTTTCTTCCTTCCACTCCTCCCAGTCGTTGGGGTCGATGTGGTTCAGGATCTCGTCGATCACGGCGTCCATGTCGATCTTCTTCCCAGTGGTATCCGCTTCGTGATCTTCAAACTGATTGTCATTGTCCAGCCAGTCGCTCTCCTGGCTCTTGAACAGCTTCGCCTGTTCGTCCCTGCTATGTTTTTCGTCAGCCATGTGTTTTCTCCTCATGCGGTTCTATGCGATGGTGAAAACGCCGCCTGATACAGACGGCGCTCCGGTGAACCGATGCTTTACTGATAGTGGATCTCCTCTTTGACCTGCTCCATGACCGCCTGACCCTTGAGCACCTCCACCAGTTTCAGAGCAAAGTCGAAGGCGGCTCCAGGCCCCTGACCGGTGATGAAGCTGCCGTCCACCACCACCTTGCTGCCCACTTGGACATCAGCGGTGCCCATGGAGCCTTCCATGCCCGGGTAGCAGACCGCCTTGCGGCCGTTGAGCAGCCCCATCCCCGCCAAAACGACCGGTGCAGCGCAGATGGCGGCCACTTTGCAGCCCTTGTCTGCCGCTCCGGCGATGACCCGCTTGGCCTGGGCGGAGCAGGTCAGCTCGATGGTGTTGTCCATGCCGCCGGCCAGAATGAGCATCTCCAGGTCAGCCAAAAAGGCTTCCTCGCCGATCTCCGGCAGCACCCGATCCATCTTCACGCGGACGCCGTTGGCGGAGGTCACTTCCCCGCTGTGCAGGCCGGTCAGGCAGGCTTCTACGCCCGCCCGATGGAGCAGATCCAAGGTGACCAGGGCTTCCGCCACTTCAAATCCGTTTGCCAATAAAATCGTTACCATATTCGTTAACTCCTTATGATTTTAAACAGGTTTTGTCTCCGTCAGACAGCGCTTTACCGCATTCCAAACATCCTGGTGGATGGCCTCCACCGTCCGCACCTGCCCGTTTTCTGTGCAGGGAATGCGCTGCCAGCCCAGCACATCCGCCGCATGGGAGGCAGTCTCCCGACAGGCGGCCAGGTAGGCGTTGTCCCGCTCGTGGATGTCCGCCTGGGTGTGGGTGGCAGCCTCCCGATGGCGCAGGAGGGAGACGGATGCGCCGGTGGGCATATCCAAATAGAGCACCAGGTCAGGCTTGGGCAGACCCAGCTTGCCGAACTCAAACTCATACAGCCACCGGAAGAAGGTGTCCCGTTCCTCCGCAGACAGCTTAGACGCCTGGTGGACGGCGTTGGAGGTGGTGTACCGGTCGCAGAGTACCAATCCCCCCTGCTCGTACCAATCCCCCCAATCCTGCCGGTAGGAGGCGTAGCGGTCTACGGCGAAAAAAGAGGAGGCAGCGTAGGGATTCACGTCCCCTGGCTTGGTACCGAACGCACCGCTTAGATAGAGTCGGATGAGGGCGGAGGATTCCTCCTGGTAGCGGGGGAATACCACGTTGCGGAAAGAGATACCCTCTCGTTCCAGCCGCTGGCGCAGCTGCTGGAACTGGGTAGATTTTCCGGAACCATCGGTTCCCTCGATGACGATGAGCGTACCCTTCATGGCTGCCACATTCCTTTCCCGTCTCGGACGGTCATAATTTTGTTCATTATAGCATAGCTGTCCCGCAATGTCCATAAACCGCCCTGTTTTCCGGCACTTTCTGCGATTGACGTTGTTTTGGATTGCTTTTTCAGCGACAACATGATATAGTATGGTTGTTTTTTAACCTTCCACTTTGGGACACGAAAAGAGCATTGCGATTATGAATGTACTAAAACATAAAACCGATTCCCTGCCCGAAACCGGCAGTCTCCCCGCCATCACCGCCACGGATGTCCATTTGAGCTATCGCAGCATCGTGCCAGTGGCGCGGCGGAAGGAACAGGAGCGTGGCAAAAAGAGCAAGCGGGTAGAGCATTTTGAAGCCCTCCACGGGGTCTCTTTCACCATCGACCAAGGGGAAATCGTAGGGCTGGTAGGCCGCAACGGCTCCGGCAAGTCCACCCTGCTGCGTGTATTGGCTGGCATCTTTGAGCCAGATCGGGGCGTAGTGGATCTCCACGGCCACACCGTCTCTCTGCTGGCGCTGGGCGTGGGCTTTCAGACCCAGCTGTCTGGGCGGGAGAACATCTACCTGTCCGGCCTGCTGCTGGGGTTCAGCAAGCAGGAGATTGATGCCCAAATCCAGGAGATCATCGACTTCTCTGAGCTGGGCAAGTTCATTGAAAAGCCTGTCCGCACCTACTCCAGCGGGATGCAGTCCAAGCTGGGCTTTGCCATCACGGCCATCTTGAAAACGGACATCATTTTGGTGGACGAGGTGCTCAGCGTAGGTGACGCCCACTTCAAGAAAAAGAGTTTTGCCAAGATGCAGGAACTGATCTCGGAAAAAGCGCGCACCGTGGTCATCGTCTCCCACAACTCCGCTACCATTCGCAGCACCTGTGAGCGGGTCATCTGGCTCCACGACGGGGACATCAAGATGATGGGCGAGACGAGTTTAGTGATGGATTTGTACGATGACTTCATGACACAATATTAAACTTCGACTTTTTGCAAACGGCAGACAGGGTGCCCTGTCTGTCGTTTTTTGACTTTTTCATCCTTCTTTCATTGCAATGTGTCCGCTTTCGTGATACCATGGGCACAGATTTCCCACAACCCACACATACTACATTTAGATTTACGAAATCCTATCAGGAGGTGCATCGGAATCGTGCTTTCTGCCATCCAACAATTTTTCACCGACCTATGGGACAGCCTGACCCAGACCATGTCCAATCCGGACATGGCAGCTCAACTGGTGCAGCCCATCTCCGGTCTGTTGCAGCTGCTGACGCCCCTGCTGGCGCTGTTCATCTTGATCCGCTGCGGACGCAGTCTGCTGCGGGGAAAGATCGAGGAGGAGGTATGGGGCTATCTGGTTACAGCAGACCAGACCGCCTATCCCCTCCCCCACTGGGAAAACCTCATCGGCCGCTCCAGCCGGTGTGATGTGGTGCTCAACTTCCCCACTGTCTCCCGCAGTCACGCCGCCCTGATTCGGGACAACGCCGGTCAGTGGCAGCTCCACCCCCTCAACGCCAAAAACGGCGTTCTGCTCAACGGGGCTCCCATCACGGAGCCGGAGCCGGTGCAGGACGGGGATCTGTTCGACATGGGCGGACTGGTGCTGGCTTTTCTGCCAGCCAACGAGGAGGAGCTCCACGCCCAAGCCCAGCGGCGCACCAAGCCGGGACGGTTCATCTCCCCCGGCGTGACTCTGTTCCTGCTGACCCTGTTCCAGGCCACCCTCTGCTTCAAGCTGCTGCTGTCCTATCAGGGCAAGGCAGACGCACCGCCCATCCTCCCCTGTTTTGGGGTGCTGGCAGGTTCCATGTGGTTTTTATATCTGCTGTACCGCATCTTGAAGCGGCGGGGGTTTGAGATTGAGACCATCGCCTTTTTCCTCACCACCCTCTGTCTCACCATCACCGCCAACGGCATCCCCAAATCCTTAGCCAAGCAGACGGTGTGTGTGGTGCTGGGGCTGGTGGTGTTCTTCTCCATGAGTCTGATGCTGCGCAACCTGGAGCTGGCCAAGTGGTTCCGCTGGCCGGCCGCCGCCTTTTCCATGGCGCTGCTGGCTTTCAACGTCCTCTTTGGCGTGCGCCTGTTCGGTGCAAAGAACTGGGTCTCCATCGGCCCCATCCAGTTCCAGCCATCGGAGCTGGTCAAAATTGCGTTTATTTTGGTGGGCGCCGCCACCCTAGATCGAATGTTCGCCAAGCGCAACCTGATCTTCACCCTGATTTTCTCCGCCTTCTGCGTGGGCTGTCTGGGGCTTATGAGCGATTTCGGCACGGCGCTGATCTTCTTCGTGGCCTTTTTGGCCATCGCTTTCCTGCGCTCCGGCGACCTGGCTTCCGTGCTGCTCATGACCGCTGCCGCCTTCTTTGGCGGGTATATCATCCTGAAATTCAAGACCTATATCGCCGCCCGCTTCCTCATCTACCGCCATGTGTGGACAGATCCGGCCAACTACGGCTTTCAGCAGACCCGCACCATGTCCGCCTTGGCCAGCGGCGGTCTGTTCGGCCGGGGCGTGGGCAATGGGTGGTTGAAGAATGTGGGCGCGGCCAACACTGACCTGGTGTTCGGCGTCATCGCAGAGGAAATGGGGCTGATCCTGGCGGTCTGCTGTGTCATCGCCATCCTGCTCCTGGCTCTTTTCGCCGTGAAGGAAGCGGCTACCGCCCGCAGCTCCTTTTACGTTATCGCCGCCTGCTCTACCGCCATGATCTTTGTGGTGCAGGTCATGCTCAACGTCTTTGGCTCCACCGACCTGCTGCCGTTGACCGGCGTCACCTTCCCCTTCGTGTCCTGCGGCGGCAGCAGTATGATCTCCTGCTGGGCGCTGCTGGCCTATATCAAGGCATCGGACACCAGGCAGAACTCGGCGTTGGCGGTGAAGCTGCCCAAACGGGTGCGCCGCCGCCGTGGGGAGGAGCTGCCGCCGGAGCCGCCTCAGGAGTCCGTGCCGCCTGCGGACACAGCTGACCCCATCATCCCTCAGGATGGCCCACTGTACACCGATGCAGACGACTGGCAGCGCTACTTTAAATGGGAGGATGATGACGAATGAAAAAGCTCCAACGGCGCACTCTCTTTGTGCTCCTGTTCATCCTGGCTCTGGCCGCCGGAACGGTGGTGCTGTGCGCCTTCTATGTGAAGGACGGCGCCCAGTGGGCGTCCTTCTACGGCAATCAGCATGTATACACCAACGGCCGCATTGCCTCCGGCTCCATTCAAGATCGGAATGGCACATCGCTTTTTGACTGCGCCGAGGGTCAATACAGCGATGACAAAACCACCCGTATCTCCACCCTCCACGCCATCGGCGACAAGCAGGGGAACATCAACACGGGAGCGAAAAACCTGTTCGCCGACCAGTTGGTAGGGTTCAGTCTCATCACAGGCACCTCCGGCACGGGCAACACCATCAAACTGACCCTGGATGCCAACCTGAACAACGCCGCCTACCAGGCCATGGCAGGCAGGAAAGGGGTGGCAGCCCTATACAACTACGAAACTGGCGAGGTCCTCTGTATGCTCTCCACCCCCTCCTTCGACCCGGCCGATGACGCCGAGGCGGCCAAGGTGGCTGCCGGAGACAGCAACTATGACGGCGCTTATCTGAACCGATTCCTGTCCGGCACCTACACCCCCGGCTCTACCTTCAAGCTGGTCACTGCTGCCGCCGCTTTGGAGACGCTGCACAACGAGGACAGCTTCTCCTATACCTGCACTGGCTCTCTGACCTTAAACGGCGAGAAGATCACCTGCCCCAGCGTCCACGGCACCCAGGACTTTGCCACCGCTCTGGCTAACTCCTGCAACGGTGCCTTCGCCACCCTTGCCACCCAAGTGGGCGGCAAGACCCTGGAAAAGTACGCCAAAGAGGCTGGCCTGACCTCCAAAGTGAACGTCAACGGCCTCAATACCGCCGCTGGCAGCTTTACTGCCGGCACGTCGGACAACGATGTAGGCTGGTCTGGCGTAGGGCAGTACAAGGATCTGGTGAATCCCTGTGCCGAGCTGACCCTGATGGGCTGCATCGCCCAGGGAGGCAGTGCAGCCACACCGCGGCTGCTGAAGTCGGTCACCAGTTCCAAGGGGCTTCCGGTGGCGCATGTGACCACGGAAACCAGCAAAATTGGGTGGAAAGCGGATACCTGTGATAAAATCCGCACGTTGATGCACAATAATGTGACCAGCAACTACAGCAAGAACCTGGACTTCGGCGGGCTGAACGTGTGCGCCAAGTCCGGTACGGCGGAAGTGGGTACCAGCAAGCCCCACGCCTGGTTCGTAGGCTTTGTTGAGGACAGCGCCTATCCCTATGCCTTCGTGGTGGTCGTGGAGAACGGCGGCTGGGGCTCCTCAGTGGCTGGCGGCGTGGCGGCCAGCTTGCTCAAGGCCGCTTGTCAGTAACCATACCTGCTGGCCGACGAAACAGAAGATTGACAAACTCGCTGTGATTCTATAAAATAGATTCAGGTGAGTACCGACCGGCAGTTAGGCTTTAAAAGTCTAACTGCCCTTTTTCCTATCGCTCAAAGAAACAACGAAGCGTCTCAAGAGGAAAGGAGCATCTACATGAATATCACAGTTTATCTCGGCGCCAGCGAAGGCAACGATCCCGCTTTGCGCAAGGCTGTCCAAGCGCTGGGCACCTGGATCGGGACAAGCGGGAACACACTGGTCTATGGCGGCTCAAAGACCGGCTTGATGGGCGACCTGGCCACAAGTGTTCTGGCCGCTGGCGGGAAGGCCATCGGGGTGGAGCCCCAGTGCTTTATGGATGCAGGATTCCAATATGATGGGCTGACCGAGCTGATCGTGACCGAAGACATCCCTGCCCGCAAGCGCAAGATGCTCGAGCTGGGTGAGGCTTTCATCGCTTTTCCGGGCGGTACGGGAACGCTGGAGGAGATCGCAGAGGTCATGTCCGATGTATCCCTCAAGCAGCTGGACGCCCCTTGTATCCTCTACAACCTCAACGGTTACTATGACAGCCTGAAAGCGCTGCTGCGGCACATGATCGAAAAGGGACTGTCCTCACAGGATCGGCAAGAGGGAATCTATTTTGCAGATGACCTTGCGCAGGTCAAGGCAATCGTGGAACGTACATAACGCATAAAAAAGACCAGAATTGCAGTGCAATTCTGGTCTTTTGCAATCATCGGACAGGCACAGCCTTTAACGACTCCCCTGTGACCGTGGCCTGCACGGTGCCGGAGGTCAAGTCCAGCACTCGCTTGGCGAACTCTCCCTCCTTCCCTTCCGGCAGGAGGGCTTTGATGGTCACATCGGCGCCGTATTCGGTATCTGCTACGATGCCGTCCCACAGGGGGATTTCCTGGGTCAGCTTGCCCAGCAGGTTGTAGCCGCAGGGGATGGTCAGCTCCACCCAACGGCGCACCACGGAGACGCCTGCGGCGGTGAGGGTCTCCTTGGCGGTGGTCTGGTAGGCCCGCAGAAGGGGGCCTGCGCCCAGGAGGACACCGCCGAAGTAGCGGGTGACCACGCAGACCACGTCGGTGACCCCTTCCCGATTGAACACCTCCAGCATGGGCTGTCCAGCGGTGCCCTGAGGCTCGCCGTCGTCGCTGTAACGGAGGACGCCGTTTTTCAGCAGATAACACCAGCAGTTGTGGCGGGCGTCGTGGTACTGCTTTTTCATGGCCTCGATGAAGGCGCGGGCTTCCTCCTCGCTCTCCACGTGGCGGACCTTGCCCAGGAATCGGGAGCGTTTTTCCACATACTCGGCGTCACCGGGGCCGGTGGGGATATAATATTCAGTCATCAGCACACCTGCTTTCCCGGCTTGGCCGGAGGATTTTTTGTCAGATCACACGCTGAGCTTCTCGATGCCCTGCTTCATCCGAGCGATGGATTCTTCCTTTCCCAGGATGTGGGCGATCTCCACTGCACCGCCAGGGGTGACAGCCTTGCCGGCGATGGCAATGCGGACGGGCCACATGATCTTGGCGTTCTTCACTTCCAGCTCTGCGGCCAGATCGGTCATGACCGCCTTGATGCCCTCCGGTTCCCAGGGTTCCAGCGCCTCGAAGCGGGGCAGGATGGTCTGGAGCATTTCCAGGGAAATCTCGGCGTTGGTCTTGGACTTTTTATGAGTGTAGAGGGCAATGTCGTAGTCGGGCAGCTTGTCGAAGAAGTCCACCTTTTCTGGAATCTCGTTCATGGTCTCGGTGCGCTGGTGGAGCAGGTCGGCGATCTCCGCCACGTCCACATGGGGGTTCTGGACGGTCTGGCGGATGTAAGGCTCGGCTGCCTTGGAAAATTCCTCCGGAGTCATGGAGCGGATATAGTGGCTGTTGAAATACTTCAGCTTTTCCATGTCGAAGGCGGAAGGAGATTTGGAGATGCCCTCGATGTCGAACACCTGGATCAGTTCTTCCATGGTGAAGAACTCCTGTTCGGCGATGTCACCCTTGGGGCTCCACCCCAGCAGGGTCACATAGTTCAAAATGGCATCGGACAGGTAGCCCATCTTGAGCAGGTCTTCATAAGAGGGATCGCCGTGACGCTTGGACATCTTGCGGACAGTCTTGGTCTCCGGATCGGTAATCATGACGGAGGCGCAGTGGACGTAGGTGGGGATCTCCCAGCCGAAAGCCTCGTAGAGCAGGTTGTACTTGGGGGAGGAGGACAGGTATTCGCTGCCTCTGACCACATGGGTGATGCCCATGAGGTGGTCGTCAATGACGTTGGCGAAGTTGTAGGTGGGCAGTCCGTCGGACTTGATCAAAACCTGATCGTCCAGGTCGGCGTTATCCACGGTCACATCGCCATAGACGGCGTCGTGGAAGGTGGTGTGACCGGCGGGGATTTTCTGACGGATGACGTAGGGTTCCCCTGCTGCCAGCTTCGCATCAATCTCCTCCTGGCTCAGGCGGCTGCAATGGCCGTCGTACTTGGCCACCTTACCCTCGGCGGAAGCGGCGTCTCGGAGCTGTTCCAGGCGCTCCTCAGAGCAGAAGCAGCGATAGGCCAAGCCCTTTTCCACCAGCAGCTCGGCGTACTTCTGATAATAAGACATCCGCTCGGTCTGGACATAGGGGCCAACAGGGCCGCCCACGTCGGGGCCTTCGTCGTAGTCCAGGTGGCAGCTCTCCATGGTGCGCTGGATGACGGCGACAGCGTCCTCCACCTTCCGCTTCTGGTCGGTGTCCTCGATGCGCAGGATGAACTTGCCCTGATTGTGTCGGGCGATCAGGTAGGTGTAGAGGGCGGTGCGCAGGTTGCCCACATGCATATAGCCGGTGGGAGAGGGGGCAAACCGAGTGCGAACCTCGCCCTTGGGGATGCGTGCTTCCATATCTTCAAACCATTGATAATCTAATTTCACGGTAGTTTCCTCCTATTCTTCTACTTCGTTATTCTATTTTTTTCCGCCCGCCTTGTCAAGTCTCTCTCGGTCAACCTGCACAAATTCTCCCTCGCTCCCCCACTTTTTCCCTCGCTCCTCTTTCCAAGCAGAGAGAAACTGTTTATAATAGTGGTATTTTCAAACCCAAGCAAGGAGGTTCTCTATGAAACAGGAACTGGAATCCATCCTCTCCTTCGGCGCACAGGCGGTGTCCGGAGAAAAGACCATCTTCGACCAGGCCGCCCTGCGGCACTTAGACCGGCTCATGGAGGGCAACAGCGGCTACAAGACCACCCCCGCCAATCCGGCGGTGCTGAGCCAGGAGCTGCGGGAGGGCACAGCCAAGAACGGTCAGTCGCCCCTGGCGGTCATTGTCTGCTGCAGCGACTCCCGTGTGCCGCCGGAGCACATCTTCCACGCCGGCATCGGGGAGCTGTTCATCATCCGCAACGCAGGCAACCTCATCAGTGACTTTGCCCTGGGCAGCGTAGAATACGCTGTGGAGCACCTGGAGACACCCTTGGTGGTGGTCATGGGGCACACCGGCTGCGGCGCAGTAGGAACAGCGCTGACGCCGGCACAGGAAAAGGGCGGCCTGGCCGCCATCCTGGCGGAAATTCGGGACGCCATTGCTGGTGAGTCTGACCCCCACCAGGCCGTGCGCAAGAACACCCTCCACGCCCTGGCCACGTTGGGGCGCAGCCCCATTTTGAAGGAGCTGCACCAGGCAGGCAAGGTGGAGTTCGCCGCCGCCATCTATGACATCCACAGCGGGCATGTGGACTTTTTGCAAGATTGACATTGGAAAACTGGGAATGGCTTGCCGTTCCCAGTTTTTTCCGGATAAAAGAGAATCCCATGGATGAGACATCCATGGGATCTGGTGCGGATGATGAGACTTGAACTCACACGTCGGTTGACACACGCCCCTCAAACGTGCCTGTCTACCTATTCCAGCACATCCGCAAATTAGCGTTATTTATTATAGGATGAGACGCGGTTTTTGTCAAGCGCTTTTTTGAAATTCCCGCAAAAATCAGTCAAAGAAAAAAATCCTGAAAAAATCGAAAATAATTGTTGACAACCGGATGAAAATGAGTATAATAGTAAAAGTGTTCCGCAAGGGGCACAGACAAATAGCGGAATTGTGTAAGGGTAGCACAGCAGACTCTGACTCTGTATGTGAGGGTTCGAATCCTTCTTCCGCTGCCAAAAAGCCTGTGATTGGCTTCAATCACAGGCTTTTTTCTAACTTTTCACCCATTCATAAACAGCTCACATTTGGCTTGGCGCACAAGTCGTGCACAACTGCTGCACAAAACTTCTGGAAAAAACTGCGTATGACTGACCCCATACGCAGTTTTTTTCTTTTCACTTGAGCACCCGTTTCAGCAGCGCCAGCTTTTTCTCCCCATAGGGCGGATACCGCAGGGGCACGTCCACCTTCGTGCTCTGCCGGAACACGCTGCGCTGGTGGGTGAAGGTGTCAAAGGTCTGCTTGCCGTGGTAACTGCCCATGCCAGAGTACCCTACCCCGCCGAAAGGCTGGTGCTGGCTGGCCAGGTGGAGGATGGTGTCATTGATGCAGCCGCCGCCGAAGGAGCAGCGATTCAAAACCTGCTCCACGACTGCCTTGTGCTGGGTGAACAGGTACAGCGCCAAGGGTCTCTCGTGGGCAGTGATGTACTGGATGCACTCCTCCAGATCATCGTAGGGAAACAGAGGCAGGATGGGCCCGAAAATCTCCTCCTGCATGATAGGTGCGTCAAAGGTCAGCTGATCGATGACGGTGGGGGCGACGAAACGCCGGTCATCGTCGCACTGGCCGCCTAGAAGGATGCGCCCCTGGGTCATCAGCCCTTTCAGTCGTTCGTAGTGGCGCCGGTTGACGATGGTGGCCATCTGGCTCAGGTCGCCTTGTGGGAAAAAGACGTCCAGCGCCTGCTGATAGCACGACAGGAAGTGGTTTTGCACAGCCCTGTGGATAAACAGGTAGTCCGGCTCCACGCAGGTCTGACCGGCGTTCAACACCTTGCCAAAGGCGATGCGCTTGGCCGCCAGGGGGATGTTGGCGCTCTCGTCCACGATGACGGGGCTTTTGCCCCCCAGTTCTAGGGTCACTGGCGTCAAATGCTTGGCGGCGGCCTCCATGACCACCTTGCCCACCGGCACGCTACCGGTGAAGAAGATGTAGTCAAACCGCTCCGCCAGCAGCGCCTCGTCCACTTCCCTGCCTCCTTCTGCCACGGCGATGTACTCCGGTGGGAAGCAGTCGGCGATCAGGTCGGCAATGGCACGGCTGGTGGCGGGAGCATCGGCGGAGGGCTTTACGATGGCGGTGTTGCCGGCGGAAATGGCGCCGATGAGCGGGGTCAGGCACAGGTTCACCGGATAGTTCCAGGGCGCCATGATGAGGGTCACGCCGTAGGGTTCTGGGACGGTGTTACACCGTCCCGGCAGCTGACCGATGGCGGAAGGCATCCGCTTTGGCTTTGTCCACTTGCGCAGGTGCTTTTGGTGATAGCGCAGCTCACTGCGCACCATGCCCACCTCGCTCAAGTGGCTCTCGCAGGGGGTTTTGTTCAGATCCGCTTGCAGCGCCTGATAGAGCGCTTCTTGATGGGTCTCCAAACCGCCGGCCAGCTTGGCCAGGGCTTCCTTGCGGAAGCCGTAACTCCGAGTCGCACCCATGGCGTAGTACGCCCGCTGTCTTGCCACCAGTTCAGAAATCATAGGCTCTCTCCTTTTTCCACAGGCAAGTTTCACCAAAAAGTCTCCCAGAGTTTCGTCACCTCCAGTGACGAAAGAAATTCAAATCCATTTTTTCTGGCGGCACATACGTCAGAAAAATACTGCTCAGTTCGGACAGAGCAACCATTGCGCAGCAATCGAGTCCTGTCCGAACTGCAAACTCCATGGAAGAAAGATAAAAGCCTGCTTCAAAAAAGCAGACTTTTATCTTTGCAACCTATTTCGGAAGGCGAAATTATTCTACCTCAGCATTGGCCTCAACGCTCGCATAGGAACGACCGTTGTACATACCACATGCAGGGCAGATACGGTGAGGCATACGGTATGCACCGCAGGAACACTTGACCAGGTTGGGAGCCACCAGCTTCCAGTTTGCACGCCGCTTATTCCGTCTTGCTTTCGATACTTTACCCTTAGGGACTGCCATGAAGACACCTCCTTATTCCACCTTTTCAGGCAATTCACTCTTGTTCTGTCGAATCTAACAGCTGCGCCAGCACTGCGAAACGGGGATCCGCCGCAGGCTTACACTGGCATGGACCTTCATTGAGATCCGCACCGCAAAGGGGACAGCGGCCTTTACAGTCTTCACTGCACAGATGTTTGGTATCCATTGCGAAGATGAACTCATCCGTCATCACTTCATCAACATCCAATTCCGACCCGGACAGCAGGATGATCTCATCATCCTCCTCGTTCTCCAGCTCGGTCGCCAGCAGACGCCGGACAGGTACGGACATCACCCGCTCATAAGGCTTCCCGCAGCTGTCACAGTGCAGGTGAAGGTTACTGGAGAGAGTGGCCTCCAATTCCAACATTCCCGCACGGTTACGAACCTCTCCCACCACCGTCACCGGCTCACAGATGGGATGGGCACCATAAAAGTCCAGGCTGGAGAGATCCAGTTCACAGGAAAAGGATTCTTTCGCACCGGGTACATGGATAATCTCTTTTAGATCTAGACGCATAGCACACCTCGCATAACGACACAAGTTGTATTTTACCCCAATATATTGTATCTGTCAATGACTTTTTACGGAGGATTGTCATATTCCTCATTTATTGTTATAATGGAGAGCGACATCTCCCCTGAATCCAAGGAGTCATCCCATCCATGAAAGAATTTACGGTCGGAAAAAACGACGCCAACCAGCGCTTAGACCGCTGGCTATCCAAAAACCTCCCCCTCCTCCCTGCTCCGCTGGCGCAGAAGTACATCCGTCTCAAGCGGGTGAAGCTCAACGGCAAGGGGGCGAAGCGGGACACCCGTTTGCAGGTGGGCGACCTGCTGCAATTATACATCAACGACGAGTTTTTTGAAATCCCTACGCCGGAAAATGCCTTCTTAAAATTGTTCAAGCCCAAGCTGGACATTTTATATGAGGACGAACATATCCTGCTGGTCAACAAAGCCCCCGGCATGGTGGTACATGGGGATGAGACGGAGCGCGTGAACACCCTTATCAACCACATCCAAGCGTATCTGTACCAGAAGAAGGAGTGGAACCCCTTTCGGGAGCACGCCTTCGCACCGGCGCTGTGCAACCGCATCGACCGGAACACCGGCGGCATCGTCATCGCCGCCAAGACCGCCGAGGCGCTGCGGGTGATGAACCAGAAGATTCGGGATCGGGAGCTGGTCAAGTTGTACCTGTGTGCCATTGTGGGGCAGATCCAGCCGCCGGATGGCACGCTGAAGGGGTATCTGTGGAAGGACGAGGCCAAGAAACAGGTCTTTGTCAAGTCCCGTCCCGTGCCCGGCGCCCGAACGGCGGTGACCAAATATCGGACGCTGACCAGCGGACGGGGGCTGTCCCTGCTGGAATGCGACCTGATCACCGGCCGCACCCACCAAATCCGTGCCCAACTGGCTGCCGCCGGTCATCCCCTCCTGGGCGATGGCAAATACGGCAGCGAGAAGCTCAATCGCCGCTACGGGATGCGCCGCCAGGCCCTCTGGTCCTGGTCGTTGGAGTTCCGGTTCACCACCCCTGCTGGGGAGCTGGAATACCTCAACGGACAGCGCTTTCAGGTCAGCGCCGTGGATTTCGCGGCGGAATATTTTCCTGATTATCCCCTGGCGCAGGCGGCAGATTACACCTGGAACTGAAAGGAGTTCTTTATGAAGCGAAAACCCATTGCACTGTTACTGATCCTCTCCATGCTGCTGGCCTTGTCCCTGACCGGCTGCGGCAAGGACACCGCCCTGACGGTCTACGCCGAAGGCAATTTCATCCGTCAGGATCTCATCGACGCCTTCACGGAGGAGACGGGCATCGAGGTCAACTACATTATCGGCACCCGCTCTCCGGCAGAGACCAAGGCCAAGACCGATGATGCCAACAGCACCAAGACCGATTCCAGTGCGGACGAAGAAGTGGTGCTGCCGGAAGAATCCTCGGTGGACGTCCTGTCCGAAGTTCGGGCGTGGAAGGAGGAGGACACCCAGGCGCGGGCGGAAAGCTCGGAATCTGATGGCGCCGTCTGCGATTATGACGTGATCCTCACCGACCAGGACATCCTCTCCCAGCTGAAGGAGGAGGATTGCCTGATGGAGCTGGACACCAAGAAGGTGTCCAACTATGACAACATCGCCAAGAAATATCGCAAGCTCAACGGAGATGGCGCTCTGTACGGTATCCCCGCCCTGTGGGGCATCGCCGGCATCGTCTGGGACACCAAGCTGGTGGATACCCAAGTGAGCAGCTGGGACATTTTGTGGGATGAGACTTACAAGGGCAAGATTGTCATGCCCGCTACCGCGCGGGAATGTGCCGCTGTGGCGCTGAAGCGCCAGGGCAAGGACGTGAACACCACGGACAAAAAGGAGCTGGAGGACGCCTACAAGCTGCTGGATGAACAGAAGGATCTGGCTGCCGGATACACCAGCCGAGTGGCCTACACCATGATGACCAACCAATCCGCCGCCCTGGCTGTGGCTGACTCCGGTGCCGCCATTGACATGATGAGCAACAATGCAAACCTTGCCTTCGCCCTGCCTGACGAGGGCAGCTGGCGGGTGTGCTACTCCTACTGCGTCACCGCTGGGACGGAGTGGCCGGAGGAAGCACAGAAGTTCATCAACTATATGTGCTCCGCCAACAACCTGGCCAAGAACGCCGTGTACAGCAAGTACTCCACCACCTCCGGCGAGGCGCTGAAGAAGATGAACCAGAGCTGGCACGACAACCCGCTGGCCTACCCGGATGAATCCATCCGCAAGCAGTCCCCCTTCCTCACCGGCCTGCCTGCCGAGACCGAGACCCTTCACGGCTCCCTGTTCGCCCAGCTCACCGGCGCGGACACAGCCGCAGACAACACCAACAACCCTCAGTCCTGATAGAAAGGAGCAGATCGACTATGACCATGGAACTAGGCTGCAAAGGACGGGCAGAGACCATCGTCACCTCGGAAAAAACCGCCAAGACCGCCGGTTCCGGTGCCCTGGACGTCTTCGCCACCCCCTTCATGGCGGCGCTGATGGAAGAGGCCGCCTGGACCTCCATCCAGCCCTATCTGGAGGACGGCCAGGGCAGCGTGGGCATCGCCCTGAAGCTGACCCACGATGCCGCCACCCCGGTAGGCATGAAGGTATGGGCGGAGAGCACTGTCACCGCCATCAACGGCCGGAAGGTGTCCTTCTCCATCACCGCCTACGACGAGACCGGTATCATCGGCACCTGTGACCATCAGCGTGCCATCATCGACAACGAAAAATTCTTCACCCGGTGTCAGAACAAGCTCAGCCACTAAATCAAATCCACCCCATGACAAAACCGCCAGCACGATGCTGGCGGTTTTTGCATTTTCCCGACTTCAGTTGAATTTGTAGATCTTCTGTGCGATGTGGTACAGGCCAATGCTCAGCTTCCGTCCGCCCTTTCCGGGGAAGGTGCCGGCGATGGAGAGGGCGCGGTAGTGGAGCTTCTTGTACATGGCCGGGTCCTTGGCCTTCAAGTCCTTCCACAGCTTGTCCTTCTTCTCCAGGTTCTCCGGTTCCTCGGACATGATAAGGAAGATAGAGCTGATCATCATCATCATGGACAGGTAGCGCAGCATATAGGTACCCAATTTCGGCTCAAAGCTGCGCAGGGTATCGTAGGAATAGAAGTCCAGCATGATCCGAGTCACTCGGAGCTGTTGATCCACCCGCTTGATCATGACCTGCTCGTTAACACTCTGGTCGTCTCGGCCGATAAAGTAGCGGTACAGGTCTTCGTTCATGTAATAGATGGACTTCACCTGGGGCAGGGGCTGGTAGACGAAGATGTTGTCCACGTAGAAGGTGTGCTTGGGCAGCTCCAGGCCGCAGTCCCGCAGCATCTGGGTGCGGTAGATGACCGAGTGCATGAGCAGGTATTCCGACGGCTTCCAGTGCCCTAAGTCCGCCCAGGTGAACACCTTCCCTTCCGGGAACACATCGGTGTAGCGTACCACCTTGCTGATGCCCTCTGCCACATGCTCGTAGACGTAGTTGCAGACCATCATATCCAGCGGATTTTCTCCCTGGGACAGTTCCCGCAGCTTGGTCAGCACCCGCTGCAAGGCATCTTCGTTCAGCCAGTCATCGGAGTCCACCACCTTGTAGTACATCCCCTGGGCGTTGCGCAGCCCCTGGTTGACCCCTTCGCCGTGGCCGCCGTTGGGCTGATGGATGGCGCGGACGATGTTGGGGTAGCGCTGGGCGTACTCGTCCGCGATGGCTGCGGTGTCGTCTACCGAGCCGTCGTCCACCAGGATGATCTCCACCTGGTCGCCGCCGGTCAGCAGGGTGTCTGCACAGTGGCGCATATAGGCTGCGGAATTATAACAGGGCACCGCAAAAGTAATCAGTTTCATAATTGTTACACGCTCCAAAAATCACGATATTACGCTTCACTTGCTTGCCCTATTTTAACACATCCACCAGATAAATAAAACCTTTTTGCAAAAAGCTTTGCCGTTTTTTAATCAAACCTTAACCGCCCCCTCCAGACAAAAAACAGGAGCGGACTCCCTTTGAGTCCGCTCCTGCAAATCTGTTTGATTGGGGTTGATATCCGGTCAAACGTCCTGATTAAGCCTTGATATACTTATCAACGATCTTCTGCAGGGTGCCGTCAGCCTTCAGTTCAGCCAGTGCCTTGTTGACTGCCTTGGTCAGGCCAGCGTTATCCTTGGAGATGCAAGCTGCATAGTCTTCGTTGAGGAATTCCGTATCCAGGATCTTCAGACCCTTGTTGGCTTCCACATAGGACTTAGCGGGTTCGTTGTCGATGATGACAGCGTCTACCTGACCCTGGGTCAGAGCCATGACAGCGTCGTTGCCCTTGTTGTACTGAACGACGGAATCCTTGCCGAATTCGTCAGTTGCAGTGAGGTCACCGGTGGTGGACAGCTGGACGCCGATCTTCTTGCCCTTCAGGTCGTCGGGCTTTGCGATGGTGGAGTCTTCCTTGACGATGATGACCTGAACACCATTTGCATAGGTGTCGGAGAAGTCAACGTTCTTCTGACGGTCGGGGGTGACGGTCATGCCAGCCAGACCCAGGTCAGCCTTGCCGGTGGAGACAGCGGTGATGATGGAGTCGAATTCCATATCCTCGATCTTCAGCTCCAGACCCATCTTGTCGGCGATGGCCTTAGCGATGTCAGCATCGATACCGATGATGTCCTGGCCATCATAGTATTCATAGGGGGGGAAGTAAGCGTTGGTGGCCATGGTCAGGGTGCCTTCCTTGACCAGCTTGTAGCCTTCGTCAGCGCCTGCTTCGGAGGTAGCAGCGGAAGTGGTGGGTGCGGGTGCAGCGCTGCCGGTGGAAGCGGTGGTGTTGCTGTTGCCGCCGCCGCAAGCGGTGAGCATGGCAGTGCACATAGTCAGTGCCAGAATCAGTGCAGATACTTTTTTCATTTTCAGTAGCTCCTTTTGAATAATTATACGAATCAACCCTAATTATTCGGATTTAACTCTCATGATAACAGCTCTTGTCTGCAAAATCAAGGGGTTTCCTTTGGTGATTTTGCATAACTTCCCACGATTTTCCCTCAGTCCTTTGCGATAGAACGCATCCAACGGTTGGATCGCTCATACCAGAACCCCAGGGGTACGGAGACGAAGGGGGCGATCATGCAGGCCCAATACAGACCCATGAGGCCGAAGAAGTGGTTGAAGGTGATGGCCAGGATAAGCCGAGCCAGGATGCAGTTGCAGAAGCTGCTGAAGAAGACGAACCAGGTGTTGCCCACGCCCACGGCCAAGCCGTGGTAGATCATGAAGATGGCGAAGAACAGCTGTCCCAGGATGTCGATGCGGACGTTGATGGCGGCGTAGTGCTGGGTCTCCGGGTCGGGGGTGAAGATGGCCACCAGGCCGGGGGCGGTCAGCTCCACGATGACCACCAGCACCACCGTGACGCTCAAGGTGATGGCGATAGCACGGTATACCACCTTGCGGATGCGGTCGTAATCTTTTGCGCCGGCACACTGTGCCACGATGCCGCTGACGGCACTGTACATGGCGGCGCTGAACAGCTGTGCCAGCTGGGAGATCTTCATGGTGACGCTGCTGGCGGCGGAAACGTTGACATCATAGGAGTTGACCAGGGTGGTGACCACGATCCAAGCGATGCTGACCACGCTCATCTGGACGGCGCAGGGCAGACCGACCTTCAACACACCCTTCACCTTATCCCCCTGCAGCTTCAGCGCCTGGACGCACAGGCCGAACAGCTCCTTCTCCCGCCACAGGTAGAAGACGGACATGATAGCGCTGACGATCTGAGCGATGACAGTGGCCCATGCAGCACCGGCCACGCCCATGTTGAGACCGGCCATGAACACCAAGTCCAGGACGATGTTCAACGCCACGCTGACCGCCACACAGATAAAGGGACGTTTGGAGTCCCCCACCGCGCGCAGGGCGGCGCAGGCGGCGTTGTAGACGGTGACGAAGAACATACCTACGGCGCAGATGCGCAGGTACTGCTGAGACTGTTTCAGCGCCGGGGCGTCCATCCAGATCATGATCTGATTTGCCATCAGGAAGAGGACGACAGCCACGCCCAGACCGATGAGCAGACCCATGGTGAACAGGGAGCCGGTGGTCTCCTGGCACTCTTTTTTCTGCTTCGCGCCATAGTACTGGCCGATGAGCACGCCGCCGCCAATGGTGATACCGATGATAACCTGGGTGAGCAGGTTGATGACGGTGGAGCTGTTGCCAATGGCAGACTGGGCATAAGAGGAGCCGCCATAGTGACCGGCAATGATCATATCAGCAATGTTATAGGTCGCTTGCAGTACATTGGAGACCACAAAGGGGCCTGCGTAGCGCAGGAGCATACTGGTGATATTGCCTTGGGTGAGGTCGTTCTGACCGGACATTGGATCCGCTCCTTTCTCTCTGAAAATACGGGACATCGCCCCTCGGAAAAAGCCGCGTCCAGCATGGGACGCGGCTCATCCTGTCGGAAAACGGCAGTTCTATGGCCTCGCAACGCAAAGTCTCACAGAGTTCCGGCATCTTTGATGCCGGAAAAAAGTGCAATCTGAAAAAACTGGCGGCGTGTACGTCAGTTTTTTCTCTGCTCAGACTGGTAAGTTTGCGAGCGCAGCGAGTGCATGCACCAGGCTGCAATCTTCGCCAAAATGCTTGCATTTTGGCGAACGCTTACAGTTCGTCAATATCAATGATCGTGCCGTTCAGTTCTTCCCCACGCAGGTCAGTGCCCGCCAGGTACCAGCCGTTCTCATCCTTCTCCAAGGTGGTCTTTGCCCACCGGAAGGTGCTGGGTCGGTCGATGTCGGGCTGAATCTCGTAGGTGATGGGCTGACCGGGCTGCAGGCCGTGGCAGTGCCAGCCGAAGCTGCGCACTACATTCACCTGATCCTCGTTTGCGCTGTACCACAGGCTTCCTTTTTTCATGGTTCCTTCCCTCCTGCATTCTACCGCCCTCAGTCCTCTACGGGCGGCGGGCAGTGGATGTTCGCATTAAAATCGTTCGATACTCCAATTATATGGGAAGGAGGAGAGGGGCTCAATAGTCACTTTCGCTAAAAGTCCCTACCCTGTTTCAGTCACATTGTCCAATTTTCAGAGAGATTTACCGTTTTTTTCGTTTTTCTGCCGAGGATTGCAAGGGAATCCCCGTTCATCTGGCCGGAATCTTCTTCCGGATGTCCTCCAAACGGTTCAGCGCAGCGTTCAATGTCTCATCCTTTTTTGCAAAATGCAGCCGGATGAGGTGGTTCACCGGCTCCCGGAAAAAGCTGGAGCCAGGGACGGCGCCCACCCCCACTTCCCGTGCCAGCACTTCGCAGAATTCCAGGTCGCTGGCGTAGCCGAACTCAGAGATGTCCAACAGGACGTAGTAGGCGCCCTGAGGGTTGGTGTGGGAGATGCCGATGGCGTCCAGGCCGTCCAGGAACAAATCTCTTTTGGCGGTGTACTTGTCCTGGAGCCACTTGTAATAGTCGTCCCCAAACCGCAGGCCAGTGACCGCCGCCTCCTGGAGTGGGGCGGCGGCGCCTACGGTCAGGAAGTCGTGCACTTTTTTGGCCACATCAATGATGTGAGGCGGGGCAATGATGTAACCCAAGCGCCAGCCGGTGATGGAGTAGGTCTTGGAGAGGGAGCTGCAAGAGAGAGTGCGCTCCCACATACCAGGGAGGGAGGCGAAATAGACGTGGCGGTTGGGCTCGTAGACGATGTGTTCGTACACTTCATCGGTTATAACGTAGGTGTCATATTGCTCCGCCAGGTCGGCGATGAGCTTCAGCTCGTCATAGGTGAACACCTTGCCGCAGGGGTTGGAGGGGTTGCACAAGATCAGCGCCTTGGGATTCTGCTGGAAGGCTGCTTCCAGCTCGTCCACGTTAAAGTGGAACTCTGGCGGGTGCAGAGGCACATAGATGGGCTCCGCACCGGAGAGGATGGTGTCCGCCCCATAGTTTTCGTAGAAGGGGGAGAACACGATGACCTTATCGCCCGGGTTGGCCACGGTCATCATGGCCGCCATCATGGCCTCGGTGCTGCCGCAGGTGACCACGATCTCTCCGTTGGGGTCGATGGTGCGCCCCATGAGCTTAGACTGCTTGGCCGCCAGGGCTTCGCGGAAGTTCTGTGCGCCCCAGGTGATGGCGTACTGATGGAAGTCCTCGTGGGCTACTTCTGCCAGCCGGTCTAAGATGGCCTTAGGCGGCTCGAAGTCGGGAAAGCCCTGGGACAGGTTGATGGCGTTGTATTGGAGCGAGACTCGGGTCATCCGGCGGATGACGGAATCGGTAAAGGTCTTGGTACGTTCAGATAGCTGTTTCATCTTGTCCTCCTACCAGATAGGATTTTTTGTCGTTCAAAATATGGAGCGGATCCAGGGCGTCCTTGATCTGATTCATAGCACGCAGGTTCTCCCAGTGGGTCTCCCGCAAAAAGTAGCGGCGCTTGCTGATGCCAATGCCGTGCTCGCCGGAGGCGATGCCGCCCAGTTCATAGGCTTTGTGGTACGCCTTGTCCATGTTTGCATGGAGCTCTTTCTGCCAGGTAGCCTCGTCCCGATGGCCGCGCACCACGCACAGGTGGACGTTTCCATCTCCGGCGTGGCCGAAGCTGACCATGCGCATCCCGCTGGACTGCTCCAACTGGTTGATGTAGCCGATAAACTCCGCCGTCCGGTTGATGGGCACCACGATGTCCACTGGCTCCTGCTCGGACACCGCTTCCACCGCCTTGACCAGGGCGCCGCGCACCTTCCAGATGTCCGCCGCCTGCTGAGGGTCGGTGAGGAAGATATAATCCAGGGCGCCGCTGGAGAGAGCCAGGGCTTGGATGCGTTCTGCGCTGGCGGCCACTTCCCTTTCCCTGCCGTCAAAGGTGAGCAGGATATAGGAACCCGCCTCCGGACAGGGATACCGAACGCCGGAAAAGTCCTCGCCCACTCTTACCACATTCCGTTCCATAAATTCCACTGCCGTGGGGTTGGCGTCCGCCCGCAAAATATTCAGGACGCTGCCGATGCCGGTCGTTAGGTCGGGATAGGGCACCAGGATACTCAGGCTGGTCTCTGGCTTGGGAATGACCTTCAGGATGCACTTGGTGATGACCGCCAGGGTGCCTTCCGAGCCGATGTACAGATGTTTTAGGGACAGGCCGCTGGCGTCCTTGACGTTCTTGCCGCCTACGGTCAGCACGGTGCCGTCCGCTGTGACCACTTCCAGCCCTCGGACGTAATCTCGGGTGACCCCATACTTCACCGCTCGCATCCCACCGGCGTTGGTGCTGATGTTGCCGCCGATGGAGGAGGCTTTCTCACCGGGGTCGGGTGGATAGAACAAATTGTGTTCCTCCACATAGGCCTGCAAATCCTGTAACAGCAGACCCGGTTCCACGGTGATCGTCATAGTCTCCGTGTCCAGCTCCAAGATGCGATTCATCTGGGACAGATCCAAGATGATGCCTCCATCCACCGGCACGGTGGAGCCAACCAGGTTGGTGCCCGCCCCTCTGGGGGTGACGGGGATGCGGTTGGCATGGGCGTACTGCAAAAGTTTGCTGACCTCCTCCGTGCTCTTGGCAAAGACCAGAGCGGATGCCTCTCCCTTCCGTCTGCCCAGGGTGTCGCTCAAAAACTCCGGCGGGATGTGGTCAAAGACCAGGCGGCTCTCATCGGGGATGATCTCTCTCAATACCGTTCGTTCCATATCTTGCCCTCCAAAAACAGGCGTCCCCGCTGAATCATACCAATCCAGCGGGGAGCAGCTTGCGTGTATTATTTGCTTGCCAGCAGATCCTGATCCCAGCCGACCTTGATGAAGTAGCCGCCAAAGGTGTCGTTAAAGACTTTTTCCGTGGCGTCAGACTGGAATGCCTTGATCACCTTCTGGTACACGGCCACCTTGTCCTTGTCCTGCAAGTCCTCGGTGCGGGCAGCGATCAGGTTCCAATACTTTTCTTCGTCCAGGACGCTGTCCTTGTAGATGGCCTCGTCGGTCTTCAGGCCGAAGTCCAGGGCGTAGTTGCCGTTGACCACTGCTGCGGTCACATCGTCCAGGACAGAGGGGATGGTGTTGGCCTTCAGCTCCTTGATGGTGATCTTGGTGTTGTAGGTCTTGATGTCCTCCAGGGTGGGATTGAAGCCTGCATCCTCCTTCAGGGTGATGAGGCCGGCCGCTGCCAGAACCTTGATGGCACGGCCGCCGTTGGTCACGTCATCGGGGATGGCCACTACATCGCCGTCCTTGATGTCAGAGATGGCCTTGACCTTGTGGGAATAGATGTTCAGGGGGATGATAAAGGTGTAGCCGATGGACTGGATCTTGTAGCCCTGCTGTTCCACCTCGTTATCCAGGTAGATCTGATGCTGGAAGGCGTTCAGGTCAATGTCGCCGCTGTTCAGGGCGTTGTTGGGGGTGGCGTAGTCGGAGAACTGGACGATCTCCAGGTCGATGCCCTCTGCTTTCAGGCTCTCCTGTGCCGGTTTCCACAGGTCTTCGTAGATGCTGCCCACCACGCCCAGCTTGACAGTGGTGGATTCGGCACTGCTGCTGCCTGCGCTGGAGTCACTGCTCTTGCCGCCGCAGGCAGTCAGGGACAGGGCGAAGGTGGCGGCGGACAGGGTGACTGCAATAAGTTTCTTGATATTCATAGGATATTTCTCCGATTTTTCTCTTATTTTTTGATTACAGGGTCAATGCCAGGTTAAAGTTTTCCAGCATGGTCTTACAGGAGGCGTCGAACTCCTGCTGTTCCTCCTCGGTGAGCTTCAATTCGATGATGTCCGCCACACCGTTCCGGTTGAGCACCGCCGGAACGCTGGCGTACACGCCGTGCTGGCCGTACTGGCCATCCAGGTAGACGGAGACAGGCAGGATGCGGTTTTCGTCCCCGAACACCGCTCGGATGACCTCAGCGATGGATGCGCCGATGCCGAACTCGGTGGAGCCTTTGCCTCCCAAGATGATCCAGCCGCCCTTCTTGCCTTCCGCCGCCAGGGCATCCAGATCCAGCTTGCCATAAGTGTCCGGCCGCTCCTCCATGAGTTGGGACAAGGGCTTGCCTGCGATGGTGACGATGGACCAGGGCACCATCTGGCTCTCGCCGTGCTCGCCCAGTGCGTAGGCGTACACGGATTTCTGATCCACCCCAACGGCCTGGGCGATGGCCCGTCTCAGGCGGGCGGAGTCCAGGGTGGTGCTGGTGGAGAAGACTTTTTCGGGCGGCCAATCCAGCACATGCTGGATGTAGTGGGCGATGACGTCCGCCGGATTGGAGATGCTCAGGATGATGCCGGAGAAGCCAGAGGTCTTGATCTTGGCGGTCACATCCTTCAGGACTTCAATGGTCTGGCGCAGGGTGTCCATGCGGGTCTGTCCCTTGCTCATATCCGGCAGGGGGCCTGCGGCCACGATGAGCAGCTGGGCGTCCTTGGCATCGGAGTAGTCCCCTGCCCGAACGATGGCGCCCTTGCGCAGGTAGAGGGTGGAGTCGTACAGGTCTAACGCCTGGGCTTCCGCCTTCTTCTGGTCGATGTCGATGTAGACAATCTCCTCTACCAGTCCCTGGGAGAGCAGGGCGTAGCCTGCGTGGGAACCCACATGGCCGGCGCCAACGATGATAATTTTCCGTTTCAATACTTCCATTTGGTACTCCCTTCTCAGTGCTTGTTCTTCTTGACAACCAGGTTGCCGACAAGCTGGATGATGCTGACGATGATAAAGACCACGATGACGGTGACCCAAGTCACATCGGTCATGTTCCGGTCATGGCCATACTGAATGGCGAAGTTGCCCAGGCCGCCGGAACCGACCGCGCCGGCCATGGCGGTCAGACCCACCAGGCTGATGGCGGTGATGGTGGTACCCCGCGCAATGGCGGAGACGCTCTCCCGCAGGTACACTCGGAAGATGATCTCCAGCGGGCTGGAACCCATGGACAGGACGGCTTCGATGAGGCCATGGTCGATCTCATCCAGCGCACCCTCCACCTGACGGGAGAAGAAGGGCACGGTGCCCATGATGAGGGGGACGATGGCGCCGGGGACGTTGATGGCGGTGCCCATGATGGCACGGGAGAGGGGGATGACCCAGGTGAGCAGGATGATAAAGGGGATGGAGCGGAAGAAGTTCACGAACTTATCCAGCACCTGATAGACCACTTTTTGCTCTAGGATGCCGCCTGGCTTGGTGACAGTGAGGACGATGCCCAGGAACAAGCCCAAGACAAAGGCGATGCTGCCCGACCAGCCCACCATGATGAGGGTATCTCCGATAGCCTGGTAAAAGTCAGGCAGTCTGTCCATCACATTGGGCATGATGCTTGTCAAAAATTCCGTCATTGCCGAATCACCTCCACACCGACATTTTTCTCTTTCAAATATGTGAGCGCTGCGTCAATCTGCCCGCTGTCGCCGCTGAAGATGGCGACCGTTCCGCCGATGGGCGCATTCTGGACGATCTCTACATCGGCGAAGATGATATTTAAGGTAATCCCAAACTTTTGGGTGATGAGCGAGATCAGTGGCTCCGATGGGTTCCGCTCCACATAGGACAAGCGGACAATCCGCTCGCCCGGCTTCAAGGCCACCACTGGGGAATCGTCTGCGATCAGCTCCTCGATCTTTTGCAGGTTGGAGGTGGTCTTGATGAAGTCCCTTGTGATCGGCTCCTTGGGGGTAGCGAACACGGAGAACACCGTTCCCTCCTCCACCACCTTGCCGTGATCCATGACTGCAACTCGGTTGCAGATTTCCTTCACCACCGCCATCTCATGGGTGATGACCACGATGGTGATGCCCAAGGTCTGGTTCAAGTGGTGGAGCAGGCGCAGAATGGCTTTGGTGGTCTGGGGGTCTAAGGCCGAGGTGGCTTCATCACAGAGCAAAATCTTAGGGTCGTTGGCCAAGGCTCGTGCGATGGCCACCCGCTGTTTTTGACCGCCGGAGAGCTGGCTGGGGTAGGCGTTCTCCTTGTCAGCGATGCCCACCAGCTCCAACAGGCTATGGACTTTTTCCCGAATCTCCTCCTTGCTCAGCCCGCTGCCCCGAAGGGGGTAGGCCACATTGCCGAAGATGGTGCGGGAGGGCATGAGGTTGAAGTGCTGAAAGATCATGCCGATCTTTTTCCGCGCCTGACGTAGTTCCTTGGCGGACATTCGGGTTAGCTCCTGCCCGTCTACCTCCACGCTGCCGGAGGTGGGGCGCTCCAACAAGTTGATACAGCGCACCAGGGTGGATTTCCCAGCCCCAGAGAACCCGATGATGCCGAAAATATCGCCATCCTGGATGGTCAGGTTTACATTGTCCACTGCGTGGACTTGCTTTGTTTTATCCGAACCAGCAAACACTTTGCTGACGTGCTGCAATACGATCATAGGGTCTCTCCCTCCTTCGTGGGGCTATTATAGACCTAGATCTCGCCTGCTGTCCAATATCACATGAATATAGTAGGCAATAGATTCAATCTATAACTAAGCAATCTATGCACGATGGTAAAACAGATGTCCTCAGGTCTGCCCTGTCCGCTGGGCTTGCAGCAGATATTCCTCCACTTCTTTGATATAACGTGCGCCGATCTCGCTCAAAATGGAACTTTTTTTGGTGATATAGCCAATCTCCATCACGCTGTTCTCCTCCACCGAGTCCGCCTCAAAGGGTACTGCCAGGTAGTCGCTGCCGTTGAGTTCCTCGCAGATGATGCCGGAACAGAGGGTGTAGCCGTTGAGTCCCACCATCAGGTTCAGCATGGTGGCACGATCGCAGGCTTTGATGGTGCGGGTGTATTCGTTGGTACTCAAGATCTCCTCTGCGAAGTAGAAGGAAGCAGCTTCCCCCTGCTCAAAGGACAAGCAGGGATAGTCCTTGAGCTGCTGGAAGTGGATGGATTTCTCTTTGGCCAGGGGATGCCCCGACCACAGGTAAACATAGGCTTGGCAGTCGATCAAATGGTGGAATTCCAGCCGGTTTGCCCGCAGCAATTTCTGAATGGCGGAGCGGTTAAAGTCGCTGAGGTAGAGAATCCCCACCTCACTGCGCAGGTTGGCCACATCGGCGATGACATCACGGGTCTTGGTCTCTCGAATGGCGAATTCGTACTGGGACATATCAAAGCCCTTCACCAATTCCACAAAGGCTTTCACGGCGAAGGAATAGTGCTGGGTGGACACACCGAACTTCTTTTTCAAGTTTTTCCCGTCCCCGTACTTCTCCAGCAGCTCCTCGTACTGGCTGTAAACCTGCCGAGCGTAGAGCAAAAACTCCGCCCCGTCCTGGGTCAGCGTCACCCCCCGTCCGCTGCGGTGGAAGATGGTGATGCCCAGCTCCTTTTCCAGCTCCTGCATGGCGCTGGTCAGGGAGGGCTGGGCGATATAGAGGAATTCCGCAGCCTTGTTCAGGGAACCTTTCTCTGCGATGGTGATGGCATAATGCAACTGTTGTAACGTCATCTTTCCTTTTCCTTTCCCTCTGTCTCCAAAGGAACAGGCCGAGAGGGAACCTGCCGGTTCCCTCTCTACCCCGTCCTATCAACATATCATTTTCGTATGTTTCAGTGTATCATCTCTCCCCTTCCCCTGTCAAGAAAACAGCTCTCAACCATCCGATTGGGGGCTGTGCTGTACCTTATTGCGCCGCTGTGCCGGTCACAGTATACCAGTTTTGTGCCTGATGACCCTCTCTCTTTGGGGCTCATTTCCCCAGATTTCATGGGCTTTCGCTGGCAAAGGCCGTGAAAAGACGCTGGATCTTCCCGCAAGAAGCTCCAGCGTCTGCTCATTGTTTGCCCCGTTTCAGGATGCGCTCTAAGGTAGGGATGTCCAGCAGGTTCACGGTCTGGAACTGCCCCTGATAAAACACCGCCCAGTTGTTGAAGACACAGGGCAGAGCTTTGGCCTGTTCCAGCGTCTCAACGGGATGGAAGGTCACGGGAAAGCCTTTTTCTTGGCAGTGCTCCTGCACCAGCTCCACCCGCTGTAGGATAAAGGGACACTGCATATCATAGTAGATGGTCAACTCCTGTTCCGGAATGGCCTGGGCTTTGGCGGAGGGAGTAAAGCGGGGCGTGGTGCCGTCCAAGGAGAGGGACAGCAGCTCGTAGCCATCTTTTGTGGTGTCCACGGTCTGGAAGCCGAATTTCTGTACAAACGCCTGGCTGGTCAGCCACGCCTTCTGTTTCTTCGCCCCCAGCAGACACACGCCGGACTTGCCCTGGGCTTTGGCGTCCGCCAGGCAGTATTCCAGCAACGCTCTGCCGTACCCGTGCTTTTTGCACTTGCCATCCACCCACAGACAATAGATATAGAGGTAGTTCTCCCCCTCCACCGGCACCCACGCCGTCTCCAAAGGGGCGTACTCGATCATGACGCAGCACTTCTGGTTCAGCTTCCGGAACACATGCCCCTCTTTCAGCCGCTCCGCCAGCCACTGACGTTTTGCCTCCACGCCGGGGTGCTTTTTTCGGGTGCGGATGATGCAGCACAGGTGTTCGTCTGCCAGATTTTCTGGGGTCAGGTTGATAAATTCCACATTTTGCTCCATTTTTTCTCCTCTCCCGTTCTATTCCACAATATGCATTCTATGATATATATCATAGAATGTCTTTCCTCCCCTGTCAATCGCTCCGCTCCTCCCAGTTGACAGCTTCCACCGCTGCCACTATAATACTTTCGTTCAAATCCAATCCAGTTGTCCTCGGACAGCTGTTTCAAACCGCCTTTGTTTGGTATTGTTAACCAATATATCTGCCAAAAGGAGAGAGCCCGGTGACGATCACACATCTTTTCTGCTTGCTGGCCTGTGCCGGACATTTGGTGCTCTGGCGCTGCGACTGGAACTTGACCTCCCTGGCCGGCGGACGCTTTGATTTCCGCTGTTTGCAGGACAACGACCGCCTCTCTGCCGTCCTGGGCGGGACACCATTGAAGCAGCTATGGGTGCGACAATGGCTGGGGTGTTCGCTCTGACGGCGGCATTTTCGGGGTATCTGGCGCTGTGCCAATGGATGGAGCAGTTTTCCAAGCTGTGGGCTGGGCTGATGCTGGCAGGGTGCGCGCTGTTCTTCCTGCCTGGCATGGCGCATCATGTGTTCTGCGAGGCGTTGGAGTGGTTTTATCTGTGGCTGGATCGGACAGAGGAGGCACGAGAGGTCGTCGTGAGTTTTTTCAAAGGCACCTCTGCCGCCATATTCCTCTGATATTTGGGTTTGCTGGTCTTTGTGCTGTCTCTGCTCGTGGCCGTGGCCAGCGGTACCACCAGCTTGCCCCGCTGAGCCTGTCTGTGCAGCACGCTGCCCCTGTTTTTACTGCTGTCCCCCTTGCGCATTGTGGGTACGATGAACCTGGTCAGCGGGGCAATGTTTTTGGGGCTATTTGTTTTGATCTGAGGTGCGGAATATCGAAACGCCATTCAACCCCAAGGCAGCGGGGACGCTGTCCAAGATTTGCGGCGGGCGGCGGAAGATGCCGCTCGTGTGGGTGGCGTTTGACGAGCTGATATGACTGCTATCTGGACAGAAAACTTCCAACGACTTCCTTTCAAGTATTGAAATTTTTGCGTTCTTCCTGTAACATAAATAGGTGCATTGTGTCGGCAACGATGATGGCACATCCCTGCCCCTCGTTCTGTTGTCGATGCGCGATCAATCTGATGGAGGTGCAGCATGGGTACTTTAAAAAAGTCTGTCGGCGGGTCGGATCAATCCCCTCCTGCCTCTATCAAACACGCAGCAGCCCAGCAGCCGAAACCCCAGATGCGGGAAAGCAGACCTTACCTGGTGCGGAACCCGCCGCCACCCCTCCTGATCCCACGGCAAAAACGAGCCTATCGGGTAATCCCGAACCGCACGGACCACACCAGAGAAGTGGTTCGAAGCTACGACATCCAAGCGCTCCAAGCGGAAGTAGCGTACCTCAACCGTGTCATCTCCCGCGCCTGTGAGCTGGCTCATGTGGTACCGGCGCTGTCGCTGGATCTGTCCCAGTTCGTCTACAGCACATCCCGCAACGGAACCCATTATACCTGGTTCCCCTACACACCGTTTGGACAGGTGTCCCGTTATCCGCTGATGCTGCACTACCAGACGAAAGCACAGTGTCCTGCTCCGTTCTCCGAAAGTGAGGAGTATCAGGCGTGGCTGGACTTTTTAGCCACAGGCGGTACGGCGAAAGCGTGGGAAGCCCTATATGGAACTGCGACAGGCATCCAACCGCTCCTGCCTGATACGGCTTTTGGCAAGATCTATTATTTGAAGAGCGGCCTGATTGGAAGAGCTCGTCTGGTTTTCTGGCGCGACCAGATGGAGTACATCCTGTGTTTGGAGCCGCTATTCAAGTGGCAGACGCAGCACAGGCTGGTTTTGCGGAAGTTCATACGCCGTGATCCGGAGGGCAATGAGATCGTCCTGTTTGAGACGTAATCGGCACGTTGAGAGGAAAAAGGCCGCTCGGTGCGAGCGGTCTTTTTCTTGGTGCGGTGCTGTCACATGGACTCTATGTCCATCTCCCTCCACCGTTTATCCAACGCCGTGCCTCGCATGAGCGCTTCCGCATTCTCATAGAATTCAGCATCGCCGTCCGGACAAGTGCAGATAAACGGTCGATGGTTTCTCCACGAAATATTGTACATCGTTCCGTCTAAATAGAATACAATATCAAGATGCAGATGCATCGCTTCCTCCAGCTCTTGCAGATGCTCCAGCTTTCTGCCTTTCAAAGCTCATCGCCTCCTTGTCTTCGTTGCCTTACTCTGACAGTTCTTCTATGGCTTCGATCTCATTTTCCATCAAGCCATAGTAAGCGCCCGCTGCGCCTGTATCTATGTCAATCTCGGCAATCTCTGGTTCGTTGTCGGCCGCGCGGGTGTAGCCAACGCACACGCTGCACATCGGTTGGCTTCCGTCTCGGAAGGTAATACGCACTTGCTTGCCGAGTAGTGCTTCGCATCGTTCTTCTAAACCCATATTGTTATTCCCTTTCGTAATAAGCAGATTTACACCATCTTGACAGCTTTCTTTTGCTCTGCGTTCGCCCAAGAAACGTGACCCACCCCAATGTGAAAAACACCCGATTCCAACCAGAATCAGGCGTTTTTTGTGGAGCTACTGGCCGGATTTGAACCGGCGACCTGCTGATTACGAAAACTACGCATTATGTTTTGTGTGCGTTCGCAGAGCGGCGGAATGCGTTGCGCCGCAACAGTTTTCGGCGTTTTATCGTTTTGTGCGCATGCGCACGATTCGCCGCGTTTTCACCGCAATAAACGTTAAATAAACGTTAGAATAAAGCGCCTGGGGTGGATACCCCAGGCTTTTTGCTGTCTATCACATCATTTCAGGAGCACATCCCGCGACTTCTCCACACAACTATTTCATCCCATGCAAAACGTACCAAAATAACGGTGCGTTTTGCCAATATATCACTCTGTATCTGTATAATATTTCTCCTTATCATAAAAGAAAAGGAGTG